>Ga0187783_10003215_pt1 | contig 12057 bp, 11 predicted proteins | sample 1015_SJ02_MP02_2_FD_132471 | JGI IMG/M metagenome (GOLD analysis project Ga0187783, IMG submission 132471) | Tropical peat soil microbial communities from peatlands in Department of Meta, Colombia - 1015_SJ02_MP02_20_MG | ecosystem: Environmental > Terrestrial > Soil > Wetlands > Peat | place... | reverse complement strand
TCCTCGATTCGGAAATGGTCGGCTCGCGTGGGCCTCGACCCCATGCTGGTTGCCGGAGTCGTCCATCAAGAGTCCGCGTTCGACCCGGATGCGCACTCTGGCAAGAACGCCATTGGCTTGATGCAACTTCTTCCCGAGACGGCTCGTCTGTTGGCGCGTGCCCAGAAGATAGGTTATTCTCGTTCGCGGCTCACCGATCCGGACTACAATGTGCGGCTCGGCACCGCGTACTTGGCTCAACTCGTGAAGCAGTTCGGCACCACGGAAGCGGCGCTAGCTGCCTACAACGCCGGTGAAGATCGCGTCGAACTGTGGAACGCCGGACAGACCTATCGCGACACAGCTGAGTTTGTAGACTCGATCCCGTTCACCGAGACGCGCCAGTACGTACAAATCATCGCGCGCAACACCGAGATTTATCGTCGGCTCTATGGACCTCAAAACGACTCCCGCGGCGCCCGCGTCAGTGGCGGCCACTAGCCCAAGACTTTCTGCGAAAGCCGAGCGCTTTACCGAATCGGTCATACGCGAAATGACGCGCTTGGCTCTCCGCTATGGCGCTGTGAATCTCTCGCAAGGCTTTCCCGATTTTCCCGCTCCCGCGGAAATCAAGCGCGCCGCACAGGAAGCGATCGACGCAGATATCAACCAATACGCCATCACGTGGGGTGCGAAGAAGTTTCGCGACGCGATCGCCGTGAATTTCCAGCGCACGCAGGGTATTGCGGTCGATCCGGAGTCTGAAATCACCGTCTGCTGCGGCTCCACCGAAGCGATGCTATCGGCCATGATGGCGATCATTAATCCGGGCGACGAGGTTGTGGTCTTCGAGCCCTTCTATGAAAACTACGGTCCCGATGCGATTCTGTCCGGCGCCACTCCGCGCTTTGTCAAACTGCAGCCGCCCGAGTGGACATTCGATCCCGATGAATTGGCCGCGGCATTCGGCCCGGCGACCAAGGCCATCATTCTCAACACGCCCAACAATCCAACGGGCAAGGTTTTCGATCCAGCGGAGCTGGAAAAAATTCGCGATCTCTGTGTTCAGTGGAATACCTTTGCCATCACAGATGAGATCTATGAGCACATGCTCTATGATGGTGCCCGCCACGTATCGCTCGCCACCATCGATGGCATGCGCAATCGCACCATCACAATTAACGCGCTCTCGAAGACTTACAGCGTAACGGGCTGGCGAGTCGGATGGGCGATTGCGGCTTCGGAAGTGACCGCGGCCATTCGGAAAGTGCACGACTTCGTTACGGTGGGAGCGGCGGCGCCGCTTCAAGAGGCCGGCACACGCGCACTCCAAATGCCCCAGAGCTACTACGAAACTTTGGCGAGCGACTACCGGGTCCGCCGCGATCGTTTGTTAGGGATTCTCACAAGCGCGGGCTTTCGCTGCTTTAAGCCTCGCGGCGCCTACTACATCATGACGGATATCTCCGCGTTCGGTTTTCCAGACGACGTGGCATTCGCGAGGTACCTGGTGAAGGAGATTGGCGTGGCGGCTGTACCGGGTTCGAGCTTCTACTGCAATCCCGCTGAGGGGCGCACGCATCTTCGTTTCACATTTTGCAAGAAGGAAACCACATTTCAGGCGGCCGCGGAACGCCTGGCCAAGCTCCCTCGATGATCTAGCCATTCCTGCGTCGGGTTTTATCGCGTGGGCTGACCGCCTCGGGCTCTCTCGGCTTACGGGCTGAGATCGAACGATTGCCGGTAATCCGGGATCATGACCGGCCAGTGATATTCTGTTGTTACGGCGGTTCGCAACGAATCCAAAGCGTTCTGCTCACCATGCACGAGGAACGTCTGCCGCGGCTTCGCCGGCATGCCCGAAAGCCATCGCAGTAGCTCGCTCTTCCCCGCGTGAGCCGAGAGCTGCCCGATTTCGACGATCTCTGCGCGCACCGGAATTTGCTCGTGATGGATATTGAGATATTTCACTTTATCAAGCAGCAGCCGTCCGCCGGATCCCTCGGCCTGATATCCGACCAACAGGACGGTGTTGCGAGCGTCCGGGAGTCGTCGGGCCAGATGATGCTTGATGCGTCCTCCCGTAATCATTCCGCTTGCCGAGATGATGATGCAGGGTGTAACCACATCGTTGATCTGCTTCGATTCTTCGACCGTGCGCGTCATATGGACTTCATGGCAGTTTAAAGGGTCGCGGTTGCCGGTCTTCTCGAGCGCACTAAAGTCAGCGTCATGATCTTCGTGGTGACTGACGTACAGCGCCGTTACGTTGATGGCCATGGGACTGTCCACGAAAACAGGAAGGCGCGGAATCCTCTGTTGCTCTTCGAGCTTACGCAAGTAGAACATCAACAACTGGGTTCGTCCGACCGCGAATGCCGGGATCACCAAGGCGCCGCCGCGTTTGGCCGTGCGGTTGACGATGTCAGCCAGTTCGTCTTCGACCGAGCCTGTCGGATGATCACGGTCCCCATAGGTCGATTCGCAGAGCAGGAAATCGGCGCGCGTGGGCGATTCGGGATCCTTCAGGATGGGCTGGTCATAGCGCCCCACGTCGCCGGAAAAAACGACCAACGTTTGCCGCCCGTTTTCCGTGATCGTGAGTTCGAGCCACGAAGAGCCGAGAATATGTCCCGCGTCGTGAGGGCGCACCGAAAACTGAGGGCTGATCGTGAACGGCTCGGCACGCGAAATCACTCGAAATCTTTCAAGGGCCACCTTCGCCTCCGGCACCGTGTAAAGCGGCAGAGGCGGTTTATGCTCGCTGTAACCCTTCTTGGCAGCGAATGCAGCGTCCTCTTCCTGTAGGTGCGCAGAATCGGGAAGGAGCAGCGCGCAGAGTTCGTGAGTTGCCGCGTTCGAGTAGATCGGCCCGCGAAAGCCATCCCGCACGAGCCGCGGCAGGTAGCCCGTATGATCGATGTGCGCGTGCGTCAGCAGTACCCAATCAATGGTCGAAGGATCGACGCTCAGTCCCTCCCAATTCCGCTGTTTCAGTTCCTTTGATCCTTCGAATAGTCCACAATCGACCAACAGCTTCCTGCCCCCTGCTTCGAGCAAGTACTTCGATCCGGTCACGGTTCGCGCCGCACCGAGGAATGTGATTCTCGCCATTCGGCGGATTCTAATCTAGGTATATGATCAGTAGACACGACTTTTGAACCGGGCAAAGGAAACACGCTTGGGGATGGTCGTTCGGATGGGGCAAGATCAGCTGCCTTTGTTTGACGCTCCCCACATTCGAGTGCTATAAAAAAGCGATCCGGTTGTTCGCGTGGGGCCGTGGCGCAGTTGGGAGCGCGCCTCGATGGCATCGAGGAGGTCGAGGGTTCGAATCCCTTCGGCTCCACCACTCTTTTCAATGATTTGCGTCCCTTCCGGGGGTTGCTGTGGTGGATTTGTGTCGTTCTTTATCGCCGGGATGAATTCTTGTAAACAAACTTTCACAGAGGATTCACATAGCCCGGGAAGGGCGTGGACAAGAATGGGAGCCTTCCGGCGAGTCCGTCTGGCTCCGGTATTCTCAGCCGACGAGGGACCGGGGTACGCCGGTCGTCGGCTCTTCCGCTCAAAGACCCGTGTACGCGCGAATATTACGGGGCCTCGCTTTCGTTACGGCGGCATCGCTAGCGGCTGCCATAGGCACGCTCGCACAAAGTGCGCCTCCCGAAGCCTGTCGCCGGCCAGCGGTCGGCGCCACCGTGCCCGAACCCGAGGATCTGCGCAGCCAGAACGGCGTGCTCAAAGTTGAGCTAACCTACCGCTGCTCTCTTGAAGCAAACGGGAGCCGCCGCTACTGCTATTCCTACAAGGACGGCAGTGAGGCTCCGACGCTGCGTGTGAAACCCGGCGACATGTTGATTCTCAGTTTGAAGAACGATGTCACACTGCCCTCCGCCGATAAAAAACAAACGCCAGCCATGCACTCAATGCCCGGGGGATGCGCCGGAGGGGAGATGAACGCGGCGACGACGAACATCCATTTCCACGGCCTCGACGTGCCGCCGGTTTGCCACGAGGACGACGTGCTCAATACGCTGATCGAGCCGGGCGGGCGGCCGTTCGAATACCGGTTTCGAATCCCTTCAGATGAGCCTCCGGGGCTTTACTGGTATCACCCGCATGTTCACGGACTGACCAAGGCACAAGTGCTGGGCGGTGCCTCAGGAGCCTTAATCGTAGAGGGCATCGAGCGCGCGAACACGTCTCTGGCTGGCCTGCCCGAGCGCATCTTCGTGATTCGAGACGAGGATTTGGAGAATCCCGACGCCGAACCCATTCAGTCAGGTAACGTTCCTCCGCCCATCGTTTTGCGCGACGCGGAAGGCGACATCCTGAACACCGGCACGGGCGGGGGCACACCAGCGAAGGATCTTTCGATCAACTTTGTGCCGGTTCCTTTTCCAGTCTATCCGCCCGGCGTGATCCAGGTCAGGCCGGGGGAGAAACAGCTCTGGCGCGTTCTGAATGCTTCCGCCATAACCTATCTGGACTTGCAGCTTCTGATCAACAACATGCCACAGCTGCTAGGCGTCGTGGCGCTCGACGGAAATGCCATCAACGAAAACGGGCTGGCCGGGAACCGCATCATCTGGGAGAGCCACATTCTACTGCCGCCAGCCGGACGAGCGGAATTTGTTGTCAAAGGGCTGCCCGCAGGCCAGCAGGCCAGTTTCGTCACCCGAACAGTCGACACGGGACCCGCCGGCGAAAACGATCCGACGCGGCCCCTGGCGACGATCGTGGCCTCGCCCGATGCCCCCGAACCGCGCGCGAGACTCTCCGATTCGCCGGCGTCACTTGGCCCGCCGAAGACCGTTTGGCTGGGAAACGTGACACCCGAGAAAACAAGGAAGCTTTATTTCTCAGAGAAATCACGAGATCCGAACGATCCGAACAGTCCGACCGACTTTTACATTACGGTCGATGGCCAGGAGCCTAAGTTGTTCGATCCAAACGCAAGAACTCCCGACATCGTCGTGGCGCAGGGGGATGTCGAGGACTGGATCGTCGAAAACCGGACACGGGAACTACACGCCTTCCACATCCATCAAATCCACTTCATGTTGCGAGAGTGGAATGGCGTGCCCGTGGATGAGCCGTTTCTGCGCGATACAATCAATGTTTCGTACTGGGACGGCCAGAGCCGGTCCTATCCCAGCGTGAAGCTGCGCATGGATTTTCGGGATCCCAATGTGATCGGGACATTTGTCTACCATTGCCACCTGCTGGAGCACGAGGACGGAGGAATGATGGGTCTCATCCGGGTCGTACCGAAGGGTCGGACGGCGAATTCCTCGGCGCGGATTGCCCCGGAAGGCCTCCCGCTATGCGGGCGCACCCTCGTGGCAAGCTCCGTCCAGTCGCGCCGATCAAGCGGCGATCCTTACATCGCGAAAAACGCCAATGCAAAAAGCCTGCAGGAAATCGTGAAAGAAAAAACTTCGGCGCGGAGCAATTTTTAACCAACCTGTCATCACGGAATAACAACTCCCGCGTATCCCTCGACCACGCGTTTGATTCCGGAAGCCTCTCGGTACTCCGCGTGCGCCGGTGCCAGTCCCCGCACGAGGCGAAACGGCGTCAGGCGGGAGACTCAAAAACAAGGAGATTTCATGATCCGCAGGAACCTTCGCTGGATGGCCGCTGCGTTGATCGCGTCCAACCTAGCCCTAGCGAGCCCGAGCGTTCTGTTGGCCGGGGGCCAGCCCGACTCTGGCACCGACACGACGACGCCGATCAAGCATGTCATCGTGATTTTCAACGAAAATATTTCCTTCGACCACTACTTCGCGACGTACCCGTACGCGACGAATCCGGATGGGGAGCCAGCTTTCCAGCCGAAGGATGACACGCCGCGGGCCAACAACCTCTTAAGCGGCGGGCTCTTAGATGAGAACCCCAATTCGACGCAGCCGTTCCGCATGGACACTGGCGTCAACTCCGTAACTTGCGACCAAAACCACGACTACACGCCAGAGCAGCAGGCGGCCGATAGCGGACTCGAGGACAAATACCCGCAGTCCACGGGCACGGGTTCCACGGCGGCGTCTCCTTGCAATGACTACGGCAAGGGCATCGGCTCCGTCATGGGCTATTTCGATGGAAACACCGTCCAGGCGATGTGGAACTACGCCCAGCACTTCGCCCTGAGCGACAACTCTTACGGCACGATGTTCGGGCCCTCAACTGTAGGCGCTATCAACTTGATCGCTGGGACGACGTCCCTTGCAGCGCTCGAGCCCTCGGCAGACGGAAGCAAGGCGGCCAACGCGAAGAATGCTAACGGAAACATCGCCAACTCGGCGCTAACGGGACCTGCAATTGGCGATCCGCGCCCGTACTACGACAATTGCGTGGCAACTGATCCGACGACAAGCAAGCTCTACACCAAGATACGCATCAAGGTTACGGGAAAGAACGTAGGCGATTTGCTGAACGCGAAAAACCTTACCTGGGGATGGTTCCAGGGCGGGTTTGGCCCCACGTCATACGACGCGAACGGCCGCGCGATTTGCGGAGCGCACCATGTCGGCCTGGCCGGTGATGATGCTGTGAACACCAGCGGCGATTACATCCCGCATCACGAACCGTTCCAGTACTTTGAGCAGACCGCTAACCAAAATCACACACCCCCGAGCGACCCGAAACTGATCGGGACGTCATCGGATGGTGCCAACCATCAGTACGATCTGAGCGCGTTCTGGACAGCGCTCGGCGAGGATATTCTCCCGGCGGTGACATATCTCAAGGCTGCTGCCTATCAGGATGCGCATCCGGGCTACTCCGATCCGATCGATGAGCAGAGCTGGGTAGTCGGCGTGGTCAACGCGATTACGAACACTCATTATTGGTATGACACGGCGATCATCATCGCATACGACGATTCCGATGGTTGGTACGACCATGTGCTCGGACCTGTCGTCAATCAATCGGCGGTCGCGGACGATGCCCTCGTCGCCCCTGGCAGTTGCGGTTCCGCAACAACCAACACGCAGGGCCAGTGCGGATACGGGCCGCGGCTTCCGCTTCTCGTGATCTCGCGCTATGCGAAGCAGAATTACGTCGACCACAGAGTCATTGACCAGTCCTCGATCCTTCGTTTTATTGAGGAAAACTGGAACCTCGGGACGATTGGAGGGAACTCGTCGGATGTCAAAGCCGGCAGGCTAGACGGCTTGTTTGACTTTGAAGGTCCTAACCGAGCCCCGAAGCTAATCCTGGACCCGGCGACGGGAGTCGTGCTCCCAAATCAACCCGAATAAGGAGACGGCACAAGATTCTCCGCAGTCTCTCACACCAAACCGACAGTAGCTGTGAATTGCATGACTATCTGGCTGGATTCTGCGGAACTCGAGAGAAAGAGTGGAGTCCGACAGCGTGCCCAAAACTGTGGTGGGAGAAAGGGTGTTTCCAGCTTCCTGCATCCCAGCTCCGCTGACGACTGATCCATTCTGCGTTTGGATCTAACTAGAGCGGACGTGAACACTTGGGACCGCTCGTGTCATTTACTGTCATCGTCACTTGACTCGATGGCATCGAGGAGGTCGAGGGTTCGAATCCCTTCGGCTCCACCAGTTTTTCCGCTTCCGTGGACTCTCTGCGGTGTCGTTCTTTGTGCCTTAACCCCCGCCGAACCCTCGCTGGGCTAGTTGGACCGCTTGGCCGTGAATTCACGGTTGAACTGGCCGCCAGCCATGGTCCCTTTTAGCGTGTCACCATCGAGTGTCGCCTTGTAAGCGATGCTCATTGTGTTGCCTTCGCGGTTCTGTCGCACTTCCGTCCAGGAAATCGTGTTACCCGAGACCGTGGCGTCATAAGTATTTTCACCGCGTGCGGTTTTGTGGTTGACCTTGAATTTGTCGCCGTCCTGCGTAATTGTGAGTGACTGCGTGCCCGCACTACCACCGCGGTTCCCGCCCTGACCGCCATGGCCCCCGCCGGTCATGGTCAATTCCCACGTGCCGCCAAAACTTGCATCCTGGGCCTCCATCGAAGTAGCCACTGTGAACAGCAACGCCAGGGCACAGAACCGCGCAAACGCTAGTTTGTGTTTCTTCACAGCTCGTTCTCCTTCCACCGGTTATCGATTGCGTCGCCGGCCAATTGCGATTGCGTCGGTGACACGCGGAAGTTCCAAAATTTCACTCCAGCCACGACTCGGAAACCACTGAAACACATCCATCCTGCTAGCCACGATTCCCATGTGGCTGCATCGCCCGTCTTAGCTGCGCGATGCCCTTGCGCGAATTCCCTTGACAGTTCCACTCGCGCATGCAAAATTCCTGCCGCGTTTTTTGGCCTGGCAGATTTTCCCAGTTCGCTTTGCGCGCAAGCTTTCGCAGCCCCCGGACTTGCGAGGACTATCCGATGCAACTTCCACCCGGCGTAAGCAGCAAGGACTTTTCCGCGGCGATCCATCAATTCGAAGGAGCTGTCGGCAAGGATTGGGTTTTCACGAGCGATGAGGATGTGGATCTCTACCGCGACGCTTATACGCCCTCTTGGCACGAAGAGGACGAAAAAATACCTTCTGCGGCTGTAGCGCCCGCCAGTGTGGAAGAAGTGCAGACGGTTGTGGAAATCGCCAACAACTACAAGGTTCCTTTGTGGCCGGTTTCGACCGGCAAGAATCTAGGATACGGTGGCACATCGCCGGCCCTCTCCGGCACCATCATTCTCGACCTGAAGCGCCTGAACCGGGTCCTCGAAGTAAACGACAAGAATCACTATGCGCTCGTCGAACCCGGCGTCAGCTATTTCGATCTCTACCGCTACATTCAGGAGAACAAGCTCAAAGTGTGGATCGACCCTCCCGATCCCGGCTGGGGCAGCCTGATTGGAAACACGCTCGAGCGCGGAGGCGGGCGGACCCCTATGCACGAGCACTTCGCCACGCAATGTGGAATGGAGGTCGTCTTGGCGAATGGCCAGCTGCTCCGCACAGGCATGGGCGCGCTACCGGGTTCCCAGACTTGGCAACAATACAAGTATGGCTTTGGGCCCTACGTCGATGGCATCTTTTCGCAGTCGAATCTCGGCGTAGTCACAAAGATGGGCATCTGGCTCATGCCCGAACCCGAGGCTTACCGCGCGTGCATGGTCACCGTTGCAAAGCACGACGATCTCGTGCCGTTGGTGGACACGCTGGCCTATTTGAGAAACTCCCAGATCGTCCAGGCGCTTTCCTCTCTCGGCAGCCCTCTGCTGTTCTATCGTGCATCGCAGGGAGGTGGAATTCTCGACGCGCCTGGCGATCCTTCGATCGCCGAGATGGAGCAGATTGGACAGGAGAAGGACCTTGCGTACTGGAGCACCGATCTGCGCTTCTACGGTCCAGCCAAAGTCATCGATGCGCAATGGGAGCACGCCAAGGCTAGGTTTTCATCGATTCCCGGAGTGAAGTTTCAAGAGATCGCGTCGTACACGTTCCCGCTGACTCTCGAGCAGCAGGCGAAAGTGAATGTCCTGCCGGAGATTGGCGTACCCAGCATGTCCATTTTCGGGCTGCTCAATCGGACCGGTCATGGACACATCGGCTTCTCTCCGATTATCCCCATGACCGGTGAGGCTGTGTTCGAGGCCTGGAAGGTATTCGGCCAAGCCTATGTGGACTTGGGCGTGAAGCCGCCGGACCAGGTTTTTGCGTTTCCGACCACTTATTTCGGGCGATGTTTCGTTTTCCTCTTCCTTTTTACCGTCACGCAAGATGTCGAAACGAACCGGAAAACGCGGGCGGTTTTCAAGCGGCTGGTTCGAGTGGCGGCTGAGCATGGCTGGGGGGACTACCGTACTCACGTTGCTTTCATGTCGGACGTCATGAATGTCTATTCCTACAACAACCATGCGCTTCTGCGTCTTCACGAAACGATCAAGGACGCGCTTGACCCGAACGGAATTCTTTCCCCGGGGAAAAGTGGCATATGGCCGAAGAGCATGAGAAGGGCATCGACATAACCACCGGGCGCGAAATCACGACGGCGACAAAGGGTGGGCAGGACCTAGAGCGAGATGGAGACGCCCTCAAGCTTTGTTTGCGGTTGATTTTGTTGCGGACGGAGCAGTTTGCCCCCGTCCCCCTCTGCGTTTCAGGACCGCCTCTCGCAGAAGGTATTCGATCTGGCCGTTGACACTCCGCAATTCGTTCTGCGCCCAGGCTTCCAGTTCGGCCCAGAGCTTAGGATCGATTCGAAGCAAAAAAGTCTTGCGCCCCATGAGCCAAGCCGATCAGGTGTAGAGTGTGCCGGTATTGACCACGGGATGGACTTCCGATTCACCGCACAACACGACCATGAGATTGCTAACCATCGCTGCTTTGCGCTCATCGTCAAGCGCAAGCACTTGTTTGCGGGCTAATTCCTGGAGTGCCATATCGATCATGCTTACCGCCGCTTGCACAATCTTCTGCCGAGCAGCTATCACAGCTTCGGCCTGTTGACGGCGAAGCATTGCCTGGGCGATTTCCGGTGCATAAGCCAGGTGCGTGAGTCGAGCTTCGTCCACCACGACCCCCGCCTTGGCCAGCCTCTCCTGGAGTTCGGCGCGCAACGCCTGGGACACCTCCGTCATGTTGCTGCGGAGAGTGATTTCATTTTCGTCGCCGAAGTCGTAGGAATACAGACTTGCTAAGTGGCGCAAAGCTGACTCACTTTGCGTCGTTACGTAATTCTCATAGTTGTCGACATCGAAGTTAGCTTGCGCGGTGTCCCCTACGCGCCAAACTACAACCGCAGCGATTTCAATCGGATTGCCACGTTTATCGTTGACCTTCAGCTTATCGCCGTTGAGCGTTCGAATGCGGAGTGAGATTTTATTTCGGCCCAGTGTTTGACGCGGCATCGTCGCGGTCCCTGTTTTTGTTCCCGACAATGGTGTTCGTGTCGCCTCCAAAGGGAGGCGGATTTCAGCAGACCCGTTGGTGTAGAACGGATTGCCCCAGTGAAAGCCGCTCTCCCGGACCGTACCCTTGTAGTCTCCGAAGAGAACGAGCACACGGGCTTCGTTCGGCTGCAAGGTGAAGAAGCCTCCGAGTAGGGTGACGAGGACTGGAAACAGCAGGATCAGAACGATGGCAACGGGAGTGCGCGACCGTCCCATCGTCTGACTTCCATCCGCAAGAGCGAAAATCAACAGCCCAATATCGAGCAGCAAAAATCCGATCAGCGCCGGCAGCATGATCCAGCCATTTTGAACACGGACGACCCGCTCAACGCTAGCCGCCGTTTGTTTTGAATTCGTAGTCATTGTGACGGTCCTTTCCTACTCATTCTATCACAATGATATCATAAGGATATCTCAGACAGAATTCGTTGGAGTCGGGTTCTGCCCACCGCAGGCCGCGGCCGAAAAGGAGGAATCCGCGATGCCACTGGAAGGCGCGTTAACCGGAAGTAAGTGGATCCATACTCGCAACAACGAGTCCGGCCCGCCAAGCCAGGGAGCTGTCAGCGAGGCCGGACTCGACGGGGGCGCTACGCTGTCAAGGATCAACGTCACGCCTCAACTGGGTCTGGCCAGGACCGCGCCCAGACGCTCCAGTTTGCCCGTTTCGCAGAAGACGTTGCTCTTCAGTCTACAAGTCGACCGAATCAGCTCAGTGATAAGCGTCACATTATCGTGGATTCCCCTTATCCGCAAGGATACGACTAACAGCCAGTTGCGCTCGTCGCGTCGATCGGCCTGGACGTAGGTTGGCGCAGGGTCCTCGTTAGGGTAGGGCACAGAATCAGCGGTTGTGCGGGTCGATGGGGCGCTGCGCAAGATGTCATTCCGATGGCCGTAAAGTGTCAACGCTCCCACGGCTCACGCTGCACGGCCCAAACCAACAGCGCGGATTCCCCCTTATCTTGTTGAGTTCATTGCAGATTTGTGTGTTTTCGAAACAGTTAACTGGCCGTTAGATCCTTGGTACAGGCCGTGCTTGTTATCAGAGCGCCAGGGGATAAAGGAGAACGGCGAACTATGAGAAAGAGAGAGAAGGGATTTTCACTGATCGAGTTGCTGATCGTCGTGGCGATCATCTTGATCATCGCGGCCATCGCCATACCGAACTTGATTCGCGCCCGTATCGCGGCGAAC
>Ga0187783_10003214_pt1 | contig 12059 bp, 11 predicted proteins | sample 1015_SJ02_MP02_2_FD_132471 | JGI IMG/M metagenome (GOLD analysis project Ga0187783, IMG submission 132471) | Tropical peat soil microbial communities from peatlands in Department of Meta, Colombia - 1015_SJ02_MP02_20_MG | ecosystem: Environmental > Terrestrial > Soil > Wetlands > Peat | place... | reverse complement strand
GTCGCGAAACAGCCCATAGACGGCGGAACCAGAACCCGAGAGCGAGGCATAGAACGCGCCCGCACGCTCGAGCACACGCTTCACCTCTGTTAATTCGGGATACTGAGGAAAGACGACTCGTTCGAAGTCGTTTTCGATCCCGGTATGAACGAGGTCGAGAAGCTGGATCTCGGCCCGGCCCCTGCCCTGGGCAGGAACACCGGATAAACTCGTCCCGGAGCGGTGCTGGCTCTGGGCGGTCAACCACGCCGAAAGCATGCGGCTGAACTCGACAATTCTATCGGACGCTCGAACCCTCGTCAATTTAGCTGCCGCGGAGGGCGAGCTCCGCCGCCCCCGGGAGCCGACTCGCACCGCCTTGCCTCTCCGAGGATTGAGATCCTGAAGGTCCCAATCCCGAAAAGCCTTGGGCGTCGAAATCGCGATATCCGGGGTCGCCACGACACAAGGGACCACGGGTAATTCTGGCAGAGGGTAGACTTCCTCGCCGTGACCGGTACCGAGCACCGTCCCGCCAATGACAAACAGAGGCAGATCCGAACCAACCTCAGCGGCGATGCGCAGCCGATCGGCGGCGGGCAGGCGTTTGCCGAGAACGCATTCGAGGGCCAGCAGGGCAGCCACGGCATTGGCCGATGCCGCGCCTAACCCGCCTGCCACCGGCAGACGCTTGTCGATCTCAATCAACACCCGCCCCCGCACCTCGAAGGCCGCCAGGGCGCGCTCGATCGTGCGATAGCAAGTATTCGATTCATCGAGCGGTACTCGGGGATCCCGGCAGCGAATCTCAATGCCACGGCCGGGTTCGACTGCGACGCGAATCCGATCCGCGAGGGCAATGGTTTGGTAGACGGTACGCAGTTCGTGAAAGCCATCCGAACGAAGCGCGCCAATGCGCAGCCCCAGGTTGATCTTGGCAAAAGAACGCACCGTCGCGGACATGGAGAAATGATTGTACGGTTTCATCCGCCGATTTGCGATGTTCCGCCAGCTGGGCGGACCGCGCCGGCTCTCGGACGGTGCGAGGACAGCTTTCTCTCATCCCACGGGGGCGGTTCGTCGTTCGACTACCGCAAAGGGCGAGGAGATTGCTTGCGGGAAAGCGCGGACCTTCTATCCCCTCCGCTTGTGATAAATGGCGAACTCGTAGCCGGGGTTGGGAGGGAACAATTCCGCCACTTTTCTCAATCGCTCGGCGAGTTGCGCGGGGGCGAGGAGCGGGTAGTCGCGCTCGCGTAGATCGTAATAGTCCACGTCGATGAACAGCGACAGAAGATAGATGGAAATTGCATCCGAGAAGGTCGCAGCCAGATACTCGTTTTTGTGCTTCTGGGTGTCCGGGCCGCGGCCGCTAGCCAGCTTTCGCGCCTCCCAGGCGTCGAGCGAAGTTTCACCGCGCGCATTGCCATCCATTTGCTTTAAGACCAGATCGCTGAATGCCTGCGATACCCCCGCCCGCTCCACGATGGCGTGGCCTACGTTGATGTAAAACTCGAAGGCCACGGAGAACTTATCATCCATCAGCCGGGTCGAAATGAACACGCACTGCGAGTCACCCATGTCCAGATTGCGATGGCAGACGGCGTGGTCGCTGAGCGCGACATCATAGCGGTCGGCAATGACCGTGTCCTCTCCCTGATTGACGGTGAGTGGAACGAAGTAATAGGCCTTGCGCGCCAAGGCGGCTGCCGCCGAATCAGGCACGGCGGCCACCATACGTTCCAAATCCGAGGGGGAAACCGTGAGCTCTCCGGCAATCGCATAGCAGACGCCATTCGGCGCTTGCGAAACCGGGGTTCGCCGGACCACCTCCGCCGGAGGCCGCGTAATTGGCGGTGCAGCTTGCGACATGAACCTTATTCTATCGTAACCCTCGAACGCTCGATCCGATTCCGACTTTCGTGCCGACGGAACCCTGCTTGCGCAGCTGGTACGCCTCATGCCATCGAACCGCGCGCGCTCGGCGGCTGGCACTTCTCCCAGTATTTTGTTGGCTGGGTTCGAACGCCGCTCGCCGTACCTCAGATTTGGTCGCATGGCTTCTACCATCTGCCGACCCCGCCGCCCGCGGATGTTGCCCGGGCTTCGGGAGCGCTAGAATTTGAAGCATGCCTGCCGTCCCCAAGGCGCATCCGTTTCCGCGCTGGTATCTAGTTCCAGTTCGAGTTCTGATCCTGACCTTCCTTTTCGCGCTCGTGGCCTTCGCCCTAAGTTTATTGTTGGGGATCATCGGCCTGCTGATTCGCGGCCGCGTCGGGGGCGTCCACCCGAACCTAACCGTGGCCTATCGCTACGTCGCGCTACCGGTGGCCGCGGTGATGGCCAGCGTGGTTTTGATCAGCGTAACCGTAGTTGAGATCCGACGCTATCGCCAGGTAAAAGCCCTGCGGCAGATTGAGGAGGCCAGCCGCTAGTCGTAGACCCGGCGGACCCGGCCAACCGTGGTGCAGCCGTCGCGGGAAAGCATAGAATTATATGCATGCGGCCACGGGTTGCCATCCCGATCCCTCACTCGGATGAAGAGTATGTCGAGCGTTCCTTGCCGCAATACGAAAGGGCAGTCGAACAGGCAGGCGGAGAGCCGGTTCCTATTTCCCTAGGGGAGGCACCGGCAGCGGCGATGAGGCGGATTGAGGCCTGCCAGGCCGTGGTCCTGCCCGGAAGCAAAGCCGATGTGGAACCAGCTCAATACGGCGGCCTTCCCCGCCATCCCAAAACCGCCCCCGCGGACACCCGGCGCGACGCGATCGATCGGTTGTTGTTGCAGGATGCCTACCAGAGGCAAAAGCCCGTTCTCGGTATCTGTTACGGTCTGCAGAGTCTCAACGTGTATCGCCGTGGGACTCTGATCCAGCATATTGAGTCTCGGGTGGATCATGCTGCGGGCCGGAAGGTGGCGATCGCCCACACCGTCGAGGTGGAGCCCGAATCCACGCTGCGGGAGATTATTGCCCGAGGGATCGAGAAGACCTCTGAGGATGTGCGGCTTCGCGACCGCAAGATCATCCTCCCGGTCAATTCCAGTCATCACCAGTCGGCCGACCGGATCGGGGAAGGTCTGCGCATCGTGGCGCGCTGCCCGGAAGATGGCATCATCGAAGCTCTGGAGGGGACTGGGCCCGATCACTTTGTGCTGGCCGTGCAGTGGCATCCAGAGCGATCGGTCGAAGAAGAGGGGCCGTCGCGAGCGCTGTTTCGCGCCTTGGTCGAAGCTGCCCGGAAGCGGCAGGCCAAACTCGAGCCGAGCTCGGTCTAACCAATCCCGGGGCCAAATGCCGAGATCAACCGCCGACCGTTGGAAACCTTCTTGTCGTCTTCGGTTAGGATCATGGGCGAGAAGACTTGCGTGCCGCGGCTACGCGAGGCAGGCCTTGCAGGTCCCGGGTGATGCGAACCTCGCTCCAATCTGCCAGCAGCCGGGGTAGTTCGGCGGCAATCGTCCCGCTAATCTCGAGTACCACCCAGCCGTCCGGCCGCAGCCGCTCGCGCGCCTGGGGAAGCAAGCGGGCAATGATTTCGAGGCCCGTGGGGCCGGCAAAAACCGCTGCCCGAGGTTCAAACCTACGCACCTCGAGCTCGACCAGATCTTCCTCGGACTCTCCCACATAGGGAGGATTCGAGACTACCAGGTCGAAGAGCGCTCCGGACAACCCTTCGAGCAGATTGGTTTCGTGAAAATGGATTCGGCCTTGGAGTTGATGGCGGGCGGCATTGGCGCGCGCAATTTCCAAGGCCGAGCCAGAAATATCGGTGGCGTGGATCTCGGCCGCAGGCAACTCCTTGGCCAGGGCCAGCGCAATCGACCCAGAACCCGTACCGACATCTACGATCTGCCGAAAACCGCCGCTCGCCTCCCGGCTGCGATCGAGCTCGAGCACCGTCTCAATCACATGCTCGGTTTCCGGCCGCGGAATGAGCACGGCAGGTGAAACGATCAGATCGAGACCCCAGAATTCCTGGTGGCCGGTGATGTATTGTGCGGGGATCCCTTGGGAGCGCTGGCGAATAACTTCCTGGTAGCGAGCCTGCTCTTCCCGGCTAAGCTCTCGTTCCGGATGGGCATAGAGATACGCCCGGTCGCAGCCCAGGGTGAACATCAAAAGCAGTTCTGCGTTCCTCCGCGGCGATCCCACCCGGGCTCGGGTGAGTTGCTGGCTGGCCGATGCGAGAGCCTGCTTGAGCACAACAGCTCGATTTTAATCGCCGGATTGGCCTCTGCCGAATCGGCGGCGGGATCGAGACTGAATGGGTACAATGACCCTTCCCCATGTACTTGCTTTACAGCATGCTGCTCGCCGCCGGACTGATTTTGACTCTTCCCTATTGGCTGGTGCAGATGTCCCGCCACGGGAAATACCGCGCGGGCTTGGGCGAGCGGCTAGGTAGAATTCCCTCCCGCCTCAGGGCGAGCCGGGGCGCGCCTACGATTTGGGTGCATGCGGTTTCGGTCGGCGAGGTAATGGCCGTATCCCAACTCATCGCCGAGTTGCGGCGCCGTCTTTCCGACTACCGCATCGTGCTTTCGACCACCACAGACACCGGGCAACGGCTGGCACGAAAACACCTGTCGCCCGAGGATGTCTTCTACTGTCCGATGGATTTCGGCTTTGCCATTCGGCCCTATCTGCGGCTGTTCCGGCCGAAGCTGGTGGTCATCGCGGAGACCGAATTGTGGCCGAATCTAGTGCGCCTGGCCCAGGCCTCGGGAGCCCGGGTTGCCATTGTCAATGCCCGCATTTCCGACCGCTCTTGGCCCGGCTATCTGCGCTTTCGCGGCTTGCTCGAACAAGTCTTCCGCTCGGTGGATTTGGTTCTGGCGCAAACCGAGGAAGATGCCAGGCGTCTGGCCCAACTAGGAGCGCCCGCGGCCAGTTTGCGCACCACCGGCAATATGAAATTTGACGTACCCCCACCGGCCTTGCCGCCCATCGTAGAAAGCTTGCGCACGGCGTTTCGGGAATCCGGGGCAACGCCGATCTTGGTATGCGGCAGTACGGTCGCCGAAGAAGAGCCCTTGCTCGTGCGTGCCTTTGAGAACATCCTGGCAAGTTATCCCCGGGCGGTCATGATCCTGGCGCCTCGTCACCCCGAGCGCTTCGCCGAAGTGAGCCGCCTGCTCGCAGAGCTGGGGATTCGCTTTATGAAGCGCTCTCTCTGGGCGGGGGAAGCCGTCGTCGGTGGAGTCTTGCTGGTCGACACCATCGGGGAACTGGCGGCGCTCTACTCGTTGGCCGACATCGCCTTTGTGGGTGGCAGCCTGGTGCCGCGAGGCGGCCATAACATCATCGAGCCCGCGCAGCACGGGGTTGCGATCATGGTGGGCCCGCACACGGAAGATTTCCGCGATATCGTGCGACTGTTTCAGAGCCACGATGCGCTGCGGGTGGTAGGGCCCGCCGAGCTTCCGCTGGTGTTCATGGAGCTGATTTCCAATGGCAACCTGCGCATGGCGCTCGGCCAGCGCGCGGCCGCGATCTTACAGTCGCAGACGGGAGCGACCGAACGCACCGCAGAGGCACTGATTCAACTGCTCGCCGGCGGGAAACCCGCCGGCGCGAGCCCGGGCTTGACCGGCGGAGGCGCCGCCGCACTGTCATGGAACTGTTTGCCTTAGCTTATGGCGCAGGCGTGCGCCTACGGAATGCGCTCTACCAGCGAGGAGCCTTGCCCGCCCGAGCCCTCGGCGGGCCGGTGGTGAGTGTGGGCAATCTCTCGGTGGGAGGTTCGGGCAAGACACCCTTTGTGCTCTTGCTCGGTCGATTGCTCGGGGACCGGGGCATACGGTTCGACGTACTTTCGCGAGGCTACGGTCGACAAAGCAAGGGAGTGGCGGTGGTCGATCCGGCCGGGTCAGCGCGGGACTTTGGGGATGAGCCGCTGCTGATCGCCCGGCGATTGGCGGTTCCGGTGATTGTGGGGGAAGACCGGTTTCAGGCAGGGGAACTGGCGGAAACGAAGTTCGGCCCGCAACTGCATCTCCTCGATGACGGTTTTCAGCATCGCTCGCTGGCGCGCGATTTTGACATTGTGCTGCTGGCGGCCGAGGATCGCGAGGATCGATTGCTCCCCGCCGGACGGCTGCGGGAACCGCTCAGTTCCCTCGATCGCGCCGACGCAGTGGTTTTGACCGGTGAGGCGTCGCCCGACTGCTTGCCCGTGGCGGGGAAGCTTTTGTGGCGGATACAGAGGAAAATCGTTGCCCAGGACGTGCCGGCCAGGCCGGTGGGTTTCTGCGGCATTGCTCGCCCGGGAAACTTCTTCCGCGATCTGGCGAGCGCGGGTGTCGAGGCCGTGGCGGAAGCCGTCTTCCGCGACCACCATCGCTACGGCCAAGCGGACATCGCGGAACTGCGCAAGCTCAAGGAACAGAGCCAGGCCGATGGTTTCGTTACCACCGAAAAGGATGCCATCAACCTCGAGGGATATCTGTCCGCCTTGCAGCCGGTCGCCGTGGTTCAGGTGAACCTGGAGCTGGCCGACGCCGCTAACGCTGTGGATACCATGCTGCGCGTGGTCCGAGAGAGGAGAGCGACGGCGTGAGAGAATTCCTGGTAAGGTCGCTCGCGGCTTCGGCAGTCTCCGGCTGACGTTCGGAGGCTCGGTGGGCCGGGCCGCCGGACACCTATGACAAACAACCGCAACCCAATCGACCGGTTGAAGAAGCTGGTCGAAACCTTTCCCAAGATCACGATTACGGTGGTCGCCGACCTGGTGGCGGATGAATTTGTGTTTGGCGAAATCTCGCGTGTGTCCCGCGAAGCGCCGGTACTGATCTTGAAACATCGCGAGCGCACGGTAGTTCCGGGCGGGGGCGCCAATGCGATTTACAATCTTGCCGATCTCGGGGTCAACGCGCTGCCCGTGGGAGTGGTGGGAGAGGATGAGCCTGGACGGCTCCTGCTGCGGGCATTTCGCCACAAGCGCATTGCCCTGAGCGGCGTGCTGAAGGAAAAGGGCTATACCACGGTGACCAAGACCCGCATTCTGGCCGGCATGGCCCACACCGCCCGCCAACAGGTCGTACGGTTGGACCGCGAACCTGCCGCCGAGCCCAGCCCGCACCTGAAACGAGAGCTCATCTTGGCGGCGCGGGAATACGCGCGGGTCTCCGATGCTCTGCTGATTTCCGACTACGGCTACGGAGCGGCGACCCCGACGCTGCTCGGGAACATTCGAACCCCCGATCGCCTGCCGGTGGTGCTCGATTCGCGTTATCGTATGCTCGAATACTCTGGTATCACGGCCGCCACTCCCAATGAGCCGGAGGTCGAAGAAGCCCTGGGCACGCGCATTGGCCATGACTGGGAGCGATTGTGCGCGGCCGGCCAGGAACTAATGGCGAGAATGAAGCTGCGTTCGCTGGTGATCACGCGCGGACGCGACGGGATGGTCGCCTTCCAGGCGAAACACAGGCCGATCGATATTCCTATCTACGGGTCGGATCAGGTGGCGGATGTCACCGGCGCTGGGGATACCGTCATCGCCACGTTTTCCGCTGCCTTGGCGGCGGGCGCATCCACCGAAGAGGCGGCGCAGCTCGCGAACTACGCCGGCGGAATTGTGGTGATGAAACGGGGGACGGCAACCGTGTCCCAGGCGGAATTGCTCGAGGCCCTCGACCAAGCGCCACCGAGGACAAGGTCACATTAGGTGCGCAGCCAGAAACTTCTCAACCGCGAGCAATTGAAAGACCGGGTCGCCCGATGGCGACAGGCCGGAAAGCGGATCACCCTGGCCAATGGCTGCTTTGACTTGTTGCACGTAGGTCATGTGCGCTATCTGCGCGCGGCGAAAAAGCTGGGGGACCGCCTGATCGTAGCCATCAATTCCGACGAATCGGTCCAGGCCCTCAAGGGTCCGGGGCGGCCTCTGATGCCGGCCGAAGAACGGGCGGAGATCCTCTCGGCGCTAGCCGATGTGGACGCGGTGGTGATCTTTCCCGAGCCCGATGTGCGGTCTCTGATCCGCGAGCTGCGCCCGGACATCCAGGCGAAAGGCACCGATTACACCCCCGATACGGTTCCCGAGCGGGACGCGGTTTTGGAGTACGGCGGCCGGGTTGAAATTGTCGGCGATCCGAAAGCGCACTCCGTCACGGCGATGATCCGGTCGGGTTTCGGAATGCGGCATTCGTGAGCGCAGAGTTGACGGCTTCGGATCGGTCGGTGATGTCGCGGGAATCTGCGGCCATTCCCCGCTTGCTCATCGTGCGCTTGGGGTCGATGGGGGATATCATTCATACTCTTCCCGCCGCCTCGCTGCTGCGCATCGCCCTTCCTCATGCCCAAATCGGTTGGGTGGTGGAGGAGCGTTGGGCGGAGCTGCTGTGCGCCGCTGCGGAGCCAAGGAGCGGCCCCCGATCCCCCCAGCGTCCGCTGGTCGACAACGTCCACGTGGTCGACACCAAGGCCTGGCGAACCAATCCGCTCTCGATCGGAACGGTCGAACAAGTAGCTGCAGCCCTGAGCGAGCTGCGGGGGCAACGCTATGACGGCGCCATCGATTTCCAGGGAGCCGTGCGCTCCGCCTTGCTGGCACGGCTGTCGAAGGCTCCCATCATCTACGGCTTCCGCCAGCCTCGCGAGACGGTGGCCACCATGTTCTACACTCGCCAGGTGATTGCCGAAGGAAGCCACGTCGCGGAGCAGAATCTTTCCCTCGCTCGCGCTTTCCTCGGCCCGTCCTCGGCGATACCGCGAATCGAGTTTCCCTGCGACCCGGCGGCCGAAGAGCAATGCCAGAGCTGGCTCGAGAGCCGGTCCATTCGCGACTTCGTGCTGCTCAATCCGGGCGCGGGATGGGGAGCCAAGCAATGGCCGCCAGAGCGCTACGGACGCTTGGCGCGATGCCTGGCGGACGCCGGACTGAAGCCCTTGGTCAACGCCGGTCCGGGGGAGGAACAGCTTGCCCAGGCGGTCGAGGAAGCCGGCGGGGGCTCGGTTCTGAGCTTTGCCGGATCGCTCTCCGAGTTGCTCGCGCTCACCCGACGCGCCAAGCTCTTCGTGGGCGGTGACACCGGTCCGATGCACTTGGCGGCAGCGCTCGGCATCCCGGTGGTAGCCATCTTCGGACCGACCAGTCCCGAACGCAACGGCCCTTACCTGACACCGAACCTCGTGCTGCGCAGCCCCTCGAGTGAGACCTCGTATGCTCGGCAGCGCATGCCGGAAGCCGGTCTGCTCAAGATCGAAGTGGAAGAGGTTCTCGCCGCCTCCCGGAAGTTGCTGGGGCAATTCCGTGGCTAGCTGGGCAGAAACGGCACGGCGCATCCGTGTGCCTTCGGGATTTGCCTTTGCCATTGTCTATTGGTGGCTGGCGAAACCGGATCCGGCATCCTGGCTGTCGGGCACCCTGCTGATACTGGCCGGATTAGGAATTCGCGCGCTGGCCTCAGGGCACTTACAAAAAAACGAAAGGCTGGCTACCACTGGACCCTACGCCTACACCCGCAATCCGCTTTATCTGGGATCACTCGTCATCGCCGTGGGCTTTACGGTTGCGGCCCGATCGCTATCGATTGCGGGCATTTTGCTAATCTTGTTTGTGGCCATCTACCTGCCGGTGATTCGGGCGGAGGAATCGTATCTGAGCGAACGGTTTCCGGAATTTCCGGACTATCAAAGCCAGGTACCGAGGTTGATCCCAAAGCTGAGGCGTTCGAGGCAAGGCGCGGCCGCCTTCTCCTGGCAACTGTACTTAAAACATCGCGAGTACAATGCAGCTTTGGGGTCATTGGCCATGCTCGCGGCTCTGCTCGTAAAACTCCACTGGATTTTAGGATAACTCTCAAGGAATTGCGCATCTCATGCTAAGGCAACGGGTCATTTAGCGGAATGGAAAAACTGAGTGGCATGCTGTGGTTTGCAGTTCTCATGGGGGTTACAGTCTTCTGGGCTGGCGCCCAGGACCGTTCGAAGGCCGGGGCGCCGACGCTCCCTAGCGTAAGTGCCGGACCGGCGGCGGAGATTATCCCGCCTCCGCCCCAATACCGTTTTCCCGATGGACAAACCTATGTGTATGGAGTGGAGTGGCACGTCTTCAATGCCGGCACCACCCGAGTCACGTTGCGCGACGATGGGTCGGCGCAACACGTGACCGCCACTGCGGTGTCATCGGGAATCCTCAACAGTTTTTACAAGGTGAATGATCATGCCGAGGCCTTCTTCGATCCCCACCGCTTTTGTTCCCAGAGAGTTCTGAAGCATATTGAGGAAGGCTCGCGCGCCCGTCAAATGGAGCTCAACTTTGATTACGCGCGAGGCAAGGGTGTACTCAGCGAACGGAATCTGAAAACCGGGGAAGAAAAGCACGAAGAAAACGATATTCCGAGTTGCGTGATCGACGTGGTGAGTGGCTTCTACTATGTTTCCTCGCTGCCCTTGCAGGTGGGCAGCACCTACGCCTTTCTGGTTAACGACGGAGGAAAAACCAACATCGTCGAGGCGCAGGTGGAAGCCCGCGACAAGGTGAAAGTACCGGCGGGTAGCTTTGACGCGTTGCGGGTGAGAACCGAGGCCACCTCCGGCCTCATGAAGGGCAGAGGGACCGTTTGGGCCTGGTTCACCGACGATTCGAATCACACTCCGGTCATGATGCGATCCAAACTGAGCTGGGGAACCTTGCTGTTCCGCCTGCTCGAGATCGAAAGGAAATGAAGAACTACTCGTCCCGGAGCGCCACCATTGGGTCCAGGTTCATGGCGCGCCAGGCGGGAACGTAGCAAGCCCAAAGCCCAATCCCGGCGAGAAGCAGCGTGGCGGTTATGAATGTGACCGGATCGGTGGGGTGGATGCCAACCAGAAGAGCGGCCATCCAGCGCGTCAGCACACCGGCTAGAATTAGTCCGCAGAGCACGCCAGCCAAGACGACCACCAATCCCTGGCGCAGCACCAGCCGCAGGATATCCATGCGGTCCGCCCCCACCGCCATACGGATTCCAATCTCACGGGTGCGCTGGCTGGTGGCGAACGACACTACTCCATAGACGCCAACCACCGCCAAGGTCAGACCGAGCAGTCCCAAAGCCGCTGCCAGGACCGCCCCCGCCCGGAAGATAAACAGGCCATTCCCTCCCGACAGGGACTGCCGCATGGTCTCGATGCCGACCACCGGCATCTGCGGATCGAGAGCATGAACTTGGCTCTCGACCGTCGGGATCAGGTTCTCGGGCGGCACCGAAGATCGGATCTGCAAGGTCCGGTACTCGCTGAAATTCTGGGCTAGCGGAAGGTAGAAATAGGCCTGTTTGTCCCATCCGATGAAGACATATTTCCCGTTGCCCGTAAGCCCCACGATTTCGATAAAAGGTCCGGTCGCGCTCTTCAGGCTGAAGCGCTTTCCGATCGGATCCTGGTTCGGCCAGAATTGATGCGCCATCTCCTCATTGATGATGGCGACGAGCGGGGAATGTTCATCGTCGTTTTGCCGAAATGCTCGCCCACGCAGCAGCGGAACTCGCATGGTGTCAAAATAAGGTGGGTCGACCCGGTTGAACATGATCACCGGAGCCTGCTGCCCGCTTGCGAGCGGGCGCCCCTCGATGTAGATCTGGCTCCCGTCGTTCACCTCTCCCATCGGCACGCTGAAGGCCAGGCTCACCGACTGAACCCCGGGCAACGCGCGGACCCGCGCCTCGAGCTCTTGATAAAAGCCCTTGCTGCGGGCCTCGTCGTATCCCATTTCTCCCGCATCGAGAGTCAGATTCAGCACATTGTTGGGATCGAAGCCCATATAGGCGCGTTGCGCAGAAAACAAGGTCCGCACAAAGAGGCCGGCGACGATCAATAACACCAGAGAGCCACCCACTTGCGCCACTACCAGGATGCTGCGCACGCGGTGACGGACGACTCCCGACGTATCGCTCCTGCCTCCGGCTTGCAGCACACTGTTGACGTCGGCTCTTCGCGCTCGCCATGCCGGCCACACGCCGGCCAGCGCGCCCGTCAAAACCGTGGCGGTGAGAACGTACGCAAACACCCGCCAATCAAAACTGACATCGAGCCAGGCCGGAAATTTGGAAGGCGGAAGCAGATCGAACACCGCTCTGCTGGCCCACATCC
>Ga0187783_10003213_pt1 | contig 12060 bp, 6 predicted proteins | sample 1015_SJ02_MP02_2_FD_132471 | JGI IMG/M metagenome (GOLD analysis project Ga0187783, IMG submission 132471) | Tropical peat soil microbial communities from peatlands in Department of Meta, Colombia - 1015_SJ02_MP02_20_MG | ecosystem: Environmental > Terrestrial > Soil > Wetlands > Peat | place... | reverse complement strand
GGTATTTGGTGAAGGGGCCAATGATCCAGTCGGGCACGCGGTACTTGGCAGGGTCGAAATCCTTGGGGAAGCCGCCCCACCACTTCTTTTCATCGTAGCCGTACTCTTCACCCTTCCCAGGAAACTGCCAGTCAAAGATGCCCTTCGAAAGACCCCCCTCGAAGGTCTGGTCCCTCTGCTGGGGCGCCGGCGGGTTCTGGCCCTGGCCTGCGCGCCAAGGGGTTGCGGTTGCCGCCCAGAGGATGAGGCAGGTTGCCGCGAATTGGATGAGTATGCTTCGGTATGGCTTAAACATGCGGTTCCTCCTCGATTAGTGTTTTCGTTTGGGGTGATTCGATGATTTGATTTTTCCGCGTAGCGATTTGCGATGTCGGCGAATTGATTCATCCTATCACTTGGCACCGCCGATAGCCGATGTGGGTTAGTGTGTCAGGCGGGGAGATTGGTCCGCGTCCCGTCCCTCTGCCTTAAAACTTCGTGTATTACCTGCCGCTTTTCGCCCCAACTTTCGCTCCGTTTATGTATCTTCAGCCAAAATCCCCCTTCGATTGCGGTCCATTTTCGCAAAAAATGATGCGAACCAGGCACAAAAGCCGGAATATTTATCGGTCATTGTGTCAGTCGATCCTTTGTTTTCATGTACATAATCGGTTCGTCCTTCATTTCTAACATCTTTTTTTGTGCTGTCCACTATCCACTGGCCACTGCCCACGACGCTTCTGAGCTAGTATAACATGGCTATGTGCCTTGTCAAGTAAAAAAGAGGCTACATTAAGAACTTGATGGATTAAGCCAAGGCATCGGAAGTACACCCCAGGCGGAAGTGGCGTTCGCGAATCGCCCCTACGGTCGGTAATCACAAAAATGCCACGCAAATGATTGGGCATTACAATCCATTCATCCAATTCCACGCACGGATATTACCACGGCAACTATTCCCAACACGAAGCAACGTACTCGCCCAACAAATGCTCTTTATTCTGCGTGCAAATGGTGATGGAGTACCTGGCTCGATTTCAGCTATGGCTGAAAGTTGTAGCGAGCTACGACTGAGGCCCATCGGTTCAAAGCTGCGCTCGCGGGAGGATTCGGATGTTCGGACTGGAATCGGGTTATAGCGCCAATTGCGGAACGATGCTCCGCCCCGCCATCCGCACTCAGGCCTTCCAGCGCAGCGGCAAGGGTTGCGCCGGGCCGCTGGAGTTTGCCCAAGACTTGGCTGCTCAGGGAGGGCGAGCCCGTGAGCACGGCGAGCAAGACCAAAGCAAGCTTGTAGTCGCCTTTCTCTCCGGAACTGGCCAGAAATTCCTCCACTTCCCTTTGCGAGACGGTCGATTTGAGGATGCGGTAAAGGTTGATGAAACGCTTTAGTCGACGAGGTGAACTTCCGCCGAACTCGGAAAGCTCCAGGATGTACTTGCGTTCACCCTCAGTTAATGTGATGGGCGCAGACTTCTCGTCGTCCGTGAGTAAAGGCGGAGCTGCCCTACGCGACGGCAATGACTCGGGCAGTTCGGGTCTGGCCAGTTGTTCCGCCGAGAAGTTCGTGGTCGGCGGCCCGGCGGGTGGAGCGGTGAGCGCAGGAGCCTGGGGTGAATAAGATTCAACTCTGGCACTGCTAGAAACGTCGCCTACAGCAGCATTTTTCTCCTCGCGCCCGACTTCCGCGGCCGTCAACTCGGTAGACATTGGCGCCGTGATGGGGGGATATTTGGCAAGCATCCCGGTCACGAGTTCGCGAGAGCCCATCACCTCCAAGGGGTTGATCCAGAAGGGCACTTGAAAGATCTTTTCCAGGTAGTCGTCGGGTGAGGCAAGATCTTGTTTGCGCCGTCCGGTGGTCAGCAGTCCCGCATAGCGCTTCTCCAACGCGCGCGTTACCCAGCGGACGTCTACGCCCACAATGACCACAAAGAGTTCAAAGGCAAGAATCAGATGGATTGCTTCGAGCACATCGCACACTCGATCGGGTGGACAACGGTCCAGATCGTCGATGAACAGAACGATGCGATCGACTGGCAGGTCTTGCCGCTCCCGCAGCAAGCGGCTGAGAGTCTCGAAGTCGCGGCGGATTAGACTGATCAAGCCCAGGTGTTGGCGGTAATCGCCGGCGGTGAATCGCTGCTCAATGAAGCGCTGCAATCGCCGCCCGGGCTGCAATTCCTCCGCCTCCTGCCTTAGCCCCTGGATTTTGGACTCCGCGTCCTGAAGCCTCTGGCGGGCGGCAGCTTCCCGCTCGCGCAGGCTTTCGATATCCGCAATATTCTCCGCCTCTTGCCGGGCCGCGCGCTGTTCCCGAATTGCCTTTAGCTGAGCGAAAGTTGTCTCGGCTTTGTTGACTACCGCAGAACCTGCAATGTATACCGCTCTCAGCCAGAGTGTGGCCGTCGCCAGGAACGCGACTGTGCCCGCGACAACTTGCGCAGGAGTGCGAAGATCAGAAGACACGTGTTTGCCCAGAAACACGGCAATGACGGTGGGCAATCCGGCGACCACCAGTAAGAAACCGATGCGACGGATCCATCCAGGTTCCCGAAACGCCGCGGTAAAGATAGCAACGGTGCGAGATCCCAGCGACTGCATCTGCTTGACTTGGGCGCCCAACGCTTCATACGAAGACTGCAGAGCAGGTAAGCCGAGATCGCGTTCTATCTCATGGAGCTTGGTTTTTACTTCGGGGTGGTTAACGACGAGCATGGCCACGTCGTTGAGCTGGGTATGGAGAGAATTCTCCTTATCCTTGCGAAGCTGCCTTAATGTCTTCAGGTCATGTTCCGCCGCGCCGCGATCGGCTTCCGCCTTGGCGAGGTCAGCCTTCGCCTCAGTGTGCAACCCTTGCTGTTTGGACAACTCTGCTTCGATGACTCCAAGAAGGACTGCGGCGTCTTCCTGCTTGTCGTCCCGGATGTGGGCGTATAGTTTGTCGAAGATCTCGGTGACCAATGTGGCCCAGAGGTTCTGGTCGACGTAGTGCCAGGCGTTGAACCACACGGGGACGATGTGGGAACAGTAGGCTTTATCTTTTCCCGCCAATGCCTTGATCTTCTGCTCGAGTTGCCGCATGAAAAAGCTTTTACCGCTTCCCCAATCTCCGAAGATCCCAATCGACATGGGCGGAGTGAGATCCACCGATGCAATGACCGACGCGAAAGCGCGCACGTCACGCCAGAACCCGAGCTGATCGTGGGCCCAAGGGTCCGCAGGAATGTTGTCGGCACTGAAATCTGCCCGGAGCGGTACAAAGCCAGTCTCTGCGACGGCTTGGGGGGCTTCGACTGTGGTCTTGGGCACGTTTGCCGCGGTCAAGGATCCGTCGGCGCCACTTGAAACCACGGACTCAGCTTCTCCCTCCTCTGCTATGACCTGGGACTTTAATGGTTGAGCCGGAGAAGCATCCTGAGCTTGGTTGAGGGGAGGGCTTCCGAATGACTTCTGGTGCAAGTCTGCCCACAGTAGTTCCTCCGGTCTTCTTGCCCGCACGTACTCGACGAAATTCGCAGACCAGTGCGCGGGCACGAAGCCCCACTGCTGCAACTCATCAAGGTGGCCACTCGGCAGCCGATAGATATAGGCTCCCATCAAGTGTCGTGCGCCCATGGGACTTGACGTTTGATTCAGGGCAGACGTATGCAAATCTACGGCTCCACGAAAAAGACTGATCGTGCTGCTGGTAAATGCAGTCTTCCTCAGGAAGCTTCCGCCGCGGGCGAACTCTTCTTGCATTTGCGGAAGTTGCTCGGGATGGAAACCACGTTTACTAACGATTACCGAGAGGCGGATATTGGCGGACTGGGCATAGCTCAGGAACCATCGTGATATGTCCTGCTCGCTGTAGAGGAGCGCCAGCAGTATCGAAGTGAAACTCCAGCGGTAGTCATCAGTGGATAAGGCGCCAATGACTTCCGCCGTGCTCCAGATGGCAGCGAATTCATCATCGACAACGAAGTTCGGAAGGGGAAGTTCGAGGCTTCGGGGAGAGGCAGGATTCGCTTCGGCTTTCGATTCTACTTCGAATTCTCTCTTGGCTTCTTGCGCACTCATCGCCCACCCCTCAGCGTCAAAAGAAACAACCCAGATAGGTTAAGCGTAGCGTAATTGCAGAGGTCAATATAACACGAATCCTTAGTTGATAGTGCTGACAAGACCCATACGGCGGGAGGCAAATCTTGCAATTGTTTACGGCGAAAGGATTCTTCCCGGTCACAATGAGAATTGCGGATTCAACTGTTTCTGCTTATCATTCTTACATGCTTGCCAGGTATTGTGGAAAGATTTATAGACGAATGCAGGTTCCTGTTCTCCTCTCCCTTTTGCTTCTCACCATGCCAATCAAGGGACAGCAGTCGAAGGGGGGTAAATCCTTGCCTCCCGCTGCCAAAGCCTCCTGGGCTGCGGCCCAACGGGCCCAGCAGCAAAAGAACTATCCAATCGCCGTGCAGGATTATCTCAAAGTCATAAGTCTCTCTCCCGGTTTTGCGGAAGCCTACATGAACCTGGGGCTCGTCTATGAGCTTCAGAGTCGCCGCCCGGATGCCATCGCCATGTTTGAAAAGGCTATCCAGTTAAAGCCGGACTTAGCGGGGGCGCAGTATTTTCTGGGCGTCGACTACTGCAAACAGGGAGACGCGAAGACCGCCATACCCCACTTGGAGGCTGCCGTTCGTGCCCGGCCGAATCTTCCGGATGCCTGGTCGTGGCTGGCCTCAGCGTATCAGATGGACGGCGAGACCTCCCGGCAGGTCAGTACCTTGGAGGCGGGATTGCAAGCAAATCCCCGGAGCATCGATCTGCTGTACATGGTTGGCCAGGCGTACCAGCAACTTGGCAAGGACGCGGAGGTCCAGTTACAACAAAAGGACTTGGAATCGGGCTTCCTGGAGCGACTGCTGGCGGAAAATTACGCGGCGAGTGGTCATCCTGCTGTCGCCATGTTGCACCTTGAGGCCGCCCTCAAAGCAACACCTGACCGCCCCGGCCTGCACATGGAGGTGGCCGAGGTGCTGTTGCATGCCGGCAATTTGAAACGCGCCGAGGATGAAATCGAGGCCGAGTTGCGCGTCGCGCCCCACAGCCTGAGGGCCATGGTGCGGCGCGGTGAAGTCGAGCTCCTGCGGGGCGACGTCCGGGCGGCATTGGCCGACTGGTCCCAGGCGCTTGAATTAGACCCGGCACGTTGCGAGGCGATCCTCGGGGTGCAGGAGTTTGGGTACGGTGACACTTCCCGGGAGAGGCTCACGAACGAGTTGCGCGCGCCATTAATCGGCCTTCGCGCCTCAATAGAATCCCAAGATCGACCCGCCAGCCGGCTGGCACTGGCGTTCATCTCCACCCAAGAGGACCCCACGCGGCCGGTAGCGAGCCGGCCTGTAGGTGGGGATTCGGATTCCGTCAAAGATCCATCCTCTTGCACCGAGCCGCAAATGCGGGACTGGCTTGTCGAGGATCGCCTCCGGCCGGTTGCCGCCTGTTCGACTCCAATCCTCAACCAGCCACTCGCCCCAGACTTACGCCTGGAAATCGTGCGCGCCCTCTGCGAGACCGGTCAACCGCAGCGTGCTCTGGCTGCGCTGGACGGCTCGGCGCCTTTGCAAGTGGACTCACCCGAAGCGCAGTACTGGAAGGCGCGGTGCTATAACCACCTGGCGCTTGCGGCCTACTTGCAGCTCTTCCAAGTCGATCCGGATTCGTACCAAGCGCAAGTGATCCTCGGGGAGATGGATGAAGCGCGAGGTGAGGATTCCAAGGCGATTGAAGAGTATCAGAAAGCCCTCGCCCAGCGCCCCAACCTGCCCAATCTTCATTACCAGGTCGGCCATCTGGAATGGAAGTCACATAAATCGCCAGAGGCGCGAGAACAATTCCAAGCGGAACTCGCCCTTAATCCTAATCACACCGGAGCTCTGTTCGAAATGGGAAGCGCTTGCTTGCAAGATAACCAAGCAGACCAGGCGCTCTCGTACTTGATGAAAGTCTTCGAGTTGGATCCGAGCTACCCTGACCTGCATGAGGTTTTGGGAATCGCTTATACCCAGTTGGAATCGTACAAGGAGGCGGAGAAGGAACTGAAGATTGCCGCACCCAGTGATAAGGATGGGGGAGTTCATTATCAATTGGCGCGACTTTACTCGGCAATGGGGAGGTCTGCCGAGGCGCATCTAGAGTTCGCATTGGGTGATCAACTGCGCGAGGCAACCCACCAGGCCAACGAAGAACGTGTTCAGCGCATTGCCGCGGCGGAAGCAGCACTGAAACAACCCTGATAAACCATCCCACAATCATCCTCTTTCAAAACCCCAGAGAAATCTCACCCGGATGGGTGGGAATTTTCAGGTCGATACCCCGTTCATGATTTGCAGCGATAGTGGCTTTCAGATCGAGAGCGGCGAGCGGAATTGTGCGCTGATTTTCTTGCGCGGTAATGCGCAACAATCCCGCATCGATGGCATAGTGATGAACCTCTAACCTTTCGCCATTCTTGAGCACGAACACCGTTGCCGCCAGAGATTTCGGTGAAGGGGCACTTTGAACTCCCGGAACCTCGATCAATTTTGGGGAACCGTGATACGTGTTCCTGGGAATGGACGGAGGCTGGTCGCTTGCGTGCGTGGCGTTCGCAGAAGTTCCGCCAAGTCCGGCGCGGCTCAACAGACCTCGTAGCGCCGTGTCTCCGCCGGCGCCCTCTTGAGTCCCCGCGATGTTCCCATCGCGATCGATCAGCACATAGAGCGGAAAACTCTTGGGATCAAACTCTGCGACGAGATTGGTGTCCTCCGTAAGCACGATGTGGCATGACCGTGAGTGCTCCTCAAGATATTTCTTGACCGTTTCTCGGGACTCGCGCACGTTTACGGCGATGACGACCAACCCCTGGCCAGAGAAATCACGAGTGATGTTCTCTACAACGGGCTGATCTTGGCGGCAGTAGGGACACCACGTTGTCCAGAATTGTAGCAGTGCGACTCGCCCCTTAAGGGAGTCATTCGTGAAGGTTTCGCCCCTCATCGTGGTGGCTGTGAATCGCGGCGCGGCCCCTCGATCCTCAGCGACTGTAACGAAAGAAAGGAGTGTCAGAAGTAGTAGTGCGTGCGGCCATCGCCATCGCATCATATCCCCCTTGCTTTTTGCCGGTGATCCAAACCTTCCATTCTGGACCCCCCAGCGCCGCTCAGTGTACGCCCCTCCGCCGTCTCTTGATACTGAAAGTTGCGATTTCACCCCCTGCTTGGCGCAGGTGATTCGGTGCGGGCGGCGATAAGATGCAAACGCGCGGACCGAACGGGACATCCATAAACAGATTAACGTCAGCCTCAGCTTTGGCGCACTTCATGCGTGCGAAGTCGGTCTTGGACTGGTAGCAGCAGCTACCGCCTGTCTTGCTCCCACTCTCGCACTTTTATAAACCGGGCGGGCCTCGAAACGGACAAGTCAAGCCTTCTCTATTACTTGGCATGCATCATGTTGAGGGGTATCAGCACCAGGAGATTGCTCGAATCCTCGGCTTATCAGTACGCACGTCCAAGTCGCAACTCTACAAGGCCCGAGTTTGGCTGCGCGAACTGCTCTGAGCAGGAGAAATTCAAACAACTGTAAGAAGGGGCTTGACAGCCAGTCGCGACGCGTTCGCCAAGGAGCGGGTCACACGAGTAGGCGTTTTCGCCCTTCGAGTTTGACCGCGTCACGCAGCTAGTCAGGCCGGGTGGAACAAACCCCTCCGAATCAGTCTTCCCGGTCCGGAGGGGAAGGGCCGGAGGCTTATGGAAGCGTCAGGAAACACCATCAGATAAGACTGGAGGGAATTATGCTGCGACAAGACTTCGATGATCGAAAGGCGAAACTACTGTCGGGTTTACTCAGGCGGAAGGTGCTTGTAGTCGATGAAGACTTCGACGACCTCCTCTACTACTCCGCCGTTCTTCGACACCATGGCTATGAGGTTCGCTCTATCCCCTCGTATTCGGAAGGCGCGACGTGTCTAGAAGGAGAAGATTATGATCTCATTATCGTAAGCCAGGGAAGCTCTAACTTCGAGGGACGTCGCGTTCTGGCGCGAGCCATCGAAAAAGATCGCCACACTCCCGTTCTTGTATTTACGAGGTCTGTCGAAATGTCCTGCTACCTGGAGGCGATCCAATCAGGCGCCATTGACTACATTGAGAAGCCCTTGCCTCCTTCAGAAATAGGCACGCTGGTGGCCAAGCATCTTCGGACTCACCTTGGAACAGCCTGAGCCTCAAGGCTCGCAAGGAGATCGTTGAGAGGAGGAAAGAAAATGAATATCTTGAAACGACGCTTGACGCATCTTTGGAGTCGCCAGACCAGCAGGCCAAATCCTCCGCATCCGTGGCCACGCCAGTTCCCTGACAGAATATTCGTCACGATTGGAGAGCCAATGAAAATCTCCGTAATGGTGCTGTTGCCCGGCAGGTACGCATTTCGACTTCTGGATCCTGAAGGAGAGCGCACTCTTTTCCAGATCTTCAACGGGGATCAAACGAGGTTGCTTGCCACACTTCCAGTTGCGGCCGACAGCAGGTAGTGGGCTTTCCCTCTGATGGCGAACGGGAGTTCTTCCTGTGGGTTTTTCCTGAAACGCATGGGGTTGCGATGCTGAGCTGCGCGCGTGTCCGACGCCCATCGCCTGCGCCAGACCGACGTTATCCTTTTTCTCAGAGTGAACCTCCGTGCACGGTTCAGCGCCTGGAGTACATGCACCTGAATCCCCTAAAGAAAGGGCTGGTGAAGTGAGCCCCCGTGGGCATGCCATACCGTCTTGCCCGCGGCCTATGGCGCGGTGGTTGACATTCTTTTAGCTCAAGTTATCCCCCTTTTCCGCCGAAGATTAAGGATGAGAGACTGGCCTTGGGACGGGCGTGCGCGACTCTCCCGGGTCAAGGGATGCGCCCGCTTATTGACGTGGGTGTGCCAGGGTAGCGGAGGGATTCGGGGACTGTCCACCACATTCTAACCTACCCAGAGATTCGGGTCGGTCCAGTGGGTTTGAGGGCTGGGAAATGGGGAGGATCTAAGTGCGGGCATACCGCAAATCGACCATCCGCGCTCGGTTGACGGCGGTTGTCATGCTCACCAATGGAGTCGCCTTGATGGTGGCATGTGCGGCGCTGGGCACTTATGATGCACTCTCCTACCGTCACCATATGGGACGCGAACTTGCCACTTGGGCGGAAATGGTTGGCCAAGATGGGGCCTCCGCCCTGGCTTCAGGCGACCGCGCTGGCGCCCGCCAAGCCCTCTCGACACTGCAGCGGGAGCCCGACATCATGGCTGCCGGTGCGTACTCGGCGGAGGGCAAGATTTTGGCCGCGTATAGCCGCGTCATGGTTTCCATCCCACTGCCCCTCAAAGCGTTGCGCGGGGAGAGAGAAATCTCCAGTCTCCGCCGCCTGGCTTTATTCCATCCCATAACCCGAAGTGGGGTTTTGGTGGGAGCCGTCTATGTGGAATCCGATTTGAGCGAATGGCACCGCTGTCTGTGGCACAACGCGCTCGTTGCCTTGCTCGTTATTCTTACCTCTGCCGGAGCGGCCTTGCTTCTATCCCTCCGGCTGCAACACGTTATTTCCGATCCCATCGCAGGGTTGGTCCAGACTTTGCAAACGGCAATAGGGGAAAAGGAATTTTCCCGAATTGCGCCCGAGCCCTGGGAGAACGAACTGAGCCTCTTAGGGGCAGGCATCAAGGAAATGCATGCTCAGATCGAGGAGCGCGACGATCAACTGCGCAAACTCCGGGAGGATCTAAATGCGCAGATTGACGCCCGCACGGTGGAATTCCAGGCTCAGATCACTCAGCTCACCTTGGTGAAAACCGAGGCGGAGCAAGCGTGCCGCGCGCAGAGCGAATTCCTGGCCAACATGCGCCACGAAATCCGCACGCCCATGAATGCCATCATGGGAATGACAGAACTTGCCCTCGACACCGACCCTGACCCCACCCGCCGGGAATATCTGGGGCTGGTAAAATCTTCGGCCGAGTCACTTCTGACGGTCATCAACGACATCCTGGATGTCTCCAAAATCGAGGCAGGCAAGCTGAATATTGACGAAGCTGATTTCAATTTGCGCGATTGCCTCGGGGAAACCCTGAAAACGCTCGCCTTGCGCGCGTACGAAAAGGATCTGGAACTTGCCCTCCACGTGCGGCCGGAGGTTCCGAACAACCTGCTCGGCGATCCAACCCGCCTTCGGCAAATCCTCGTTAATCTAGTGGGGAATGCCATCAAGTTTACCGACCGGGGAGAAGTTATAGTTCAGGTCGGCGTGGAATCGAGCGATGCTGACAGCGCGACGCTCCACTTTGCCGTCGCGGACACTGGAATCGGAATCCCGCCAGAGAAAAGGAGAGTTATCTTTGAAGCCTTCGCCCAGGCCGACGAATCCACCAGCGGCCATTATGGCGGGACGGGGCTTGGTTTGACCATCTCTTCGAGACTGGTTGCGATGATGGGCGGGCGGATGTGGGTGGAAAGTGAAGTGGGTAAGGGAAGCACTTTCCACTTTGCGCTCAGGTTCCTGAGGGGGAAGCAGCCTACCGCCGCGGGCGCCAAGGTGGAACCTGCCGTCCTTCAGAACATTGCCGTCCTCGTGGTCGATGATAACTCTATGAACCGCCAGATTCTCAATGAACTGCTAAGCCACTGGGGAATGAGGCCCACACTGGCAGAGAATGGAAAGCGCGGGATTGAAATTCTTGAACGGGCTAGCCCCAACGGTGGCGCCTTCCCCCTGATCCTCCTTGATAGTCAGATGCCGGACATGGATGGCTTTACTTTTGCGAAGCGCCTCAAAAGCGATCCCCGGTTTAAAGGCTCCATCATTATGATGCTAACCTCCAGAGGCCAGCGGGGCGATGGGTTGCGCTGCCGTGACCTGCGGATTTCCGCCTACCTGGTCAAACCCATCCAGCAATCCGAGCTCCTGGAAGCTATTCTTACAGTCTTGGAGCATAAGCCGGAAGGTTGTGATGAGCGGCCTACCCTGGTTACTCGCCACTCGTTGCGTGAGGATCGCCGGTCCCTGCGCATTCTGCTGGCGGAAGATAATTCTGTAAACCAGATGGTGGCGGTCCGCCTGCTGGAAAAGATGGGTCACACGGTCGTAGTGGTGGCTAATGGGCGCGATGCCGTCCTGATGGCTGAGGAGCAGGAGTTTGGTTTAGTCTTGATGGATGTGCAGATGCCGGAAATGAGCGGGTTTGAAGCCACCCGCCTTATCCGCGAAAAGGAAGCTGCCATCCAAAAACACACTCCCATCATCGCCATGACGGCCCACGCCATGAAGGGTGACCGGGAAGAATGCCTGGCGGTGGGAATGGATGGGTACGTCGCCAAGCCGATCCGTCAGGCGGAATTGCTTGCGGAGATCGAGCGCTTCGCCCGGGGCCCGGAGCCATCCCCACCGAAGCTCTCCTCCCCGCCCGTGGATGATTGCATCGACTGGCAGTCGGCGTGGGCAAACCTGGAGGGAGATCGTAATCTGCTAAGGGAGTTGGCACTTTTGTTTTTGGACGACCTTCCCCAGCAGATGGAAGCCATCCACCGCGCCGCCGACAAGCTGCAGGCGCATGACCTGGAACGCCTCGCCCATCGATTGAAAGGCTCACTGGGGAACTTCGCGGCGAAGCCTGCTTTCGAGGCCGCCTTCCACTTGGAAAAAATCGCCCGCCAGGGGGATTCTGAACAGATCCTACAAGCAGTGGAGGTCCTCAAACATGAAATCCAGCGGCTCCGTGACGCTTTGGAAGAATGCATTCACAAGCAAACTGCAAATGATGGTGCGGACGCGCACCTTGTTCCGCCGCCTTCGGCAACGGTTTCCAACAAAGGCCTGAACTCCGGCATTGGCTAGTGTAGCCCCCGGTAAAAGGGTGGAAAAGGTCTTGACGTTGTCACGAAGTCGAACTATTAATGGGGGGCAGTTTCATAGACGTGGGTTTTGAAACTGACGGCGGGCGTCATATCTAGTCGGCGCAGTTACCTGGCTGGACTGCTTAGCTTATTCCTGGAGATGAAAAGATGAAACCTGTCAGGCTCTCGGTGGGGAG
>Ga0187783_10003212_pt1 | contig 12060 bp, 15 predicted proteins | sample 1015_SJ02_MP02_2_FD_132471 | JGI IMG/M metagenome (GOLD analysis project Ga0187783, IMG submission 132471) | Tropical peat soil microbial communities from peatlands in Department of Meta, Colombia - 1015_SJ02_MP02_20_MG | ecosystem: Environmental > Terrestrial > Soil > Wetlands > Peat | place... | reverse complement strand
TTCGAGTCGAACCGCTTGCTGAATTGCCTCCGCGGCGTGTCCAAGAACGACGACGATTTCGCTGACGTTCGACGCGCGAACATTTTCGAGCGCGGCTTCCAAAAGCGGCTTTCCATTGAGAGGCAAGAGCTGCTTCGACGTCCCCATTCTCGACGACGTTCCCGCCGCCAGCACAATCGCGGTTACATTGGATGATTTATTCATCGCAGTTTCCGGAGATCGCCACTCTGCGAAGCTATACCGTCAGCGCTCGTTTGTCATTCGGGGAAACGAAGACCGGAAGGGAAGAACACCGGAAAAACAACCGCGCTGGTATGAGAGTGTGTCCCATACCAGCGGGTGGGAACTTCAGTATCCGATTGCGTCAACCAGAATTAGCGACCGAAGTGCAGCTTGGCCAGATGAGACTTCACGGCCGGAGTCGGAACACGATGTTCATCGCGGGGTGGCTTTGGACTTGCGAATGTCGGGAGCGTAACTAGCCCAAGTACCGCGACGAAGAGTATCTTTTTGAGATTGGCATTCATCTGGATTCCCTTACATTTGCCTTCCGGATGCCACGTGCGCTCCGTGAAGTGGGGGACGAAATCCCATGCACGCATCATGGCTTCCACCCTCGTCCGCGGCAATGGAGCAGGGGTACCGAAAGAGATAGACCGGGAGTTTGCATGATACAGCTCCGCGCCAAGCCAAATCCTTTAAGCTAGACCACCGCTTTTCGGCCCTGCTTCTTCAGGAATGTCCCTTCGCGGAGTTCCGTGAACGCCTGTTGCAGCTGCTCTTGCGTGTTCATCACGATTGGTCCGTACCACGCCACCGGCTCCTGCAGCGGCTTTCCAGACACCAGCAAGAACCGGATTCCGTCTTCTTCCGCCTGCACCATCACTTCGTCGCCGCGGTCAAAGAGCACGAGCGTTCGGTTTTCGGCGTCGGCGGGCGGCGCGGTATCGAGCCATCCGACGGGTTCCGTCGGCACGGCCAGCGGCTCCGAAGCGTTGCAAAACTTGCCGCTCCCCGCGAACACGTACGCGAATCCGCTCCGAGTGGTCTCCACTGGCAAGCTCTTCTTCCGACCCGGTGGCACGGTCACATCGAGATAGATTGGGTCCGCCGCGATCCCATCTACCGGCCCCTTCTTGCCCCAGAATTCTCCGCAAACGACGCGCACTTCCGTGCCGTCGTCGTCTCTCACTTCGGGAATGTCGCCCGACTTCACCTCCTGATAGCGAGGCGGAGTCATCTTGAGCGCGGCCGGCAGATTCGCCCAGAGCTGGAATCCGTGCATTCGCCCGGCGCGGTCGCCCTTCGGCATCTCCTGATGGATAATGCCGCTTCCCGCCGTCATCCACTGCAAATCGCCCGCGCCGATTACGCCCTCGTGTCCCATGCTGTCGCCGTGCTCGACGGTCCCGGCCAATACGTAAGTGATCGTCTCAATGCCGCGATGCGGATGCCACGGAAAGCCGGCGAGATAATCGGCCGGAACGTCGTTGCGAAAATCGTCGAGCAAAAGAAAAGGATCGAAGTCGGACGTCGCGCCGAAACCAAAAGCCCGGCGCAGATGTACCCCTGCGCCTTCCAGCGTTGGCTTCGATTTGATGATTCGTCTTACGGGTCGGATGGACACGACTCACCTCCTGGCAGCGCTGTTGCACCACGAGCTTTCGGTCAAACATCCCCTCATGCGTGGCAGAAACATTCTAATTCTTTCATTCCGCCAAGTCTCCGTCTACACTATACGAACGCCCGCCCCGGCAACGCAGAGTGTGTGTCCCGCCAAGAGAGCGCTGCTGAAGGACCGGAGAGAAGACAATGAGACACGAAATCGCTACACACGATACTCTCGGCCGAAAAACGGTGCTGTACAGTTTCGACTTATCGCCACAAGGCGAGGAAGCCGCCAAGACGATGTCTTACCGCATCAATACGGCTGGGCTGGGTGCGTACATCGTCCATTTGTTAGACAAGATTCAGGGGCTGGAAATGCGAGTGGCCGAATTGGAAAAGAAATCGCCTTGATTTGTTTTTCAAACAAGCGTCGCAATCGTTTGGGCAAGTTACGCGCTGTTCGCCGGACCATAATTCCCACATGCGAATTACGGACTTGGCTCCTGGGAGCGTGATATTTTTTCGACGCCGCGGGCTCGCAACGAGCGTGGCAACCATTTCTAGCAGCAGGAACGAAAAACGATGGCTCGAATCTTCCTTCAACCAAAGTAGCGGACTATTCGAGGTGGCGTCCCATGTTCGATGCGGGCGTAGCGCGACGCGATCGTGCAGCGATGCGGCGGATTGACGTCTTTCAGGAGGCAGCCGATCGAAACGAACTGGTTCTCGTTTGGGAAACGGACAAGAGCGCCGCAGAAACCCGCAACACCGTAAGTCAGATGATGGCGGATCCGGAGCTCGGTGCACTCATGCAACAGGCCGGCGTCGTCGGCACGCCCAAAGTTTGGGTCGCTGATTGAACGTCGGCGAATTCCCCACAGGACACTCGGTTACGGCCCTTAATTCGCCCGCAAAGCTAACCGGCTCCACTCATTATGCCGGATCGCATGCGACTCAAAACTGAGTCGAAGTGGCGGGGCCGACGGGGCTCGAACCCGCGACCTCCTGCGTGACAGGCAGGCGTTCTAACCAAGCTGAACTACGGCCCCGCGTGCATTTACACGATACAACACTGGCTGAATAATCCTAACACACAAGCTGCCAACGAAGTTGGCGCCGAAGCGCGATCCGCGATGCGGGTTTCGGTCGCCTCACATCTGCCAGTTAGGGTCATGGCGCGTCGCGCAGAAGCGTGCCGCCGCGCTTCATGCATACCGCCGCCACGCTACAGAACTCACTGTATTGCGCGACGCGAATCACTGTGCCAACGTGCTGCCCTCCGCCTGCGTAGCGAATGAATGCCGCATAGGCGCCCCCTGGGCCCTGTTGGGAACTACCATCGCGAAGATTCTCATCGCAGACGACAGCGCCGTCATCCGCAACCTGCTCAGAGCGTTGCTCACAGGCCATCCGGGCTGGGAAGTTTGTGGCGAAGCTGTTGACGGCTGGCAAGCCACCTCGATGGCGCGCCAGTTGAAGCCCGACCTTGTCATCCTCGATTTCGCGATGCCCGTCCTCGATGGCGTCCATGCCGCCGCTGAGATTCTCGGCGCGAATCCTCAAACACCCATCGTTCTCTACACACAATACACCGGCGAAAAAGTTGCACTCGAAGCCCGGAAAGTGGGTGTGCGAGCGGTCGTGTTGAAAGGTGAAAATGTAAACGTGCTTCTCAAATCCATCGAGGATTTGCTGAGTGAAAAGTCGCAAGCTTCACTTCCTCCGGACTGCAGCATCTCGACCGACGCACCTCGCAAGACTGAACCCCCTCCGAAAAAGTTGATCAAGAGAAGCGGCGCTCCGTAGACCTACATTTCTTCCCGCCGCGCGGACCGCTCTCTGCTCCGCGATAGCTCGACCGACGCCAATTTCAGGTGGATGTGGTGGGCGGTCAGTGATTTGAACACTGGACCTTCCGGGTGTAAACCGGATGCTCTTACCGCTGAGCTAACCGCCCGTTAACTCATCATGTTATCGGAGGGCCGAAAACGCGTCAATGTGGCCTTTTCTTGACCTCACAACGTGCAGACAGTAAACTGGATTGTTTGAATTTCGCGCGCGGAGCGAACTGAATGCTGTTGTCACGCGATTTCGTCGGATACATGGCCAAAGAGGTCGTGAAGCGCCTCGTCGCGGCCGAAATGATCGAGACGAAGGCCGCCGATTTGGTCACGCAGCACGTCCGGCAGGCCATGGCGGAAGAACTTGCCGTCGAAGACCGCTTGAACGAAGAAGTCCGCGAAATCCTCAGCCAGCATTCCGAGGAAATGCGCCGTACGGGCGTCTCTTACCAGGAAATGTACAAGAAAGTGAAAGGGGAACTGGCCCGCCAGCGGAAGCTGACGCTGCGCTAGTCCAGGAGAACCAGCAGCGGAATTATGAGACTCAGTCGCGAAAAGACGGTGCGTCTCTCGCACAAAATCATCGAGGTGCTGGTTTCTCTGGACGAAGTGGAATTCATCGAAGATCGCGACACGATTCGTCTCGAAATCGTCAATATCCTGCAGGCGCTCCTCAAAGTGGAAGAGCAGGTGGACACGGAAGTCCGCCAGAAAATCTCCTCGCAAAAGCGTGAAATTCTCGAAGGCAGCGAGGAATGGGACGTCCTCTACCGCAAGTATTACTCCGAAGGTTTGAAGCGCATGGGCGTGGCGGAAACCGTCGAGCGCTGATCTCTACAATTTCTTTCCGTAAAAAGAAAAGGCGTTCCAGGGAACCCGGAACGCCTTTTCTTTATTGCTGTCTGCGTTGGGAGATCTAATTCGGCCGCTTTTGCAATACCGGCCGGTCGTCGTCATCGCTGCCCGTCGAATCGCCGTTGTTTGAAGTGCTGTCGCCGCCGGTTGTCGTTGTCGTCGTGCTGCCGGCGTTCGGATCGGTTCGCTTGCGCAGCGTTGGCTTATCCTTGCTGGCCTTCTTTTCCTGCACTTTCTGTCCCGCTTCGATCGCACCCAGCCGCCTCTTCACGACGTCAAATTCCGAGGTCGTGACGATGTATTCCTCGCGGCTCGGAAGAATCGTCGCGATCGCCTTTTGCGAAGCCTCGATCCGATCCGGCGTGGGCGGGTGCGTCGAGAAAACCTTCGGAATCGTGCCCGGATGCTTCTTCTCGTCCGCTTCCACCTTCTCGAAGAACTGCACGAACGCGTTCGGATCGTAACCGGCCTTGTACATGTACTGCAGTCCAAGATAATCCGCTTCGCGTTCTGCGTCGCGGCTGAACTTCAGGTAAGTCACCGGAATGAGGAAGTTCAAGCCTTCGTAAATCCCGTAGCCCGTCCATCCGCCCGGCCCGAGCAAAATCAGCGGAATCGTGGCCATCTGCATGATGGTGCCCTTCGTCGCGTTTCGAGTGCCGTGGCGCGCGCACACATGCGCGATCTCATGCGCCATCACGCCTGCCAACTCTGACTCTTCGTCCGCGCGCAGGATCAACCCGCTGTTGACGTAGAAGAATCCGCCCGGCAGTGCGAATGCGTTCACCGTATCCGAGTCAATCACTTTGATCGTGAAAGGAACTTGCGCGTCCGAATTCCGCACCAGGTTTTGCCCGACGCGGTTCACGTATTCGGTAACCACCGGGTCTGTGATGAATTTCGAAACGCGGTCAACTTCCTGCGCCAGCTGCTTGCCGAGTGCAATCTCGTGTTCCATCGAGTAGAAGTCCGGCCCGTGCCCGACTTTGCGGTTCCCAATGGCATTGACATCGGCCTCGCTGCCGCCTTTCACGCCCGATGGAGTCGGGCCCATGTCCGGCGTCGCCGGGGTATCGGGTGGTATGGTCGAGTCCTGCTGCGTTTGGTTCTGCGCGCTCGGAGTGGCCGGTGTTTGTGGCGCCGTTTGAGTCGGCGGCGTTTGCGCCGGTGGATTCTGAGGCTGCTGTTGCTGGGCGTAGGCGGCAGGATAGACGAGCGCCATCGCCAGCAGAATCGCCGCAAACTCCCTCATTAATGGTTTCATTGGGTACCTCCGGCGAACATCAGCGCGATTATACACCTACGCGTACCAACCCTGTCAGCTTCGATGTCAACAGCCGAAAAAGAGTTTCTTGGCCTTTCACGGATTTTTGCAATCCTTGCAATCGTATTGACGCCCTAAGCGATTCTGTCTACATTCGTTAGGCACAAATGCCCAAGCGAAAGATACAAGTTGGTCAGGTCTGGAAGAAAGACGACAGCGGCGAAACCTACCTGATTACAAAGGTTTACAGCGAAGCCCTCGCTACCTTTGCCGTCCTGCGCAAGGCCGGTGCTGAATCGGAGCCTCCCGTCCGCGTCCGGGTGCAGAACGCCGCCAACGGCCCCACCCTCCCCGGCTTTAGTTTCGCCCAGGAGTCGGACGAATTCTAATAGGTCGGTCGGCATCGATGCGCGCCGGCCGCCCCCCCTACAACGACCTCACAGGGAGCTTCACAATGTCGTCCACTGCGTAAATCTCCCGCGTCACGAACGGCTCGGCATGCTCAACGCCGATCATCCGACCGTAGTAGCTCGTGATCAGGCGCATCTCGCGCTCGAGCTGATCCAACGGCAGGAAAACCTTTGAACGTTGCCGCCCCTTTGGCGGATTGAACTGTGATTTGTACGCCAGAATTGCGCGCTTGCGTCGCTCGAATTGCGCGGAGATGTCCACCGCGAAGCTCGGCTTCACGTCCTGATACACCGCCGAATAAATAATTTTGAACGGCCGGAACGCTTCGCCCGCGAGATCCATCTTCTTTAGACCTGCGATGAAGCAGCCTTCATAGCCAAGCCGCGCGGCGATGTAGTGGTCGGGATGCCGGCTTTCCCAGTAGGGAAGTATTACGGTGTGCGGCTGCAGGGCCCGGATTCGCTCCGCGATCTTGCGTTTGTAATCTTCATTCACTTCCAGCCGCGAGTCCGGCAATCCAAGATTTTCGCGGACTTTGACCCGCAGAATTTTCGCGGCCGCGGCGGCCTCGCGCGCGCGCATTTCCGGCGTGCCTCGCGTGCCCATTTCTCCGCGCGTGAGATCGAGAATGCCCGTGCGGTAGCCTCGTTCGGCCATCTTGAGCATCGTGCCGCCGCAGGAAAGCTCCACGTCGTCCGGGTGCGCCGCGATCGCCAGCACGTCGAGTTTCATGGCTCCTCCACGAAGGATGAGATTGTAGGTACGCTGCGCGGAAGCGTCAAACGCGGCGACCGCATTGACACTGGAACCTGCTTTGCTAAGGTGAAGCCTCAAATCGCCCAGGAGGCAAAATGGCGGAACAGCAACTCGCAGGCCAAGTCGCGCTCGTGACAGGCGCAGGAAAACGTATCGGGCGCAGCATCGCACTGCGCCTGGCCGAGGAAGGCGCGGATGTCATCGTCAATTACGCAACGTCGCAAGTGGAAGCGGACGAAGTCGTGAAAGAGATCGCCTCGCGTGGCCGCAAGTCGCTGGCGATTCAGGCCGATGTAACCAAAAAATCCGACGTCGCCGCGATGTTCGCGCGCGTGGACAAGGAATTCGGCAAGCTCGACATCCTCGTCAATAACGCTGGAATGTTTTTCGCCGCAAAATTCGAGGAGCTAACGGAAGAGCAGTGGGATCGCATCATGAACGTCAATTTGAAATCGCAATTTCTTTGCTCCCAAGCTGCGATTCCGCTGCTGAAGAAAAGCCAGGGCCTCGCTCACATCGTGAACATCTCGTCGCTCGGCGGGCTTCTTGCGTGGCCCGCTTACACGCACTACTGCGTGTCAAAAGCCGGAGTCATCATGCTCACTCGATGTCTGGCGCGCCACCTCGGGCCGAAAATCTTGGTCAATAGCATCGCGCCCGGCACGATTCAGTTTCCCGGAGAAGGTCCCGATCAGGACTACATCCGGCAGGTGCCTTTGCATCGCACGGGAACTGGCGACGACATCGCCGACGCGGTCGCATTTCTCGTGACTTCAAAATTCGTGACGGGCCAAATTTTGCCTGTGGATGGCGGGCGCACGCTCGTGTGAGAGCGTAGTCTGTAGCGCCAGCACCCTGCCGGCGGTTTTGTCCGCGAAGTGGAGAAAACTAGCGTGACCTTTAATACGCGGCCAGTTTCTCCATCCCCGCGAGAATTTTTTCCGTATTCAACAGCCAGGCTTTTTCAAGCGGCGGGCTGAACGGCATCGCCGGAATGTCGGGCCCCGTCACTCGCACGATCGGCCCATCGAGATCTTCGAACGCTTCTTCGCTGACAATCGCCGCAAGCTCCGCGCCCAGCCCCATCGTCCGCTTGTCTTCATGGACGATCATGCACTTGCTCGTCTTCCGCACGCTCGTCAGAATCGCGTCCTTATCGAGCGGCGAAAGCGTTCGCAAATCGAGGACTTCGGCTTCCACGCCGCGCTTCGACATCTGGTCTGCTGCTTCGAGGCAAAGCGGAACCATCGAGCCATAGGTCAGCAACGTTAGATCGCGCCCCTCGCGGCGCACGGCCGCTTTGCCGAGAGGCACGGTGTAATCGCCTTCGGGAACTTCGCCTTTCACGGAGCGATAGAGTTTCTTGTGCTCGAAGTAGAGAACGGGATTCGGATCGCGAATCGCCGCCAGCAGCAATCCCTTCGCGTCGTAGGCCGTCGAAGGCATCACCACTTTCAGTCCCGGCTCGTGCGTGAACCACGCCGTGTTTTCCTGCGAGTGATAAAGCCCGCTGCCGCTGCTCGCGCCGCAGCAAATCCGAATCGTAATCGGGCAGGTATACGCGCCCGCGCTGCGGTAGTGAATCTTAGACGCCTGCTGGATAATCGTGTCCATCGCCGGCGTAATGAAGTCCGCGAACTGAATTTCCGGGACGGGCCTTAGCCCGACCATCGCCGCGCCAATGGCCGAAGCGACGATGTTGTTTTCCGCCAGCGGCGTATCCAGCACGCGCTCCTCGCCGTATTTTTCCCAAAGCCCTGCGGTCGCCTTGAACACGCCGCCGGACGGGCCGATGTCCTCGCCCATGATGAAGACGCGTTCATCGCGCCCCATTTCCTGATCGAGCGCTTCCGTAATCGCGTCGATATAGTTGATGGTTCTAGCCATGTCTCGCGTTATTCCTTCGCTTCGTCGACCCAAACGAAGTTCGTGATTTCGGACGGGTCGGGATAGGGGCTCTTCTCAGCGAACTCGACGGCATCATCAATTTCGCGATTGATTTCGACGGCGATCTGAGCCTTCTTTGCTTCGGTGAGGATTTTCTTGTCGAGCAGATATTTTTCGAAAGCGACTACGGGATCGCGCTTCTTCCACGCGTCCACTTCTTCCTTCGAGCGGTATTTCGCGGGATCGATTTCCGAGTGCCCGTACCAGCGGTAAGTCTTGCACTCGATCATCGTCGGGCCTTCGCCGGCTCGCGCGCGTGCGATGGCCTTCGTCGCCGCCTCGTAAACCGCCAGCACGTCGTTGCCGTCTACCGACACGCCGGGAATGCCGTAGGCCTTCGCGCGATCCGACAAATCTTTCAGCGCCGTCTGCAGCCGCAGCGGCACCGATTCCGCCCAAAGATTGTTCTGGCAAACGTAAATGATCGGCAGGCGATGGACGCCGGCAAAGTTCAGAGCCTCGTGAAACCCGCCAATGCTCGTCGCGCCGTCGCCGAAAAACGCCACGACGACCGTGTCTTTCTTCAGGCGCTTCAGCCCGAACGCCACTCCCGTTCCGACCGCCAACTGCCCGGCGATGCTGCTGGCGGGCGTGATAACGTGCAACTCGGGGAATCCCATGTGCGCCGGGGAAGAGCGCCCGCGATCCGGGCTGGTGGCTTTGGCGAAGAGCTGCGCGAAGCAGTATTTCAGCGGCGCGCCTTTGATGATGTTTGAGGTCCAATCGCGGTGCGAAGGCGCGATCCAGTCATCTTTCCGAAGCGAAAACGCTGCACCGACTTCCGTCGCTTCCTGTCCCACCGCCGAGTAGAAATTACCGCCGAACTTGCTCTGCCGGAAGAGGATGCGCGCTTTTTCGTCGCACATCCGGCACTTCAGCACCGCCGTGTACAGGCTGATACAAAGTTCGTTCGAATAGACTGGCTTCTCCGTCTCGGGCTCCAACACCGCCCGGCTGCCTTTCGATGCCATTGCCACTCCTGTGAGCTTGGGCCGCTCGATAAGTTTCAGTCACGAAAACTATAACATAAATTCGGATGTCTCCGCAGGCGGAAGCGCGTGATATCCGCGAAAAATATCCTGTTGCAGCTACGAAATCTTCAATTTTCCGGTCGAGAGCAGGCGAATCAGCTCGCGATCCGCCGGCAGGAAATCGAGCGAGGCCAGGTTGGCTGGCGCGACCCACCGGATCTGCTCGAAAACGCGATTCTGCATGGCTTCCGCGTCGGCGCGCGCCGTGTAAAAAACCAGTTCAATTTCGCGTGACATTTCGTCGTAGCGGTGCCGCGTGCGGTGCACTTCTTCCCCAATTTCGGCCGTCACGCCCAGTTCTTCCTCCAACTCACGCGCCAGCGCTTCCTCCGGCTTCTCGTGCGACCGCACTTTTCCTCCTGGAAACTCCCACCGCAGTGCGAATGCATCAGTGCGATGGCGCTGGCAAGCAAGTATTCGCCCGTCCGAGGCAATCAGCGCCGCCACGACGAGCAGGGGCTTCTCAGCGGACCGATCCCCGCGTTTCCCGATGCTCGGTTGCGCTTTCATTGCGCCAACTCGGGATGGATGGCACGCAGCAGCGCTTTAGCGCCCTTCATCAGGGGAGGGCCCGGTGTGTTCAGCAATTCATCGCGAATCACCACGACGCGCCGCTCGCGCACGGCCGTCACGCCCGCCCACCTCCGATTTGCAAGCGCCGTGCGCGGATCGGCGCGGTCTCCCGTGGCCGTCCACGCAAGCACGATGACATCGGGATTTGCCGCGGCAACATCGTGATCTGTGAGGCGTTTGCCTGCCGGAAGAATCATGCGTCCGCCCGCAATCTCGGCCAGCTCCGCCACCCACGGCGGCGAGCTGATTCGCGGATTTGGCCACGCTTCACAGTAGACTTTCCGCCTGCGTTTCGCCTTGCGCGCGAGCTTCCTGACGCGATCGAACGATTCACGCATTTTTCGAACGAGCCCGCGCGCCGCCCCTTCGCGGCCCGTGATCTCGCCGAGCAGCCGGCAATTTTCTTCGATCCCGCCCAGCGAACGCGGATTGAGCGCGAGAAAATTCGCCGGGAGCTTCACCAATTCCGCGACCACTTCCGGCTTGAACGGGACCGACCCGATCAAAAGCGTCGGACGCAGGCGCTTCACGTCATCAATATCCAGCGCCCAGCAGTCTCCCACGCGCGGCAAGCCGCCCACCGGCGAGACATCTTTGCACCACTTGCTGACGCCCACCAGATTTTTCTGCGCGCCGATGGCGAAAAGTATGGAAGTCGCATCAGGCGCCAGTGACACGATCCGCGCTTTGCCCGCCCAAGAATTCTTTTTCATTCGATTGCCGAGTCTAGCAGGGAAGAAGCGGCGCGAAAAAACAAAGCGCCGGAGCACTTCGCTCCGGCGCTTTGAGTTGTCGAAACTTCGGTTGTTCGAAAAGAACTACTGTGCTTTTTCGATTTTCTTCAGAGCGGGCTTCGCGAGCTGCCACAGCGTGTCCGAATCGGCGGCGTCGTGCGGATAGTATTGCGCCGACTTCTGGCCCGTGGGCACAAGCACGATGTCCGCGCGCCGGTTGTAAGCCAGCCAATCCGCGCGCTTTGCGTTCAAGCGCTTCTTTGGCGGCTTCGCCGGGTTCGCTTCTTCGAGGCCCTTCACTTCATCCTTCGACAGGTTGCGGTCTTCGCCATAGGCAGCCGTTTCGATCTTGTCGGCGGCGACGCCCTGGTCTACGAGGAACCCCTTGATCCGCTCCACGCGGCGTTCGCTGAGTTCCTGATTGTGCTTCTTGGTGCCGCGCTGGTCCGCGTAGGCCGTGATCGAGAGCTTCGCCGTGTCGTCGTATTCGAGATACTTCTTAAAACCGGCCGCGAGATCGGTCAGGTTCTTTTCCTGGCTCTGGAGCAATCCGGCCGTTGGATGCTTCGCGTCGGGATAATCCGTCGGATAGAAGACGCTATAGAGAACGACCGTCGGCATCGGCTCGATTGAACCGGTGATGTGCACCGTCGCGGTCTGCGTCGAAGAGCCGCCGCAAATGTTCGTCGCGTTCAGCGAGTAGGACTTTCTCTCGTCGATGGTGCGAGCCGGTTGTCCCTCGGGCACTTGGCTCGTATCCGTGGGCTCCGGTTTTTCCGTCACACTGCCGCTGGGTTGAACCCTCTGCCCGTCGACAGTGATGGAGTCCGCATTGGAAGTCTGCCACGAGAGGGTGCTGGAATCTTGCGTGAGCACCTTTTCACCGATCTTGCGGTAGTGCAGCTCTGTCGGGTTCGCGTTGAGGCTCGCCTGAACCGTGGTGTTGACGTTCACAGTCGAGCTGTTCGTCACGACGCCGCCCGGTCCTGCAGTTTTGAAGTCGTAGGTTGTCGTCTGGTGCGGACTCACGCTTTGGTTGC
>Ga0187783_10003211_pt1 | contig 12061 bp, 12 predicted proteins | sample 1015_SJ02_MP02_2_FD_132471 | JGI IMG/M metagenome (GOLD analysis project Ga0187783, IMG submission 132471) | Tropical peat soil microbial communities from peatlands in Department of Meta, Colombia - 1015_SJ02_MP02_20_MG | ecosystem: Environmental > Terrestrial > Soil > Wetlands > Peat | place... | reverse complement strand
TTTGCTTGGCACCCCGGATCGAAGCGCCCGCCCTCGATGTCGACCTGATCGGTCCTTTGCGCCGCCAGAGCGCCGGGGGGCAATGACCTGCAGCGGCCGACGCATGCCCCGACTTGAGCATTTGTTGATCGGCATGAGGCTGGCTAAAATGAAGCGCGGTCAAGCGATCTCGCTCCGATGATTGGCCGAGATACAATGCTGCTGATGCGGCTTCGCCGTACCTGCATCTTGGCCCCGCCGCGCCCCGTGATCGGCTGGCAGCCTGCACGCGACCAGGATTTCTCGATAGCATCAGACAGAATTCGCAATCGGCTCGACGATGCGACGATTGAATGCGTGCCGGAAGGATCGTTCACATCTATTAGCACGGCTGCAGTTCATCGCAACGAGCGCGCGGATATCAGACTGGTTGAATCCATCGACCGTTCACCGCATTCGTCGTCGTGAACCTGCGCAGCGATCCGATCGGGGAGACCGTCCGCGCCGAGGCCTAACCGGCCTCGATGTTTATCTGGTCGTCACCAAGGCAAGTTCGACGTACACCGGTCGAAGCCGAACTGTCGCCGGCATCGGCGTCATCAAACAGCACACCGTCTTTGCTTGCTATGTCCAGGTGCACGCGCTCTCTGGCATCGCAGACGGCCGGCACATCGTCGTCGTGGCATGCGCGGCCCTAGCGGTGAGGCCCGGTCACGGTCGGTCCTCAAGCAGGGGTCCTGCTTGTTCAGCGCGCCTTCATGCTTTCTTCGGCCGGAGCCGGAGCCGGAAACGCGGAGAGCACCATGCGGATGACATCGGCCTGGCGATTGGTATTGGTCTTGCTGAAAATGTTTTGAAGATGCGTGCGGACGGTGCTGTAGGCGGTGCCGAGGGTCTCGGCCGCCTCTTCGAGGCTCAATCCCTGCGCCAGGAGAGCGATCAGACGCGTTTCTGCCGGGGTGAGGCCGTAGAGCTTGACGAGCAACTCGCCCGGCAAGGGGCGCAGGTTGCCGACTTCCTGGAGAAATAGCGCAGCGACGGCCCGACGCGAAGCGCCCGCCCGCTGACCGGTTCCGCCGGTGAGTGGCAGAATGTGACCCACATGCCGCGCCCCGTCCGTGGTGCTCATGGCCAGCGATACTCCGCAAGCCGCGACGGCCGCAGTACCCTTGGCGCAGGCCTCGACGGCTTGGGTGATCTGCCGGCGAATTTCACAGCCCTTGACGATCAGCCGGCCGGCATCGATTCGGATTGCGTCGCTGTGAGCCAAAAACCGATCGGCCGCCGCATTGGTTTCGATGCAGCTGACGGACGAGTCGAACAACAGCACGGGGATCGGTAGGAGATCGAGCGTCGCCGTCAGACTGGCGGCGTGCGAGGCATTGCGATCGATGATGCCGTGAATGGTCGCGGCGCGCCGGACGTGCGGGGCGATAAGGCCCATGACCTTGAGCTCCCGCTCACCCGACATTCCGGCCTCTTCGGTGCGACAGGCGGTAATCCCGACGCAACGGCTCGCCGATTTTTCGACGATGACGCCAACCATGTCGCACCAGCGCTGAGGCGCGCAGTATTCGCGATAGAATCGGGTCCGCCGGTAATCCCTCGGATCCATGAAGCGTTCAATGGCCGCGGGCTCGTCGACCTCGGTGTGCCAACAGGCGGTCTGAAGCGGGTCGATCTTGACGTATTTGTTCATGTAGACGGCGGCCCAATGCGGATCCTGACCCCAGTCGTATTCGAATGAAACGCGTTGGGTCGCTGGGTCGCGACTGTAAATCATGCCGACTTCGGCACCCAGGAGGCGGGCGATGCGTTCAAGCAAGGGTCGCCACAGCGCCGGGTCAAGCGCGCAGTCATAAATGTCGCCAATGAGCCCTGACAGTTCCTCATTGTCCAACTCGGTCATCGTGGCTTCCATGACTTGAAAGGCACCTTGCCCGCCATTGAGGCAAAGTCACATTCACTGTTCCAATAGCTTATAATTCCTTCTTAATGGTCCGGGTGTGAGGTTCCTCACACCCTTGACAAAACTCCTGGTTTTCGACGGGCTGCCGCTAAGCGTCTGGCGGGTTAACCCGCCGCCCGAGTCCTGACCCAAGGAGCCAGCTATGTCCACGTCGACCTGGATTATTGTAGCCGTCATAATCGTCGCGGCATTATGGGGTATATCAGTCTATAATGGACTGGTGGGGATGCGCCAGCGCGTTGGGCAGGCCTTCGCGGACATCGATGTTCAGCTCAAGCAGCGCCACGACCTCATTCCCAACCTTGTCGAGACCGTGAAGGGCTATGCGGCCCACGAGCGCGGGACACTCGAGGCGGTGGTGGCCGCCCGCAATGCGGCGGTCAGCGCGCAGGGACCGGCCGCACAGGCCGCGGCCGAGAACGCGCTCGGCGGTGCGCTGCGGCAATTGTTCGCGTTGTCAGAGGCCTATCCTAACCTCAAGGCCAATAGCAATTTCCAGCAGCTGCAGGCCGAGCTTACCGACATCGAGAACAAGATCGCGGCAGCTCGCCGCTTCTTCAACAACGCAGTGCAAGAATATAATACCAGCATCCAGCAGTTCCCGGCAGCGCTGTTCGCCGCGTCCTTCGGATTTACGCCGCGCGAGTTCTTCGACGTCGGCGAGGATCGCAAGGTGGTCGAACAGGCCCCGCAGGTGAAGTTCTGATAAGAGATTGCTGGCCCCGGACCCCCGCCTGCGCGAGGCGCGCCCCGAATGGAACACGCTTACGGCCTTTACACTCACATCCGAAGCAACCGACGACGTTCTGTTGCGCTGCTGGTCGGAATGTTTGTGCTCGTCTATCTGATGGTTTACGCGGGCGCGCTCGTTGCTGAAGCCTTATCGTACAATGCATCTTTGGATTGGCTGCTCGCCAAGGCCTGGCACGATCTGGTCACCGCGCTGCCCTGGGCGACGCTCGGCACAGCACTGTGGATCCTAATTGCCTATCGATTTCATCAGTCACTGATCGATGCCGTTACCGGCGGCGAGGCAGTGACCCGACAGCAACAGCCGCGACTCTACAATCTCCTGGAGAACCTCTGTATTTCCCGCGGCATCACCATGCCGCAGCTCAAGCTGATCGACACCGATGCGCTCAACGCCTTCGCGACTGGTCTCAACGACCGCCAATACTCGATCACCGTGACCCGCGGGCTGACGCAGTATCTTGATGACGCTGAGCTCGAGGCCGTGCTGGGTCACGAGCTCACGCATATCCGCAACGGCGACGTGCGGTTGATGGTCATAGCGGTCATCATTGCGGGCGTGATCTCGTTCTTCGGCGAGTTGCTGTTCCGCATGTTGTTTCAGGGCGGATTCGGATGGCGTCGCCGCGGAGATGACGACGAGCGTCGGGGCTCGGGCGGCGCGTTGCCGGCCATTCTCATTGCCGTTGCATTGATCATCATCGCGTGGCTGTCGTCGGTCATGATCCGCTTTGCGTTGTCGCGTTCGCGCGAATTTCTGGCCGATGCCGGCTCGGTTGAACTCACCAAGAATCCCGACGCCATGATCACCGCTCTGCGCAAGATCGAAGGGCGCAGCGAATTACCGGGCGCCATCTCGGCCGTGATGGAAATGTGTGTCGACAACCCGCGCGAAGATTTCGCCAATTTGTTTGCTACGCACCCTTCCGTGGATGACCGCGTGGCCGCCCTGGTCAAATTCGCCGGCGGCCACGACCCCGGACCGCTTGTGCTGCCGATGCGGAGCGATGCCGCCGATCAAGCAGATGGGGACGAGCCGGCCGCGACCGGGCCTTGGGGCGCGCCTGAACAATCCGCCGAGGCCGGTCCCTGGGGCCGTCCGACCGGGCCGGCGATCCCCACGGAGGATGCCGGCAAGCCGTTTCTGCCCAACCGGCCGCCGATCGGACTGGGGAATCCGCACGACCCGCCGTCCTCTGCCGCCGGATCCTCTCCGAATCGCGCCGGTCCCTGGGGCCGCGCCGATCGCGACCGCTAGGTCACGCCGCGTCCCGAACAGGCGCCGCCGCAAGACCGGCGAGGCCCTCGGCCCCCCGCGGCATTATTGTAGCGTTGCGCTGGCGATCCAGTTGGTCACGGCGCTGAGCGCATCGCGCTCATTCCGGTTCTTGCCCTTTGCGGCTTCAAAAACGGCTATCTGGGCATCCGCGGAGGAGCCAGAGCCCGCGATCGTTCGGCAGTGCTCGACCTCGGCGAGGCAACCGAGCGCTTCGGCATCACGCCTTACCTCTGCGATGACATGAGCGAGCTGTTCAACTACGCTGACCGCACCATTGATCTCGTCGACGAACGTCGCGGCCACGCCAAAGCGCTGCGCCCGCCATTTGTTCTCGACCACCAGAGCGCGCGATACCGCCGTCAGATCCCAGTGAAGCCAGGGATTGTAGGTCAATCGGCGTACCAGCGCGCGATAGAGCGCAGCAACCGCAATGGAATCCTCGACCCGGGTACAGCAATCGGGTGCCCGCAGTTCCAAGGTGGGACGCCGCAGCGAGGGTCGGACTGCCCACCAAATATGGCTGGAATCTCCAATCAGGCCGGCCCGCTTGAGGGCCGCCACATAGGCCTCATATTCTCCAAGCGTGCGAAACAATTCCGGTACGCCGGTCCGTGGCAGCTCATCCTGAGCCGCCAAGCGGTATCCCTTGAGGCCGGTTTGTCGCGATTGCCAAAAAGGCGAAGAGGTCGCCAAAGCGACCAATAGCGGCAGGTACGGCAGCATACGCACCATAATGTCGACGCGGTCGTCCGGATTGGGCAGTTCCACGTAGACATGCAAGCCGCACAGCATGCTGCGATGACCGAGCAGATGTGCATCACCCTTGGCTAGTCCAAGGCGCTCTTGGGCAGGATCGGGTTGACTGACTGAAGTCGCGGTGGGGTGCGTTCCAGCCGCTAGAATCGCCAGCTTGTGTTTGGCGGCGATCATTCCGATAGTGTGTCGCAGATGCCGCAATTCCTCGCGGGCCCGGGCGATCTCGACGTGGGGTGTCGTTGCGACTTCAACCCGTGGTTGGTTTACCTCGCCCTTGGCCTGACCGGCCGTGGCGGAACGCGCCTGCGACAGAAACCGTTCCGACATAGGGGCGGCCGTCGATTTGGTCTCGGCATCGACCAAAAAGTACTCTTCAGCAATGCCGAACTGAAATGTCGCAGCCATAGCGCCGTCCGATTGATGGTCTGATCGAGGTGTCGTTGCCACGCCGTCTCACCCGGTCAACCTCCGAACAGACGGCCCGCCAGCCCGAGAGACCCTTCAACACCTGTGCGCTGATGTCCAGCGGTCTGGTCGGGCAAGGCGCGATTTGCGAATCGCCGTGGCCGGCCCTGCGCAGCACGTCAGGCCGGCACCGAGTGTCGCTGGCCGGCACGCCTGTGGTCTCAGGGATGGGCCGGGCGACGCATTGACGAATCCGCCGATACCTTTTGACGTGTGATGTTTTGGCCGACGCTGATCCCCCCAGTGCGCGATCAACCAATCGCGGCGTCAGCGATCCCGAGCCACGACGACAGGGTCCGGGCCCTTGGCGCGGGGTCATCTATCAGCGCCCATCGCCCAGGGTCGCCTGGACCAAGGCAAGCGCGGCCACGGCGGCCGTGTCGGCCCTTAGAATTCGCGGCCCAAGCGACAATCGTATGGCATGGGGGAGCTTGAGCAGCATCGCCCGCTCGTCGGGTGCAAACCCGCCCTCGGGTCCCACAAGCACTGCGATCGGCATCGGCCCGGCCAGCGTCTCGGTTCGGGCGCCGGACAGAGCGGCGACCGGATCGCTCGGATCGGCAGCCTCATCACAGAATATCAGCACACGCTCGGCCTCCCAGCTTGTCAGAACAGTGGCCAGCGGCTGCGGTTCGACTAATTCGGGCAAGCGCAGAGTGCCGCATTGCTCGGCTGCCTCAATGGCGTTCTTGCGCATTCGATCGAGGTTGACACGCTGCGTCTGAGTGTAGCGGGTCAAGACCGGACGCAGACGCGAGGCGCCCATTTCGACCGCCTTCTCAACCATATAATCGAGACGGGCGTGCTTGAGCGGGGCGAACAGATAGTCAAGATTGCCGGCGGCATCTTGTTTGCGTGTCCGCTCGACTACCTCGATGCCCAGGCTTCTTGCCGGTCCTGTCACAAGTCTCGCCTGCCACTCACCGTCACGGCCGTTGAACAGTAGCACGGTGTCGTTGTCGGCCAGACGCAGCACGTCGAGGAGATAATGCGACTGTTTGCGGTCGGCCCTGACCACGGTGCCGCCCGCCAGGTCTGCCTCGACATAAAGTCGCTTTGGGCGGGAATCGACTCGTGCCATGGTCTCGTTTGACGCAGCGCAAGGGCGCAAGCTCGAAGGCCGCGGCGGGGCCTGTGGGCCGCTTGCCGCCTTGCTGCCAGATTCACCGGGCCATTAATAGGCCTAGCGGATCAGCCGGTGAGGCGCTATCACTGGCTAGGGCACCAAAGGATGATGCCATGAGGTTACCCCACGTCGCCCTGCTCGTCGTCATCCAAGGGGTGGCCCTGACGGCGGAAGCGGGCGCGCAGATGGCCCCGATGGGCGGCGGGGGTGGCGGCGGCGCACCTCCGTGCATGTCTGACTTTTTGCCGCTGCGCCAGGAGGCCGAAACACGGGCCGCGGCAATCAAGAAGGCAGCAGACAGCAAGGCTCCGCGTCCCCAGGTCTGCAAACTCTTTACGGTCTTCTCCGACGCCGAGGCAAAGGTCGTGGCATTCGTGGAGAAGAATCAGTCTTGGTGCGGAATTCCGCCCCAGGCCGTGGCCCAGATGAAGGCCAATCACCTCCGCACTCTGGACACCAAAACCAAGATCTGCTCCGCAGGGATAGGCGAAGTTGCGCCCGGACCCCGCGGGCCCAATCTTGGTGAGGCGCTCGGGGTCCGCGCCCTGCCGACGCCGGAAAGCTTCAGCAGCGGACAGGGAACCTTCGATACATTGACCGGCAATCCATTGACCCGATGAGCCGGGCCGCTGGGCGCGTTGCGGATTCGACCGGGAATTGGGTCGACACGCTGGCGCCTGCAGGTTTGCGGCCCTATTTGCGCCTCGCAAGGGCCGACCGGCCGATCGGGTCTTGGCTGTTGCTGCTGCCGTGCTGGTGGTCCACCGCGCTGGCGGCGGTGTCGGCCGGTAGCGCCGGACCAAACCTCTGGCATCTCGCGTTATTTGCTGTGGGCGCCGTTGTCATGCGCGGTGCCGGCTGCACGTGGAACGACATCGTCGATCGTGACCTCGATGCCCGGGTTGAACGGACGCGATCGCGTCCAATCCCCTCCGGACAGGTCAGCGTCAGGGCGGCAGCCCTCTTCATGATCGTGCAGGCGCTAATCGGCCTCCTGGTGCTGGTGCAGTTCAATGCTTTCGCGGTTGGGGTGGGGATCGCCTCGTTGGCCGTGGTCGCGGTCTATCCGTTCATGAAAAGGTCCACGTGGTGGCCACAGGTCGGGCTCGGACTCGCCTTCTCGTGGGGTGCATTGATGGGTGGAGCGGCGGCGTTCGGCCGCTTCGATGCACCGACCCTAGTGCTCTATGCCGGATCGATCGCCTGGGTGATCGGATACGATACCATTTACGCCCACCAAGACCGCGAGGATGATGCACTCATCGGCCTTCGCTCGACGGCACGCTTGTTTGGGCAGCGGACCAAGCCGGCGCTTGCGATTCTGTACAGTGCCGCGGTCCTGTTGATTGGGGCGTCGGGTCTGATGGCCGGCGGCGGCCTGCTGTTTCTGATCGGACTTGGCGGCTTTGCGGTGCATCTCGCCTGGCAAATCGCGCGGCTGGATATCAGCGATCCGGCCCTTTGTCTTATGCTATTCAAGTCCAATCGCGAAGCCGGACTTATTCTGTTTGCCGGACTGGTGTTCGACGCGCTGGTACGGCATTGGGGTTAGCGCGCGCGGCGGATTCGGGCCGCGTTTGGGTCGACAAGACCGCCGTCGCCCGTCTTGAACAAGGCTGCCCGCAGTCTCGTGGCGACGCGCGCGGCAAACGGCCGCCGGTTAGGGCCGGCACGCTCGAGAAAACATTACAAAAACGTCTTGATCTATGCCCTGGCGGCCTGTCGCTTTAGTTCCGAGCGATGATTTCGCGTTCGCCGTGATGAACCAGTGGCACCTCGGGCATGAGGCCGGGCCGGCGGCGCAGCAGGATGGTGGGCCGGCGTGTCTTAACGGCGTTGTGACGCCGCCGCCGCGGACAGATCGTTGCGACCCGCACCGCGCCAAGCCGAAGAAATGGCTCGCGCAGATCCCCGCTCTGGTCAACGACGAGCAGTGGTAGACCGAACACGTTAGCCCACAGTTGCCATTCGGCGATCACGTCGGCGCTGTCCGGTGCAGAAAACAGCGGCACCGAGAGGGCCGGATCGCGGTGCTCGAGCACCACGCTCACCGCCTCACCCGCGGATTCTGCGATCAGCACCCGAACCGATACGCCCAAAAATGCGCGCACCGGCATATTGACGGCCATGCGAATGCCGCGCACCGCACGTCGCAGCACCACTCGCTCGCGGTGCAGTTCGACCAGCCGCACGCGCTCGTCCGCGCCCGGATCGCTGGCCGTAAAGCTCACAGGAAGGGCCCTGGGATCGAGCCGCCAGCTACGGCCTTGGCCCGCGAGCAGTGCCTCGCTGGTCTGAGATTGACGCCTCAACGGTGGCTCCCTGCCGGGTCTTGACGCCCAAGCGTGAGTCGCAAGGTGACGCGGCAGGACTGCGAATCCGCTTAAAATATCTGGTTAACCCGTCGTAACGGGCGCCCCAACATGATTTATTGTTGATGCTGTGTTGCCAGAAATGATTGATGTTTGGTTGTTCCACATCTGGTTGGGCGTCGGCAAGCACTGACCGCGTCGCCAACCACCTGACCGGGGTTGGAACGGAACGGCCTTCGGATGATGGCGTCGGCGACGCAGCCCCGCCGTGGGCGACGATCACGCGACGCTTGAAGTCTGTGTCAACCGACGTCGCCTCATCTGACCGCTCAATACAAGTCATCATCTGAACCGTCCGCCGCGATTTTGACCGCACGCGGATCAAGCAGCCGCGATCATTGATTCGTCCTCGCGCCGCAGAAGTGCGATAGTCGCTAAGATTCGAGCCCCGGGTCCCGGCCGCCGACCTTCAATCCAATGCGGGGTCGCTGCGGTTGACGGCACGCCGAGCATTCTTCGGTTCGAAGTCTCAATCGACTGGCCTCGCTGACCATCGACGGTCTGCGGACCGGTCTGCCGGCTCCGGTCGTGCCGCCGGGTGCGCGGGGAGAACGAAACAGGGACGGCGCCCCCCGGCAGCAGTAGGGTGCCGAGAGCGTATCGCGTTCTCGCGCGACGCCCGCGATCGGCTTCGGAGCGACGGCGCCATGACGCGCAACGGGCCGCGAGCGGTGGGCGTTCTGCGGCGTGAGAATTCGACGCACTTCCGACGCCCGGGCCTGATCCCGACAGGGATCTTGCGGCCGCCGACATTTTGGTGCACGAAACGCACGGGATATTGACGACGTTCGCAGGGCAGCCGCTGACCTTCAGCCAAGGCAATTCGGTCCATGGCCCGCTTACCGCCGCCGGGCGCGAGCGCCACGTGAACCTGTTCGAGCTCCTTCGCGCGCGACCGAAAGAGTTCGCCTGCCTGGTGTCCGTCGAGGGTAATGAGATCGCGTGATGTCACAGACCGTCGAAGCCAAACAATTGCTCCATCTTGTGTTCGGTGGCGAGCTGGATCGGCTTGACGGGACCACGTTCAAGAATCTCGACCAGCTGGACATGGTCGGCATCTATCCAAATTATGCCAGCGCCTACGCGGCTTGGAAGGCGAAGGCCCAACAAACGGTCGACAACGCTCACATGCGATATTTCATTGTCCATCTGCACCGGCTGCTCGATCCCGATGCGACGAAGCCGGGCGGCTGACCAGCTGGACAGCGCGCATGAGGGTCTTTCGCAAGCGGCTCGTCGAGGCACATTGGCTGCAAGTCACCGTCGGAACGCTCGCTGCGTTCTATCTGCGACTGGTCAGATACACGACCCGATTTACGGTTGACCCCCCGGACATCTACGAGCGCATCAAGGGTGACTATCCGATGATCGTGACGATGTGGCACGGTCAGCATTTTCTGATGCCGTTCATCAAACGCGCGGAACATCGCGTCAAGGTCTTGATTTCCCGCCATCGCGATGGTGCGGTCAATGCGATCGCCGCCGAGCGGCTCGGCGTTGAGGCGATTCGCGGCTCCGGAGACCATCAGGGACGGTTCGATCGCAAGGGCGGCGTCGGTGCCTTCCTGACCATGGTCAATGCCCTCAAGGAAGGTTATGTCGTCGCTCTGACGGCCGATGTGCCGAAGGTGTCGCGGGTGGCCGGGCTCGGCATTGTAATGTTGGCACGACGAACGGGCCGCCCGATCTATCCGGTCGCTATCGCCACCAGCCGCCGCCTGGAGCTCAACAATTGGGACCGGTCGGCCGTCAACCTGCCCTTCGGGCGAGGTGCGGTGGTCGCCGGCTCGCCCATCCACGTGCCAGCTGATACGACAGATGATCAGCTTGAGGTTTACCGCCAGCGCGTCGAGGATGCGCTCAATCACGTGACGGAGCAGGCCTATGCAACGGTGGACGGCAGCGGCCGATCCACCGAGGGTGACACCCGCCGGAGCTTCCAGGCCAAAACAGTGTGCACGAAGAAGGACAGCGTATGAGGGGGCGCCTGCCCGCAACTTTGCGGATCTACGGCGGCCTAGCCGCGGCCGCCACCCCGCTGATACCAGTGTTGCTCGCCCGTCGGCTCAAACGCGGCAAGGAACATCCGAGCCGCATTGGCGAACGACGGGGACGAGCCGTCCTCGCGCGCCCGCCAGGAGCCCTGGTCTGGGTCCACGGCGCCAGCGTCGGTGAGATCCTGGCGATCCTGCCGCTGGTTGAGCAGATTTGTGCGTCCGGCTTGTCGGCTCTCGTCACGTCCGGCACGGTGACGTCAGCCCGGGTAATCGAACGCCGGCTGCCGGCGCGCGCAATTCATCAATTCGTCCCGCTCGACGCGCCACGCTTCATCGCCAGCTTTCTCGACCATTGGCAACCCGATCTGGGGCTGTTGGCCGAATCCGATCTTTGGCCCAATCTGATCCTGGCCTGTGCGGACCGCACGATCCCGCTCGTTCTGATCAATGGCAAGCTGTCAGAAAAATCCTTTGCGCGATGGCGACGCCTTCCGGCCAGCATCGCTGCCCTTTTGAGCCGCTTCGAACTCTGTCTTGCGCAATCGGCCGCTGATGGGCAGCGGCTAACTGAACTCGGCGCTCCAAGGGTACACGTCACCGGCAATCTCAAACTCGACGTCCCGGCCCCGCCTGTCGACGTTCATAGACTTGAGGCGATGCGGTCGGCGTTGGGCGCTCGTCCGGTGGTGGCAGCTGCCTCGACGCATCCAGGCGAGGAGGCGGTGGCGATCGATGTGCATCGCCGATTGCGCGAGCACTTTGCCGGGTTGCTTACCATCGTGGTTCCACGCCATCCCGAGCGCGGCGCGAGCATCGCGGAGCTTGCCACGGCCGCCGGATTGCAAACCGCCCTGCGATCCCACGGTGGCGATCCCGAAGCTGGCACCGAAATCTATGTTGCCGACACGATCGGGGAACTCGGTCTCTTCTATCGACTGGCACCGATCGTCTTCATGGGCGGATCGCTGATCCGCCACGGGGGCCAGAACCCCATCGAGGCCGCGAAGCTGGGCGCTGCGATCGTGCACGGCCCGCACGTCTGGAATTTCGCGGAGATTTATGCGGCGCTCGATGGCTCCAACGCAGCGCTATGCGTCCCGGATACCAGTAGCTTGACGACAGCCATGGATGCCTGGCTCGCCAACACCGCCGCTCGCGCTGCGGTTTCGGAGGCCGCGACGAAGACGGTCGAAGAGTTGGGGGGAGCCATGGATCGGACCTTGGGGGCGCTCGAACCGCATTTCATGCGGTTACGCGTCGAGAGTCGGTGAGCGCATGCGGGCGCCGTCGTTCTGGTGGCGCGATGCCGGCTTCACTGCGTCCCTGCTGGCGCCGATTGCAGGGGTCTATGGCGGCATCGCGGAACGG
>Ga0187783_10003210_pt1 | contig 12062 bp, 8 predicted proteins | sample 1015_SJ02_MP02_2_FD_132471 | JGI IMG/M metagenome (GOLD analysis project Ga0187783, IMG submission 132471) | Tropical peat soil microbial communities from peatlands in Department of Meta, Colombia - 1015_SJ02_MP02_20_MG | ecosystem: Environmental > Terrestrial > Soil > Wetlands > Peat | place... | reverse complement strand
GTGAATGGTCTGTTGGGCAGGCTGCTCCAGGTCAGGCCGACGCTGCCGCTCTGACCAGCCGGCTGTCGGTGCCAGCCGGTACTGTCGGCCGCAGACCGCGGGCCGCAGTGATCGCCGGCTGCCTGGGGTCTGCCGGGTGCTCACGATCAGAGGTAGGCGGCGGGTTGAGTCATGACCGAACCCGTGGATGACACCGGCTGCCACATCCTGCACGTGGACATGGACGCGTTCTATGCCAGCGTGGAGGTCAGGGACCGGCCGGACCTCGCGGGGCTGCCGGTGATCGTCGGGGGAGTGTCGGGTCGCAGCGTGGTGCTCTCGGCGACCTATGAGGCGCGTGCGTTCGGCGTGCGGTCGGCGATGCCGATGTCGCGGGCCCGTCGGCTGTGCCCGCACGCCACGGTTATCCCGCCGCGCCATCGCCTCTACGGCGCGGTGTCCAGGGAGGTCATGGGGGTCTTCCGGGCCGTGACCCCGCTGGTGGAGCCGATCTCGCTCGACGAGGCGTTCCTCGACGTGTCCGGGGCGATCAGGCTGTTCGGCTCGCCGACCGCGATCGGGCACCTGATCCGCTCGCAGGTGGCCGAGCAGCAGCGGATTACCTGCTCGGTGGGGATCGCGGCCAACAAGTTTCTGGCCAAGCTCGCCTCCGTGCACTGCAAGCCGGACGGACTGCTCGTGATCCCGGCCGGCCAGGCCATGAGGTTCCTCTCGCCGCTGCCGGTTTCGGCGCTGTGGGGTGTCGGCGAGAAGACCAGGCAGGCGCTGGCCCGGCTCGGGCTGCGGACGGTGGCCGATATCGCCGCCGCCCCGCTCGCAGCGCTGGAGCACGACCTCGGCCCGGCGACGGCGACCCACCTGCACGCGCTCGCGCACGGCAAGGACGAGCGTCAGGTCGAGTCGTCGGCTCACGACAAGAGCGTCGGGGCCGAGGAGACGTTCGAGGTCGACGTCAGCGACGCCGCCACCGTCCGGCGAGAGCTGCTGCGGCTGTCCAGAAGGACCGCCAGGGCGCTGCGGACCGGGGGGTTCGCGGCAAGGACGATCACAATCAAGCTCCGCAAGTCCGACTTCACCACTATGACCCGCTCAAAGACACTGCGGGAGCCGACCGGCGAGACCCAGCAGATCTACGCCACCGCGTGCGCGCTCTACGCGGCGTCGGGGCTGAGCGGGCAGGCCAGCCTGCGCCTGGTGGGCGTGCGGGCGGCCGGCCTCGTGCCCGCCGCCGATGCCGCGACGCAGCTAGCGCTCGGGGAGCGCAGCACGGCCTGGCGCGACGCCGAGTCCGCCCTGGACCGCATCACCGGGCGGTTCGGCCCGGACGCGATCCGCCCGGCTGCTCTCATCGACCCAGGCGGCCCTGCCCGTACCGGCGCTGAGCTGGGCCGCGAGTCCTGAGTCCGGCAAGGACGGTCCGAAATGGACCCGCTGACGCGTACCCTTCCACAGGGCGCCCCGGCGCTCGTATTCTGGGCGTAAAGCAACGGCCGCGGTGCGCAGAGCATTGGGCCGAGGTTTATGGGAGGCACAGTGCCGCTCTCTGAGCACGAGCAGCGCCAGCTCGAGCAGATTGAGCAGGCGCTTTATGCCGATCATCCGCGGCTGGCCCGGGTCATGCGGGCCAGGGATCCGAAGGTCCACTACCGGCGCAGGGTGCTGCATGCGTCCGTGGGGTTCCTGATAGGCATCGGCGCCCTGGTGGCCGGGGTGTTCCTCAAGTACGCCTGGCTGTCGGCGGCCGGCTTCGTGATCATGCTGCTGTGCATCGTCTGGGCCATCGCGAGCTACCGGCGGATGGCAGCGACGCTGCTGCCGGAGCGCGGCAGCAGGCGGCATCAGCGGACGAGCCGGCCGGCCAGGGATTCGACCAGCTCGGGGCTGATGGAACGGCTGGAGGAGCGCTGGCGCCGTCGCCAGGAAGGCAACAACCGGTAGTCGGCGTCGCTCCGCGCGAGCACGCTGACAGGCCGGTCAGTCGTCACTCGGCCCTGCGGAGCTGGCGCCGCAGCGCGGGCAGTGAGGTATCCAGCCAGCTCAGCATGTCGCCGGCCCGTTGCAGCAGGCGCTGCGCGGCGAGCAGCGTCGACGCAGGCAACACCCAGGCGCGGATGCGCCGGCGAACCGGAACCGACGCCGCCACGGCGCGGCGTACGGTCAGGACATCCCCGGCCAGGCCGGGAGCAGGCCCGGCAAGCCGGGCGTACTGGGCTCGCTCTGCCGCGGTGACGATCCGGCGGAGGGCCTGCCCGGCCGGCGGATCCAGGCGGGCCTCGGTCCCGATTCGCCTGGCCAGAGCGCGCGGAGTGTCACCAGCGCTGCGGCTGAAGCCATAGTCGGTAAGGTCGTCGGTCAGCTCACGCCACGCCGCGGCGGCGACGGCACTGTCAGTCGAGGCAGTCAGCCAGCGCCGTCGGCGCGTTAGCCGGCGGGCCACCATCGGGCAGCTCAGGGCCAGCAGCGCCAGCACGGGAATGCCGATGACGAGCCAGATGCCGGAGCCGCGGACGGGCGCCAGCCCGCCCGCGCCGCCCAGCTGCCCGTGTGTCAGGCGACTGACGGCGGGCGCGGTGGCGGCGCGCCCGGCTGCTGCTGCTCCCGTCCGGCCCGCGGCGCCTGTCTTGGTCGGCGCCAGGCCGCCGGCTGCCGAGCCGCTCGCGTACGGCGGCACGGTCGCGGTGCCCTGTCCCCCCGCGCCGTGCGGTGTGGGCTCGAATCGCAGCCAGCCCTCGCCGGGGAAATACAGTTCCGGCCACGCGTGCGCGTCCGCCGTGGTCACCACCCAGCTGCCGTGGCCGCTGGGTGTCCCGCCGGTGTACCCGATGACAACCCGGGACGGAATGCCCACCAGCCTCGCCAGAATGGCGAATGCCCACGCGAACTGCTGGCAGTAGCCGCGCCGGTCGGTGGTCAGGAACGGCACGAGCCAGTTCGAGGAGGGCAGGCCCGGCTTGAGGGTGTACTGGAAGCTGCTGGAGGTGAACCAGGACTGCAGCTCGAGCGCATACTGCAGTTCGTTAGCCGCGCCGACGGTGTGCTGGTGCGCGATGACCGACAGGCGCGCGTTGTCCGGTCCGGTATAGGAGCCGTACTCCGCGATGATCGAGTTGGGGATCCCGCCGGAAGCATCCTCGATCTGGGCCGGTGTGGGGTCCGGCTCGCTGCTCGTGACGGTGTACTGCAGGCCGCCCAGCGGCTGGGCCGAGTTGAACAGCATCAGCGAGCTCGGCAGCTCGGCCCAGCCGACGGTGTCGGTCGAGAGCTTCAGCGGCGCGTAGGGGACCGGCAGGAACCCGGCGACGCCGGACGTGCTCTGATCCTTGTTCAGCGTGATGGTCGTCAGGACGTCGTCCACCGGAGTGCTTGGTAGCTGCCCCTGCGGTGCGTACGGCAGCTTGGAGTCAGCGGAATTTCGCTGGTCTGCCTCGTCCTGCGTGAACTGTGGCAGCCAGGTGCCCGCGCGCGAGTTGTAGTTGAGCACGTAGACCTGGAAGTACTGGTCGGCTGGTGCGGGCGCGGTGGTGGTATAGGTCAGGACGGGCCGCGGGGACTTCTCCTGGAGCTGCTGCTGGACCTGCAGCAGCGCGTCCAGCTGAGCGCCGGCATTGCCGGTCCCGCCGGTGCCGCCGACGCCGGCGCCGTTGCCGGCCGGGGTCGAGCCGAAGATGTCGTGCGCGGGGACCCTGGGGAGCACGATCGGGATGATGATGGCCAGGCACACGGCGACCAGGCCGACCCGTCGGCCGGAGGCCGCGAGCTGCCTGGTGTCCGGCCCGCTGCCCGCCTCGTCGGGCGCCTGGACGTAGCGGAACGTGACCAGTCGGCCCCACATCCGCAGCCGCTCTCGGCCGGCCGTGGACAGAAGCGTGAGGTATCCGGCCATCCCGGCCGCGAACGTCAGCACCTGAATCGGGCTGAAGGTCTTGAGATCGCTGGCTACGGGCACGCAGAACAGCACGAGCAGCGGCAGTCCGGCGAGCGCGGGCCGCTGCATCCGGACCGCCAGGAGGTCCACCAGGACCGCGACCAGTCCGATGCCGCAGCTTGCCACCAGGCTGACCGCCTTGGTATCCGGCAGCGGCGGCGAGGAGCGGAACTGGGTGAACGCGACCCCGACCAGGTGGCCGAGATAGGCCATCGAGGCGCGACTGGGGAGCACGCGACCATACGAATAGCCGGCGGCGAAGGCCAGGTTCAGGTAGATCAGCAGCGCTCCCAGGTAGAGCGCGAGGGTGGCGAAGCCGCGCAGCGGCCGGAAGCCGGTCGCGCTCGCCGCCGTTACCCCGACGAGCGCCAGCCCGGTGACCAGCTCGGGCCACCGCGGCCAGAACAGCAGCGGGACGGCACAGATCAGCGCGACGAGGCTGGCCGTCACCGGGAACCGAGCGCCCGGCATCCTGGCCGCGAGTCCGGCCGCGGCGACCACGATCGCCGCGCCGATGCCGCCTGCTAGCCAGCCGTTACCTTGCAGCACAGCGCTGAGCGACAGCGACGCGAGCACCACCGCGATTGCCGCGATGACCGGCATGCGCAGGCTCATGGTGACGACCCGTCGACAGTCCCGCCGACCGGAATCGGCCCGCCGCCGGGGTCGGCTATCGGCCGCCGCATGAACACGGTCGACGGCTGCGACAGTCGCTCCCAGGCGACCGGTAGCGGTGTCGTCGCGTCCAGCACGCTGACGTGCCAGCCCGCCCCGCGAAGGATCGCCTCGGCGGGCGCGGTTTCTGGCGGCCGCGGCGCGGCTGGCCTGCCGTCGGCCTGGCCGGCCCCGCCGGCCGGGACGGCGTCGGGCGGGGCCGCGGTCGCTCCGACCGTGCCCGCCGGGACCGTGCCCGCTGGGACCGTGCCTGCTGGGACCGTGCCTGCTGGGACCGTGCCTGCTGGGACCGTGCCTGCTGGGACCGTGCCTGCTGAGATTGCGGCTGCGAGGACAGCGTCTGCTGCGTGGCCGGCGGCGCCGGTGGCGGGCGTACCGTCGGCGGGCGTCCCCCCTGCTGACCCGGACCGCGGTGGCTCGTCTGCCCAGCTCGCCACGTCCAGCAGCAGCGCTAGCCCCTGACTCCCTTCGGTTCGGCAGGCCGCCAGCTGCCGTACCTCGCGGACCGTCAGCCTGCCCACGATGGCGACGATTACCCCGCTCGCGGTCCGGAGTTCGGCAAAGGCGATGTCCAGGTTGCGGCGGCTCGACGGCCGGATCACGGCGAGGGCGTCGAGCAGCGCGTCGGCGAAGAACGGCCCGCCGCGCAGCGCTTCGCCATCGGTGACAAACTGCGCGCTCAGACCTTCCCGCGCGACATGCACGCCGACCGACGCGGCCGCGCTCACCGCAGCCTCGAAGGACGAGGTCGGCCCGGTGCCGAGGTGCGAAAAAGACCGCGCGTCCAGGAAGATGGTCGCGCGGTTGCGCCAGCGCTGCTCCTCACGGCGCACCATCAGCTCGCCGTAACGGGCAGTCGATCGCCAGTGCACGCGGCGCAGTTCGTCGCCGTCGCGGTATTCGCGGGGGATGACATCGTCTTCGCCCGCGGTGGAGGTAAGGCGGGCCCGGCCCTCGCCCTCCCCGGCCCAGGTGCGGCTGATGACGGAACGGGACAGGCCGACCACGCGCGGCGTGACGACGAACGTCGTCCGGCCGGTGGCGGAACGGGTGAGCTCAACCAGCCCGAACGAGTCGGTGACCTGCAGCTGCAGCGGACCGATCTGGAACTTGCCCCGAAGGTCGGACCGGAGCGGGTAGGTCAGCTCACGGACGCCGCGCCGCTCGATCTTGTCCAGCACGTAGCGCGGCCGGCCGGCGAGCGCGTAGGGCACCTTGTCCTCGGCGAGCAGCAACCCGGTCGGCACCCTGGAGATGTTCTCCAGCCGCAGCGTCACGGTGGCCGTGTGCCCGATCGGCACGCGCGGCGGGGTCACGGTGCGCGAGGTGGCCAGGCGGTAGCGGCCGCGGCGCGATGTGAAGGCGGCGAGCAGCGGCAGCGAGATCAGGCCGATGCCAACGTAGAGGAGACCGCGCTCGCCCAGCCCGTAGCCGAACAACGCGCACACGATCCCGGCAGCCAGGAAGGAGACGCCGCGGGTAGTCAGCCCGGCTAGCAGCGAGGTCCGCATGGCGTGTCCTTCCGGCGGCCCTGATCCCGAGTCTAAACTGCCTACCGGCCGGGAATCGGCAGTCGGCGGACGAGGTTGGCGAGCACTTGCTCCGGCAGGTCGCGGCCGACCATGGCCTCAGCGCTCGGCAGCAGGCGGTGGGCGAGCACCGGCAGCGCCAGGGTCTGAATGTCGTCGGGCAAGACGAAGTCTCGCTCGTCGAGCGCCGCGAGCGCCCGGCTGGCCCGCAGCAGGTGCAGCGCCGCGCGCGGTGACGCACCCAGCCGGAGTTCTGATGCGTTCCTCGTGGCGATCACCAGGTCGATGATGTACTGCCGGATCGCGGCGGACACGTGCACCTCGCGCACGGCAGCGACGAGCGCTCGCACGTCGCTCGCCTGCGCCACCGGCTTGAGGTGGTCGAGCGGCGATTCTGACCCGTGCGTGTCCAGCATGGACAGCTCCGCGTCGGCCGCGGGATACCCGATGGCGATCCGGGCCATGAACCGGTCGCGCTGCGCCTCGGGGAGCGGATAGGTGCCCTCCATCTCCACCGGGTTCTGGGTTGCGATCACCATGAACGGACGGTCGAGCTGGTAGGTCGTTCCGTCGACGGTGACCTGCCGCTCTTCCATCGATTCCAGCAAGGCCGACTGGGTCTTGGGCGAGGCGCGGTTGATTTCGTCACCCAGCACGACGTTGGCGAAGATCGGTCCTGGCTTGAACTCGAACTCGTGCAGTTCCTGGTTGTAGGCACTGACCCCGGTGATGTCACTGGGCAGCAGGTCCGGGGTGAACTGCACGCGGCGCACCGAGCAGTCGACGGACCTGGCGAGCGCCTTGGCCAGCTGCGTTTTGCCGACCCCGGGCACATCCTCGATCAGGATGTGACCCTCCGCCAGCAGCACGGTCAGGGCGAGGCGTACCGCTGATGGCTTGCCGGTGATGACCGTCTGCACGGCGTCACTCACTTGGTTGGCGACCTGCACGAGGTCGGCCAGCGTTCGGTCGGCCTGCTGGCCGGTGTCCGTCACCAACGTGCCCTCCTGGCGGCATCCCGTAAGCCCATGCGATCCGACAGTACGTCTTGTGCGGGTCGGCGGGCGATCCCGCTGTCCCAATGGCTTCAGGTGTATTCCCACCTACGGGGAACTACGCCCACCGCGCCCGGCGGAAAGCCAGCCCACCGCCTCGTGGCGGTGCACTGCGGCGGCTCGCCACGGACCTGACCTGGATTCTTCCCACTCACGTGGCCAGTCACGGGCCAGCGATGATTGACGGTGGGGGATAGTGGAGTACAGTGGTGGACCGTGGGGCAGGATCCGGGCCAGCACGCCCTGAAGTGGGGCCTCCGGGGAGGTGAGGCGGGTGTTCCTGGGCACTCACACGCCGCGCCTCGACGACAAGGGTCGGCTGATCCTGCCTGCCAAGTACCGCGAGGAGCTCGCCGCCGGGCTGGTGCTGACGAAGGGCCAGGACGGGTGCCTGTATGTATTCCCGGCCAGCGAGTTCGGGCGGATCACCGAGGCGCTGCGCACCGCACCTGTGACGGCGAAGGCGGTCAGGGACTACAGCCGGGTGCTGTTCGCCAGCGCATCGGACGAGGAGCTGGACCGGCAGGGCCGGATCACCATTCCGCCGAGCCTGCGGGACTACGCGGGCCTGGACCACGAGTGCGTGGTGATCGGCGCCAATACCCGGCTCGAGATCTGGAACGCCAGTTCCTGGGCCAGCTATCTGGAACAGCAAGAACCCGCGTTCTCCGCCGCATCTGAGGAGGTACTGCCAGGAGTGCTCTGACAGCGCGCCGGATGCCCGGCGAGGTCTCCACCCGTGCTGGAGGGCAGTCGGCCCGGCTGACGTCACTTCCCCGGCGTCAGAGGGCGAGCAGTCCGTCAGTGCAGTGGCGCGGATGGGGACCTGGCCGGGCATCGCGGTAGCAGGCGGTCACGGGCAGGGGTGGCGAGCGATAGCCGCTGCCGGGCGAGCGATCAGTGGGGAGGGGAGCGATGGGATCGGCGGGGACCGGCCACGAGCCAGTTATGCGTGACCGGGTTGTGGAGTTGCTCGGCCCGGCACTCGAGCCCCCCGGCGCGGTGCTCGTGGACGCGACCATCGGGCGCGCTGGCCACGCGCGCGCCCTGCTTGCGACTCATCCCGGGCTGAGCCTCATCGGCATCGATACCGACGCGACCGCGATCGCCGAGTCACGCCGTGCGCTGACCGAGTTCGGCGGGCGTGTGCTGCTGGTTCAGGCGGTGTACGACGAGCTACCGCGGATCCTGGCCGAAGCGGGCCAAGACGCCGTCCAGGGCGTCTTGTTCGACCTGGGCGTGTCGTCTCCCCAGCTCGACGATCCGCTGCGGGGCTTTGCCTACTCCCGCGACGCGCCGCTCGACATGCGCATGAACCAGGCGGGCGAGCTGACCGCGGCCGATGTGCTGAACACCTATCCCGCGGACCGGCTGACCCGGGTGCTGCGCGACTACGGCGAGGAACGGTACGCGCGACGAATCGCGGACGCGGTCGTGAGAGAGCGCACCCGGGCACCGCTGCAGAACACCGCCAGGCTCGTGGAGATCGTGCTGGCTTCGATCCCCGCGCCGGCCAGGCGCACCGGGGGACACCCGGCCAAGCGGACCTTCCAGGCGCTGCGGATTGAGGTCAACGGCGAGCTGACAGCGCTGGCGCGGGCCATGCCGGCCGCACTCGACGCGATCGCTGTCGGCGGCCGGATCGTCGCGCTCGCGTATCACTCGCTCGAGGACAGGGTGGTCAAACGGGAGCTGGCCGCGAGGTCGGCGGACGCGACGCCGCCCGGCCTGCCCGTGCCGCTGGCCGCAGCGCGCCCGCAGTTCCGGCTGCTGACCAGGGGGGCGGAGCGACCCTCGGCGGCCGAGGTGGCGGTGAACCCGCGAGCCCAGTCTGCCCGGCTGCGGGCGGCCGAGCGGATCAGGGCGGCGGCATGACGTCGAACATCAGCACACGCGTGCCAGGGCCGGCCGGTCCGCTGCCTGGCAGGCGTCCGGAACGGGGGAGGGGCGACCGCGCGTGACAGAGACGATGGTTCCGCGACCGACGGCCGGGCGGTCCACGACCGGGCGCGACCGCGCGGGCCGGGGCACACCGGTCGGCCGCGGGTCGTATGCGGGGGCCGCGGGCACGACCGGCACGGTTCCTCGGCCGCGGCGGCCCGGGCAGCCGTCGACGGGTCGGCTGGCATCATCGGCCGCCGCCCGGCCCGCGCCTGTCCGGCGAGCGCGATCGGCGCCCGCGCCGACCGCGCCGGCCAGGCGCGGCACGACGGCGCAGCCGGTAGTGCGCGAAGCGACCGCTGTGTCGGTAGCCGCGCGCTCACCGGCTCGGCTGGCCGCCCGGGCGGCCGTGCCGAGGATGCCCTTCGTGCTGCTCGTGCTCGCGCTGCTCGGCGGCAGCCTGATCTGCCTGCTGGTGATCAACACGACGCTCGGGGCGGCGAGCTTCCGGATCAGCCAGCTGCAGAAGACCGGCGCCAGCCTGGCGACACAGCTCCAGGGGCTGCGCCAGCAGGTCGCCACCGAAGAGGCTCCGGCCGAGATCGCCCGGCGGGCTTACCAGCTCGGCATGCGGACGCAGAGCACCGTCACGATTCTTGACCTGCGCACACATCGGACCTACGTGCTCGACGGGCAGGGCGGCGTAGGTGTCCAGCTCGGCGCGAGCCCCGCTGCGTCGGTCGCCACCAGGAAGCCGGCCACGGCCAAGAAGCCGGCTCTGGCGAAGAAGCCGGCCACCACGGCGTCGCCCGCGGCGACGACGCCGGCGGCCACCGCGACGCCGGCTGCCACCACGACCGCGACGCCCGGCACGACGCCGGCGCCAGCCAGGTCGAGCCGGTGACCGGCACGCCCGGCCGGGGTGGCGATGGCTGGTCGCGCCGCCCGCCTCGCGGGCCGGGGCCGCCCGGGTCGCGCGGCCCGGACCGGTCCCGGCCGCCGGGCCAGGTCGGCCGGGAGCAGAAGGCCCGGCCAACAGGCCGGCCGCCAGGCCAGCTCAGCCAGGACCGCCGCCCGGCGTGGCCAGGCCAGCCCGGCCGGCCGTCCCGCGTCGGCCGGCTCGCCCGTGACCGCGCCCGGCCGCGGGGGCAGGGCGGCACGAGCTGGCCGACCGTCCGCCGGGCGCCGGCCGCGTGGCCGCGGTACAGCGCCTGGCAGACGGCCCCGGCTGCGCGCCCGTCCGGGACCCCGCTGCGGCGCGCGAGCCCCGCCCGGCGGCTCCGTATCGCGCTGCTGTGCATCGCGTTCGCGCTGACGATCTTCGCGGGTCGGCTCGTGCAGGTCGAGGGGTTCGACTCGGCCGCCTACGCGACGGACTCGAAGCAGCAGCACCCGCCCGCGCTCATCCCGGTGCCGGCGGTCCGGGGCTCGATCACCACCAGCGACGGCGCGGTGCTGGCCATGACGGTCCAGACCGACACCGTATACGCCGATCCCCGGCTCATCCCGATGGCGTCGCGCCCAGGCGTCGCAGCCCGGCTGGCCGGCCCGCTCAACCTGCCGGTGGCCACCGTCGAGCACCTGCTGAATCACCCATCCAGCCCGGAGTACCAGGTGCTCGGCAGCGGCGTATCGGTGGCGGTCGCCGACCGGATCGCCGCGCTCGGGCTGCCGGGTATCGACAAGCTGCCCAGCTACACGACCAGCTACCCCAACGCCGACCTGGCCGCGCCGCTGGTCGGCTTTACCACCGAGCAGAACGGCACCCTGACCGGCGTGCAAGGCCTGGAGCAGGAGTACGACTCGCTGCTGGCCGGCCGGTCCGGCAGCGAGTACGTCGAGGAAGGCATGGACGGCCAGCCCATCCCGAACACCGAGACTGACATGACGCCGGCCATCCCCGCTCGCGGTCTCCGGCTCACCATCCAGTCCGACATCCAGTACGAAGCCGACCAGGTCTGCCAGCAGCGGGTGGCGCAGACCCACGCGCTTACCTGCTCGATCGTCGTCATGCAGCCCAAGACCGGGGCCATCCTGGCGATGGCGCAGTACCCGACCTACAACCCGGCCGAGGTGTCGAGCCTCGCGAGTACGACCAACATCGGCGTCGCCGACGTCTTCGCGCCCGGCAGCACGCTCAAACCGATCACTGTCGCGGCCGCGCTGGAGCGGGGTGGCCAGACGCCGATGAGCGCGTACACGATCCCGCCGCAGATCACCATCGACGGCCAGTACACGTTCCACGACGCCGAGTGGCATCCGACGGTGCGGTACACCATCGCGGGAATAGTGGCGAACTCGAGCAACGTCGGCATGGTGCAGGTGGCGCAGCACATCACGCCGCAGCAGCAGTATGACTACCTGCGGGCGTTCGGGCTAGGCTCGCCCAGCGGCCTCGGCTTGCCGGGCGAGAGCGCAGGCCTGCTTGCCGCGCCGGGTAGCGCCGACTACTGGGGCGACAACGAGTTCGAGTACGCGTTCGGCCAGGGCCTTGGCGTCACCGCCATTCAGATGGCCAGCGTCTACGCCACCATCGCCAACGGGGGCGTCCGGGTGCAGCCGACGCTCGTGGCCGGCACCACGAGCGCCTCCGGTCAGTTCACCCCCGCCCCGCGCCCGGCGAGCAGGCGCGTGATCAAGGCCAGCACCGCCAGCGAACTCATGACGATCCTGCAGCAAGTGCCCGCCGTGGACGCGGCGGCGGGCCAGGACTGGGGCCTCCTCACGGGATATACGGTGGCGGCCAAGACCGGCACCGCGCAGGTGTCCGACGTCGGCGTCGGCAGCTGCCTCTGTCAGTATGGTTCCAGCTACATCGGCATCGCGCCGGCGGACAACCCGCAGCTAGTCGTCGCCGTGAACATCCAGGACCCACGGGGCACGTACTACGGCGACGAGGTCGCGGGGCCCGCCTTCTACGACGTGATGAAGTTCGCGCTACAGACCATGAAGATCGCCCCTGACTATGCCAAGACGCCCTATATCAGACTCACCGCG
>Ga0187783_10003209_pt1 | contig 12062 bp, 13 predicted proteins | sample 1015_SJ02_MP02_2_FD_132471 | JGI IMG/M metagenome (GOLD analysis project Ga0187783, IMG submission 132471) | Tropical peat soil microbial communities from peatlands in Department of Meta, Colombia - 1015_SJ02_MP02_20_MG | ecosystem: Environmental > Terrestrial > Soil > Wetlands > Peat | place... | reverse complement strand
CCCGACCACCAAACTGACTCGCGAACGCTGGCCTGAATTGCTGAATCCTTGCTTGTATTTTTCTCGTTCTTTTCCTCACCGGTTGCATCTAAAGCCAAGCAGTTAATCGTCCCCGGGGCAGAAGACCATTTGTGAGGTTTGCTTACTTGAGGAACCTACGCCGCGCTTAGCGTTCGTGTCTGCGGAAAAAGTTGGAGCGCAATTTCTCAGCGGCTGAAGCCTGGTTGATTGGCAAGTATTGATGTCGGAGCTGAAGCTCCGACCCCCGGGTGCCAACTTTTGCCACAAGCTGGTTAGCCTGCCGGTGCAGAAATCGATAAGGTGAGGCGAGGAATCATGAAACGAATTGCGTTCTTGCTGGTCGCAGTTGCAACGATGGCCAGCGTTTTTGCGTTTCTCTCTCAATCCGGACGTGCCGATGAAAAGGCCGCCCCGATCTTCATAACTCAAATGCCCCCTGGATATCGTGACTGGAAGTGGATCTCTGTAGCCCACGAAGGGGGTAACCTCAACAGTATCGGCGCCGTTTTGGGGAACGATGTAGCGATCAAGGCTTACCGGGAAGGGAAGCTTCCGTTCCCGGATGGTACCATCATTGCCGCGCTGCACTTCAAGTACGTCCCGTCGGAGGAAAACAACAAAGTCTTCGGGCGTTCCCAATCGTTCGTTCCAGGGCCGCCCACGAACGTTCAGTTCATGATCAAGGACTCGAGCAAGTATGCGGCGACGGGCGGTTGGGGGTTCGGTCACTTCAACAAAGACGGCACCCTTGGAAACGAGGGGTTCATGAAAACGTGCTTTCCTTGCCACGCGCAGGCGAAAAGCACCGACCTTATCTTCACCCGTTATGCTCCTTAAGGAATTGTGAAACTCGACCGTCACTCAACAGGAGAACGCCATGGACGAAACAGCAGCTCGGAAAAAGACGGAAGTCCGCAGAGACGACGCGGCCAGCAGCACGGGTGTCGCGAAAGTCGACTTAAAGCTCGAGGTAGTCGTCGTTCCCGTGACGGATGTCGACCGCGCCAAGGAGTTCTACGCGAAGCTCGGGTGGCGATTTGACGCCGACTTCCGTTTCGAGAACGGCTTCCGGATTGTCCAATTCACGCCGCCCGGCTCGCCGTGTTCGATTCAATTCGGCGCGAAGATCACGTCGGCCACACCCGGCTCGGCACAGGGCCTGTATCTGATCGTGTCCGACATCGAGGCCGCGCGCGCCGATCTCGCCGCGCTTGGGGCTAACCCGAGTGAGGTATTCCACGCCGTGGCCGCAGGCGCTCAGTTCCGGCCGAACGACGGCAGCGGTCGCGTCAGCGGGCCAGCGCCCGAACATGCCAGCTACCGCTCGTTCGTCACGTTCAGCGATCCGGACGGCAACACCTGGCTGCTGCAGGAGGTCACCATGCGGCTGCCCGGGCGCATCGATCCCGCCACGACCTCGTTCAAGTCCACGAGCGACTTGGCGAGTGCGCTTCGACGCGCGGAGACTGCCCACGGCCAACACGAGAAGCGCATCGGGGCAGCGGATGCAAACTGGCCCGATTGGTACGCCGCGTACTTGGTGGCGGAGCAGGCTGGGACAGAGCTGCCGAAGTGAGTGAAACGGGCGATCGCGATCAAGCGTAATCTTAAGGGAGTGTCACCATGCAGCGATCCGGTTTCGATAGCGCCGGCAACTGGCCTGCCCTTCCTTTCCAACAGTGGAAGGACACGTGCGCCACTTTGCACATGTGGACGCAGATCGTAGGGAAGCTTCGACTCGCGTTCACTCCCGTGATCAACCACTGGTGGAATGTGCCGTTGTATGTGAATACCCGCGGGCTCACCACCTCTGCGATTCCCTACCCTGATGCTCCGTTCGAACTGTCGTTCGATTTTATCGATCAGCAACTCGTGTTGCAGTTAAGCGATGGGTCACGCAAGTCGCTCCCGCTCAAGCCCATGTCTGTCGCGGATTTTCACCGGGAGGTTATGGGCATGCTGAGATCGAGCGGAATTGAGGTAAGGATGTGGCGGATGCCTGTTGAAGTGCCAGATCCGATCCCGTTCGACGAGGACCGTGTGCATGCTGCTTATGATCCAGAAGCGGCACGGACGTTCTGGAGAATTCTGCTGAGCGTGCAGTGCGTGTTGGAGGAGTTCCGGTCGAGGTTCATCGGCAAATGCAGCCCGATCCATTTCTTCTGGGGCAGTTTCGATCTGGCTGTGACTCGCTTCTCGGGCCGGCCCGCACCCGAGCGGCCAGGAGCGGATCGCGTGACACGCGAGGCATATTCGCACGAGGTGAGCAGCGTGGGGTTTTGGCCGGGCGGCGGCAGCATCACTGACCCGGCGTTCTACTCGTACGCCGCCCCGCAACCGCCAGGGTTTGATGAGTGGGCGGTGCGCCCTCCGGCAGCGCGGTACGATACGCAACTGGGCGAGTTCATCCTGATGTACGACGATGTGCGGACTTCGGCGTCGCCAAGCGCGGCACTGCTCGATTTCTGCCAGTCAACCTACGAAGCCGCAGCAACGCTCGGCAAATGGGATCGCAACGCGTTGGAAAGACCGGCAGAAACGACCTTCCAAAGAACGGCTTGACCCGATCTCGCCGTTGGGGCGCAATACGACTCAACCCACCACTGCGCCAACTCCTAGAACGGTGAGAACCGATGACGAACACGAGACAGAACGTTTACTTTTGCGCCATTACTTCCGTCCTGGCGATCGCGTCTTATCAGCCAGGAGTTACGAAAATGATCGTCAATCCCCCAAACAAATGCGCGTACTGCGGATCGCCAATTGAAGCGGAGCAGCGGTGGGTACGCGAGAAGGTTTATCAGCCTGCACTCGCTGGCCATGATCCAACCTACCGCCGCTACCATGCCGACCTTTTCGGCGAGGAAGAACTCAGCTGTTGGGAAAAGCACCAGATGGAGATTGAGACTGCGCGAATGACCCCTCGGGCGGCCTAGATTCCTCGCCCGGGCGTAGGATTGCGACTAGACCTGCGCGGCGGTGATTTTCTCCGGGCGGAAATCCGAAGGGGCGGACGTGCATCAATCGGGCGGCGAGTCCAGCTGGATCATTCGCTTCTACGAGGGCGAAGCTCCCGACGACCGCGGCCGGTCGCTCCGACAAATCTGGCGCTGGCCAGATGAGAAGTTCGAACGCGTCCACGACTACATCGAGTGGCTCTTCCCACTGCCGGAGCCGAGCAGTTTCAACCCCGAAGCTCCGATACTTGACGAAGAGACGATCCGCGAATTCCGCACGAGGCCTGAACTCCGCGCAAGCCTGCGCAGCTCATTTTTGAGGATGCTGGCGTTTTAGGGGTTCGAACTGGTCGAAGAGCGCCCGCTCTGTGTAGTTCCCGCGAGGTCGTTTGCTGGGCGGTCGCGCAATTGGCTGAGGCCGTCGAATCACAACCACTTGCGTATCACGCGAATCTTGCGATCGCTGCGGCTGGCGGGCCTGTAGGGCAAGGAATCATCGAGCCCAGAGCCGCGCCTCTTGGTGAAGACCTTTGGGTACTGGCGAAGGGCCGCGGGCGCTGAGCGACTCACGGACAAGACCAGTAGCGCGGGGAACCAATGACGAGAGACGATCAAGGTAAAACGAAGCGAACTATGGATCTGAATTTCTTCGGCATCCCCTGGAGCTTTCACTTGTAGTAGCAAATTAGAGCGAGAACCCTGGCCGTCTGCATCGGGGCGCGGACGACGGACCCGAATCTCCAAATCCGCGCCAATTGCCCCTAGACAGAACAAAACTCGGCTGTTATGGTGCCCCGCGAGTGGTCTTCAAGCCAGCGCCCCGGGGCCGTTTCCGTGCCGGCCCCGATCCATTGCTAGATAGCGATCTGTGATAGTTTTAGGGGCTTCCGTGCGTACTAGTTATGGAACCGCTGAAACCAGGCCGATTGAGCGTGCCGGGAATAACGGAGCCCAAGGATTTAATCGTCCGGGCCAGGGCTGGGGATACCCAGGCGTGGGGCGATCTTTACCGGGAATATGCGCCGGCTATCTTTCGCTTTTGCCGGCGGGCAATGCCAACGAAGGAGGATGCGGAAGACGCGACCATGGAGATGTTCATGAAGCTGCGCGAAAAACTCGCCCAGTTCGATTCGACCCGGTCGTTCACCGCATGGCTCTATAAAGTGGCAGCGAACCACTGTTGGGATATGCTACGACGGCGGAAGGCGCGGCACGAGAAGGACACGGAGGACGTGGACGATCTGCCGCTCGAGACGCCGGAGCCCAATCAACTCGAGCGACTGATCGAAGAACGCTCCAGCGAGGAAGTCCGCAAGGCGCTGGACAAGCTCGGAGCGCGAGCGCGCATGGCGCTGGTGATGCGCTACTACTCGGACATGAGTTATGACGAAATTGCAGATGCCTTGGGCGTACGCAGGCCGTTTGTCGGCGTGGTGCTGCTGCGCGCAAGGCACGAACTCCGCCAGACGCTGCAGGAGAACAGCGCGCTGGCGGTAGGAGGCACACGGTGAGCGACGTAGATAACGCAAGCGAAAAGCATTTGGACGAAATCACACTGCTGCTCTACGTCGAACGACAACTGGAGCGAGACGCGGCGCACGAGGTGTCTCTGCACACGCAAACGTGCACGCGCTGCCTGACGCTGCTGCGAGCGCTAGACCGGGAATCGCGATTGCTGACGCGGTCGATGGTGGAGGAAGACGAACCGTTTCCCGCGCGGCTAGCGGAGTTCCGCGACAGGGCGAAGAGGCCGATGCAATGGATTTGGGGAGTGGTTTTTGGGTTGGCGGTGCTGGGAGTTTACGCGCTTTATAGCGGATACATCGAGCCCTGGCAAACGCAACTGGAGCAAGCCGGATTTGGAGGCAGCAACCTGGTGAGCTTGCTGGTGTTTCAGGGCGCGTTCTGGAAAGGCTGGCAGTCGGTGGTGACACTGGTGGAATTCGTTGCGTTCGCGAGCCTGGCGGGATTCGGGATCTTTGCGATCCGGCGCTACCTGCGGCGAGGCGCCGCGCTGGCGGTCCTGTTCGCGAGCCTGGGTCTGATGGTGGCGTTTGCAAATCCCGTTTCGGCCGCGGAATTTCGCAAGGACAAGACGGTGGAAATTCAGAAGGACCAAGTCATTAAGAGCGATCTTTTCCTTATGGCGGATCACATCCGGATGGACGGCACGGTTGAGGGCGACGTCTACGCGTTCGCCGAACAGGCGGAGATTTCGGGGCACGTCGAGGGGGACGTGATTTGCTTCTGCCAGAGCCTGCGCGTCGGCGGGGAGATCGACGGCAACATTCGAGACCTTGCCAACAACATTACGATCACTGGATCGGTAAAGCGCAGCGTCACCAGCTTCACCGAGTTGTTCAATCTCGATCCGAATGGCAGTATCGGCCGGAGTCTTACTGGCTTCAGCAAATCGATGGGCTTGGACGGCAAGGTAGGAATGGACCTGCTGGCTTTCGCCGGTGAAACAAACCTCAACGGAAGCGTCGGCGGCTCCCTGAATGTGCGAGGCGAATCTTTGAGCATCGGGAGCGGCGCGTCGATTGGAGGAAGCGCGCAATTTAAGGGCGACAAAGTTCCGGAAGTTGCTTCCGGCGCCAAGCTGGCCTCTCCGCTGCAGTACACGAAATGGGAACACAATCGATCGGGAGCCGAGCGCGGAATTGGTTATTACGTGTGGCGCGTAATTTGGGCGGCGGCGTACATTTTGTTTGGGCTGGTTTTGCTTTCGCTGATGCCGCTGTTTTCGCGTGAGTCGGCGCAAAATGTCGAAAATGTGGGCGCGTCGTTCGGGCTGGGGGTGCTGGTGGGCTTTGCCGTCCCCATTGCCGCGATTATAGCGTGCGTTACGGTGGTGGGATTGTTTGTGGGGTTGTCGACGCTTTTCCTTTGGTACGGCGCGCTGTATTTTGCGCAGATTATTGTGGGAACGGCGGTCGGGATCTGGATCCTGGGGCGCGCTAACGATACCTGGGGATTGATTGGGCGCATGGCGGTAGGAGTTCTGATTCTGCGGGCGTGTATGGCGCTGCCGTATCTTGGCGGGTGGATTAAGCTAGCTGTGGTTGTTTGGGGCGTCGGCGCACTTTCGCTGGCGATTTACCGCCGGCTGCAGCCCGTGATCGCGCCGAATATTCCGTCGCCTCCGCTGCCACCAATGGCTCCTCCACTTCCGCCGAATACGACCGTCGCGGGCGCTGTTTGATGAGGATGCAACGCGGATCCTAATTCGCGTGACGTGGACGAGGCCCTTCAGGGCGAGTTGCGCGCTTCAGGATAAAAAAGACGGGCCCCGGAACTTCCGGGGCCCGTTGCCTTTGCGGAGGCGGGTAGAAACTCGAAATCAGGGCACGCGAACCTTCGCGACGGCAAAATAGGGTGTCGTGTTGTTGACGAACAGCGCGCGGATCGCCGCCGTTGATCCACTCGTGAAATTAGGATCGCCGGTCCCGGTGATTCCGTCAAATGCCGTGGAGGTGTAGGTGTAGGCCAGCGGCGCGGCGGGAAGGGTCGTGTTGATGAGGGTAACGTAGGCCGGGGGAGTGAAATTGAAGCTCGACGCGGCGATGTTGCTTGGGCTTCCGGACATTCGGGAGAAGCGCAATAACATGTTGTTGGCTGTGGCGGTGATGCCGGTACTGGTCGAAGTTATGTTGCTCAGCTGAACGCGAACTTGCTGGCCGGCGAAGAGATCGGCGGTCGAGCTAAAGCCGACCGGAGTAAATTGGCTCGTGAGCGTTTTCGTGTCGGTGGCGAAAATGCTCACGCCGCTGACGGTCAGGAAAAACGCCGTGCCCCACGAGGTAGTCGAGGCAGCCAGGACAGCGTTCCCCGAAGCGGAAACCTTGTCGGCAAGAATGAGCCCAAAGACGCCCGCATTCGATGTTGGATAGATGACGCCTTCTACCTCGTCAACGGCTTTGGCATCGAGAACGTCGACTTCCGTTGCGGTGAGGGTGCCAGAAGAGGCGAGGGACGAATCCACGCTGACGGTGCTGCCAACCGCGATGCAGGACTGCGCTGTGGCGGCGGTGCAACCGGTATAGGAGCTGCCGTTTGGTGAGGTGTCGTATTCGGTGTTGGAGTTCAGGACAAAGGTGATTTTCTGGCTGCTTATGCCGGATTGAACGGTGATGCTGCTGCCGCTGGTGTACGCGGTTACGACGCCAGTAAAATCTTCGACGGTATCCGCTGCGCCCGTCGGCAAGCCCGTCCGGGGCGTGGTGATTGCGGTGAGCACGCCGGTTTGAGAGAAATCTACGTTGAGGCCGCCGCTGGTGGTAATGGCCTTCGAAAGGTTCAAGTCCAGACCGATCCACTGGCTCTGGTTCGCGGTGAGCGTCAGCGACAGGCTAACGGGAACCGAAAAGACGGCGCCCGCGGGCAGGAAGCAGACTGCGCCACTCGCGCAGGAGCCGCCGGAGCCGGTGGTCCAGGTAATCGTAGAACTCGAGGTGTTGATAAACACGTTGGACGTGGCCGACGTGGGCCCTAGAGTTACGGTCAGCCCGGTGTAGGAGCCCGTGGCTACGGAAACTGCGTCAGCGATGAGCGCGGAGTCCGTCTGCAGACGGGTAGCCTCGACCGAGCTGACGGCGGTTGTGACATTCACGGCGCTCCCTGACGAGGGCGTCAAGCTGATGCCGGCGATCGGAAGGGTGAAGCTTAGAAGATTCAAACCGGTGGGAGGCGTGTCATAGAGCGTCACGCTTAGCGTGGCGTTTCCGCCACCGCAGTTTGTGCTACAGCCGCTCTTCAGGCCGCTGCAGGAAGAGAGCGGAAGGAAGGCAACCAAAATTAAGGGAAGGACAAGTCTTTTCGAGTTCATGCAAACACCCCGCCTGAGAGTTGGATGCCGCACGGGCGGCCTGGGGCGACCTGGAATCCCCCAGCAACACTGTAACTCCACGGCGCACTAGGGATTGGGAACGAAACGGCCGCGGTGCTCAACTATTAAAGAGCCTGCTCGCGTGGGCGGGAACGGGAGGCGTAAGAAGCGCGTGTGGTATGGTAGCGGATAAGCTACGCATTTGAAAGAGCGAGGAAACCCCTGCCTAAACGAAAAGCCAAGCTGGAAACTGCGAAGGAAACCGAAGGCCTCGACGTGATGCGCGAGCGGCTGTATGTGCCGCTGGAGGAAGAGTTTGCGCCGAAAGGGCAAAGGGCGAGGCCGACAGTGGAGCAGCGAAGCAGGACGGCGGGTGATCGGGAAAGCCAGGAGGGGGGGCTGGTGGCGGCGGCTCGAAAGCCGAGCATGGAAGAGGTTTTTGGGCCGGGGGGACTGCTTGAACGGTGCATGATGGGCGGTTACGAGCACAGGCCGGGGCAATTGGAAATGGCGGTGGCCGTCGACGACGCATTCAAAAAGCACCATCATGCGATCGTCGAGGCGGGAACGGGGACCGGAAAGACGCTGGCGTACCTGCTCCCCGCGATCTGCAGCGGGCGGCGCGTGGTGATCTCCACGGCGACGAAATCTCTGCAAGAGCAGCTCTACCAGAAGGACGTGCCGTTTCTTCAGAAGCATTTCGCCCCGAACTTGAAGGTCGCGGTGATGAAAGGGCGGTCGAATTTCCTGTGCCTAGCGAAGATGCACGCCATGGCGGACCAGCCGATGTTGCGAGGCATGGAGGAGGTCGACGCGTTCCGGCAGATCCGCGACTGGTCCAAGTTGACGGAAACGGGAGACCGAGCAGAGCTGGCGTTTTTACCGGACGATTCCGAGCTGTGGTCGCGGATCGACGCGCGGCGCGACACTTGTACAGGGAAAAAGTGTCCGCAGTTCGAGCAGTGTTTTCTGACCGCGATGCAGTCGCGCGCGAAAGATGCGGACATTATTATCGTTAACCATCATTTGTTTTTTGCGGACCTGGCGCTGAAGCAGGACGATTTTGGGAGCATCCTGCCGGAATATTCGGCGGTGGTGTTCGATGAAGCGCACGAGATGGAGGATGTTGCCAGCGACTATTTTGGGCAGCAGATCTCGAACTTTCGCTTCGAGGAATTGGCGCGCGACGCGGACCACACGATGCGAATGGCGCACGTGGGAACGCCTGGTCTTTTGCGCAGGACGCAGCGCATCCGCGAGAAAAACAGGGCCTTTTTCGAGGCTTTTCCGGGGCGCGAGGGCCGTTTCCCGTTTTCGAGGCCAGCGCGGGAGGCTTTCGTCGAGCAGAATCGCGAGGCGTACGACGCGCTCCACAATGCCTTGAAGGCGCTCGAGACGGAGATCGCGGCGCAGACACAAAAGTCCGAGGAACTCGTGCGGATCGCTCGGCGCAGTTTCGAGATCCGGCAGGAACTGGCGTTTCTGTTCGAGTCTAACGAGAGAAATTACGTGTACTGGTTCGAACGGAGAAACAAGGGCGTGTTTCTTGCCGCAACGCCGATCGACGTGAGCCAGATCCTTCGGGAAAAGCTGTTCGAAATCTTCGACACGGTGATTCTGACTTCGGCGACGCTGACGGTAGCCGGGCGATTCGAGTTTATCCGACAGAGAATGGGGCTGGATCACGCGAAAGAGACCGCGCTTCCTCCGGAGTTCGATTACGGGGAGCAGGCTCTGTTGTATTTGCCACAGCGCATGCCCGACGTGCGCGACGCCGGATTTGCCGGCAAGGCAGCGGACGAAATCGCTACCCTGCTCGAGTTAAGCGAAGGACGAGCGTTTTGTTTGTTCACGAGCTATGCGCAAATGAACGAGCAGTTCGAGCGGCTACGAAGCCGCCTGGATTTTCCACTGCTTGTGCAAGGGACCGCGCCGCGATCGGTGCTGCTTGAGCGATTCAAGACAACGGCGAATGCCGTGTTGTTTGCGACGGCGAGCTTCTGGCAGGGCGTGGATGTGCCGGGAGAGCAGCTCTCGTGCGTGATCGTGGACCGGTTACCGTTCGCGGTGCCGAGCGACCCGGTCGTGGCCGCACGCGTGCGAGCGCTGGAGGACGAGGGACGAAATCCGTTCGCGGAATTTCAGGTTCCGCAGGCTGTGTTGTCGCTGAAACAGGGGTTTGGACGGCTCATCCGCACAAAGACGGATCGCGGCGTGCTGGCGCTGCTCGATACCCGAATCCAGCGGATGCCGTATGGTAAGATTTTTCTGGAGTCCTTGCCGCGCTACCGCAGAACGAGCGATTTAGGGGATGTCGAGCGATTCCTGAGGGCGGGCGCAAACTAGAGCAGACGGTTTTCCCCCGATCAAACGAGGACGGATAGCAAGTTATGTTTCAAGTGAGCGTAGAAGAGACATTTTCAGCCGGCCATGCGCTGCGCGGCTACAAGGGCAAGTGCGAGAATCCGCACGGTCATAACTATCGTGTGCAAATCACGATCGAAGGGCCGCAACTGGACGGAACAGGGCTGCTTGTCGACTTCACGCAGTTGAAGGAGACCATGCGCGCCGTGATCAAGCGGCTGGACCATCAGTTCATCAACGACCTGGAGCCGTTCACGACCGTGAATCCCTCGGCGGAGAACATCGCCAAGTATTTTTACGACGAGGTCGGCGGGGAGTTGAAGGGACTGCCGCCCGGAACGCGCCTTTCAGACGTAGTGGTCTGGGAAACCGACACGGCGATGGCGAAATACCGGCCAAGCGCGTAGTTGGAAGGGAAGCGGAGGGCCAGTGAACCGCTCGATCTACATCATCCTGGTTCCGGCATTGCTGGTGGCTGTGGGATACATCATTGTTTTGCGGACAATGGGCGTGGCGCCGGGCTATCCGCGGTTGATCATCGCGATGATCTTGTTCTTTGGGGGGATTTATTGGCTGTCGAAGCGGTCGGGGAAAAAGGTGAAGACCGGCGGGCAGTAGAGAATCGGTCTCTAGTTCGTTATGTTTGTCACGGAAATCTTCAAATCCATTCAAGGTGAGGGCAGTCGCGCCGGGCAGCCCTGCATTTTCGTGCGCCTGACGGGCTGCAACTTGCGGTGTACGTGGTGTGACACGGCGTATGCGTTCCACGGTGGGCAGAAGATGAGCGTGGAGGATGTGCTTGAGCGCGTGGAGGGGCTGAACCGCCGCGCTGACGGCAGCCGAGGCGTGCCGCTTGTGGAATTGACTGGCGGGGAGCCGTTGCTGCAGGAGGAAATCTATACGTTGGCGGATCGTCTGCTGGCGGCCGGTTACACCGTGATGGTGGAAACCAGTGGGGAGCGCTTTATCGGGCGGCTGCCGGAAGAAGTAATTCGTATTGTGGACGTGAAATGCCCGGACTCCGGCGAGGCGGACACGTTTGAAATGAAGAATCTCGCGGAATTGAACGAGAAGGACGAGGTGAAGTTCGTGATCTCGAGCCGCAGGGATTATGAATTTGCGCGGGATTTTACGCGAGAGCGCGGCCTGGAAGAAAAAGTTAACGAAGTGTTGTTTTCACCGGTGACCGAAGACCCGCAAGGCAAATGGAACGGACTGGAGTCGCGGCAACTGGTGGAATGGATGTTGGAGGACGGTTTACGCGCGCGGCTTTGCCTTCAGCTGCACAAAATTGTGTGGGACCCCGCAATGCGCGGCGTGTGACACGCCGTTATTCGCAGAAAATGCGAACCTTTTTGCCGCCGCTTTCATCCACGCGAATGTCGAGTTCCTGCAAGGCATTCTGAAGTTCCTGACCGTGGAGACGCGATAAACTCGACACATCGATGCCGGTTGCAGCGAGCTTTTCCTGCACGCGCTGTGGCAAGAGAACGTGCAAGCCCCTACCCGCGCGTAAAAAGCTCAAAGGTATGCGGACGTTCACGTTTTCGTTGCCGCCCGGCTTTTCCACCTCGACGCGAAGATAGCGAAGCGGCTTATTTGCGGATTCGGCCGAGTCCGCTTGCTGTTCGCGCTCGCTGTTCGAGAGCGACTCGAGCTTGCCCAGTAGCTTTTCTGCTTCCTCTGCGGTGATCTTGCCCGCGGCCAGCAGCTCCAGAACTTTCCTGCGTTCGACGGACATAAACTAACTCCTTTCGAATTCAGCTCAGCTTATTCAAAGCTTCTTCCACAGAGATTTCGGCGCGCGCGATTTGCTCGAGGACGTAAAGATTCGGGGAAGGCGCTTCAAAATCGCGGTCCAAGGCAGCGGCAATGGCGTTCAGACGATTCTT
>Ga0187783_10003208_pt1 | contig 12062 bp, 13 predicted proteins | sample 1015_SJ02_MP02_2_FD_132471 | JGI IMG/M metagenome (GOLD analysis project Ga0187783, IMG submission 132471) | Tropical peat soil microbial communities from peatlands in Department of Meta, Colombia - 1015_SJ02_MP02_20_MG | ecosystem: Environmental > Terrestrial > Soil > Wetlands > Peat | place... | reverse complement strand
CGCGGCGTTCTGGCTGACGTCTCGGCCGCGCTGCTCGATCGGTTCGTGACCAACCTCGAGTCAACGGTGTTGGCGTCGGGTAACGATGACCCGGGCGACGCGGCACCGACATCGCCCGTGGTCGACGAATCGGCGGCCCCGAGCCCCACCGACGTTCCCCCACCTAGCGTTCGCCCCATTGCGTCGCCCGCCGCGGCCCCCATTGACGTCGTCGGTCTCGCCGGTCCGTCCATCGCGCGTCGGCTCGTCAAGCCCGCGGCCGTCGCGGCGGTATTCGTCGCGCTCGCCGTGCGAAAACGTCGGCGCCGCACGTAGTCTCGCCGCGTCGAACGACTAATCGGAAGGGACACGCAGCGCCAGGCGCCGCGACGCGGCTAGGCCGTCGCGAGCGCCTCGTCCTGGTCGCGGGCCCGCGTGGGATCAATCTTCACGCCGGGACCCATAGTCGACGAGACGGTGGCGGATAGCAGGTACCGACCCTTGGCGCTGGAGGGCTTGACGCGCACGAGCTCGTCTAGGACGGCCTGGACGTTGAGCACGAGGGCGTCGCGCGTGAAGCTGACCTTGCCGACGCGCAGCTGCACGTTGCCGATCTTGTCGGTGCGGTACTCGACGCGACCGCCTTTGAACTCGCTGACGGCCTTGGCCACGTCTGCCGTGACGGTGCCCGTCTTGGGGTTGGGCATCAATCCGCGCGGCCCGAGCACGCGGCCCAGTCCGCCGACCTTGCCCATGAGGTCCGGGGTGGCGATCGCCACATCGAAGTCGAGGAATCCCCCGGTCACCTTCTCGACAAGATCCTCGGCACCGACGATGTCCGCGCCAGCCTCGCGGGCGGCCTGGGCCATCTCGCCCGAGGCGAAGACGGCAACCCGGTTGGTCTTGCCGGTGCCCGAGGGCAACGAGATCGTGCCGCGCACGATTTGGTCGGCCTTGCGCGGATCGACGCCGAGGCGAACGGCCAGCTCGACGGTCTCGTCGAACTTGGCCGAAGCGAGGCTCTTCACCTTGTCGATCGCTTCGGGAACGCTCAGCAACTCCTCCCGGTCGACCTGAGCCAGCGCGTTGCGGTACTTCTTGCCGTGCTTCATCTCTCTCCTAGCCCGCGACCGATATCCCCATCGAGCGGGCCGTGCCGGCCACCTGGCGCTTGGCCATCTCGACGTCGTCGGTGTTGAGGTCCTTCATCTTGGTGCGGGCGATCTCTTCGACCTGGTCCGACGTCACGGTGGCCACGGTCTCGCGTCCCGCCGTGTGCGCGCCCTTGGCGACGCCCGCCGCCTGGCGCAGCAGGACTGGCGTGGGCGGCGTCTTCAGGATGAAGGTGAAGGTGCGGTCCTCGTAGATGGAGATCTCCACCGGGATGACCGTGCCACGCATCGACTCGGTCGCCGCGTTGTACTGCTTGCAGAACTCCATCGTCTGCACGCCGTGGGGCCCGAGCGCGGTGCCCACCGGCGGGGCGGGCGTGGCGCTGCCCGCCTCGAGCTGGATCTTGACGACTGCGACGATGTTCTTGGCCATGGCCCTTCTCCTACGTACTCTCTAGAGCTTCGTGACCTGCGTGAAGTCGAGCTCGACGGGGGTCTCGCGACCGAAGATGTCCACGAGCACCTTCACCTTGAGCTGGTCCTCGTTGATCTCGGCCACGTGGCCCGAGAAGGTCGCGAAGGGCCCGGACTTGATCTGGACCGTGTCGTTGACCTCGAACTCGTGCGTCGGCATGCGCCGCTTGGCCACGGGCTGCTCGACGCCCTCCACGTGGGGACGGATGATGTTGTCGACCTCGCGTCGCGTGAGCGCCGTGGGCTTGGTCTTCTCGGCCCCGACGAAGCCCGTCACCCCAGGCGTCGAACCGATCACGTAGAAGATCTCGGGGTCGGGCTCGCAGCGCACGAGCAGGTAGCTCGGGAACATCCGCTTGGAGACGACGACCTTCTTGCCGGACTTGAACTCGGTGACGTCCTCTTCGGGCAGGTAGATCTCGTAGATCGAGCCGCTGAGCTCGCGGCTCTTGATGATGTTGTTGAGGGCCCCGATGACCTTCTGCTCGTGGCCGGCGAAGGTGTGCACGATGTACCAGCGGCCCGGCCGGTCGTAGGCGCTCTCGACGACGGGCTCCTCGACGATGGCGACGTCGAGGATCTCGGCGTCGGTCGCGTGCTCTAAGGGGGTGTCGACGTCGCTCACGGGTGCCTAACGGATGAAGAGGAAGGCCACGAACTTCGAGCAGCCGTAGCCGAGCCCGAAGATGAGCGAGGTCATGAAGACGAGGACGCAGAAGACGATCGAGGTGTAGTTCATGACCTCGGGCCGCGTCGGCCAGGAGACCTGGCGCATCTCCTCGCGCACCTGCCGGAAGAACTCGCGCGGCCGGGTCCGCTCGCTGCGACGACGCTGGACGTCCTGCACCGAGGTACGACGCGACGCGGGCGCTCCGTCGGCGCCAACCTGGCCCTGTCGCTGCATCAAGCGCTTCTGTTCGCGGTTCATGTCACGTCTTTCATTCGCACGTCGTTACTGCAGTCGAGTCCTCCGAGCAGGGCAGGAGGGACTCGAACCCCCAACCGCCGGTTTTGGAGACCGGTGCTCTACCAATTGAGCCACTGCCCTATGGGGTCGCCCCTCGACGAGCGTGGTGGCCCTAGGGACGTAAATCTTACCACCCCACCGACGGACCCTTCTCGCCACGACCACGTCGACGTCGCCGCCTCGATCCTACGCGCGACCCGCCCGGGATCGCGATGGCCCGTCGGCCAATGTGAGGCCATCGCCTAAGTTGGCCGTGGGCCGCAGGCGCCCGAGAGTGTGGAGGCTCATGACTCGCATCTTCGAGACGCTCGGCCGCACAGTCGTGCGTTTTCGCTGGTTGGTCGTCGTGGGCTGGCTCGCCGGCACGATGGCCGCCGTGGCGCTGCTGCCCTCGCTCGCGAGCCAGGTCAACGACAACAACGGCGCCTTCCTGCCCGCGTCGGCGCCGAGCAACCAGGCCGCCACCCTGGCCGCTCCGCTGATTGGCCAGGTGAACCACACCTCAATACCCGTGGTCGCAGTGACGTCGAACGCGAGCCTCAACGGAGCCGACGGGACCGCCCTCAAGGCCGTGCTGGCGGCGCTCGCCCGCGTGCCCACGACGCTCGGCGTGCAGTATCTCAGCGTCTCGCCCGACGGGCGAGCCGCCGAACTCTTGTACACGTCGTCGGTGTCGCCTTTCAACCAGAGCGTGGTCACCAAGCTGGTCGACCGCGTCGACACGACGCTCAGTTCGGTGACGCTGCCGAGCGACCTGCACGTCTACCTGGCGGGCCAGATCGCCACCGATGCGGCCAGCCAGCAGCAGTCGGCCAAGCAGAGCAAGGAGATCCAGGACGCGTCGATCCTGTTCATCGTCGCCCTGCTGTTCATCATCTTCCGCTCGGTGCTGGCGCCCCTGGTCACCTTGCTGCCCGCGGCGATGGTGCTGTTGATGTCGGGTGCGTTCATCGGCGCGCTCGGCAGCGCCGGCGTGCTGCAGGTCTCGTTCTTCACCCAGATACTGCTGATCGTGCTGATCCTCGGCGCCGGGACGGACTACGGGCTCTTTCTCGTCTTTCGCACGCGCGAGGAGCTCTTGGCCGGCGCCGATCCCAAGGACGCCGTCGTGCACGCCGTGCGTCGCGTGGGCGAGTCCATCACCGCCTCGGCCGCGACCGTCGTCGTGGCGCTGCTGACCCTGCTCTTTGCGAGCTTTGGCCTGTACCACGACCTCGGCGTGCCACTCGCCCTGGGCATCGCCACCATGCTGCTCGCGGGGCTCACGCTGCTGCCCGCGCTGATGGCGATCTTTGGCCGCTCGCTCTTCTGGCCGACCCGGACCCGGCCCCGCACCGCCGAGGTCGCGCTCTGGGGTCGGATCACGGCGCGCCTGGTGCGCCGACCCGTGCGCACCCTCGTCGCCGGGGTGCTCGTTCTCGGCGGCGTCGCCCTCTTCGCGCTGGGCTTCGTGCCGTCGGGATTCGGCGGGGACGTCGTCGCGCCGGCGGGTAGCAGCGCGGCCGCCGGCAACGCCGCCCTGGCCCGTCACTTCCCCGAGTCGAGCGCCAATCCGACCAACGTGGTCATGCGCTTTACCACCTCGGTCTGGGACGACCCGAGCGAGCTCGCGATCGCGACGCGCCAGCTGCGCGACAGCGACTACTTCACCACGCTGACCGGACCGCTCGACCCGGCGGGCACGTCGCTCACCCCCGCGCAGCTGGCGAACCTCTATCGACTGGTGCACCCCTTCGGCTCGGCCCAGCTGCTCGCGACCAGGCCCCTCGTGCCGCCGGCCGGTTCGTCGGTCTCACTCGAGCAGTACGTCACCTACCTCGCCACCGCCCGCTACATCAGCGCCGACGGGCACACGGTCCAGTGGGAGGCGGGGCTGCGCGCCGGCACGCCCGGCAGCAACGCGGCCATCAACGAGGTGCCCGAGATTCGCGCGGCCGTCGCCCAGGCCGCGCGACGAGCGGGCGCGGCGGCCAACGGCGTCGCCGGCGAGGCGCCGGCGCTCTACGACGTGAGCTCGATCTCCGAGGGCGACGTGGGACGGATCGTGCCGATCGCGATCCTCGCCATCGGTCTCGTCCTGGCCCTCGTGCTGCGCAGCCTCATCGCGCCGCTCTACCTCATCGTGAGCGTGGTGCTGTCGTTTCTCACGTCGCTGGGCATCTCGGTCATCGTCTTCATGAAGATCCCTGGCCAGTCGGGGATGATCTTCCTGCTGCCGTTTCTGATGTTCATCTTCCTGCTGGCCCTCGGCGAGGACTACAACATCCTCGTGATGACCCGCATCCGCGAGGAGGCGAGGAAGTCCGAGCTGCGCCCGGCCGTCGTGCGCGCCCTCGGGGCGACCGGGCCGACCGTGACGGCGGCGGGCATGGTGCTCGCGGGGACCTTTCTCGTGCTCGCCCTCGTCGGCGGCGCGGGCCAGGGCAACGGCCAGATTCGGGTCATCGGTGTCGGCCTGGCGGTCGGGATCCTGCTCGACACCTTCGTCGTGCGCACCGTCCTCGTCCCGGCGACGGTCGAGCTGCTCGGCCGGTGGAACTGGTGGCCGTCGCACATGAGCCGCGAGCGGCTCGCCCTCCCGAGCGAGGCTTCGACCCCCGGGCAGACCTAGCGGGTCTCCTTGTGCATCGTGTGCTTGCGCTCGAAGGGGCAGTACTTCTTCATCTCGATGCGCTCGCGGTCGTTGATCTTGTTCTTCATCGTGATGTAGTTGCGCCGCTTGCAGTCCTCGCAGGCCAGCGTCACCTTCACGCGCTTCTCGTTCTTCGTGGCCATCTCTCTCCTTCTACCACCCTGCCTGCCCGGTAGCGGCGGCGGGAGTCGAACCCGCGACACCACGATTATGAGCCGTGTGCTCTAACCACCTGAGCTACGCCGCCTGGCGAGCCCTCTGTCGGGGTTGAACCGACGACCCCTTCCTTACCATGGAAGTGCTCTACCACTGAGCTAAGAGGGCGTACGACAAAAGTCGCGAAGGTGAATTGTACACTTCCTCGGCCTCGAGGGCCCCAACACTCGAGAAGTACCCTGGGTCGATGAGGACGCGCCTGGCGGAAGTGGACGACGCGGCGGCCCTGAACAACATCCTCAACCCCGAGGTGATCGAGACCTCGGTCTCCTTCGACCTCGTGGCGAAGACGCTCGACGAGCAGCGCCAGTGGATCCTCGAGCACCAGGCGACGCACCTGTGCCTGGTGGCGGTGAACACCGAGGACGACCTGGGCGAGGTCGGCGCGCGGGGAGAGCGGATCCTCGGCTTCGCCTCGGTGTCGCCCTTTCGGGAACGGCCGGCCTACGCCACGACGGTCGAGAACTCGGTCTACGTGCACCGCGGGGCGAGGAACCGCGGGGTGGGCGAGCGGCTGCTCAACGACCTCATCGCGACGGCCAAGGAGTCGGGCTTCCACTCGATCATCGCACGCATCGTCGGGGAGAACGCGGGGTCGATCCGACTGCACGAGAAGTGCGGCTTCACCCTCGTGGGCACCGAGATCGAGGTCGGGCGCAAGCACGGCCGCTGGCTCGACGTGGTCGAGTACCAGTACGTCGTGGGCGCGTCGGGCTAGGCCGAAGCCTCGCTCGTCGCGAGCTCGCGCTCGGGCCACGACCACTGCGTCCAGCGGCCCATCGGCACGAGCAGCACCCCGCCCAGGATGGCGACCGCCAGCGCGATGAACAGTGGGTTGGAGTGCACCAGCCCGGCCAGCAGCTGGCGCCCGCCGGGCATGCCGATGAAGGGCCCGGTGATCGAGAGCAGCAGCAGCCAGAAGTGCTCGCGACCCTCGTAGCTCGCGGCCAGCACCACCAGCCCCCAGGCGAGGTACCAGGGCTGGACGACCGGCCCGAGCACCACGAAGAGCACCAGGGCGACGCCGAGCGAGCGGACCCAGCCTCGATCCCCCGAGCGCCAGAGCAGCCACAGCGTGGCGGCCGCCGCGATGACCACGCCGAGGAACCTCGTCACCGACAGCACCGAGGTGAGGCTGACTGACGCGAGCCCGATGGCGTGGGCCAGGTTCGTGATCGCCATGCCCGCTCCCGTTGCGGGCGCCGCCCACGAGCGCACCGTCCCGTTGCTGAGCAGATTGTCGACCCAGCCGAAGCCAAAGCCCGCGATCCAGGTGGTCACGCTGAGCACGGCACCGGCGACCAGCCCCCCGATGGCGAAGGGGCGCAGGCGCTGTCGCATCGTCGCCTTCGGCCCGGGCCAGTTCCAGGCGACGAAGGCGAGCCCGATCGCCGCCGGAGCCTTGATCGCCGTCGCCAGCGAAACAAAGACGAGCGCCCACACCGGATGGCGCTTCACCGCGAGGCCCAGCCCGACCACGAGAAAGCCCGTCATCAGCGCGTCGTTGTGCGCCCCGCCGATCAGGGTGAGCAGCACAAGCGGGTTGAGGGCGCTCAGGGCGAACGCCTCGCCCGGGTCGCGGTGCAGGCCCCGGGCGAGCATGATGACACCGAAGCCGATCAGGACGACGGCGAGGAGCTCCAGGACGCGAAGGCCCGCCACGGTCCAGAGCTCGCGGTGGCCCGAGATCCGGTCGACCAGGCTGTCGAGGAACAAGAAGAAGGGCCCGTACGGTGCGGGCGTGTTGCTCCAGAGCGGGTCGACGGGCAGCGTCCAGGGGTTGACCTGCCAGCCGAGAGTGGCCGGTCCGTAGAGGTACGGGCTGATGTGGTGGGCCGTCATCTCGCCCTGGGCCGCGTAGCTGAAGACGTCGCGGCTGAACAGGGGCGGCGCGATGATCATCGGCACCGACCACAGCGCGAAGATCCCCCACAGCCGCTTGAGCGGCACGCCGACGTGCAGCTTCAGCACCTCGGCGAGGCGCAGCCACACCCGCATCAGCAGCAGCAGCCCGCCGTAGACGAGCACGACCGAGATGATGTACTTGGTCACGCTGGCCGGGCCGCCCGGGCTGACCGAGGGCTCGCCGAAGAACCACGTGCCCGCGAGGTTGAGCTTGAAGGGCGAGTTGGTGAAGGACGAGCCCGCGAGGATCGAGCTCATGGCGGCAAAGCCCAAGAGGGCCGGCTGCCAGAGGAATCGCCAGCCCTCGAAGGGGCCGGGCGCGAAGCGACCGAGCGGCGTGTAGCGGTCCTCGAGCAGCTGCACCCCGGACTCGAAGCGAGTGGCCCCGCGCTCGTAAGTGCCGCGCACGGCCCTCACCCACGAGCTGACTCGGCGCACGCCACTCCTCTCGCCACAATCAGTGACACCGTACTTCGCGATGCTCGAACGGGCCATCGAAGGTCAACGCGCCGACAACGCCAACCGTGGTGGGCCGGGAGGGATTTGAACCCCCGTAGGCTAAGCCGTCTGGTTTACAGCCAGATCCCATTGGCCACTCGGGCACCGACCCGAAGGAAGCCTACCGTTTGGCGTCGTCCCGATTCCAAACCGCGCGGGACATCTACGATCTAGCCGTGCCCAGCTTTGACGTCGTCTCCGAGGTCGACCTCCAAGAGGTTCGCAACGCCGTCGACCAGACGAACCGCGAGGCCGGCACCCGCTTTGACTTCAAGGGCACCGACGCCAAGGTCGACTTCGCCGAGAAGGAGCTGACGCTCGCGGCGTCGACCGAGGACCGGCTGCGCGCGCTCTACTCGCTGCTCCAAGAGAAGCTCGTCAAGCGATCGGTGTCGCTCAAGACGCTCGACCCCGGCAAGATCGAAGAGGCCAGCCACGGCAGCGCCCGCCAGAAGGTCGCCCTGAAGGCCGGCATCAGTCAAGAGATCGGCAAGCGGATCAACAAGCTCGTCAAGGACCTCGGGGCCAAGAACCTTACGTCGTCGATCCAGGGTGACCACGTGCGCGTCACCGGCAAGCAGCGCGACGACCTCCAGCGGGTGATCGCCCTGCTCAAGGAGACCGACGTCGACGTGCCGCTGCAGTTCACCAACTTTCGGGAGTAGTGCGCCGCTCCTCGGCCGTCAGTTGCTCGTCAATCTCGGCGATGGGATTGACGTGGAAGATCCGGTTGAAGACGAGCAGCTTCAGCACCCAGAAGATGGCGAAGCAGAGCAGGTTCACCCCGGCGACCAGGCCCGTGTTGAGCAGATGGCTCCAGTGATGGGTGGCGACCTCGTGCTTGACCCACCACGCCCCGATCTGGGAGAACCCGATGCCGAGCACGGTCATGACGACAAAGGGCATCACCTCCCCGCGGACGCTGCTGCGGCCCCGCTTGCCCCAGGTCCAGCGCCGGTTGAGGTTGTAGGCGGGCAGCGTCCCGATGAGATTGCCCGTCAACGTCGCCCAGACGACGCTCGGGATGATCCGAAAGCCGTACAGGGTGGCCACGGCGCCGATTGAGACCGCGGTCGTGATGGCCGACGTCGCCGTGTAGCGGACGAGTTTCTTGCCCTGGTGGGTGTGCGACCACGCCAGAAAGGCGCGCAGGGGACGAATCATCGACAACAACCTACCGTCGAGGCGTCAAACCCGAGTTCGACGAACGGTCGCTCGGCGGATGTCCTGACCGCGGAGCCTGCGCGATCGTCCTCGGGTATCGGCGCCTAGTCCGGCTCGCTGGCGCCGGCTAGGGCGCGGCGCTCTTCCATCGTGAGGTGCTCGTCGAGCTGCTGGAGCGTCGAGACGTGGAAGATCCGGTTGAAGACCATCAGCTTCAAGAGGAAGAACACTGCGAAGCAGAACACGTTCACCCCGGCGACGAGTGCCGTGTCGGTCAGGCGCGACCAGTCGTGCGTGTGCACCTCGTAGCGGGCCCCGAAGGCGCCGAGCTGGGAGAAGGCGATGCCGAGCGCGGCCATCGACCAGTACGGCACGACCTCTCGACGAAAGTGGCTGCGCCCGCGCTTGCCCCAAGCCCAGTTGCGGTTCCAGTAGTACGAGGGAATGACCGCGACGAGGTTCCCCGACAGCGTCGCCCAGATGACGCCAGGGATGATGCGAAAGCCGTAGAAGATCGAGATCCACGCGAACGACACGCCGGTCGTGACGACCGAGCCCATGGCGTAGCGTGTCAGCTTCCTGCCTTGATGGGTTCGCGTCCACGCGACCACGGAGCGAACGCGATCGATCATCGCGGCGAGTCTAGTTGATGCGTTTTAGAGAACCCTGTGACGAGAGTGCAACAATGGTCCGGTGTCCGAAGCCCTGGAGTTCCTCGTCCATCTGCTCGATCTCGAGCCGATCGAGGTCAACGTCTATCGCGGCACGAACCCCAAGGAAGAGCGCCAGCGGACCTTCGGAGGCCAGGTGGCCGCCCAGGCCCTCATGGCGGCGGGGCGCACCGTCGAGCGGGGCCGGGCCCACTCGCTGCACTCGTACTTCCTGCGGCCCGGCGATCCCACCACACCCATCCTCTACGAGGTCGACCGCATCCGCGACGGGCGCAGCTTCACGACGCGGCGCGTCGTGGCGATCCAGCACGGCCGCGCCATCTACAACATGCAGGCGAGCTTCCACACCGACGAGGTCAGCCTCACCCACCAGATCCCGATGCCCGTCGTGCCCGGGCCCGAGACGGTGGCGCCGCTCGCTGAGCGCGTCAAGGACGAGTTCGGCGAGATCGACGAGTGGTTCTTGCGCCAGCACCCGATCGACCAGCGGTTCCTCGGCGAGCTCCCCTGGAGCCCGAACCGCTCGAAAGAGCCCCACCAGCGGCTCTGGATACGGGCCGACGGCACGTTGCCCGACGACCCGCTGCTGCACGCCTGCGTCGTGACCTACGCGAGCGACATGAGCCTTTTCGACGCGATCCTCAAGCCCCACTCCATCCGCTGGGACGACGGCACCTTCATGGGGGCGAGCCTCGACCACTGCATGTGGTTCCACCACGAGCTGCGCGCCGACCAGTGGCTGCTCTACGACACCGAGTCGCCCATCGCCTTCGGCGGACGGGGCCTCGCGCGGGGCTTTCTCTTCTCCGAGGACGGCGAGCTCAAGGTCTCGATGGTCCAAGAGGGCCTCACGCGCGTGCTGCCCGCCAAGGCCTAAGCGCGATCGACCATCGGGACGAAGTTGCGCTCCTCGGGGCCGATGTAGAGCTGGCGTGGCCGGGCGATCTTGGTGTCCTGGCTGAGCAGCTCCTTGTAGTGCGCGAGCCAGCCCGACGTGCGCGGGATGGCGAAGAGCACGGTGAACATCTCCACGGGGAAGTTCATCGCCTGGTAGATCAGCCCCGAGTAGAAGTCGACGTTGGGGTAGAGCTTGCGCGAGATGAAGTAGTCGTCGGACAGGGCGACTTCCTCGAGCTTCAGGGCGATGTCGAGCAGCGGGTTCTTGCCGGTCACGGCGAACACGTCGTCGGCGATCTTCTTGATGATCGTCGCGCGCGGGTCGAAGTTCTTGTAGACGCGATGACCGAAGCCATCGAGGATGCCGTGACCCTTCTTCACCGACTCGACGTAGGCGGGTACGTTCTCCATCGAGCCGATGTTGGTGAGCATCTTGAGGACCGCTTCGTTGGCGCCGCCGTGGCGTGGCCCGTACAGCGAGGCCGTGGCCGCGGCCGCGGCCGAGTAGGGGTCCGAGTGGGCGGATCCCGCCACGCGCATCGCGGTCGTGCCGCAGTTCTGCTCGTGGTCGGCGTGCAGTATGAAGAGCACGTCGAGGGCGTGGGCGAGCACGGGGTCGGGCTCGTAGCGCGGCTCGGCGACCTTCCACATCATCGAGAGGAAGTTCTGGGTGTAGCCGAGCGAATTGTCCGGGTACACAAAGGGCATGCCGACGCTGTGACGGTGCGCCGCCGCGGCCAGTGTCGGCATCTTGGCGATGAGCCGCACGATCTGCTTGTTCAGGATCTCGGGGTCGTCGAGGACCTTCGCCTCCCGGTAGTACGTCGACAGGGCGGCGATGGCCGAGACCAGCATGCCCATCGGGTGGGCGTCGTAGTTGAAGCCTTCGAGGAAGCGCTTGCGCACGTTCTCGTGAATGAAGGTGTGAAAGGTGATCTCCGTCTGCCACGCGGCGGCCTGCTCGGCGTTGGGCAGCTCGCCGTGCAGCAACAGGTAGGCGACCTCGACGTAGTTGGAGCGCTCGGCCAGCTGCTCGATCGGGTAGCCGCGGTAGCGCAGGATCCCCGCGTCGCCGTCGATGTAGGTGATGGCCGACTCCGCCATCGCCGTGGTCATAAAGCCCGGGTCGTAGAACCAGATGCCGGGGAGGAGCTTGGCGAACTCCGTGGCGGCGATGCCCCCGAACTCGATGGGAATCTCCCGACTTTCGCCAGTGCGATTGTCGGTCACGGTAATGGACTGCGTCACGTCTCCTCGATTCTTCGGCGAGCCCATCGTAGGCCAACTCGCCAGTAACCCAGTCAATCTAAGTGTTTCCCGAGGGCGACATCTCGAGGCGGAACGTCTCGGTCGTGGCCATGCCGCGCGCCGCCCGGGCTCCCTCGACGCGCAGGACGACGCGTGCGCGCTCGTCGGCCGCGGTCGAGAGGCTCGCCGGGACGAACGCGTAGGCCCCGAGCGGTCCGAGGATCGTCGTCATGCGCTGGTCAAAGGACTGCCCGAGGCCGTTGAGCGGCGTCACGTCGACGACGAGCGTAACCGGCTGG
>Ga0187783_10003206_pt1 | contig 12068 bp, 9 predicted proteins | sample 1015_SJ02_MP02_2_FD_132471 | JGI IMG/M metagenome (GOLD analysis project Ga0187783, IMG submission 132471) | Tropical peat soil microbial communities from peatlands in Department of Meta, Colombia - 1015_SJ02_MP02_20_MG | ecosystem: Environmental > Terrestrial > Soil > Wetlands > Peat | place... | reverse complement strand
GCCGCCGCCTTCCGTTGTGGGGCCTCTGGCTATTTGTTGAAGACCTGTGCTTCTTCTGAATTGGTGACGGCAGTTCGCGAGGTATTGTGGGGCAAGTCGTACTTGTCGCGCGATCTCTGCCGAGACACGGTAGAATTTCTGCGGCGGCAACAAGAAAAGCTGGTGGAAGAGGGAGAGCGTCTGACCGGGCGACAGCGCGAAGTCCTACAATTGCTAGCGGAAGGCAAGGTGATGAAAGAAGTGGGCTCGATCCTGAACATGACGCCGAGGACCGTGGCCTTTCACAAGTATCGAATCATGGAGCTGGTTGGTGCCAAGTCCAGTGCCGATCTCGTGAGGTACGCGGTTAGGAACCATCTGACCGCCGCCTAGCGGTTGTTTCTACCGGTGACATGCGGGAGGCGAGCGTCCTGGATAGCCGCCAGAGTCATCCCTGCGTATTTCACCTCCCGCCGATAGCTCGAGTGACCCTGTAGGAACGCTTTGCGTCATGGGTGGTTCAGCCGACTGAATTCTGACGCAAATCCTATTCGCCGTGGCTTGGCCGACAGGAATGCCCCTACACGAATTTTTCAAAAGTTATTTAGCCCAAATGCCGACCGGTCCTCGTTCCTTCCACCTAAGGAGGGGATTTTCTCGCTTCGCTAAGCCTTTCGAGCGACTGGTAAAACTCACAGTCGCGATTTCATGCAAGCAATTTAAGTGCCGTAGACGTAAACGCGAGATCTGATAATAATGACAGTTCTATGACTGCCAGGCTCTAGCTACCATCCTACTCGCGGTACTCCTGTACGGAAAGTGCGCAGATTCCACAGTTTCATCCCGCTCGCAAAGATACGGTCGAAGTTCGGTGGTGACACGCAGGAGAGACATCCATGAATCCGAAAAAAGGTGGATCGGTCCGATCTCTGCTGGTATTTGTCTGTACCATGGCCCTTATGCCGGGCGACACCTTGGCATATGCGTCACCGCCTTGGCAGGCATCAACGAGCTCGGCAGGGGAACAGGCTTCCAAAATTCCACCTGACCAACTGGATTCTCTCGTCGCGCCCATTGCGCTTTATCCCGATCCCATGTTGGCTCAGGTTCTGGCTGCTTCAACATATCCCTTGGAGATCATCCAACTCCAGCAGTGGCTGCAGAAAAACAAGAATCTGAAGGACAAAGCGCTGGCCGACGCCGCGGCGAAAGAGCCGTGGGATCCAAGTGTACAGGCGTTAGCTGCTCTGCCCGACGTGGTAAAGCGCCTAGCAGACGACATCCAGTGGACCACTGATCTCGGCAATGCCTTCCTGTCCCAGCAAGCCGATGTGATGGACGCGGTGCAGCGCATGCGCAAAAAAGCCCAGGACAAGGGCAATTTGAAATCGAACGAGCAACAGAAGGTAGACACCAAAGTCGTCGAGAGCAAGAGTGTCATTGTCATCGAACAGGCCAATCCGCAAGTCGTGTACGTGCCGTCCTATGATCCCGTGGTTGTGTACGGTCCGCCGGTCTACCCTTACCCCCCGATTTACTATCCGCCGCCGGGATATTACGCGGCGGGGATGGCGATTTCTTTCGGTGTTGGCGTGATGATGGGGGCATTCTGGAGCGGCGGTTGGGGATGGAACTGCGGCTGGGGAGGCAACAACAACGTTTACATCAATAACAACAACAACTTCAACCGCAACACGAACATTAACGGTGGCAACCGCAATAATATAAGCGGCGCTCGCCCCTCAAATCCAATCGCGGGCGGGGGGAATCGCGGCAACCTTGGTGGGGCCGGTGGGGCCGGCGGCGTTGGTGGAGCTGGTGGGGTTGGCGGGGCTGGTGGAATCGGTGGGGCCGGCGGCGTTGGTGGAGCTGGCGGGGTTGGCGGAGCTGGTGGAATCGGTGGGGCCGGTGGCGTTGGTGGAGCTGGCGGGGTTGGCGGGGCTGGTGGAATCGGTGGGGCTGGTGGGGTCGGCGGCGTCGGTGGGGCTGGTGGCGTTGGCGGCGGGAATCGCGCGTCCACCTTGCCGGCGGGTGGCGGACGCGACTCCTGGCAGCACAATCCGCAACATCGTGGTGGCGCCCCATATAGCAATCGGCAAACGGCAGACCGGTTTGGCGGCACGACGCGCGGCGATTCGCTAGCCAACCGACAGGCTGGAGCCCGTCGCGACATTCAACGGCAGGGCGGAAATCTGGCTAGTAACCGAGGCGGAGGAGCCGGTGTCAACAATCGAGCCGGAGCCGGTGCCGGCGACAGGGGAGGCGGAGGAGGTGTTGGCAACAGAGCTGGCGGAGGGGGAGGGGATCGTATCGGGAACCGGGATGTCTCCAACGGGGGAGGCAACCGGGACGCCCTCGGCGGTGGCTCCAGGGGATACAACGGATCACAGGCCCGCGCCAGCGGCAACCGTGGCGCCTCGAGCATGCAATCTAGAGGCGGGGGTGGAGGTGGCGGAGGAGGCCGTAGAGGTGGAGGTGGAGGTGGAGGTGGTGGACGGCGCAGGTAATCGACCCGGCTGATGGAATAGAAATCAGGGGAGCACAGACATGAAATCAACACCGGCAAACGGAAATTCTACCCAACTCCTTTGGATGGCTTGCGTCCTGGCCTGGATCTGTCTATCCCCGTCGTCCCTTTCGGGCGACCAGCAATCCGAAACCAAGAAGGCTCCGCCTAGTACGGCTATCTCAACCGCCAGGGGCTTCGAGACTCCTCAGCAAGCGGCGGATGCGCTAGTGAAGGCTGCCGAGACGTTCGACGAAACTGCGCTGATGCAGATTTTTGGCCCTGACGGCGAGAACATTGTATTCAGCGGCGAATACGCTCAAGACCGGAAGGCCGCCACTGATTTCGCTGCTGAGGCGCGCGAGAAGCTAACCGTCTCGGTGGATCCGAAGAACGGGAATCGCGCATACGTTCTGGTGGGTAATGAGGAATGGCCGTGTCCCGTGCCGCTGGTGAAGAGAGGAACCCAATGGTTCTTCGACGCCAAAGCCGGTCGCCAGGAAATGCTCTATCGCCGCATTGGCTCCAACGAACTAGATGCCATTCAAATTTGCCGCGGTTACGTGGAAGCGCAGTACGATTACGCTTACGAAAAGCGGAATGAGTACGCCGTGAGCCAATATGCCCAGCGCATTGTCAGCACGCCTGGCCAGCAGGATGGCTTGGCTTGGCAAAATTCCGACGGCACCTGGGGCGGTCCGGTCGGCGAAAAAATCGCCAAAGTAATTGAACAGGGCTACACTAGCGGCGCGGAACCCTACCACGGCTATTTCTTCAAAATTCTTAAGGGGCAGGGACCGGACGCGCCGCTCGGTGCAATGAACTTCGTGGTGCAAGATGCAATGATCGGGGGCTTTGCCTTGGTAGCTGCGCCGGCTGAGTACGGGGTGACGGGAGTGAAAACCTTTATCGTCAGTGACGATGGCGTGGTCTACCAGAAGGATTTTGGGTCGAACACTCTTGAGAACTTCAAAAAGATGGAGCTCTTCAACCCTGACAAATCCTGGGAACCGGTCTTCGACGAAGAATAGAGGAGACCGACCGGCAACCACAGTCGCCTTCCATGAACCCAGGAAGCACATGAGAGCGAGGATTTAGCCGTTCCTGTGCTGCGTTGCGGCTTGTTACGGATTGCAAGCGAACTTCCTTGGGCCGGGATCGCATGGCGCTAAGACCAGAAAATCCAACGATCAAGGTTTTACACACACTAACGGAGTCCAACTTCTTCGAGGGACGAGACGATTTCTCGTTAGTGCTTGGTGGCTTTGTAGCCTTCTTCGTCTTGGCCATTCTCAGTCCACTCTTGATGTTTACTCCCGGGATGGCTCCGCAAAAAGGAAGGGATTAGCGGACTACGGCCAACTCGCCCAGGACTACGTCGACAGCTTCGAACGGAAATGGGCATCTCGCGCACCAGGCTCACAGCATCGGAAGGGGGCGACCAAACCTTAGGCGTCTAATGCTTCAAAGTGGCGTAGTGGCGCTGTTCTCTTCATGCTGTCGAGACGCGCTCGGTAATGTTGAAGCCGCGACGGCGGGCTTCGCGGACAAAGGCGTCTCCGGAGACGGCGAGTTCCAGCGGCACGGACCCAACTGGGGTCCGGCCCTGTGCCATTAACGATGCCACAATCGAAAGATGCCATCCGGTCGTGCGTTGCATCGACGTAAAACCGGTGGCTGAATCATAGTGATCAATGACTTCGACAACTGCGCTGGTCTCGCGACCGTTTTTGATTCCGACGGCGTGAGCGCGGATGATGCAAACATCGTTCACCACTGAGGCGGAGACCTTCGGCTCAAACAGCGCATGGAAGACGTGACGGGGGATCACCTGCTTGCCATCTACCTCAACCGGATCGAGTTCGTATAGACCAAGATCGCTGAAAGCTTTGAGCTGGGCAAAAGTCCCTGGATAGCGGAGGATCTTTAGCTGGTAGGTTTTCAGCTTGCCGCGGAAAGTCCAAGGAGCGGTCGAGACTCCTCCGGCAACGATGAAGGCTTCGAGCCTTCCAATCGGCGGAACATCAACTAGTTCTAGTTCCGTAAAGCAGGGCACATGGACCAAACGGCCGCCGCGCAAAACGGTGATGCCGCCGTAGTACTCGTTCGTGAGCCCCTCAATGTTGAAAGAGAGCAGGTAGTTCCACGGTGGCTGGGGGTCGCGCGGGATGCCGCCGTCGAAGAGGTAAACGTGCTCAGGCTGATCGAGCAGGCTCATGGCAAAGACGCCCAGCGTGTTGCCCATGCCCGGGCCCATGCCACAGTCCGGAACAATCCGCACACCGGCACGCTTGGCATCGGCGTCGAGGGCGTGCTGCCGGCGAACAATGTCGGTGTTGCCTCCGAGGTCGCAAAAGGACACGCCCGCGGAGATGGCGATTTTGGTCAGCCCCAGGTTGAAGAAGTAGGGGACGCCGCTGAGTGCAGCGTCATGGCCGGCAAGCGCTCGATGGACAGCGGGCTCGTCGCGGACATCGAGGGCGAGCGCTTCGGCAACCGGGCGCCCGAGCAATCGGTTGACGCAATCGGCAGCGGACTGGGCGCGAGCGAGGTTGGCATCGGCCAGTGTGATCTTTCGGGCATCGCCAAACAGCCCGAGATCGTAAGCGGAGGCGGTGGTTTGCCTTCCCGAACCGAGAACAATGTAAGAGTAGGGCATGAGATTTGCCTCCCGGGAATGAGAACTGCGCAGGGTAGCAGAAATCGGATGCTTGCGGCACAGCAGCTCCAACGCGATGCGCTGGACGGTTGCCCGTTGTCCCCGTTCCCGCCAAGGCGGACAACTTGATTTGAGGGGTAGCGCCCGAGTAGCCTCATGATTCTGTTCCGGTTCCGCAAGTCTCCGGGTTTGTTTCCGGACCGGCGTATCGATAGCGAGTAAAAGGCAAACCGACATAAGCCAGGATTCATGGACTCGAATTCATTGACAAGACTCAAGCGGGTGGCGCGCAGGCAGACCGTGGTGCTGACCCATTACGGACGGAAGACAGGAAAGCCCTACCAGGTCACGATCTGGTTCGTTCTGGATGCCGACAGGCTTTACATCGGCACGGCAAACATGAATCGCCAATGGGTGCGTAATGTGCAAAAGACGCCACAGGTCCGGTTGTTCATCGACGGCGAGAAGTTCGAAGGCACAGCCCGGTTCCTAACCGCCCGCGGAGAACACGAACACGCTATGGCTGCGATTCGAAGGAAATATTGGATATTTCGCCCGATTATTGAACTCGGACGGATGCTCACCGCCATCGGGCTCATGCATGACAATACGGGAGCATTCGAGGTCACGCTGGCTGTCGAAAGATAGAGTTTCCACCGTGCGGGGATTCCTCGACAAACCAGAGTTGGACTCGTCCTTCCTATGATCGTTCTGATCCTATTGCTGGTATCGTGGCTGAGCGGCTGGGGTGCATGCTCTAGCCTCGTGGCCGGATTCGGCCCGCTATGCCTTGCTTGTGATGTTCGTGTTCCCGGCGACCGCTCATTTAACAAGATGAAACATGACCTAGCGCGAATGATTCCGGCGTACTTACCGCGTCCCCTGGTGCTGGTCTACATGACAGGTGTTTTGGAACTTCTCGGAGCCACAGGACTCATGCTCCCACCCGATCGAGCGTGCGTGCGGGAGGTCTTAGGTACGAGTCGACCACCTCAGATGCACCATAAACGGAATCTGCATCGGAGTCCACAACCAGAGCGGCGTTGGCGGTTTGCCGCGAAGTGTGACGCCCTTCTGTGCCGCATTTACATTGGCGATGAACATCCCGACGAGGAGGGCAATCAGGCCCAGGCTCGCAAGCTTGCGAAATGCGGTTCCATCAATCGCCCGCGTCGAAAAATCTCCTGATCTGCGGCCAGTATGTTCGCGTGATGTAATCCGTACTGATGTGCCCGCCGCGCTTAAGCGTCTGAAGTTTAGCGCCAGTGATCTCCGCGAATCTTCGCGTTCGCCCATAGGGAACGTTCGGGTCATCTTTGGCGTGAAACAGCAGCACCTTCGAACCGTCGATTTCGTTTCTGTGTTGCCATGGGTTGTAAAAATGGCCACTCCGAAGCTTGTTCCAGTTCGCATCGGAGAGGCGATAGGCATTCCCGAACGCTTGACGAATATACTCGGCGTAGTTCGCCTGCGACGTCTCTGCCGCCTCAGCCCGATCGAGAATCGACCAGTCCACCACCGGACAATTCGCAACCACTCGCTGGACTCTTGCACTGAGCGACAAGAGAATCGCCGCGGCACCGCCAAAACTTCCGCCGATGACGAAGACCTGATCCGGTGCCAGCCAGAAGCGTCGACCGAACGCAATCTCCTCAACCTCTTTTGGCAATTCGCCGAGGATGTCGAGGACGTCTTCATGGGGCGACTTTGCTAGAAACTCGCCGCCGCTTTCCCACGCTCCCCGATAACGTGGATAGACGACCCAAAAGCTCTTCTGGGCAAGAAATTTCGCCAGCGACTGCTTACGAGGAATCGAGGGCATCCCGTCGCACAAAACGACTAGCTTCTGCTTCTTGGTTCGTCGGGTTGGAGGCAGAAATTCGGCAACGATTTGACTCTTGAATCGGGCTCTGAACATATCTCCGCATTATCTCTTGGCCGGGAAGCGCGCAAGGCTTGACCCGGTTCCCCTTCGTCTGACCCACGTTGCTCACTTGCCTTCCGCGGATCCAACGGCGGGACTAGACCGTTGATCTGCAAGGTCCGTCGTGATCACCCCGCCGGCGTTGCTCCCGTCTTTCCGTGGATCTTCACGGGTGGGATTGACCCGTTCTTATGGGTGCCGGTACCAGGCGTCGAAACTCTCGACCTGTTGGCCCTATCGCGTCAACCTCACCCCGTTTGCCGGTCTTTTGAGCGACGGACAGCCGCCATACCATCGCGATGAGTGTGGTGAACGTGACCAGCCAGTTCAGCGTGACCGGAACCTACTGTTATTTGAGGATCACGGGTCCAAACAAGTGACCGGTGAAGTCACTTTGAACACCATTCAAAGCCCCAACCCCGTAGTCACCACGAACCTGCAAGTCGATGGCAGCAATGTCCATGGAACCGTGAACACAACGTCCCAACCTCGGTTCCAGTTAGCTGGGTTCTCGAATACCTCGCACGGCAAAGTCAACAGGTTGATCGAGCAAGACATCAACTTCAGCAATCTGCCAAAGATTCAATATCAACGCCAGTGTCTAGCTGCAAGATATTTCCCAGCTCACGCCGGTGAATTCTTTCGTCACCACCCAGCGGGTTGGGAGTCTTCCTTCAGCAAGGAGTCATTCCTGTATCCACTCACCGTGGATATTAAGCTCACAGCCAACCAGACGGTTCAGACGACCACGATATCGCAGGAATTCCAGCACATCGTGGTCAGCCCCGGATTCGTCAGCGGGGTCGACCATGTGGTGCATGCGAACGATACCTTGAATTTCAACACCGGAGTTAACACCAACGCCAGCAGTTCGCAGCGCTATACCTCGGGGAATTCCCTCGGCCAAATTTATGATTGTGAAATTCGAAGCCGGGGCAATGTGCTGAAAGCCGTAGCCAAGTCCTGCGATCAGACCATCCAATTCAAATAAGAGAGCTAGGCAAGGCGCTCGGGTTAGGGTGTCCGCTGTAACTGTTTTTTCAATGACTTACCCGGGCCTAGCCACGAACGGCATCACTAGGTTTTGGCTTAGCTCCTTCTGACTCGCAATCTTGGCGGCTCCCCAGCTGTTCGTCCGACCCGAATGCCCGACGTCACCTCCAGCGCATCTTTTTTTCTATAGATAAAGCTAAGCTCCTGCGCTAAGCTAACCAGCCGGTTCAGTATGCGCCGCTTCTTTCCCGCCGCCTTCTGGAGTCTGGTTGTTGTGGTTTCTTCGGTATGCCCAGCGAGACAGCAAGAGTGGGTTGAAGTCCGGAGCCCTAATTTCATCGTGGTCAGCAATGCGGGAGAAAAGCAAGCCCGCAAGGTCGCTGTGCAGTTCGAGCAGATTCGCGCCGTTTTCCGGCAATTGCTCAAAAATGCCGATAAGCATCCCAGCCCCCTTATCACAATTCTAGCGGTGAAAGACGAAAGCTCGATGCACGAGCTGCTTCCCGACTACTGGACGAAGGGTCATAGCCACCCGGCCGGCCTTTTTTCCTCGCGACTGAACGATTTTTATGCGGCCGTGCAGCTGGATGCGCCCGGACTCAACCCTTACGAGACCATTTACCACGAGTACTACCACACCATTAGTGTGCCTTACGTTCCCGATTTGCCCGTGTGGCTTGCGGAGGGTCTAGCGGAATTCTATGGCCACACCGTGATCACGGAGAATGCTGTAGGTATGGGGGAGGCCGACCCCGTCTTGCTACAAGAGCTGCGACACACATCGCTTATTCCTTTGGATGTCCTCTTCAAAGTTGACCATTCGTCGCCTTATTACAACGAAGCCAACAAGACATCCATTTTCTATGCGGAATCATGGGCGCTTTCTCATTACTTGTTGATTGGCGACCGCATGGCGCATCGATCCCTGCTCGATACTTATTTGAATGCGCTGGGTCAAGTTCGTGATCCGCAAGAAGCCGCGAAGATGGCGTTTGGCGATCTACGTAAACTGCAGTCCGCTCTCGAAGCCTACCTGGGCAACCAACAATTTCTGTATTTGAAGTATTCGACACCACGAGTCAATGAAGATGAGATGAAATTCCGTAATCTTTCTGACGCCGAAGCGTCTGCCTATCGAGGCGGTTTTGCGGTGATTCGCGGTCGGTATCAGGAAGGCAATACGATCTTGGGCGAAGCTCTGCAGCAGGAACCAAATATCGCTTTGGCGCACCAGTATCTTGCGATCGATGAGTTTTTTGAGGGTCAGCGTGACAAGGCTCTGGAATCCGCTTCGAAAGCAATTGCTCTCGATACAAACAATTGGTTCGCTCGTTACTTCCGGGCTTTCTTGAAAACCAATGGGGCAGGCATGGGATCAACCGATCCACAAATCGAAGACGACCTCCGCCGGGCGATTGCCATACGCCCCGAGTTCGTGCCGCCGTACGGTTTGCTGGCCGTCTACCTTGCCGCCGGCAATCGCAAGCAGGATGAGGCGCTTGCTCTTGCGCAGAAGGCTGTGTCGTTCGAGCCGGCGAACCCCGATTACCAGCTGGTGCTCGCGCAGGTGCTTATCCGCCAAAACAAGGTCGACGAGGCAGATTTGGCGTCCCAACGCGCCAGCGCCTGGGCGCGAGACGCTAGCGAAAAGACTAACGCCGAGAACTTCAGGCAGTTTCTTGCCACCTACCGAAAGCTTCAGAATGAGGCGGCTTCCGCGGGAGCCGTGGCACCGCTGATCCTGCCAGCGCAGGGTGCTCCGCCCGTTGCACGTTCCGACGGTTCCTCCACGCCCAAGCTTCACATGGCAGGCGATGCACCATCGGCCAGCGGATCCGGCAATCCGTTGCCTAGCGTTCTTCGCGTACAATCGAGCCTGAGTATTGTTAGCAATCCGTTGGGAGTGGACTTCAATCCTTATTTCAAAAGCTTGATGGAAGCGATTCGCAGCAACCTCATGTCATCCGTTAGCAATCTTCGATTCAGCGGCCCAAAAGACATCATACTGGAGCTTGTGATCCTGAAGGATGGAACCCTCTCCGGAATGCAAGTAGTATCGAGTTCTGGTGGCGCCGCGGTTGACCAGTCCACCCAAGACGGCATCACTCAGTCAAAACCCTTGCCATCACTGCCAGCTGCCTTCCGTGGCCAATCTCTGAAGATTCGGTTGCACTTCTCCTTCCTTCAGGAACAGAATTAATCTGCTCCCGGCCCGCTTTCGACGATTTCATCTATAAGCGCCCCCGCGCCAGCTCAGCCGGTCGCAGCCAGTGGGGCGCTGTGCCATGCGGGCGGTGGCTTTACCGCGTTCGTGAGAACAGGAGGCGGGCAGGTGAGAGTGGTTCTGTTCGGTGCCACAGGCATGGTCGGTCAAGGCGTCCTTCGCGAGTGCCTGTTAGACCGCGATGTCGAAAGCGTCCTCGTGATTGTCCGCAACTCCGGTCTGCCGCGGCATGAAAAACTGCGCGAAATCGTTCATCAAGATGTTTCTGATCTCTCGGTGATTGAGGACAGCCTGGCAGGCTTCGACGCTTGCTTCTTCTGCCTCGGCGTCTCGGCACTAGGTATGAAGGAGCAGGCCTATCGGCGCGTTACCTATGACCTCACCGTCTCAGTAGCCGAGACCTTAGCCCGGCGCAACCCGACGATGACCTTCATGTACGTGTCCGGGGCAGGCACCGATAGCACGGAGCAGGGGAGAATCATGTGGGCACGGGTCAAAGGCAAAACGGAAAATGCGCTGTTGCGGATGGCTTTCAAGGCTGTGTTCCTGTTTCGCCCTGCCTACATTCAGCCGCTCTACGGAGTCCGCACAAAGACCAAATGGTATGGTGCCTTTTACGCCTTGATGAGGCCTCTTTATCCCTTAGGGAAGACGCTTTTCTCGGAGTATGTGACAACGACCGAATGCTTAGGCCGCTCCATGTTGAATGTAGCCAAGCGAGGGTTCCCGAGGCCTATCCTTGAGAATCGCGACATCAACCGGATGTGCGCGAGAACGTCGTGACCATCGTCAGAAATGTGTAGAGCGGCGTGCAATATGAGTGCTTCGTCACCTGAAACGCACCCGTACGGCTACGGAACGATGGGCAAATCCAGGCGGCTGGCGTGTGCGGCGTCGTGGTACAAGGTTACGTGAGCGGTTCGTGCGTCCTTGGTAGTTTCTTCCGCCACAACGCCGCCACTGTTGTAGTTCTTTTCCAGGTAAATCGTGTTCGGACAATTCAATACCAGTCGAAGGCGGCTTCCCTTTGCAATCCGGCGGGCGAAGAAGGTAAAGCCGTCGAACACGTACTGATTGATTTCCCCCGGCTTCAGCAGTTTCTCCTGGGTCAACGAGTCGCGGTACCGCGCGCGCATAGTGTCGCTGGTGAGTTCGACGCTGGTGCCATCGGAAACAATCTCGTAAAGTGTCGCCGAGAAATCGGTGTCCGGCACATCGAGCGCGATCCACGCCGTAAGCTTCACGAAACCCGATATCTCCGTGTCAGCAGCAAAAGGCTCGCTGTGGTATACCACGCCATCCCCGTAGAGATTCAGAGCATAACGCTGATCCGTTAGATTGTTCTTGATATCTTCGCTCTCTAACTCTTTGCCCGGGCGTACATCGAGAGGATCGTAGACATAGTGATCCGGTTGCGCACCGACTGGCTTGGCATCGCCCAATCGCCCGGAGTTGACCACATCATTGGCGCGGCCAGCATCGGAGTCTAGGTACAGAGTGCGTGTGGAGTTGGAGATACTCTCCAGCGTATCGGCATACTTCCACTCATCCGCCGCCATGACGTAGTAGGCGACACGTTTTTTTAGAAAGTCAGGTTTGGAGCCATTCTTCAGAGTCCAGTCGTACCACTCGGTATGCAGCTTGTTCATATCGAGAAGACTCGCGTCGCCGAAGGTCAGGCCCCCTACGTCTTTCTTGGGAGTTCGGGTTCCGGCATGGTCCCACGGGCCGATGATCAGGTAATGCTTCGCCTTCGCCTCCTCGCTGCCGTACTTCATGTGAT
>Ga0187783_10003205_pt1 | contig 12069 bp, 11 predicted proteins | sample 1015_SJ02_MP02_2_FD_132471 | JGI IMG/M metagenome (GOLD analysis project Ga0187783, IMG submission 132471) | Tropical peat soil microbial communities from peatlands in Department of Meta, Colombia - 1015_SJ02_MP02_20_MG | ecosystem: Environmental > Terrestrial > Soil > Wetlands > Peat | place... | reverse complement strand
TGATCGTGACCTTGTGCAAAGGATCCGAGTTGGGAAGCTTGGTCGCCACCAGCGCGTGTCCTGCCTCGTGGTAGGCGGTTACCTTTTTTTCTTCCTCGGAGAGCAGGAGCGACTTGCGCTCCACTCCCATTAAGACCTTGTCTTTGGCGATCTCGAAATCATACATCAGCACGGCTTTGCGATTTTGCCGTGCCGCACCCAAGGCAGCTTCGTTCACCATGTTTGCAAGATCAGCCCCCGAGAAGCCTGGGGTGCCGCGGGCGAGGACCGAGAGTTCAACGTCATCGGCCAAAGGAATCTTGCGGGTATGGACACGCAGGATCTCTTCCCGTCCCCGCACGTCGGGACGGCTCACCACCACGCGGCGGTCGAAGCGTCCAGGCCGCAGCAGGGCAGGATCGAGCACATCGGGACGGTTGGTCGCAGCCATGAGGATGACACCTTCATTCGACTCGAAACCATCCATTTCGACCAGCAATTGGTTTAAGGTCTGCTCGCGCTCGTCGTGACCGCCACCGAGGCCGGCTCCGCGATGGCGTCCGACAGCATCGATTTCATCAATAAAGATGATGCAGGGGGCATTCTTCTTGCCCTGCTCGAACAGGTCACGGACGCGGCTTGCGCCAACCCCAACAAACATTTCGACAAAATCGGAACCTGAAATCGAAAAGAACGGAACATTCGCTTCCCCGGCCACGGCTCGCGCCAGCAGGGTCTTGCCCGTTCCCGGGGGTCCGACAAGCAGCACACCCTTTGGAATCCGTCCGCCCAGCTTTTGGAATTTCTGTGCCTCGCGCAGGAACTCGATAATCTCCCGCAGTTCCTCCTTCGCCTCGTCGACTCCAGCCACGTCCTTGAAGGTTACCTTCTTTTGCTGCATCGACAGCAGGCGTGCCCGGCTCTTACCGAACGACAGGGCCTTATTGCCACCGGTCTGCATTTGGCGAATCATGAAGAACCACAAGGCGGCTAATAAGATGAGGGGAGCCAAATTCAGCAGCCAGCTCGGCCAGCTGCCATTGCTTACGTCGCGAATGGTGATATTTACGCCCTTTTCGCGGAGCATCTTGATCATGTCGGGATAGTTCGCCGGCGCAGTGGTGCGAAAGGGTGAGTCGGGTGGGGTGCCAAGCTTGCCGCGTACTTCCTGGCCGATAATGGTCACTTCCTTGACGTTGCTCTGCTCAACCTCTGCCATGAACTGGGAGAAGGTCATCTCCTTCTCCTTTTGGCCGGTCGACCCGGCTTTCACCACCTGCCACAGCAGGAAGGCAGAAAGCACGATGACCAGCCAGAAAACCACCGTTTTTACTGTCGAATTCACTCTGAGAGCTCCTCGGGAAGTGGCGCCTTTCCCATACCCAAAACTAGGCACCTCAACTGGTTAGATGCCAAGGGCGGAATTTGGATCGAAGGAATTCCCCGCTTGGTTATTCTACCCCGAATTGAGGAAAATAAAACCCGCTCGCCCGGATAACTTAAGTCATACGAATTTCAGGTATATCTCAGCCGGCGGTGGCGATGCAAGCCAGGTTTCGATCTGTTTGTGCAGGCGAGCCGAGCCCATAACCCACGAGAAAGGCTTCGTCGACCAAGAATCCGAAATAGTCCGGCTGGAAGGGCACGCGCCGGGCTGTCTGGCGATCGAGCAAGGTAACGGTCTTTACCGAGGCTGCTCCCCTACTACGCAGGTCATGCACAAGGAAGTCTGTGGTTACACCCGAGTGGATGATCCCTTCAATGAGCAAAACGTGATGCCCCTGAATGTTGGCGTCGTGACTGAAGAAAATCTCCATGAACCCCTCGGGTTTGCCCTCGAGGTTGCGGCGATATCGCGGCTTGATGAATTGACAGATCACCGGCACGTCCATGGCGCGCACCAGGTCGGCCATGAAAATAAAGCCGTTCTCGAGCATCGCCAGAGCATGCACCGTCATGCCCCGATAGTCATGGGAGATTTGCAGGGCCAGCTCACGCACGCGTTTTTGGAGTTGGTCTGCGGAGATGACCACCCGCAAATCGGGCGCTTTTGCAACTTGATTCATAGGTATTTAGCGTGCCCTGTCGTTCCGCCCGACCGAGCTACGCTGCCTCCAATCGAACCTCTCGAATCCATACGGCCCGGCTACCTTCTTGCGGTCGCAATCGGCAAGGTACGGCAAAGCCGCGCACCCAAACGAGGTCCCCTCGGTTCACCACCACTGGCCATCGCTTTCGCTCCACCCCGCGCAAGTGACGCTCTTCGAGCAGCTCCTTGATCTTCTTCGGAGCTTTGCGATGGGCTGGCCAGAAACGGTCTCCCGGGCGCCAGTTTCGGACCAGAAGCTCCCCCTCTAATCGAGCGGGATCGAGCAAGTCATCGGGATTATACCCCCCGCAGGCCATGGGTGAAACCAAAAGAGCCTCGAAGCGCGACCCGGTTTGCGGAACTTCGATCGACCCGGGGACCGATAAGCGGTATTGATAGTTGGGGGAACCTGGCACGGCTGGCATTTTGGCAAACTGCAGCTCTTGTTTTGCCAGCCGAACCGTCCAGCTGTTCGCGAGGACCATCGCCTTCTCTTGTTCCGCACTCCGCAGGGTACATAGAATCTCTTCTACGTGGCGGAATTCGAGGCCTAATCCCAAGGATTCAGCAGCACGGCGCACCAGCCGGCGGGCGAGCGCAGTCGGGAGCGTCCGGAGGACGTCGATTCTTAGTCGAGCGCGGGTGCCTGTCTGGTCTACCTGGTTCCCCTCCGGCAACACCCAGGCCGATTCGAGCAGTCGCTCGGTTTCCTGTTCCCAATATTCCTCCTCGGCCCGTGCGATCTCCGCGGTTTCCGCCAGTGTCTCTCGCACCGCTGGATTAAGATCGCGCTCGAGGTGCGGCAAGATTCTGTGCCGAACCCGATTTCGCGCATGGCGAAGATCACCGTTACTTGGATCCTCGCGCCAGTTCTGTTCGATCGCGTTGAGGTAGGCCTCAACTTGATCGTGCCGAACGGAGAGAAGAGGGCGGACAATGGCCGCGGGTCGCGAACCACTGTGGGCTTGATCGCGGGCGCTTCCTGGGGACTCCGATCCTGGAGCTTTCAGCTCGGGATAGATCCCCGCAAGCCCACGGCTGCCCGCGCCGCGAGTGATTTTGAGCAGTACAGTTTCCGCCTGATCGTCCAGGGTATGGGCGGTGGCAATCCGGTTCAATTTCCCCTCGAGCAGGCGGTAAAAGAATTGATAACGCAGCTCGCGACCAGCAGCTTCGAGGCTCATACCTGTTTTGAAAGCGCGGGCGGCGACATTTGCGTTTCCAGCGTGAAATTCCACTTGGTGATTCTCAGCCAGGTCAGCCACGAAGCGTTCATCGGCGTCCGATTCGCTACCCCGTAATCGATGATTGAAGTGAATCACGGCAACGACGATTCCGATCTGGGGGCGCAGCTCGAGCAGCAGCCGCAGGAGGGCTACCGAGTCCGCTCCGCCAGAGACGGCGACTCCCACTCGATCGCCCGCCCTTAACAGCTGATGTTTGCGGATGTAGGCAAGCACGGATTGTGCCAGGGCGTGCACAACCCCATAGTACATCGCATGCCCGCCTGGGGGACCCCTAGGGGCATCCTGCCTGAAGACTACCTGAGCAGCTGGTTCACCTCGATGCCGGAAGGCGAACCTTCGAGCGCATGGTACGTGCCGGAGCTCTTCAGCTCCTCGGCCACCCGACGCAACAGGCCAAGAGTTGCTCGCATCGGTCCTGATCCCAGGCTCACACGCCCCACTCCGAGCCTTTCCAGTTCCGGCACCGAGAGCGAACCCGGACCTGCCAAGATATTGACCGGACACTCGACTTCCCGAACCAGCCTGGAGATCGTGTCTGGATCTCGCAATCCGGGCACAAACACACAGTCCGCCCCGGCATCCCGATACGCCCGTGCCCGCTCGATGGCTTCGCCGTACCTTGCCTCCGGTGGTCCTACGTCACGCAGGTAAACGTCCGTGCGGGCATTCAATACGAGCCCTACGCCCGCCTCGAGCCCCGCTTCCCGAACGGCGCGAATCTTCTCCACCTGCAGGGCCCGATCGGCCAGCGGACATGCGGGATCGAAGGTGCTATCCTCCAGGTTCATTCCCACCGCACCGGCTTCGATGACTTCCGCAGCGGTTTGCGCTGCATCCTCGGGCCGGCTTCCGTAACCAGCTTCCATATCGGCCGTCACCGGCACTTTTACGGCTCGCACGATGCGCCCCACGCGGGCCAGCATCTGTTCCCGCGAAATCTGCTGTCCGTCGGGATAGCCAACCGAGAAGGCGATCCCCGCACTGGTCGTGGCAAGCGCAGGAAATCCAGCCTCCTCAATGATGCGCGCGCTGGCTACGTCCCAGACATTCGGAAGGAGAAGGGTTTTCGGTCCGCGATGCAGTTCGCGGAAGCTCGTCGCTTTAAATTGCTGTGCGGCGATGTCTGTCATGATTTCCTCCGCGCTCTCGGTTCTCGTTTCCCCACTACCTACTAAGGAAGGGATCTTTTGTTCATTTTCTCGAGGAATGTGCTGAGGACGATCACCGCCCGGCCGACCGTTCCGCGACCGATCTCCTGCACGTCGTCCCGGGCATTCACGCGCATCGTATAGAAGCGCCCATCGAAGGATTCGAGGACGGCCTCGGCCCTGATCTTCGATCCAATTCCGCTGGCCGCCCGATGCTCCACGTGAATTTGAGTTCCCACCGTGATTTCCCCATCTTCGCAATAGGGGCGGAGAGCCAGAAAGGCGGCGGTCTCCATAAGCCGGATCATATCCGGCGTCGAATAGACGGCGGGCAATTCCGGATGATGGGCGGTCAAAGTATGCTTAAATTCGACCGTTTCTTCGGCGGTAGCCTTCGCGCCCAGAGGGATTTCTTTTGCCATCGGAGGGCCTCAGAAAAGAAACGAGGCAATGATTTTACCGGATCGTGACTCTGGTTCGGTCCGAGATTGCGACCTTGAGCCGCGAGAATGGTCCTTCGAAGATCGTCATCTTCCGGCTGCCAGCCGGGTTGCCAACCGAAGAGGCAGGTGAGCGGCGACGATACGATCCTGCGCAGACTTCAAGTTGTAGGGAACCCGGCAAAACGTTACAACCCGCGAATCGCTATCGAAGATCGCGAACCCGGCGCGCCAGTCCCCGTCCCGCGGCTGTCCGACCGACCCAGGATTTACCATGTACCGAAACCCTTCTCGGAGCGGTACCTCGAGTATTTCGCGTTGACCCACGGTTTCGTAAGGGGGGCGATAAGCCTCGACGTATTCCTCGTTAGCAAGAAAGCCCCCTTGCAGATGAGTGTGTCCGAAGAAGGTTATGGGTGCAGGCGCAAGCATGATCGGTTCGATCGCGTCCCGCACCGTAACCACGTAGTTATCCTCGTTCACCGGCGAGCCATGAACCAACTCCACGTTGGGAAGTCCGTCGATCTGGATAGGTCCCTGGGGTAGAGTGCGAAGCCATTCCAGGTTTTCCTGGTCCAGCTGCATGCGAGTCCATTCCGCCGCCGCGGCTGCAACCGGATTAAAGTCTTTGAGGTCCATGAGACCGCAGACTGCCTTGTCGTGATTACCACGCACAAAGATTGTTCCCAGTTCACGAGATCGTGCGATGACCTGGTTGGGACTGGCACCGTAACCCACGATGTCACCCAGGTTGACGACCAAGTCGTGAGCTGGAGCGGACGCCAGGCACGCCTCGAGAGCTTCGACGTTGCTGTGGATATCGCTCAGTAGAAGAACGCGCACGGGTAAACCAGGGACAAAGTGGCGATTATAGACCCCGGAGCCTGCCCAGGCACGATCGAGGCTCCATCGCGGGTCAGGAATCACTCATCGATTGAGAACCGGGCACCTCGCCCAATGCCCGGGTGCGACTTCCACCAAGCGCGGAAAATCGCAGGCGCACTGCGGGATCCGCAGATTACAGCGCGCTTCAAATGGGCACCCGGGAAGCTGGGCCCCGAGGGGTGGAACACTTCCTTCAATGGTGCGCAGAGGCTGCGTGCGATCAGTTCCGAGGGTCGGAACCGCCTCCAAGAGTCCCCGGGTGTATGGGTGCGCCGGGAGACGAAAGATATCCTGCTTCGACCCCAGCTCGAGCAAGTTCCCTACATAAAGGACGGCCACTCGATCGGCCACCTGCGAGACCACTGCGAGGTCATGCGAGATGAGCAACATGGCCAGGCCAAATCTGTCCCTCAAGTCCCCGAGCAGTGCCAGGATTTGCGCCTGCACGGTAACGTCAAGCGCCGTCGTAGGTTCGTCCGCAATGAGCAATTGGGGACGGTTGACGACCGCCATGGCGATCATCACCCTCTGGCGCATGCCGCCCGAGAGCTGGTGGGGATAGTCGCGTGCGCGGCGAGCTGGATCCGGGATGGCCACATCCTCCATCGCCTGGACCGCCCGATCCCAGGCCTCCTTCTTGCTGATTCGGCTATGGACCGATGCCGCCTCGGCAATCTGACTGCCCACCCGCATGACAGGATTCAAGGCAGTCGTTGGCTCCTGAAAAATCATGGCTATCTTGCTGCCGCGCAGGCTGCGCATTTGCTCCTCGGGAAGAGCAAGCAGGTTTTGTGGCGGACCGTCATGAAACCAAATCTCTCCACTGACCCGCAGCCCGGGCGGAAGCAAACGCATGATGGCCAGAGATGCCAAGGATTTCCCGGAACCGGATTCGCCGACCAGCCCGAGAACTTCGCCGGGAGCAATGGTAAGGCTGAGGTCAGAAACCGCATATAGAGACGGCGCGGCGGCGGTGGTGGTCCCCCTCCGCTCACCTCGGCTCAGGCTACGAGAAGAAAACTCAGCGGCAGGAACCTCAATCGAGAGTTGACGTAGCTCGAGCAACGAGGACACCATTCCATCCTAGCAACCCGCGAACCGGGACCAGAAGTCCAAACATCGATTCTCAACGTTTCGAATTGTCGCGAAGCTCCATGGGCACAATCCCCATGAAGTGCGGTTCGAATCCGATTTTCCACACCCAGATTCGCGCGTCCAATGAAAAGTTTTTTTTCTAAAGATGCGCTAGAGAATCATGAGGTCCAGCTAGGTTGCACCAAATCTGGTCAGAGGCTTGTGGACTGCCTGCACTCGATTGCATTCACGCCAGATAAGAAGTCGCGTTTTTTCGTTGACGGAAAAAATAAACGTAGTAAAAGGATACTCGTTCTTTGACACGTTCTGAAGTTCAGCTGGTTGGCGTGGCGTCCGGGACGCAAGCGAGGCAGCGTTCTCATGCAAATGAGGAAGCAGGCTCGTAAGGTCTAGCAAAGCGCTGGCTGAGAGGAACCAGGAACCAAGGTCAAAGGCAAGATAGAGTCCCGAGGCGTTGAACTTGGTTTAGCCGGTTGGCGGTAAGCCCGGAGCTTAAGCGTAACCACGACTGATGTGAGCCGCAAGGCACACGACGACTGTTGGTTGGCATGAGTCTAAAGCGAGCTTCTAACCGAGACGAATCGCTTTCAACATCACCTTGGGACTCTTGCTGTTTTTGTAGTTCAGCGACCATCCAGGAAATCCCCGCAAAGCCCCATCCCTAGAGCGGTATGTTCCCATGCTTCTTCGCTGGGTTTCGGTCGCGCTTCGTCTCCAGCATTTCCAGGGCTTGAATGAGCTTCCTGCGAGTATCGCGCGGCTGAATGACAGCATCCACGAAGCCCCGCTCGGAAGCCACATAGGGATTGGCAAAGCGGTTGCGAAATTCCCCGATTTTCTGTTGGCGCACTTCCTCCCGGTCCGCAGCCCGTTCCAATTCCCGTTTGTAAACGATGTCTACCGCCCCTTCCGGTCCCATCACCGCAATCTCCGCCGTCGGCCAGGCATAGTTCACGTCGGTGCGAATATGCTTGGAGGCCATGACACAATAGGCCCCGCCGTAGGCCTTGCGGGTAATCACCGTCACCTTGGGAACCGTGGCTTCGGCAAAGGCAAAGAGCAGCTTGGCGCCGTGCTTGATAATTCCTCCGAATTCCTGATTGGCTCCCGGCAGGAATCCGGGAACGTCTTCAAAAGTGATCAGCGGGAGGTTGAAGCAATCGCAGAAACGTACGAAGCGAGCCCCTTTGATCGAGGCATTAATGTCGAGCGTGCCTGCCAGAAAGGCCGGCTGGTTGGCCACGATTCCGACCGATCGTCCATTGAGGCGCGCGAAGCCGACCACAATGTTCTTCGCGTAATGCTCCTGCACCTCGAAGAAGTAGCCGTCATCGACGACCGCATGGATCACGTCCTTCATGTCGTAGGGCAGGTTCGATTGATCTGGAATCAGCGTGTCCAGAGCCGCATCGGCACGGTCGGGGGGATCATTCGAAGCCTTGCGGGGAGGATCCTCAACGTTGTTGGAGGGTACGAAGCTGAGAAGCTCTCGTACCATCGATAAACATTCTGCATCGTCATGGGCCAGAAAATGCGCCACTCCCGAGGTCTCATTGTGGGTGGTCGCGCCGCCCAACTGATCCTTGCTGACCTCCTCGTGCGTAACCGTCTTGATCACTTCCGGACCGGTAATGAACATGTAGGAAGTCTTGTCCACCATCAGGATGAAATCGGTGATGGCCGGCGAGTAGACCGCTCCCCCAGCGCAGGGCCCCATGATGGCGGAAACCTGGGGCACGACCCCGCTGTAGAGCGTGTTGCGTAGAAAAATGTCGGCATACCCAGCCAGAGAAAGCACTCCTTCCTGGATGCGCGCGCCCCCGGAATCATTCAACCCGATGACTGGCGCGCCCATCTTGGCGGCAAGATCCATGATCTTCACGATCTTTCCGGCATTGGCCTCCGATAACGAGCCCCCAAAGACGGTGAAATCCTGGGCGAAAACGAACACCAGCCGGCCTTCGATGCGACCATATCCGGTGATAAACCCATCCCCGTAATACTTCTGTTCGGCCATTCCGAAGTCGTTACAGCGATGCGTGACCAGTTTGTCGGTCTCTTCGAAGGTACCTTCGTCGAGCAAGAATTCGATCCGCTCGCGGGCGGACATCTTGCCTTGTTTGCGCTGCCATTCGCGGCGCTCGTGGCCACCGCCGTCTTCTGCCAGGCGGTCGCGCTTCTTCAGTTCCGCCAATTTTTCTTCGAGGTTCATGGCGGGAGAAATTATAGCGGGTTAAGCTTGGAACCTGCCCCGACGGTACACGGAAGGAGTGGCTGAGGAAAGCATGGGATGGAGTCAGTGATGCCGTTCGAGGCGTGTATGGATGACTAGCGTGAGAATTCAGGAAGTGTGCGGAACCGATTCCTACAGCCGGTTTGCTCGGGAACTAGACTTGAATCTGAACCCGTTTTGCTGCCGCCAGTCCGCGTGAAATCGCATACAGCGCATAGGTATGGAAGCCGATACCCAAGATGTCCCGCACCGCCACCAGAAGAAGACCGTCCATAAGGTAGAGTGTCATCCCCAGGAGGAACGCCCATTTCCTCGCTCTGGTAGCAAAGTAACCGAAGGTAATGAATGTTCCCGCCGCACAGGCGTTGATGACGATGTCGAGAACGTGTCCCGTACTTCCGGCCCGATTGACCAATCCGTGCACCACGGACGTGAACCCCAGCCCGACACAGAAACGAAGCTTTCCGTCTAGGATGAGAAAATTGATCACCGAGAGGGCGGCGATCCAGTAGAACCATTGGGCACCTGTACGCGCGCGCGTAGCGGCCACCATCTTCGAAACCGCAAGGCGCTCGTTGACATGTGCGATGCGCTCGCTCGACTGCGCGACAGCCGTGCCGATGCCTGTAGCCATCAAACAGCCTCCTGCATTCCAAGCGAGGGAGCCCGTTTCACGGGTAAAGGCTGGAATTAACTACAAAGGCTATGATGGGCGGAGAACCCGGCCTAGATGCCCCCGGGACATTGACCAAAGGCCCATGTCCGACCCGCAACGGTTCGGGGTAATGGTTACCTCTGGACCAAGGCCATCATATGCTCGGGATAGCGTTGGCCCGAGGCCGCTCCCTGGGGAAAGATTTCATCCAGACGCCGCAAGTCCTGTGGGGTGAGCTTGAGATCGAGCGCCGCCACGTTCTCCTCCAGGTAGGTGCGACGTTTGGTGCCGGGAATTGGCACGATGTCCTCACCTTGGGCCAAAACCCAGGCCAGCGCCAGTTGCGATGGCTTCCCTCCCTTTTCTTTGGCGATTTCCTCCACCCGGCGCACCAGATCAAGGTTCTTCTGGAAGTTTTCGCCCTGAAAGCGCGGCGAGTTGCGGCGGTAATCGTCGGCCGGAAGATCCTCGAATCGCTGGAACTGCCCGGTCAGGAATCCGCGACCCAGGGGGCTGTAGGCTACAAATCCAATTCCCAGCTCCCGGCATGTCGGAAGGATTTCGTCTTCGGGATCTCGCGTCCACAGCGAGTACTCAGTTTGGAGCGCGGTAATGGGATGAACCTTGGCCGCCCGGCGGAGGGTCTGGGGACTCGCCTCGGAAAGACCGAGATGGCGAACCTTTCCTTCTCGCACCAACTCCGCCATCGCTCCGACCGTGTCTTCAATCGGAGTCTCGGGATCGACGCGATGTTGATAATAGAGATCAATGTGGTCGACCCCGAGCCGGCGCAGGCTGCCTTCGCACGACCGCCGCACGTAGTCCGGCCGGCCACTTACACCGCGAAGTGCGGGATTCGCCGGATCGCGCACGATGCCAAATTTGGTGGCCAGCACCGCCTGTTCGCGCTTGCCTTGGATGGCGCGTCCGACCAGTTCCTCGTTTTTGTACGGGCCGTACACATCGGCGGTATCGAGAAAATTGACTCCGAGCTCGAGAGCACGATCGATGGTCCGAATCGACTCCTGGTCGTCACGGCCACTGTAGAACTCCGACATCCCCATGCAGCCGAGTCCGATGGCGGAGACACGCAAGCCAGAACGTCCGAGTTGGCGGGTTTTCATGATGGCTCCTTGGCCGGAAGAGTGAAGACTTGGGAGAACCGAATCGATCGCATTCACCCCTTCAGTAGATGCCCAGCTCAGGCATCAGGCTGCGACAGTTATGAGCTGCGGATTCGGGGCCAGGACCTCGCCAATTTCAACGGCAGGAACCTCCGCGGTATGGAGGGCCTCAAGGAGCCCGGCAGCATGCTCGGCTGCCACGGAGATGAGCAGCCCTCCGGCCGTTTGGGGATCAAAAAGAATTGTCTTCACTTCTCCGCTGATTCCGTCTTCATACTTGACGGCGCACTCGGCGAAATCACGATTGGCCGTCAATCCGCCGGGGATGTACCCGGCGCGAATACAATCGAGCGCCCCTTCGAGCAGAGGGATCTTCTGCGCATAGATGCGGAGAGAAACTCCGGATCCGAGAGCCAGTTCGCGGGCATGCCCGATCAACCCGAACCCTGTAATGTCCGTCATCGAGTGAACGGAAAAACCGTTGCCCGCAGCCGGTTTTGCCGCCGGGGCTCCCGGTTCCGCATGGCTGCCGCCAGGGAATGGCCGCGGACGACGACCGACGTGACCGGTTATGACCTCCGACGCCGTGTTGTTGAGTGTGGTCATCGAGGCTACCGCCGCTTCCATCCAGGATGGTTTGGCCACGCCCCTCTTGATCGCCGTCGAAATCACCCCCGTGCCCAGGGCTTTGGTGAAGAGCAGACGATCGCCGGGCCGGGCGCCGGAGTTGGTCAACACGCTCTCAGGATCGATCAGCCCGGTCACGGAGTAGCCGAATTTTATCTCTTCGTCGCGAATACTGTGACCGCCAATTACCGTGCAATCGGCTTCCACCATCTTGGACAGACCGCCAGCGAGGATGCGAGACAGGATTTCCAGATCGCCCTTTTCGGGGAAACAGACCATGGCCAGCGAGGTGAGCGGCCAGCCCCCCATGGCGTAAATGTCGCTTAGCGCATTGGCAGCTGCAATCTGGCCGAAGGTGTACGGATCGTCCACAATCGGGGTAAAAAAGTCCACCGTCTGCACCAGCGCCGTTTCCAGGCTGAGCCGATACACGCCGGCGTCGTCGGCATGATCGAAGCCGACCAGAACGTTCGGATCATGTTGCCGGGCTAATTTCCCAAGCACTGTGTCCAGCGCCGCCGGACTCAGCTTGGAGGCTCAACCCGCG
>Ga0187783_10003204_pt1 | contig 12069 bp, 4 predicted proteins | sample 1015_SJ02_MP02_2_FD_132471 | JGI IMG/M metagenome (GOLD analysis project Ga0187783, IMG submission 132471) | Tropical peat soil microbial communities from peatlands in Department of Meta, Colombia - 1015_SJ02_MP02_20_MG | ecosystem: Environmental > Terrestrial > Soil > Wetlands > Peat | place... | reverse complement strand
TTCCCGTGCCGCTCTTTTGCCACCCGATGTTCGGAGTAGGTAAAGATCGCAAAGAAGCCAAGACTGAACGCGACTCCCGCGATGGTCGCCTGCGATTTTGTGAACAGGTTCACCAACGCCGTCATGAGCAGCACCGCAGAAATCGCGATGAGCCCCAGGGGAATTTCCCGGCCTCCGATATGGAGGTTGCCTGGCACCTTCCACTGGCGATTTTCCGGTTCGGTATAGCGCAAGACGAGAACCGCCAGCGCCTTCATGGCAAAGCTCCAGATCACGCCGAACGCATAGAGCGCCGCCAGCACGTAGACATCACCCCGGCTCAGCAGGATGGTCAGCAGCTGCATGCCGACGATCAGATTGATGATGCGATAGCTGGTACCGTACCTTGAGTGCGGCTTTTGGAACCAATCCGTCAGCACGCCATCTTCCGCGACGCGGTTCAACACTCCGTTGGCACCAACAATCGAAGTGTTTTGCGCACCTGCCAGAATGAGCACACCAACCAGCACCACAAAAGCGTGAAATATCAGCTTCAATACCATCGGCCCGACCAGATACATCGTGATTCCGCCGATCAAATTGGCGAAGTAGTCGTGCCTTACTCCGTCGGGAATGATCATCACCGCAAAGAAGGAAACCAGCGAAGTGAACAGCAGGCTGTAGAGAAAAATCACCAAACCGGTTTTTTCGAGGTTCTTGAGCTTCGGATGTTCAATCTCGCGGTTGACCTGGGCCAAAGTCTCTTCCCCGCTCATGGCTAGCACAGAATGGCCGAAGCCCACGAACAGGATGATCAGGGTCAGGTGGCTGAACCACGTACCATACACCCAGCCCAGAGATTCCTTATTGAGCTTCATCACCCCGCGTGCCAGCGGGTTAGGCGGTATCTGGATTGGTACTCGGAATACCGTGATCGTGCACCACACGAGCAAAATCACCACCATCACGGTCGTGATCCGCATGATCTGCAGTGCCTTCTCGCTCGATTCCTGAATCCCTTGAATGTTTTTCCACCAAAAATAAATCACCACCGCGGCGGCAAAAACCGCGGAAAAGTGGTCCTCAGAAAACACCCACGGGTGATGGAGGTAGCGGCTTATGTCTTCGATGAACCCTGCCAAGTACTGGCCCGCTGAGACCGCGCTGATCGGTCCGGTAAGCACGTAGTCAAACAGCAGGGCCGAAACCGAGAACTTGGCCAGGGTGCCGCCCATGGCTTCTTTGACCACCCGATACACACCGCCGCGCACGAACATGCTGCTCGACTCGATGTAAAGAGCTCGCACGGCGTAGCTGAACAACATCACCGCCAGAATGAACCAGGGTGCGCTCTTCCCAATGACCTTCTCAGCATCGCCGCCCGCGTAGTATGCGGACGAAGCCAGATCCGAAAGCACAATCGCTGCCGCCCGCCAGAAGGAGATGAAGGTCAGCATTACCGTGGTGGCGACGAATACCTTGGCTGCGGGACGGCGAACGGGTTGGATCGATGAAGACATGCGGTGCCGAACTAGCTAAAAATCTAGCACAGTGTGGATACTTGCATGGCGACCTGTTTACCCAATGGAAGTTGAGGATCGAATTCCTTCCGGTTGAAGGACGAGGAGATTTCAATGGCGTTTACGTCGACCAGCGGTTGGAACGGCCTTGGGCGCGAGGCCTGAAAAATTCTGCTGTCAGCTGATCCCGATCCCCAAAGTATCGGATGCGACGATTCTTTCGCTTTTCGGCCGCTTGCTTCGCGGCCATCGCAGGTTACTCCAGTCGGAGTGCCGCAAGGCTGCCCAGCGCGTTCTCTTAACGATCCATCGTCATAACGAGTATGCCGAGTAGAAAACACAGAGCCAAATCAATGCCTCTCGCGGGTAGGGTCTCCCGAACACTCGCGGGAACTAAAGCCGACGATTTCTCGCGCGAGAATGGGAGAAGCTCGTGTCGGGCGGATTGGGGACTAGACCGGTGCCAAGGAGTTTCCTAGTGTAGAATCGGCGCTGCCCTGATTCAGGCGCGGAGAGTTGAGAAGTGGAAGAGTTGGGGAGGACCAGTCTGGTCGGTCGCACACTGGGCCACTACCGGATCAGTGCCGTACTTGGCGCGGGCGGCATGGGAGAGGTGTATCGCGCGACCGACACAAAGCTGGCACGAGAGGTGGCCCTCAAAGTTTTGCCGGTCGACATGGCTAGCGACCCCGACCGGCTCGCCCGCTTCCAGCGGGAGGCTCGAGCTATCGCCGCCCTCAATCATCCGAGCGTAGTGACGGTCTACTCGGTCGAGGAAGCGGAGAACGTCCACTTCATCACCATGGAACTGATCGAGGGGCAGCCCCTTGATCGACTGATGTGTGCCAATGGTTTGCCTGCAGACCGGATCATTGCCATCGCGGGCTCGGTGGCGGAGGCGCTCGCCGCCGCTCACGACAAAGGCATTGTGCACCGCGACCTGAAGCCCGCCAATGTGATGGTGACGAATGAAGGCCGGGTCAAAGTTCTGGATTTCGGGCTGGCCAAGGATATAGGCGCCGAGACTGCAAACGACGCAACCCTGACCTCGGCGGAGCACACCCAAGCCGGTATGGTGATGGGAACCCCGGCCTACATGTCGCCGGAACAGGTCTCGGGCCGCCCGCTCGACCAGCGTTCCGACATTTTTTCCCTTGGTGTGGTGCTACATGAGATGGCAACGGGGCGCCGCCCCTTCGAAGGCAGCTCATCGGCTGAGTTGATTTCGTCCATCTTGCGCGACACTCCGCCACCGGTTACCGATGCCCGCCCGGAATTGCCTTCTGACCTTGCCCGCGTCATTCGCCGCTGCCTCGAAAAGGATCCGCGTTACCGCGTGCAGACGGCGCGCGACGTAAGCAACGAATTCCGCGATCTGGCGCGAACCGGCACGCGCCCCACAATCCTTTCCGCACCGACAGCGCACGCTTCCGCCGCTGCCGAGTCGGGCTCTGCCCGCGCCAATGAAGGTTTCTGGGTGGCAGTGTTGCCGTTCAAGTATCTTGGCGGCAGTGCCGATATGGCAGCTCTGGCCGAAGGCTTGACCGACGACATCGTTACGAACATGTCGAAGTTCTCCTACTTGCGCGTGATTGCGCGCAGTTCCACGGCGCAATACGCACAGCGAACGGTCGATGTGCGCACCGCGGCGAGGGAACTTGGCGCGCGTTACGTGATGGAAGGCAGCATCCGCCAGGCCGGAGCAAAGATTCGCATCGCTGTGCAACTGGTGGATGCTGACACGGGCGCGGGCCTGTGGGCGGAAACGTATGATCGGTTCTTCACGCCGGAGTCGATGCTGGATGTCCTCGACGACGTGGTTCCCCGCATCGTTGCTACCGTCGGCGACACGCAGGGGGTTCTGCCGCACAGCATGACCGACGCGCTGCGCCACCGTGATCCAGCATCGCTTACGCACTACGAGTCGCTGCTGCGCAGCTTTGGTTTTCATCAGCATGTCAGCGCGTCGGAGCACCTGGCCGGAATCACCGCTTTGGAACGTGCCGTGAAGCAAGCCCCAGATCGCGCCGAATGCTGGGCGATGCTCTCCTGGCTCTACCGCGCCGAGTACACGCATGGCTACAACCCACGGCCCGATGCGATGAACCGCGCCCTGGTGGCGGCCCGTCGAGCCGTGGGCCTGGCACCCTCCAGCCAACTCGCCCATGCCGCGCTGGCTTCGGCTTTCTTCTTCCGTCGCGACCTAGCCTCTTTCCGTGTCGCTGCGGAGCGTGCTCTCGCGCTCAACAATATGGAGGGATACATCACGGCTTTCCTGGGCATGCATTTCGCCTATGCCGGGGACTGGGAGCGTGGTTGCGCCTTGTCCGAAAGGTCCACGCAACTCAATCCGAATCATCCCGGCTGGTACTGGTCCGCCATGGTCTTCAACGCTTACCGCCAGCGCGATTCGCAGCGCGCCCTGGAGATTGCGTTGCGGATCAACATGCCCGACTTGTGGACGGCGCAGCTGGCTCTCACCGTGATCTACAGCCAGCTCGGAGAAATGGAGCAGGCCCGCGCCGCACTGGGCGACCTGCTCGCCCTTCGTCCGGACTTCGCCGCGATCGCGCCGCGGGAACTCGAAAAGTGGTGGCTGCCCGACATGGTCGAGCAGATGCTCGGCGATCTGCGCAAGGCGGGACTCGAGATCACAGACGTGGCTGTCACGCCGGCCCAGTCTGCGGCCGCCCCTGTGCGGCCTGCCTCCGGGGAAGCCCGTGCCGACGAAGGCTTCTGGGTCGCCGTGCTGCCATTCAGATACACCGGCACCAACGCAGACCTGAAGGCTCTGGCCGAGGGAATGACCGAAGAAGTGACCACTGGGTTCTCGCGGTTTTCCTATCTCCGCGTGATCGCCCGCGGGTCAACTGCAAAGTATGCCAGCGAATCAGGCGATGTCCGCGCGATCGGTCGGGAACTTGGCGCGCGCTATGTCATGGAGGGGAGCGTCCGGCAGGCGGGCTCAACGATTCGGGTCACAGTGCAATTGGTAGACGCAATAACCGGCGCCCATCTTTGGGCGGAGAACTTCGAACGCACCTTCAGCCCGGAAGCCTTGTTTTCGCTGCAAGATGATATGGTCCCGCGCATCGTTTCGACCGTTGCCGACATGAATGGGGCTCTGCCCCGCAGCATGAGCGCGGCAGTGCGTAGCCGTGCTCCCGAGCAACTGACGCCCTACGAGGCCGTGCTGCGAAGCTTTGCATATCTCGAGAGCTATGCTCCGGAGCATCTTGCCCAGGCCCGCACTGCACTGGAAGCGGCGGTGAAAACGACGCCCTCCTACGGCGACGCCTGGGCCATGCTAGCCCTGCTCAACGTTCAGGACTATGCGCAAGGTTTCGAAATGCAGCCTGATGCGCTGGCGCGCGGAGCCGCGATTGCCCGGCGTGCAGTCGAAGCCGCTCCCTCCAATCATCTCGCCTACTTCGCTTTGGCCCAGGCGCACTTCTTCCAGAAAGAATTTCCCAGCTTCCGGAATGCAGCCGAGCGCACGGTTGCCCTGAATCCGATGGACGGTAATACGGTTGCTCTGCTCGGCGAGCTTCTCATCTATGCCGGCGAAGTTGAGCGCGGCATGGAACTGTCCGGGCGGGCCAAGCGTCTCAATCCTCATCATCCCGGATGGTATTGGCATGCCGACTTCAACTACGCCTATCGAAGGCGCGACTATCGCGGCGCTGTTGAGGCTATGCTGAAAGGGAATCTGCCAGGTGACTGGGGCACGCAGAGCCTGCTGGCCGCCGGGTACGCACAACTCGGTGCAGCCGAGGAAGCCAGCAAGGCCTTGCAGCAGCTGATCAAACTGCGGCCGGACGTCTCTTCGACGATCCGGCGGGGAGTAGCAAAGTGGTTCGATCCCGAGCACGGAGCGCACCTGCTGGACGGCCTGCGTAAAGCCGGACTGGAGATTCTGGAAGATCAGAAAACGGCCACCACCGGCGTTGAACCTGGCGCCCAGTCCATCGCCGTGCTGCCTTTCGCCAACCTCAGCGCCGACCCCGAACAGGATTACTTCAGCGACGGCCTGGCGGAAGAGATCATCAACCTGCTGGCCCAGATTTCCGGACTGAAAGTGATCGCACGCACCTCGGCATTCGCCTTCCGCGGCAAGGAGCAGGACATCCGGGGGATTGCCGAGGCACTCGGCGTAAACACGGTTCTTGAAGGTAGCGTGCGGCGCTCGGGAACCCGCATTCGCGTGACGGCGCAGTTGATTGCGGCGGCTGACGGCTCCCATTTGTGGTCGGAGCGATTCGACCGGGAACTGAGCGATATTTTTGCCCTTCAGGATGAGATCTCGGTCGCGATTGCCAAGGTTTTGCGAGTCAAGCTTTCACATCAGGCGGCTGCACCCCGCTATACGCCGAAGCTCGAGGCCTATGAGGTTTATCTGAAGGGCAAGTATCTGCAGGCCAAGGTTACGCCGGAGTCCTTGGAGCTCGCCCGACGATGCTATGAGCAGGCGAAGGAGCTCGATCCCGGTTTTGGTATGGCTCATGTCGGACTGGGATATTACTGGTCAAGCTTGGCGCATTTCGGCCGGCGTTCTGCCCACGAGTGTGTGCCAGCAGCGCGCGCCGAAGTTCAGCGGGCCTTGCGGATTGATCCTTCCCTTCCGGAGGCGCATGCTCTTTTGGGCTATCTGGCGGCAATGTATGACATGGATTGGGCCGCTGCCGAGCAGCACTTTGACTTTCCATTGGCGAAAGAGGCTAGTTATGAGCTCCTCCGGCCGATGTATGGCGCGTTTCAGTTCCTGCGCGGCAATGCGGAGCAGGCGATCAAACTGGCACAGGGCGCGATTGAACAGGACCCACTCGACGTATGGGCGCGGATGAATCTGCACGCCTATCTGCAGGCAGCGGGCCGGGACGATGAAGCCCTAGAGCAGTTGAAGAAGGTGGTGGAGCTCGACCAGAATCAGGTCGTAGCTTTGGTGTCGATGGCGATGATACAGGCCGACAGAGGTAACCTTCCGGAGGCGTTGAAGATTGCGCGGCGGGCTTATGCCATCGGGCCGTGGTTTCCTGATACCATTGGCGTCCTCGCCGCAATCACGCGCCGCAACGGAGAAGAAGCCGAAGGGAAATCCCTAGCGAAGGCTCTTGGCTCCGGCGAGGCACTCGGAGACGCCCGTGCGCAGGCGCTCTTTCACCTGCTCTGCGGCGAACTGGACCAAGGTGCCGACTGGGCGGAAAAAGCGATCGAGCAGCGTGACCCTTCGATGATGTTCTATCTCCGCTTTGTGGTCTCGAAGGGGCTGAGAGCCAGCCACCGCTGGGCGAAAATCGCGAGGATGATCAAGTTGCCAGTTTAAGCTAGTACGTACTCTGCTGAGCTGACGGACCCGACGGCAGCCACCCCTATCCGACAGCATGGTGTACAAGCGGCCAAGCCTGGCGGGATCGTCAACCCCAAGCCCATCGGATGCTCGACCAGGGGATTTGAGATCGAGACGAAGTGCGAGTCTTGATCTAGTATCACATTAGATATATTCTAAATAGCAGGTGGACGCCGCGGCGATCAAACGGTCCCTGGAGGGCAGCGGGTTGCGGTGTACTCCGCAGCGCCACGCCGTGATGGCTTTCTTGATGGAGTGCAACCGCCATCCTACGGCTGCGGAAATTTTCGAAGCCGTAAATCGCGTGGATCCGCGTTCTTCGAGGGCCACGACTTATAACAATCTGCGGGACTTGGTGCAGGCAGGTTTGGTGCGTGAAGTGGCCGTCGAGGGCCGCGCCGCACGATTCGACGCGAGAGGCATACGGCACCACCACTTCATCTGCGACCGCTGCGGCAATGTCGAGGACATGGAATGGTGCGACGTGTCCAGACCTGCGTCGGGCGCCCTGGGTAAGCGGGTTCTTCGCGAATGCGAAGTCATTTTCCGGGGACTCTGTACGAAGTGTGCTCGGCGGCATGTTTCCCGTTAAGTTCAACAGCTTTTTTACTAATTCAAAGGACGATAAACATATGGAGAAAGAACTCACCGCTGCAGTGGGGGCGTCCGTCCCCAGCAATCACGAGCAAAACCTGTCAACCGAATCGAAATGCCCGGTAGCGCACAGCACGGGCAAATTCCAGACGAATGTCGACTGGTGGCCGAATCAGCTGAACCTGAAGATCCTGCACCAGCACTCTCCGCTTTCCGATCCGATGGGCAAGGAGTTCAATTACGCGAAAGAATTCAAGAGCCTCGATCTGAATGCCGTGATCAAGGACCTTCATGCCCTGATGACGGACTCGCAGGATTGGTGGCCGGCTGACTTTGGCCACTATGGCCCGCTGTTCATCCGGATGGCGTGGCATAGCGCCGGCACGTACCGCATCGGCGACGGCCGTGGTGGTGCCGGTTCGGGCGCGCAGCGTTTTGCGCCCCTCAATAGCTGGCCGGACAATGTGAACCTCGATAAAGCGCGCCGGCTGCTCTGGCCGATCAAGCAGAAGTATGGGCGGAAAATTTCGTGGGCCGACCTCATGATTCTCGCCGGCAACGTCGCCTTAGAGTCTATGGGATTCAAGACCTTCGGTTTCGGCGGCGGACGCGAGGACGTCTGGGAGCCCGAAGAGGACATTTACTGGGGGCCGGAAGGCAAGTGGCTCGCGGACGAGCGCTACAGTGGCGATCGTGATCTGGCGAATCCTCTCGGAGCGGTTCAGATGGGCCTGATTTACGTCAATCCGGAAGGGCCCAATGGAAAGCCGGATCCGGTCGCGGCCGCGCGCGACATCCGTGAGACGTTCGGCCGCATGGCAATGAACGACGAAGAAACGGTCGCGCTGATTGCTGGCGGTCACACCTTTGGCAAAACGCACGGTGCTGGCGACGCGTCACTGCAGGGCCCAGAGCCGGAGGCTGCCAGCATCGAGGAGCAGGGCCTTGGCTGGAAGAGCAAATTCGGCACCGGCAAGGGGGATGACACGATCGGCAGCGGCTTGGAAGTCATTTGGACCAAGACGCCTACGAAGTGGAGCAACAACTTCTTCGCGAACCTGTTCGGCTACGAATGGGAGCTGACCAAGAGCCCGGCAGGTGCCAATCAGTGGAAACCGAAAAATAATGGAGGCGCCGGTACGGTGCCGGATGCGCACGACCCGTCAAAGCGCCATGCACCATCCATGCTGACCACTGACCTCGCCTTGCGGTTGGACCCTGCTTACGAAAAGATTTCACGGCGCTTCTACGATAATCCGCAGGAGTTCGCAGACGCGTTTGCCAAGGCGTGGTTTAAGCTGACGCACCGCGACATGGGGCCGCTCTCGCGCTACCTGGGCCCGCTCGTTCCCGCGGAGCCCCAGCTCTGGCAAGATCCTGTTCCCCCGCTGGACCACGAACTGATCGGGGAGAAGGACGTTGCTGCTCTCAAGGCGAAGATCCTCGCGTCTGGCCTGTCCCTGTCCGAGCTGGTCTCGACGGCTTGGGCGTCGGCCTCAACCTTTCGCGGTTCTGATAAGCGCGGTGGTGCGAACGGCGCACGCATCCGCCTCGCGCCGCAGAAGGATTGGGAAGTGAACCAGCCGGCCGTTCTGGCAAAGGTGCTGCAGAAGCTCGAGGCGATTCAAAAGGAGTTCAACCGCTCGCAGTCCAACGGCAATAAGCGGAAGAAGGTTTCGCTCGCCGACCTGATTGTTCTCGGCGGCGACGCAGCGATCGAGGAAGCTGCGAAAAAGGCCGGGTACGACGTGAAGGTTGCCTTCTCCCCAGGACGCACGGATGCTTCGCAGGAGGAGACCGATGGGCACTCGTTCGCCGTATTGGAGCCATCCGCAGACGCGTTCCGCAACTACCGCCGCAAGGGAGAGCAAAGACCAGCGGAGGAACTGATGTTGGATCGGGCGCAGTTGCTGACGCTGACCGCTCCCGAGATGACGGTTCTCCTCGGCGGCATGCGAGCGCTGAATGCCAACTTCGGACAATTGAAGCACGGTGTCTTCAGCAAGCGACCCGGGGCGCTGACGAACGACTTCTTCGTCAACCTGCTCGACATGAATACGCAGTGGCAGCCCTCCACTACAGCCGAAGGCGTGTACGAAGGGCGCGATCGCGCGACGGGCGACCTCAAGTGGACCGCCACCCGGGTCGACCTTATCTTCGGTTCGAACTCACAGCTCCGAGCAATTGCGGAAGTCTATGCCTCGAACGACTCAAAGCAGGCGTTTGTGAAGGACTTCGTGGCTGTGTGGAGCAAGGTGATGAACCTCGATCGCTTCGACTTGGCCTGAGTTCGGCGGTGACGAGAGCAGTCAACTGGGTACGAACCTACGGTAGTGGTGCAGTTTGAACAAGCTGCTCCACTACCCCAACCCCCTTGTCGGTGCCAATCCACGACGAGGCGATACCTTTCGAGTTGCTCGTCAATCAGGACTTATGCAACGATGTCCGCCTATACTCTGTGTTCGGCTAATCAGGAGTCGGGGCCCAATCTGCGGCACCCGGCGTCTGGTTTTTGAACCCGGGCATTGACATCGGACGCAAATCGCTTGGAGATGTAGCCTTGATTGAATCTTCTGATCTTCGGCTGACGAAAATGCCGCTCAACAACCGAGCCGGCTCTATGCCCGCACTCGGCTTCGGCACTCTGATACCCGACGCTGCCCTGACGAGAACTGCGACCGGAGACGCACTGGACGCCGGATTTCGACACTTCGATTGCGCGGAGCGATACCGGAACGAGCGCGAGGTAGGCGAGGCGTTACAGGCAGGACTTGCCGCGAATGGGATCGCGCGCGACAGCATTTTCGTCACTACAAAGTTATGGAACTCCAATCATCGGCCTGAACGTGTCGAACCGGCTTTCGAGGCGAGTCGCGACAGACTCAGGCTCGAGTATCTGGATCTCTACCTCATGCACACTCCCTATGCATTTCAACCGGGTGATGAGCAGGATCCGCGGGATCAAAACGGCAATGTCCTCTATGACAACGGAGTGACTTTGCTCGATACCTGGAGAGCGATGGAAAGTCTCGTGGACCACGGCCGGTGCCGGGCCATCGGACTGTCCGACATCAGCCTGCATGAATTGTTACCCATCTACGAGTCTGCAAGAATCAAGCCAGCCGTGGTCGAGGTCGAATCACATCCGTATCTGCCGGAAACGGAGCTTCTGGAATTCTGCAAGGAAAAGGGCATGGTGTTTTTGGCTTTCGCCCCATTGGGTCACGGAATGAAGCCGGGGCTGCTCGAAGATCCAGTGATTTCGGCAATCGCCGCACAAGTTGGAAAGACGCCGGCACAGGTGCTTCTGGCCTGGGCAGTGCAGCGCGGCACGGCATTGCTTACCACACCCAAAACCGCGGCTCGCGCGCGCGAGAATTTTGACATCTCTGCCCTTCCGGAAGATGCGTTGAACAAAATCAATCACATTCAGACTAGGCAGAGACTCAATGAAGTGGTGAAAACAGGCGTTCCTGGTTTCATCGCACAAGGTAGATGAATATGGGAGCCGAATAAACGACGGGAAGAGTCCATGGCAGAGGAACAACAAATACGGGAGGTCCTGAATGCGCACTGGCACGCGTCGCGGTCGGCGACCTAAACGCGGAACACGATATTTACGATGACGAGCCATTGGCGACTATCCTTAGTCGGGCGAGCGAATCCTCGGGCGAAGCAATTTGCAGGCCCTGCGCAGTCATCATCCCGGCCACAACCACAGCCAGCATCTTCTTAGGCACGTCCATTCCCGCTATCTTATAAGCCATAAGGTTCCTCCTGGCGGGAGCGGAGAGCGTGCCGCAAGTTACATTGAACTGGGTCGCGGGCTATCGCCGCTCCCCACAGGGAGAAACAACGCCCATTTATTCGCTCAATCACGCACGCTCCGGATCAGACACGTGGTCAACCTCGACTTCTCCATTGTTGAGTCGATCTCGCCGCCCGAACCTAGTACTATTCTCTTTAACTCGGAGCAATTTTCATGAGCTTTCGCGGGCCGCAAGGCCCTAATCGACCCGTAGGGCAGACGGTTTCCCATTACCGCATCCTGCGCAAGATCGGCGGCGGTGGCATGGGCGTGGTGTATGAGGCAGAAGACCTGAAGCTCGGTCGCCACGTCGCTCTGAAGTTCCTTCCGGACGATCTTGCCAACGATGCGCAGGCTCTCAGCCGCTTCCAGCGTGAGGCCAGGGCCGCTTCCTCGCTGAACCATGCGAACATCTGCACCATCCACGAGATCGACGAGTCCGATGGGCGAACCTTCATCGCGATGGAACTGCTGGAGGGGCAGACGCTCCGGCACATGATCGCGGGCAAGCCGATGGAGATCGAAACGGTGCTCGATCTGGGCATCCAGATCGCCGACGCTTTGGACGCTGCACACGCGAAAGGGATCGTTCACCGGGACATCAAGCCCGCGAACATCTTCGTCACGAGCCGAGGTCAGGCGAAGATTCTGGATTTCGGTCTGGCAAAGGTCACGCCAAAGCCGGAGAGCGCAACCCTGAGCGCCGCGACCATCGATTCTGAAGAACATCTGACGAGTCCCGGCAGTGCGCTCGGAACGGTTGCATACATGTCACCCGAACAGGTACGAGGAAAGGAGCTTGACGCTCGCACCGACCTGTT
>Ga0187783_10003203_pt1 | contig 12071 bp, 17 predicted proteins | sample 1015_SJ02_MP02_2_FD_132471 | JGI IMG/M metagenome (GOLD analysis project Ga0187783, IMG submission 132471) | Tropical peat soil microbial communities from peatlands in Department of Meta, Colombia - 1015_SJ02_MP02_20_MG | ecosystem: Environmental > Terrestrial > Soil > Wetlands > Peat | place... | reverse complement strand
TGCAAATGGCTTGATTTCGCACGAAAACTACTGAACAGATGGCGGGGAAGCAGACGTGATGACTTCCCACGTTCCACCGCCGCCGTGGTACGTCTCAACGGATAATTGAAATCGGCGTGAACAGGCAGTGCAGGCCAGAACATGAACTATATAGTCGCTGGGCCACGTCTCTCCAGTGAGAATTCGTTCTAATGGACACGTTCCGCTTATTAGGCGAAAGGTTCCTTGCTCAACAATTTCCAAAATCTGTCGTACCAAGTCACGATACTCATACGGCGAGTTTACACGCCTTCTTTCCAAGAAACCGTCACAATGGGAACACATGGCAGCTAGAATGGTATCTCACCGACTTCGCTCTATGCCCACTGCGCACCACGTCTGTTTGCTACTAGCTCGCAGCACCTTGTTGCTGAGCCTAGTATTTTGCGATTTTGCCAGTCTTGCCGCACAGGACTCTACACGGTCTCCCGAAATTGCGAGCCTTTCTGTAGTTGTTTCTGACCCTTCGGGTGCAGTCGTTCCGAATGCCGAAGTTGCCTTTAAGGGGAAGAAAACTTTAGCCACGAAAACAGCAGAGGACGGCTCAGTTCGGGCATTGCTACCTTACGGCGATTACGTTGTTACGGTCATGAGGCCCGGATTCAAGACAGTGAAGCTCATTGACGTAGCGATTCAGGTGCCTGATCCTCCCGATTTAAAGGTAGTCCTTCAGGTTGGCCATTACTGCGACGACTGTTGCGACGAATGTGTTGTAGGCGTACAGACAATCACGTCGAACCTGCCAAACGTTGTCGAGCCAAAGGCGACAGCGCCCCTTTGGTCGTGGTTCAGCGATTGCGACAACAAGAAGTACATTGGGCTTGAGATAGTGCAGGGTGGAAAAGTAATCCACCGCTCGTCGTTTCCGATCTGCTCCGTCAATGAGCGTAACAAGGCAACAGAGAGCCCACAGAAAATTGTTGAGTTCTCTTTCAAGGGTGGATATGTCTTTCAAGGGGAGTATGACACCACTCGCAAGGACACGATTGAGGGCAACATCTGGCAAGCGGGTACTGACCCTGACACTATATTGTTTGGGCTGTCTTTCTCGACCAAAAAGCAAGTCCTTCTAAACACAATTCACGTCGCCAAGGTGGACGGTGGGTCTAGGTCTGAGATTGACCGGGGTCTCATCGTGCGCACATTTCCAACTAGCAAACCGAGATGACCAACTGTTTGGCCGATATTAAAGGCACCCCTCCAGCCAGTGGTACAGAGATACGGCCTTTAGAGTGTCGCTGGCCTCGGCATTCCATTGCGGCCGCTCCATCTGCCGCTTGCCAATAAACTGGAAAGCGACGTAGACGTTGTTCTCGCTGCAAAACCAAGGCGCATTCTCTGCACCAATCTTGGTTAGGTCGTCCCAGACCCCTTTCCGAAAGTCTTTCACGTCCACGCAACACATCTGGCGAAAACCAATATTTCTGGTGTGGAGATAAGCTTCGACTTCCCCACGGGTCATTCCGGGTTTGAGGTCGGTGGTATAGAGGCTGAGAACAGACTGGTAATGCGCCTTACGTTTCCGCTGTGACCGCTTTGCCAAGATGTGACGGACAACGAAAAAGCTGACGATGACGAGCAGTGACAACGCTATTGGCAATCGCCATCGTTTCATCAGACCTTATCCTCAGTGATCACAGGCGCTTTCATTTCGTATTGACGAATCTGAAAGCACGCATGAGCGAACACTACAAAAGTCAGCCCACCCAGCAGCGTAAGCGCCCGACCAAGCGTAAGGGACAAGTGACCTCTGAGAACAGGGTGTAGGACATCAGTGAGCACTTCTCCCGCCAGCGCCGTTGCCGCATACCAACTCATCGCAAATATCAAGCAGTGTCGGAACTGTCTAGGGCCACACGGAGGGTGCCTACAGAATGAAATGGTGTACACGGCCAGCCACGGTGGAAGCAAAGGCACGAGCACAGCCCAGAGAGGAATGCGTGGGAATAGATTGCCGTAGAAGACACATTGCCCGAATGCCCCAACCAGTAAGCCCCAACTAGCAACATTCAATCTGCTCAACATGATGCTTCTTGGAACGATTGCAGAATCGAGTCTTGCATCCTTCCGAGCCGTCAACCGTCCCTACTTTTGAACGAGGAGTTCTGGGGAGTTTGCAGCGGGTTTCCCAGAGATTCCTGCAATCGCCGCAGTCCGATGATCCAGAGAAGGGTGCGTCATGAAAAGCTCGGTAATCCTATTGCATCGGGTCGGTGCCTGAGTGAAGTCGTACAGATTGTCGAGCGCACGAATCGCCGCCTTTAAATCATGGGTGAATTCAACGCTGCTCTTGTCGGCAGCATACTCAAAGCACCGGGAGAAAAAGTAAAACGTCAGCATCGGCATCAACAGTAGGGACATATCGAGTAGAGGGCGGAATCGAAACAAGGCAGGGGGGAAGAAGATTGGTTTTCACCAGAGAAGACGGAGCGGCGATAAGAGACTTCAGGGGTGCATGGTGGAACGCATGTATCCGTGCCGGGCTTGGCCGATTCCAGTGCCGTGGTTGCCAACAGATGGTAACGACTGACCGGAAATGCTCACTGTGCAACTCGAAAAAGAAGGCAAAGTACGTTGGCCTTCGCTTCCACGATTTGCGACGAACGGGCATACGAAACATGTCGAGGAAGGGCATTCCAGAAAATGTCGGGATGCTAATCAGCGGTCACAGAACCAGCAGCGTTTACCGCCGCTACAACATCGTTGACTTGGACGTGATTAAAGAAGCGACTGCCAAAATCGAAGAACATCAGCGTGCCCTGCAACCCGAGAATAACCACAGAACAGCCACAGCGAACGAAGAAATCGGTGCGGATGACAAAACCGATCCAGTGAATTAAGCTTTTATCTCAAGCACTTCCACAAATCGCCGGGATGGCGGAACTGGCAGACGCAGCGGACTCAAAATCCGCCGGTACTTGGTACCTTGGGGGTTCGATTCCCCCTCCCGGCACCAGCCTAATTCGCTGATGCAATAGTACTTAGGTAAGCCTGGGCGCCGACATTGGAAGTCGCGCCGGTGGGCGTCTGTCTGCCTAACGTGACCAAATCGTGACCATGCTGAATCTGCTTCTCTTTTTGCTCCAGCTTTAAAATCGCGTCAGCCATGTCGTTGCTATTAACGATGGCATAGCGCTCGAAGACGCTCCGAGTTCGCCAGCCGCCGATCTTCATGATGACCGTCTCAGAGATGCCTGCGCGGCGAAGATTCCGTGCGGCTGTCCTGCGAAGGTCATGAAAGATGAGCCCCGCGTAAGTCCAACGCTTACTTTCGCATTTGGGACACCTTTTGCCCGCATTCATCACTTCCGAACAACGGATACAGGTCGTTGTCCCTACTCCGATTCGCGAACAGGCCCTTTCCCATGTCACTCTGAAGTCCGAAACACGGTTGCCATTCGGGCGAGTGAAGACGTACTCACCGGCCTCCTTTCCGGAGATACAAGCCGAAATGAGAACGCGAACTGCCTCAGTCATGACGACCTCGCGGCCATCGGTGTTCTTAGTTGTACCCGGCTCCAGACGGATCGTCCGTTGAGCTAGGTCTATTTGCGCCACGCGCATGTTCAGTAACTCTGACACGCGCCACCCGTAAGTGCGGCCACATTCGACCAGCGCCCTAAACCACAATTCCGAGCCCTCGACCAGTCTCCGGAACTGTGAATCCTCTAGGAATCCTTTCCGCACGTTGTTTTCCTTGAGGTGAGGGAAGTAGGGCAGGCGAAGGATCTTGGGCGGTGTGGCTTGTTGTCCCAGGCGGAACATCCGCTTGAGAGCTGCCAATTCTCGATTGATCGTCGCGTTGCTCGCACCCTCTTGCTGCCGCGAATCAACGAAACGAGACAGCATCTCGCTAGTGACATCCACCGTTCGAAACCCAGAAAAGAAAGGGCTGAGATGCAAGGTCCACCTAGCCTTAACATCTCCCAGGCTCTTTCGTCCGTTGATTCTGTAATCGCGGAGAAAATCGGTTGCGAGTTCCTCCACTTTAATTTTTTCGATCTGCGGACCTAAGAAATTCCCAGTCGTGATTTCTGCCAACCGGGTCTTAAGAATATTCTCCGCTTTTCTCTTGTTCATCGTATGGCTCGATTCGCGATAGGGCTTGCCGTGTCGGTGATATTTCAACCACCAAACCTGCGAGTCCGGGCGCTTATACATCGAGCCAGTACCATTCGGTCGTTGTTTCATTCAAACCTCCTTTCGTCTTTTTTGACCCAGCTTCGCGATTCGAACCTCGACTGCCTTCTTCGCGATTGCTGAGCGCTCTGCGGCAGACAGTTTCTTCATCCGGGCCTGTGCTGCCTTTTTCCCAATCTCCGACAGCTCGGCAACGGAAAGTTTCTTGGCGCGTGCCACTCCACCTAACCTTCCGAGTGCTTGCGCTGCTGGGTTTTTCTTCACGGTAGCGATCGTACATGCCGCTACGTAAGATGTCAAAACATCATTGCCGGGGAGCGGTTCGCTTGTTTCGTTCCACATAGCGATCAAGATCCCGAATGTCGAGCAGAAATGGCGATCCGTCACAATCCTGCACTACGGGGATGAGCCCATCCTGAATCAGTCGGCGTAGTTTCCAGGGACTCAAGCTCAGGTATTGAGCCGCGGCCTTCAGCCGTAAGAGTCTCGGCATAGCGATCTGATTCGGGGCTAAAACGCTCATAAAATTTGTGTCTCTTCCGGTCACGTTTTGGTCACGGTGTCGAAAATCCACTTGCTTATCAATCGGTTATAGGGACGCGGCGGATGTACAATCCGGCGCGTCTGGCACTTCTTTTTTTCCCTGACGGCTCCCCCTGGACGGCCCGCCACCTTCTCGCGTCCCTGCGGCCCGTGAAGCTTTATCGGGGTGTTCCGCGCGGACCGACCCAAATCAAAACTCCCATACGTCAGCCCCCAATGCGATCCAGCCCCGGATGGTTCGCTCCGAGACGCAGGCGTATTTCTTGCGCGCCTTCAGATCCATCCATTCGGGTTGTGATCGTTCGGGACTCACACCGTCTCTAGGCAGCGTTTGATTTCCTCGAGTTCCTTAGCTCGACGTTCTTTGATCTGCTCGGGAGTGAAGGGGACCGGTTCCGGCATCTTGTGTAGAGAACTGGGCGGTCTACATGCTCGAATCGGTGTAGCGATCGCGTGCTTCTCGGCGATGTCGGCCAGTTGCCTTTTGATGTCTGCGAAGTCTACAAGTTCACCGCGGGCGCGGGCCTGCGCCTCCCGTTCGCGTTCTTCCTGCCGCAGACCTTCCGGTTGCTCCTCCGCCCTGCGTCTACCCCAAGCGAGACAAAGTTCCCGAATGTCAAATATCGTTGGGAAAAATGGCGACTGATCGCGCCACACACGAAACGCGGTTTCGATTGCTTCCGCCGGATAGTTTTCTAGCGCTCGCCGGAATTCAACGAGTAGTTCCTCCTGCACTTCGTGCTTGGAGTTGAGCGCGGTGAGGTAAATCTGTACGGCCAATTGTCTTTGTGAAGGCGTCAATGATTGCCTGCTTGTTGTGCTGAGCGCGTTGTGCGGATTTCGATCTTGTTCCATTGACGTTCGCATGATTGACTCCGTTTTTCTCCCAATACCGGACCGAGGCTCGCCACTCCTTCATAGGGTTTTTTCCTACTTTCCACCCGTTCGATTCGTAGTAGTTGAACCACTGCTGAGGATCAACATGACTGCCGCATTCGTGGCAGTAGTCCCGAACTTCCTCCAGCGTGGGATGGATGAACGTGCGCACAGGCGCTTTTGACTTTATGGTGCGTGGTGGTAAGGGGAGGGGAGGGGAGGTGGGGACTCCGGTTCCGTCCGCCCCGCGTGCGACTCGCATACGAGGCGCATCCGAGTCGGATGCGATTCGCTTCCCATGCCAGCGTGCATCGTTCGCGATCCTGGAGGCCGCTTGGCGAGCGGGACGGCCAACAACCCAAGGTTGGTGCTCAGCCCAGTCGTGAATCCGGTAGGAACCTTCTTCCCCATCTAGGAATCGGACCTCCACTAGTGTGCTAACAAGCAATCCCGGCTTGCTATCCCAGTCAGCGGCAATCTCAATGTCTTCCGCTGCCATGGCCCGCAAGTCTCCGTCGGGATGGTTATCGACCACCCAGAGAATAAGGCACAAAAGGCTCCAACATCCTTCGGCGCCTAGGCGGCGCTTGAGCTTCACAGTTTTGGGATGCCGCGGAAAGGCAGTCGAAATTCTGGCATCATCAGCCATCTTCGCGATGCCTCTCCTGAACCGCGTGGATTGTGTTGGCAGCAACGAATTTCTCGAGAGAAACCTCGGTCACGCAAACAGCACGACCGACCTTCACGAAATCGAGATTCTTGCGTTTGAAAAACCAGTCCCGAAGTGTTGACGGCTTAACTCCCAGTCTTTCCGCTGCTGCCGCGATGCGCACGAGTTGTTGCATGTTGGCACTCCTTCACAATTAAACGCTTCACGCCAGCACTGACAGTGCTAATTTGCCATTGACCGCAACCCACTGCTAGCGATATTGTTACCGCTTTATGGAGGCAGGAAACGCGGTAACGGGGACGAAGGCGTTTAAACTGGCACCCCTATCGAAGCATGGTCGAAATGCCGTTGGCTCTCAGCCTCTCCCTAAAAGAAGGCCGAGTTCGAAAAGACACGAGCGCCGTGGCATCAACACCGATGGACAAAGGATCGTCGATTGGCTCAATTTGTCGACGCCATCAAGTAAGCAGATGATCTTCTTGCTGCGGGAGATAACCTCTCTGCCGCGAGACTGGGCCACTCATCAACGTACCCTTCCATTCCACCACCCCGGTGGGCGTTCAGGTTACGACGCGGATCATCAAACTCTGGAAAATCGTCATCGTGTTCTAAATGAAACCCTGTCGCGCTACTCATTTCGACCGCGAGCCACGTATCGGGTTCCTCGAGGAGAGTGGGCGTTTGGGCTAGTCCCAGATGAAGACGCGACCTGGATTGAAAAGGGTGCTGTCGCGGAATCCAAGTCCCCTGAAAATTCAACTGCACCGAAATCTTCGGATTACACTGACGACGAACAAGGCATTGTTCAATTTGTGAAAGCAAACGCGGAATGGAGTCGGACCCACCGTAAAGAAGCGGATGCGCGCCGCGAAGCGAGAAGGGCGGCAGAACGAATAACAACTGGCGGTCGTTCTTACGAGGTTTTTTCCGAGGGGGATCTACTCCTTTCCATTCTGAGGCTTGCCGAAGCAAAGGAGTTGGACAAGATTGTTCTGTGTAAGATGTGTCAGCGTGTTTGGATATTCAAATCACGAAAAAATCGCAATTTCTGTGACAAGGGATGTCGCGAGAATTTTTACGTTAGCGCTCCTGACTACAGCGAAAGAAAACGTCTGAACCAAAGCAAGTATCGCAAACGCCTCAAGGATTGGCTGAAAATGCACGAGCCACTGACTGTCAAACTGAAGAACAGAAGTTCCGACCGGCGCACGTCCGGCGACAGCAGATAGAAACTGCGAATTGACATCGTGGATGAGGTCCGCAAGAGCCTTCCCGCGCTCGATTCCTCAATCCCTCTCAAAACGTCACGCGAGACTCAGGCCGCAGTTTCATCTCTCTCGAACATGTTTCGCTACGATTTGATTTCCCGGATTTGAGGATACTTGTAAAGGCACAACATGGACTTGCCCGCTACCATCCTCAATTTGCAATTCCAAGCCCGATATAGAGTCAAGTTGGGAGTTCTTAATCGGGGGACGAATCACTATACCTAACCAGCCTGATTGAGGAATTTCTTTGGTTAAATTATTCAGTTTGTCCCGAATCGAGAGAGCTTGCAATTCTACGTATCCTCCGCGTGTTGGCGATAGAAGCCAATCGGATAAATCGCTCATTATTTCACCGCTTCGCGCTTCGTTTCCGACAAAAATCTTCGGGATGATTTTTACGATACCAGTGTCTTTTTCTGGAGAAGTAAGAAGGCACGACAAAAACAAGAAGGTCTTGCTGGGCCACAATTCCTGTATTCCGTAATGAAAATCCTCTAAATAGACTCTAAGGGACGCTGGCTTGGGTGCTGCTGGGAATACGTTCCCGAGCGTTAGGACGGGCTCAGGATCGTTCTGAAAATAAAAAACCAGAAAAACGATTCCTGCCAGAAGGAAAATACAACCCCAAATAGGCCCGCCCACTAAAAACCCCGCAGCGACGGCGACGAGACCAACCGCGATTGTGAGATTGTCAGATTTGGGAACCATATACGGACACCGTACTGCCAAGGTAGTTCGATTGGCCCAAATCTTCGAATTACGTCTACAGTGTGACACTTGACTCTGCTTTGCGTCCTCGATACAACTTAGGGGGTTAGGGGGTGCGGTGTCTTCGATTTACTCGCATTTGGCCCTGCTAGAGCGTCTCTTGCCGCTCTGGATGATGTGGTACTCCAAGCTGATTGATGGTGTCTAGCCGATGAAGGAAAATTCCCCATCCCGGAATCGCAAACCGCGCTGGCGGGCAGCGCGGCGTCAAGCGATGAAAGCACAAGGAATCACTCCCGCAAACCGTCAGGATGCGTGGTGTGTGGTTCTAGAGAATGGAAAAATCATCCCCGCCTGGCTTGAGAGCCGAGCCATTGACGGACTGGGAACGATACCAAATCAATTTTGGCTTCGGCCACGGGATGCGAAGGCGCTTATCAGGTTGGCGCGAACGTGGGGTGTCTACTACGATGTAACTAAAACCGAATACAAGCGCTGTTTACTTTGTGGTCGTCCTTGCATTGGCTCCGAAGCGGAGAAACTACGCACGCAAATGGAAAGTGGATCAGAGGGCAGAGCGCTGCCGTGCGGTCCAAACTGTGAGAAGGAGCATCAGTCGCGTCTGTGGCTCACATTAAGCAAGGTTCAAAACGCTAGTCGCTCAGCTCCGTGATTCCCATGCACTCTTGATTTTCGGCAGCCGGACGCTGTGCAGGATTGGCTCGCCTGATGTTTCCGATCTGGAGAGAGCCGTGGACAACCAGCGCCAGTTTAATAGCCTTCAGTAGCTCCTTCGGAGAGCGATTCATGTCGAGCCATATAACCATCTCCATGAGACGCCCTTTGATAACGTCGTCGATCTGTGAGGGTTCGAGCCGCTTTGCTTCTGTGGCCAATCCCTCTTGTATTCTGAGCATCGCCGCATCCACAGCTTCGCTCACAATGGCTTGATGGTACTGTTCGCTCGCTACTGGCGCCAGCCGGGCTTTGATTTCCAACTGAACGGCTCTACGCTTGAGGATCTTCTTTCCCTTTCCAGCTCTGAGCGCGGCTCTTTTCTCGCAATATGCAACCTTTTCTTCCCTCGCGCCGTGCCTAATAAAGAGACTGAGAAAGTACTTCTCTCTCTCCTTCGCTGTTAGGTCTGATCTCATCTTTCGCATTGGAGGATAGCTCACGAACAAACTTGGCCGACTAAATCGCATCCCTTCTTTCTGGTTGCGGCCCGTCAAGCCGTGGGTCGTTTTTCACTTCGCGTTCTCAATTTCGTTGCCTGCCCAAGACGCGAATAGCCCTAAGCCACAGTATCGTATTTTTTTGTATATTTTGTATTTATTTATACTATACAATAAAATACAATCATTAGTGCCGGAGGGATGGTGAAAAAAGCCAGGGCATCGAATATGCTCACTACGGTTTCAACGGATGAGATCGTGAGGGAGTTGAAGCGGCGCATCGCAACGATGGATGAAGCAAAAGCTGCGCTAGCAGCGACGACTAACCAATCTACGGCTGTGTTCCCGCCAAAGAACCTCAACGTGAGTAAGGCGAAACAGGCTTACTGGCGCAGGCGGCGAGAGTGGTTCGCAGCGAACCCCGGCAAGACGGTAGAAGATTTCTACAAAGAGAACAGACGAATCCTGACGTTCGATACAAGTGTTCACAATCGGCTCGTGAACATTGGCGCCTCCGCTAACCCGATCTATGCGGCCATCAAGTCGCGGTACTTTTTTCGCCTCGCGGGACTGAGTTTCGAGGAGATGATGTCTACTCCTCAGGCCGCAGATCGGCACGCTCTGCTGGATGGTTGCAGGCTGCTCACGGCGGGTCGTTCGTGGGACTGCCTCAATCCTCCATACGAAGTACTGAGAATCCTCATCGCCGCACACGCTAAAGCACCCGCAAACTTCCGATGGCTCGCCGTTGATGTCAGATCAGGTGGCCTGGCACACGAGATTCGTACTGGCGAGCTTACCGCAGATGATGCACTAGCCAGTCTTCAGAGAACGCAGCAGAACGCCGCGATTAAGGGCCACAAGGCAGAATGGGTTAAGCTGCGGAACAAGCTCGACCCGATCTTTGCCGCGCGGGGTATAGCGCGCCCGAAAACGTTTGAAGAGGCATTCAAGAACGGCAGTCCAGAATTGTTTCCAGGAATAGGCAAGGGATTGTATGACGCAGGGCTTCGCTTTGACGCAAAGCTGCGCGGCGAAAAGGTCGAGCCGGACACAAATATGGAGACGGTGCAACACTTCATTGACAACTGTCCGCCGTTCCGCGCTCTACTTTGCTCGGTTCTGATGTCCTGGTACAACACATCCTTGCGGGACGGAAACACAAGCGAAAAGTTTGCTGCGGGTCGGAACGACCTATACATGGCCACGTACTTACCCTTCTGTGACGTCTTTGTCACACGGGACGCGGAGCAGGAGTCGTGTCTGCGCGAACTCACGAAGTACATCGGCGTCGATACGGAGGTCCTGGGATTCGATGCGTTTAGAGACGAGTTATAAAGCCGCGATTCGACTACGAACTGGCAGTCGACAGAGCGTAGCCAAGGAACGGTCGTAGTAGCGGAAAGAAGAAGACCTAAGAACCAGAAACGCGCCATATCGGTGCTGATAACACCGATACGGCGCTAACCACAGTCGCCTAACGAGGAGGCAACAATGGCTAAACAGCACCGTAGCAACAATTCCGCTTCCGCTCAAGCATCAGACAGCCCGGTCGTCCGCGTGGGCCTCTACGCTAGGGTTTCGACCTCCAACAATCAAGATCCGGAGATGCAGCTCACTGAGCTGCGCGAATATGCAGATCGCCGCGGTTGGCAAATTTCTGAGGAATACACCGATCGAGGAGTCTCTGGCTCGAAAGAGTCTCGTCCGGCACTGAATCGTCTCATGGCGGACGCCTGCCGCCGCCGGTTTGATGCCATTCTTGTATGGAAGATCGATCGATTCGGACGGTCCCTGAAACACTTGGTCAATTCTCTCGCTGAACTGGCGGCGCTCGGCGTCGGATTCATCAGCCTGCGAGACAATCTCGATCTGAGCACGCCCTCGGGTCGGCTGATGTGCCAGTTGATCGGCGCCTTTGCTGAATTTGAGCGTGCTTTGATTCAAGAACGGGTCCGCGCCGGGATACGGAACGCCCGCGCGAAAGGAAAGCGCTTGGGGCGTCCCCGGGTGTTCGTGGATGCTTCAAAGATTGCCGCTCTTCGCGCTCAGGGACGCTCCTGGTCCCAAATTGTCGATGAGTTAGGGATTGGCAAGGGCACGGCTCAGCGAGCAATCGCAGGCTTGCCCAAAATCGGATAACGGAAGATTTTGGGACGTTTGTCCGCGGGCGTAGAGAAACTCCGGATGTCCAGATTTTAGGCGGGCTGACTCGGGAGTTGTTATGTTCCTGCGGGAACGGGTGTTCCACGTCGGCTTGGCCCCGAAGCGTCGATGACGTCCTCGCGCCAGCGACCGAACCACGCGGGATGCCGCTTACCCCGTGGAAACACACTTCCTCGCTGATACCTTCTTCGTGCCATCCGTTCCATCTCCTTGAGAGAAATGGACGGAGCAGTGTTCGCCGCCGGAGAAGGTAAGTCGGAAGATAGTAGGGTGTCCATGGTCGCAGATAGACGAGTTACGGTTTAACGTAAGGTTGTCCGGAACCATGGTTGTTTGCGCGGAGATTTGAGCTTTAACGTTTGGCTAGCGGGAGTTTACTGCGAGTCCTCGAGTAGAACTCCAAGCAGCGCCGCTATGTCTTTTCCGGCACCGTAGTTCTGCCCAACTACTCTTTCTCCGTTTTGGTATTACCCTGTACTTAGTGGA
>Ga0187783_10003202_pt1 | contig 12073 bp, 11 predicted proteins | sample 1015_SJ02_MP02_2_FD_132471 | JGI IMG/M metagenome (GOLD analysis project Ga0187783, IMG submission 132471) | Tropical peat soil microbial communities from peatlands in Department of Meta, Colombia - 1015_SJ02_MP02_20_MG | ecosystem: Environmental > Terrestrial > Soil > Wetlands > Peat | place... | reverse complement strand
AGAAGGGCGACGACGAGATCGCCGAGATCGTCAACCGGCGGCTGCGCGAGGTCGGTCTCAGCGGAGAGGGCGAGAAGATGCCAAACGAGCTCTCGGGCGGCATGCGAAAGCGCGCGGGCTTCGCGCGCGCGCTCGTGCTCGACCCCGAGATCGTGCTGTTCGACGAGCCCGACTCGGGACTGGACCCCGTGCGCACCGCGCTGCTGTGCGAGCTGATCAAGGAAGTGCACGCCGAGAACGGCGGCTGCTACGTGGTCATCACCCACGACATCATGAGCGCGCGGCGCGTGGCCGAACACATCGCCGTCCTATGGAAGGGACGGATCGTCGAGTCCGGCCCGGCGGCGGAGCTGTTCGCGTCCGAAAACCCCTTCGTGCGCCAGTTCCTGTCCGGTGAGTCCGCCGGCCCCCTGGGCATGGACTAGGCTCCTCGCCGGCGCCGCCCGGCCTGGCTAGCCTTCGCCTGTGAGGCCCTCCCGACTTCTGGTGGCGCTGGCGCGCGGCGCCACGCGCAGGCCCCGCCTGGTCGTCGCGCTCGCGCTGGCGCTCGGCGCTGGCGGTGCGCTGGCGGCGCTGAGCCTCCACCCGACCGCTGCCACGGACACGTTCGTGTCGCGCTCGAGCGGCGAATATCGCGCCACTCAGAGCTTCTATCGCAGCTTCGGTGAAGAGCCCGTGCAGGTCGTGGTCAAGGGTAATCTCCAGCAGCTTCTCTTCAGCGCGGACATCGGTCGCATGACGGGGCTCGAAGGCTGCCTGTCGGGCAACGTGCCCACCGCTGCGCTCGCGCAGGAGGGGGGCGTCAACGGGCCCTGCGGGCAGCTCGCGCGCGCGCGCACGGTGAAGGTTGTGCTCGGGCCGGGCACCTTCATCAACGAAGCGGCCAGCCAGATCAACGAACAGCTGGACCGCGAAACCAGGCTCGCCCAGACGCAGGCCGCGCAGGCTGAACGCGCGATCACGCAGGCGGCGCTCGCACACGGCCTGTCGGCCGGCGAAGCCCACACGCTCGGCGCCCAGGCGCGCGCGGTCACGACAACCCGCTTTCAGGAGTCGATCGCCACGCTCGCGCTCCAGTACGGGCTGTCGGCACGCCCCAGCCTCGGCGATCCGAACTTCGTCTCGGCGCTCGTGTTCGACTCCGACAAGCCGGCGGGCACGCCCAAGCAGCGCTTCGCCTACCTGTTCCCCAGCCCGGAAACGGCGCTGGTGTCCGTGCGCATGCGGGCCGGGCTGTCGGAGGCGCAGCGCACGCGCACGATCGCGCTCGTCCGCCAGGCGGTGGCGATGCCCCAGTGGCAGCTCACACACGGCGAGACCTACCTCGTCACGGGCGAGCCGGTGATCGTCTCAGACCTCGCCGGCTCCATCACGCGCTCGATCGAGGTGCTGCTCGTGGCCGTGCTCGCGGCGATGGCGCTCTCGCTCGGGCTCGTGTTCAACGGCCGGCCACGACTGCTGCCGCTCGCCGTCGCGCTGCTCGCGGCGGCGCTCACGTTTGGCGGGCTGTCGCTCGTCGGGGCATCGCTGACCGTCGCGCAGGTGGCGGTCCTGCCGGTGCTCGTCGGGCTGGCCGTCGACTACGCGATCCAGTTCCAGTCACGCGTTGGCGAGGCGCTGGCGCAGGGGGCCGGCGATGCGCGCGCAGCCGTGCTGCTCGCGGCGCGCACTGGCGCGCCGACGATCGCCACGGCCGCCGCGGCCAGCGCCGCTGCGACCCTCGTCGTGATGCTCTCGCCCGTTCCGATGGTGCGTGGCTTCGGCATCCTGCTCGCGATCGGCGTCGGGCTCGCGTTCGTGTGTGCGCTCACGCTCGGCTCGGCGGCGATCGTGCTCGCGGGGAAGGGTGGGGGGGCCGCGCGTGCGCCAGGCGCACGCGTGCCCGCATCGCGGGCTCAGGCGATCGGCCCGGCCTGGCGTGGAGCGCGTGAGCTGCTTGCCGACAACTGGCTGACGCACGCGGTGGAGCGCGCGGCGCTCGTACATGCCGTGCGCCGGCCGGGGCGCGTGCTCGCGGCTGGGCTCGCGCTCGCGGCGCTCGGCTGGGGCCTCGAGGGCCAGACGCGTGTGGAGACGGACATCTCAAAGCTCGTCCCCCAGAGCCTCAGCTCGCTGCGCGCCCTGGACACGCTCGAGCACGCGTCGGGGGTCGGCGGGGAGATCGATCTGATGGTTAGCGGCAAGGATCTCGCCAAGCCGGCCACGATCGAATGGATGAGCGCCTATGAGAGCGCCGTGCTCGCCCACTTCGGCTACAGCCCATCGAGCGGCTGCGGCGCCGCCCGGCTGTGCCCGGCCTTTTCGCTGCCCGACCTGTTCCAGTCCAGCGCGGCGCCGAGCGCCGTCGCCCCGCCCGGCGGCGCGCAGGCCGGCGAGCACAAGCTCACGCAGGGGCAGGTCAATGCGCTGCTCGCGGCGATACCGGCCTACTTCTCCCAGGATGTGATCACGGCCGATCGCAACACCGCGACGCTCGCGTTCGGGATCAGGCTGATGGGGCTCGACCAGCAGCAGCGTCTGATCGAACAGATGCGCGCCAGGCTGCACCCGCCGCCGGGGGTGAGCGCGCAGCTCGTCGGGCTGCCCGTGCTGGCGGCGAAGTCGGGCGCCGAGGTTGCGTCTCCGTGGCGGCGCATCGAGGCGCTGATCGCTGGGCTCGTCGTCGTCGCGCTCGTGCTCCTCGGAGCCTTTCGCGGCGATGCCCGCCGGGCGCTGGTCCCGCTCGTGCCGATCGTGCTCGCCACGGGCTGGTCGGCGCTGGTGCTGTTCGCGGTGCGCGTGCCGCTCAACCCGATGTCGGTCACGCTGGGAGCGCTCGTTATCGCCATCTCCACCGAGTTCAGCGTGCTGCTGTCAGAGCGCCATCGCCAGGAGCGCCTGGCCGGCCACGACACCGTCGCGGCACTGCGCCGCACCTACCGGCACACGGGCGCCGCGGTCGCCGCGTCCGGGGTCACAGCGATCGTCGGCTTCGGCGTGCTCGCGCTGTCGGACATCGAGATGCTGCGCGATTTCGGCCTGGTCACGATGATCGACCTGAGCGTGTCGCTGCTCGGCGTGCTCGTGGCGCTGCCGGCGGCGCTCGTGCTCGCCGCGCGCGCCGCCGAAAGCGGGGGCCGCGAGACGACGCTGCGGCTGCGCCTGCGCGCGCTGCTCGGGCGAAGCGGCGCAGGCTCACCCTGGGGCCGGCTTCCCGGGCGCCGCCACAAGGCCCGCCATGAGGCGGCCTGAGGGCACGCCGCCGCCGGACGCGGGTCCGACGAGCGCCCAGCCACGCCCGCCCCGCTACGGGCGCTATCTGTGGCTGCTGGCGGTCGTGATCATCGTGCTGCTGACGATCAACAGGTCGCTGAGCAGCTCAGGGCAGACGGGCGTGCGCCCGGGGCGGGTGATCCCGGCGTTCGCGCTGCCGCTGGCCAGCGGCAACGTCAACGGCGACGCGAACGTCGCCACGCACGCAAACGACGGCTCGGCGGGCAGCAGGCCGGCCTGCCAGGTCAGGGGGTCCGGCATTCTCAACGTCTGCGAGCTCTATGAAGGGGCGCCGCTCGTGCTCGCGCTGTTCGTCGACGCGAGCTCCTGCCCGGCGGTGGTCGGCGAGATGCAGGCGCTGTCGGCCTCCTACCCGGAGGTGCGCTTCGCGGCGGTGGCGATCAAAGGCCAGCGCCAGCGGCTGCGCATGCTGATCGCCGCACGCGGGCTCACCGGCGTGCAGGTCGGCTTCGACCGCGATGGGGTGCTCGCGAGCCTCTACGAGGTCGTGAGCTGCCCGCAGGTCACGTTCGTGCTCCCCGGCGGCGCCGCCGAGAGCAGGCCGCTGCTATCGACGCCGACGCTCGCTGCGCTGCGCGCGCGCGTGAACGAGCTAGTGGCGGCGGCGAAGGCGCGCGGGTGGAGGGCCCCGGCGCGTTGAGCTGGCGCTCGCGTCGCGCGCGCCGTCCTGGCGCCGGGGCCGGCCCTCCCGCCGGCGCGCCGGCGGGAGGCCAGGCGGCACTGCCCCCCGGCGCGGGTGCGGGCGAGCGCTTCGAGCCAGAGCGCGGATGGCGCGCGCCCGAGGTGAGCGAGGAGCTGCCGCAGCTGCAGCTGCTGTTCGCCGGCGTCGAGGTGCGCCACGGAGGCTCCCTCGGTGGACGCTCGCCGCGCGAGCTCCAGGCGCGCCTGCGCGCGCTCTCCAACGGCTTTCGCGGCGCGCGCGCGGTCGCGATTCGCCGCGAGCCCGTTCCCGCCGCCTACCGCGCCTTCTACCGACAGATCGGCCTGGACCCCGACGTCGTGCGCACCCCGCTGGAGGGCGTCGTACTCGAGCGCATGCTCCACGGCGGCTTCGTCAGCGAAGGCCTGCTCGCCGACGTCCTGCTGATCGCGCTCCTTGACACCGGCGTCGCCGTGTGGGCGCTCGACGCCCGCCTGGTGCGGGGAACGATCGGGATTCGCGCCAGCCGTGAGGGCGAGCCGCTCGGGCGCTGCGCGGACGCTCCACCGCTGGCCGCCGGGCGGCTCGTGATCGCCGACGACACGGCCGCGCTCGCGACGCTGTTCGGCGAGCTCGCGCCCGGGCACGCCCCGAATGCCTCCACCCGTGAGCTGCTGCTGTTCGCGATCCAGGTCCCGGGTGTACCGACGCTGTATGTCGAAGAGACCCTCTGGACATGCCGCTGCGCGCTCGGCCCCGTCTGACGGCCGCCGGCCACAGCGCGGCGTCGCCTCGGTGCCGGGCCACCAGGCCCTGGCGCGGCGTCAGGGGCGTTGGTAGACTCGTTGTCCGCCTACAAGGAGGAGGCCGGGTGAGCCAGCAACAGCAGCCAGTCGTCGAGCGCCGCCATGTCGCTGCGAGCCCCGAGGTCGATGAGCTCGCCGCCAGGCGCTCGCTGCGCGCCCAGGTGGCACGGCTGGAGCACGAGCTGGCTGCGATCGTGGCCGACGGCTTCCCTCACATCCCCGCCCCCTCCCGTGCGCTCGCGAGCGACGGCGGACGGCCGGCCCCAGGCGGCGGCCGCCGCGACGGCGGCTGCGCTGGCGCGCGTCTGCTGGATCTCGAGGAGCTGGAGCGGCTGCGCGACGGGCTCGCGGGCCGGCTTCAGGAGATGCGCGCGCGCGTCGCCGCGCGTGCAGAGCACGAGCGGCGGGCGCAGGAGCTGCTCGAGGAGATGCGCCTGGAACCGGGTCGCCACAAGTTCAAACGGCTGCCCGTCCGTGATCTCGGCCAGGGCAGCTGCGGAGTCTGGGAAGTGCGCCCGCGGCTCGGCCTGATCGGCATGCTCGCGGGCTGGTGGCAGCTCAAGCTCTCGTCAGGCTGTCCGTTAGCCAGGGGTCGCGCTGCGGCGCGACCCGCTCCAAGTCGACACCGTCGCCCTGCCCCCGGTGCGCCTCGGCGCCGAGCGCGCTCGGCTGCAGCAGCGACGCGAGCGTGTGCCGCTGGCGCTCGGTCATGGATCCGAGCGTCTTCTTCTCCGACATCTGGATCTGACCGAGGAACCTGCGGCAGCGCGTCTGGCCCCAGCGGCGCTGGCTCATCAGCAGGTCGGCGACGGCCATGCTGTGTGTCTCCCACGGGCATCGCAGGATCACCTCGCCCACGTCGAGCTCGCCGACGGCCACCTTGCGCTTGAGCTCCGCGCGGGCCAGGCGGACCTTGTTGGCGCGCTCGAGCGCGCGCATGTACTGGGGACCGAGGGGTGCTCTTGTCGCTGTCGCGTTCATGTCGGTGGCATCCTCCGGTTGCCATCGCGAAAGTTCGCTGCCGGCAACATCCTTGCTTGACATTGACGATCGCGTCCGCGATGGCCGTCTCGAGCTCGCCCACGCCTGTCTTGGGCGATGCCGATACCGCTGTACGTCCCCGGCGGCCTCACTGGCACATTCCCGGGAGGGTCATGCAGAGCGCTCCATGAAGCTAGGCTCAACCGCTCGTCCGGTCAACCGTGCGCCGGACCCTTCCTGCGCTAGAAGCGACCTTTTTCTTTTAGCACCCGACTCGTGAGAGATCGGACAAGAAGGCGGCGCCGCGGACGCGCCCGCGTAGGCTCGCGGCGGGGTCGCTCAAGCCGGCTCGGGGCCGCCGATCAGGCCGTGCTCGGCCTCGACATCGCGCTTGACGGCGGCGAACACGTCGAGCGCGCGGTCGAGCGTGGGAACGTTGTGCGTGGCCATCAGGCTCGTGCGCAGCAGCGCCCTGCCGGGGGGCACCGCAGGGTAGAGCGCGCAGTTGGTGAACACGCCGGCGTCGTACAGCGCGCGCCACAGCAGCGCGGCCTTCCAGTCATCGCCGACGAGCACCGGCACGATTGGCGTCTGGATCGCCTCGACGGGGGCCTGCTCGTTGGGACCAGTGCGCACCGGCGCGCCGCTCAGCACGCGGTAGCCGAGCGACCGCAGCCCGGTCGCGAAGTAGTCGGCGCGCTCGAGCACGCGCGCCAGCAGCGCCGGCCCCTCCTCGGAGCGCACGATCCGCAGTGCCGCCAGGGCGGCGCCGAGCGCCGCCGGGACGGCGGAGGCGGTGAACAGGAACGCGCGCGAGGAGATCCGCAGGTAGTCGATCACGTCGGCCGGCCCGGCCACGAAGCCCCCACAGGCCGCCAGCGACTTGGAGAACGTGCCCATGCGCAGGTCGACGCTGTCCTCCACGCCGAGCAGCTCGCTCGCGCCCGCCCCACGGGTGCCGAGCACGCCGGCGCCATGCGCCTCGTCGACCATCAGGCGCGCGCCGTGACGCGCGCACAGCTCGCAGATGTCGACCAGCGGCGCTACGTCGCCCTCCATCGAGAACACGCCGTCGACGACGACCAGCGCACCGCCGCCGTCCTCGTGCGCGCGCTGCAGCGCGCGCTCCAGCTTGTCCAGGCGCCCGTGGCGAAACGGGCGCATCTTGGCGCGCGACTGGAGCACGCCGTCGAGGATCGAGGCGTGGTCGGCTGCGTCCACGATCACCGTGTCGCCCGGCCCCAGCAGCGTGCCGAGCGTGCCGACGTTGGCCTGGTGTCCGGTCGTGAACACGAGCGCGTCCTCGGACTGCATCCACTCGGCGATCTCCTGCTCGAGCTCGAGGTGCAGCGGCGTCGTCCCGTTCATCAGGCGCGAGCCCGTGAGGCCGGTGCCGTAGCGATGCAGGGCCTGCTCGGCTCCGAGCATCACGCGCTCGTCGCCCGTCAGCCCGAGGTAGTTGTTGGAGGCGAGCATGATCCGTGGGCTGCCTTCCATCTCGACGACCGGCATCGCCGGCGACTCGACCGTGCGGAAGTAGGGGATCAGCCCGGCCTCGCGCGCCGCGCTGAGGATCTCCTCGCGCTCGTGGCCGTGAACCTTGGCGAAGACGTCTACCGACGTGGACATCTAGGGTGTCTGGGCATGGGTGTCGAGGTGAGGGCGGTCGCGGGCCGCAGAGACCTGAAAGCCTTCATCCAGCTGCCGTTTCGCCTGCATGCTAACCACCCGCTGTGGGTGCCCCCGCTGAAGCTCGAGCGCTGGATCTTTTTGACCAGGCGCCTGAACGCCTACTTCGACCACGGCGAGGGCGAGTACTTCCTTGCGCGGCGAGACGGGCGGGTCGTCGGGCGCGTCACCGCCCAGATCGATCATGCCTACAACGACTATCACGCCAGCAAATGGGGGTGGTTCGGGTTCCTGGAGTTCGAGGACGACCAAGAGGTCCTCGATGCGCTGGTGGGCGCCGCGGGCGAGTGGCTGTCGGCGCGCGGCTGCGATCACATGGTCGGCCCGGCCGACTTCGCGATGAACGAGGAGAGCGGCATCCTGATCGAGGGCTTCGAGCTGCGCCCGATGGTGCTCCAGCCCTGGCATCCGCCCTACTACCAGCAGCGCGCCGAGCAGGCGGGACTGACCAAGGCGATGGACCTCAACATGTGGAACCTCGAGATCTCTGACCGCGAGCGCGTCAAGCCGCTGATCTTCGACCTCGCCGAGCAGCTTCAGAGCAAGCACCACATCCGCGTGCGCAAGATGAGCCGGCTGCACCTGCGCAAGGAGATGGACCGCTTCGCCGAGGTCTACAACTCGGCCTGGTCGCGCAACTGGGGCTTCGTGCCCTACGACAAGAAGGACCTCGACGCGCTCGCGCAGTTGCTCCAGCTCGTCTACGACAAGCATTGGTTCATGGTCGCTGAGCGCGAAGACACGGGCGAGGTCGTGGGAATGGCGATCACGGTGCCCGACATCAACCAGGTGCTGCACAAGATGAAGGGCAGGCTGCTGCCCCTGGGCTGGTGGCACTTCCTGCGAAAACGCAGCATCATGGACCGGGTTCGCGTCGGCTTCCTCGGCGTCAAGCCCGAGTACCAGAGCACGGGCGTGGCCGCCAAGCTGTATGTCGAGCACTTCGACATGGCCGCCGTCACGCCCCAGAAGGGCGGCGAGATGGGCTGGGTGCTCGAGACGAACGTCTCGATGAACCGCGGGATGGAAGCGATGGGCGGGCGGATCGTCAAGCGCTATCGGGTATACGAGCGCCCGCTGTAGGTGGGGGAGGCCGAGCGAGCGGCCGGGCGGCCCGAAAAAGCGGTCGGGAGCGGCCTCTACACTTGCGCGCGTGGGCGAACTGGAGGAGATCGAGGAGGTCGACGCGCTCCCAGTGCTCGCGCCCGAGGCGGTCGTGCGCGAACGCTCGGCCGGTGCCCTCGTCAGGTCGGTCGCGCCGAGCATGCAGGCCGCGGCAGTAGCGGCCGGGGGGTTCGTCGCTGGCGTCGCCGTCGTCGGCCTGGCGCAGCGTCGGCGTCGCGAGCTCGACGCGCGCGCACGCCCCGCCGGCGCGCGGCGCGGCCTGCTCGGACGCGCCCGGCGCGGGACGGGCAAGGGCGAGGAGGTCGTGCAGATCGTCGGCACGAGGTCGCTGCTGATCGACGTGCACCTGCTCGGTCGCCGGGACCGCTGAACGGATCCGCCAAGGGGATGCGCACGCCCATCGAGCTGCGCGTCCAGGTGCGCCCGGCGTGGCCGTTTCGGCTGCCCCCTCGGGTGGGCGCGGACGGCGTGACGCGCAGGCGGGGAGACGTGCTCGAGCGCCTGCTGCACGACGCCGACGGTCAGCCGGTGGCCGTGCGCGTGGCCCAGCCGTCGCCCGACGCTGTCCTGTTCGGCGCGCGCGCCACCAGCAGGGCCGCTGCCGAGCACGGGATCGAGCGCCTGCGCTTCGCGCTCGGGGTCGACGACGAGCTGGGCGGCTTCTACCGGCGCTTCGCGCGCGATCCGCTGATCGGGCGCTCGCTGCGCCGGCGGCCGTGGCTTCGCGTCGGCCGGCGTCCACAGCCCTTCGAGGCGCTCGTGTGGGCCGTGTGCGAGCAGCTGATCGAGTACGAGCGCGCCGCGGCGATCCAGCGGCGCATCGTCGCGATGCTCGGCCGGCGCTGGAGCGGTGAAGACGGCTGGTGCGCGGGTCAGCGTGACCTGCCCGCCCCGGCCACGCTCAGCGGCGCCGCACCCGCGGCGCTCGTCTCCTGCGAGCTGGCCGAGAGCCGGGCGATCGCGCTCGTGAGGGCCGCGCGCGAGGTCGCCCGCGGGCGCATCGAGCTCGACGGCGATGACCCCGAGCGCGGCTGGCAGCGGCTGCGCGCGATCCCCGGCATCGGCTCGTGGACGATCGAGATGCTCGCGCTGCGCGGGCAGGGGCGCTTCGACCAGCTCCCCGCGGGTGACCTGGGGCTGCTGAAGCTCGTGGGGCGCCGGCTCAGCGGCGGCGACCCGCGGGCGCGGGCAAGCGAGCAGCAGGTGCGCAGCTTCTTCGCGCCCTACGGCGAGTGGGCCGGGCTTGCGGCCGTGCACGCAGCGGGCTTGTAGCGGCGCGTCGCCGCGTGGCGCGCTAGGACGCGGTCGCGTTCGAGCTGCCGTCGGGCACGAGCACCGCGGCGCCGGTGAAGCGGCCGGCGCGCAGGTCGGCGAGCGCCTCGTTTGCGTCCTTGAGCGCGTACGTCGTGACGTGGGTGCGCACGTCGGCGCGCGGCGCGAGCGCGAGCAGCTCCTCGCCGTCGTGGCGGGTGAGGTTCGCGACCGAGCGCACGCTGCGCTCCTCCCACAAAAGCTCGTAGGGGAAGCTGGGGATGTCGCTCATGTGGATGCCGCCGCACACGACCGTGCCGCCGCGCGCCAGCGCGCCCAGCGCCACGGGCACGAGCGCGCCGTCGGGGGCGAAGACGATGGCCGCGTCGAGCTCCTCGGGAGGCGGCTCGTCGCTGGAGGCGGCCCACTCCGCCCCAAGCGCAAGCGCGAACTGCTGCGCGGCCCGGTCGCCGGGGCGGGTGAAGGCGAACACGCGCCTGCCCTGCCAGCGCGCGACCTGGGTGAGGATGTGCGCCGCCGCTCCGAACCCGTACAGGCCGAGCCGCTCGGCGTCGCCGCACATCGACAGCGCGCGATAGCCGATCAGCCCTGCGCACAGCAGCGGGGCGGCCTGGGCGCTGGGGTACTCGGGGGGAATCGAAAAGCAGAAGCGCTCGTCGGCGAGCGCGTACTCGGCCATGCCGCCGTCGATGTCGCAGCCGGTGAACCTCGCGCGCAGGCAGAGGTTCTCGCGCCCGCTGCGGCAGTAGACGCACTCGCCGCACGTCCAGCCCAGCCAGGGCACGCCGACGCGCGCATCGCGCTCGGAGGCAGCCGACGTCCCCTCGCCGCCCGCCTGCACGGTGGCGACGATCTGGTGTCCGAGCACGCGCGGCGGCGAGGCGATCGGCACCTCGCCGTCGAGCAGGTGCAGGTCGGTGCGGCAGACGCCGCACGCGTGCACGCGCAGCAGCAGCTGGCCAGCGCCCGGCTCGGGGATCGGCCGGTGTGTCGCGCGCAGCGGCTGGCCGACGCCCTCGAAGACCATCGCGCGCATCGTCTCGGGCTCGCGTGGGGCGCTCATGGCTCGCTCCAGTCAACCATCCTCAGGGCGGTTGGGGGAGGATGGCGCCGTGACGCCTGCGCACCCGCGATGACCGCCTGCCTGTACTTCAGCGACCCCGTCTGCCTGGAGCACGATCCATCCGCGCTCTGGCCAGGGCATCCCGAGAGCCCGCAGCGGCTCGTGGCGATCGAGCGCGCGCTGGCGGCGCGTGCGCGTCCGCGATGGGAGCGCCGCCGCGCACGGCCGGCGGATGAGGAGCAGCTGCATCTCGTCCACAGCGCCGCCCACGTGCGCGCCGTGATGGCGCTATGTGCCGCGGGAGGCGGCGCGATCGACGCCGACACGCTCCTCAGCGAGCGCTCGTGCGCGGCGGCGCTGCACGCGGCCGGCGCCGCTTGCGCGATGACGCGCGCGCTGCTGGCCGGCGAGGGCAGCGCCGGCTTCTGCGCCGTGCGCCCGCCCGGCCACCACGCCGAGCCCCGGCGTGCGATGGGCTTCTGCCTGTTCAACAACGTCGCGATCGCGGCCGAGCTCGCGCTCGCCGAGCTCGGGGCCGGCCGCGTGTTCATCCTCGACTGGGACGTCCACCACGGCAACGGCACGGCCGAGATCTTTCGCCGTCGCGCCGACGTGCTCTACGCGAGCATCCACCAGGCGCCTTTCTACCCCGGCACGGGCCCGCTCGAGGACGCCGGCTGTGGCGAGGGCGAGGGTTTCACGATCAACCTGCCCGTCCCGGCGGGCTCGGGCGGGGAGCTGTGGGTGGCGCTGCTCGCGCACGTGGTGCTGCCCGCGGCGGTCGCGTTCGCCCCCGACCTCGTGCTCGTGTCGGCCGGCTTCGACGCCCACGCCGAAGACCCCCTGGCCGCCTGCGAGCTGCAGACCGCCGCGTTCGCCGAGATGGCACGGCGCGTGCGCGCGCTGGCGAGCGCGGCGGCGATCCCCGTGGGAGCCGTGCTCGAGGGCGGCTACAACCCGCCGGTGCTGGGCGAGTGCGTCGGCGCCGTGCTCGACGCGCTCGCCGGCGAGGACGAGGGCGGGGAGGAGGCGCAGTTCATCGCCGACGTGGACGAGCTGCCCGAGGTCGCCCGCGCGCTCGCGCAGGTGCGCCGCTACTGGCCGCTGTGAGCGCGCCGGGCGGGCACGCTAGCCGAAGAACAGCTCGGCCGTCTCGTACAGCCGCGGGTCCAGCAGCTTGGGCTCGCGCAGCGCGGCGGCCAGCGACACCTCGACGATCTCGGT
>Ga0187783_10003201_pt1 | contig 12073 bp, 8 predicted proteins | sample 1015_SJ02_MP02_2_FD_132471 | JGI IMG/M metagenome (GOLD analysis project Ga0187783, IMG submission 132471) | Tropical peat soil microbial communities from peatlands in Department of Meta, Colombia - 1015_SJ02_MP02_20_MG | ecosystem: Environmental > Terrestrial > Soil > Wetlands > Peat | place... | reverse complement strand
GATCATCACGAACCAGGACTATCCGCCAGAGTTGGGAACCCTGTCGAAAACGCACGCCGATGGGGAGATCCTCGGTCGAGCGTTGCGCAAGGTCGGCTTCGACATTCAACTGGTCAAAGACGCCGACAAATCATCGATGCTGAGAGCAATATCGGATTACGCCGAACGGCTCGAGAGGGCGGGTCCGGATGGCGTAGGTTTCCTGTATTATGCGGGACACGGGGCGGCAACCGAGAAGTTCGGCGACAACTATCTGATTCCTGTTGGCGCGCAGATCGGCTCACAGCTGCAGCTGACGACGCTTGGCGTGCAGCTAGGTGAGGTCATCGACATCCTTTCGCAGGCCAACAGCCAAGTCAATTTCGTGGTTATCGATGCCTGTCGCGACGTGGCGTTCGGCCCTGCTTCTGGGCAACGTGGTCTGAAGCCGGAGGTGGAGCGCAGAGGGATTCTGATCGAGTTCTCGACGGGACCGGGCGATGTGGCAGTGGACGACAACATTTTCTCAAGGGCCCTAGCAGATGAGATGTCGCAAGCCGGCCGCGAGGCCCTGCAGGTTTTTCGCGGTGTCCGCTTGAAGGTGCTCGACGCCACCCATGACGCGCAGTTTCCCTGGACTCGCGATGGCCTAGTCCGGGATTTCTACTTTGCCGCCCCGCCTGCCGCCGACTCCAAAGCCGACCAGCTCAGGTCGGCCCGGATGCTGGCCGAATGGGCGGCGATCAAAGATAGCGATAGCGCTCCACTCCTTGAACAATTCGAGCAAAGGTACGCGAGCGGGATCTTGAGCGACGAGGCGCGACGGCGGCGACTCGCACTGGCAGCTCCTGCCCGGATAGCGCGGACGTCTAAGCCGCGTAAACCGATAACCGTTTGGAATGTCGCGAGCCCTCACCCCGGAGTTGCCGAACCAAGGGCTGTCGTACCTCCGCGCCTGGAGCGTCGAGCAACCGCCCTGGGCTATGTCATTGACGTTTCCATCGTGCCGGCCAAAGAGTTTGCGGCGAGATTGTTTGAAGCGATGGGAACCGACAAGCAGCCTGACATTCTTTCGCTTGATAACTATGGGCATCTGACCGGAATTACCACTGGCCTTGGCAATTTCGTGGGAATTCAGACGAATGCTCAGGTGAGAAAAAACCTTGTTGCGGTGGAAGAAGTTCTGAGTGAGTTCGCTCGGGGTTGGCAATTCCTTTTGCGAGGGTCGCCAAACCACGACATTGCGCGGGCGCTGGTCGAAGATCTCGTTGACTGCGACGAAGAAGCGTTGGACCGCGAACGGGTTGACCTTTTTGAGCTTCGTCGAGTAAGCGAAGCCGCGGTGGCGAGCTTTGTCGAGTGCCGACCCTTCGATTGGGGTATAGCCGACCCGAACCGATTGGCGACGACATGCAAGCAAGACAGCGCGCCCCTTCGCGTCAAGGTCATCAAGACGTGTAGACTTTCCGGCAACGACCGATTGGCCTTTGCATCCTCCGTGGTTGCAATTGACAGCAACGAACGTATCGGCCGGCGTTCGGTCGTAACCGTCCTGCATCACGCCGACGGATGGCGGGTGCTCAGCGTGGCAACGGATCCTGTCAGCGCGAGGCAATTTGCAGCGGACGTGCTGCCTCTTGCAAAAAGGCTGGCGACTGGGTCGAACGCCTCCAAAGGGCCGTCCCCCGGACCTGCCGTCATTCTGACGCCAGACGGCGCATTTCCTTCGCCGGAGGCCGGCGAACGCTTCGGAGACTTTGTCTGGAACGGCAGCGCATCAACGGGGGTAATCGGCGAAATCGCCGAATTCAATTATGGACACGATGTGCGGTTGTTTCTTTTTCCTGGTGCGTCTGACGGGCGGGATAGACGGCTCAGTACCGGTCAGCTTTGGAGGACGAGAACGCCTTGGGTATGGCGGATCTGGTCCATAGGTCGCGATGGCGTCGTCGTCTTCTCCGACACTCGGCAGTTTCGCAACTGATCGAGATGGTTGACGCATCTTCAACATTGCGTCTTGGCATGTGATGGCGGGGTAACGACGATCGGGTGCCGAGTCGAGCGCTTGGCACCGGTTTGTCGCCGCCTCCGTCCACCACCGCGCGAACGTCAACCATGTCCACTCGGCGATCGGTCAGAGCTCTATCATCGCGCCTTGCGGCTCGCGACAGGGACCGGGACTGGTTCCTTATCCTGACCTGTCGCGCTACAAATATCTGCCGGAGGAAGTCCAGGGGAGCAGCCCTTGGCGGCAATGGCGGAGAGTTGCGGCACTAGGGGTTGGGTAATTTGCCGGCCGCTGAGATGTGTTCCATTGCCACCTCAAGCCCGCCACGCTCGCGGCACCTTTGCCCGGTTGCAAGCGTAAACCTCGTTGCCGAACATAGGCGCCATGACCGAACCTGAGACGGTGTTGCAGTTGCCCAGCGTTGCCGCCCGTGAGATCAGCATCGCCGCAGAGGACGGCTATCCGCTGACCGCGACATGGCTGGAGCCGAAGACAGCCAGCGCACCTCTCACCATTATCGGGCCGGCAGTCGGCATTCCCAGCCGCTATTACCGCAACTTCGCCGCCTATCTCGCCGAACGGGGAAGACCGTCGCTGATCTTCGACTACCGCGGAATTGGCGCCTCACGCCGCGGCTCACTCAAGGGCTTTCAGGCGCGAATGCGCGACTGGTGCATTCTCGATGTGCCTGGCGTACTCAACTGGGCGGCCCGCGCTCAGCCCGGCCAGCCGCTCAACTGGATTGGCCACAGCATGGGGGGTTTCGCTACCGGCCTCGCCCACAACAATCATGTAATCTCCCGCCAGCTCAACATCGCCACGCTCAGCGGCTACTGGGGTCGCATGGCAAGGCCGGAGCGCTACCGTGTACGGATCCTGATGGGGTACGTCGCACCGCTCTTAGCACGCACTCTCGGTTACTTTCCCGGGTTTCTGATGGGCGGCGAGGACCTTCCGGGTCCAGCCTTCCTCGAATGGGCGCGGTGGTGCATGACGCCCGGCTTCCTGTTCGACGACCCGACACTCATCGAAACGCAACATTTCGCGCACTTCCGCGCGCCGGTACGCTTTGCCCAGATCGAGGACGACCCGTGGGGCACGCCGGCCGCCGTCGGCCACATGGCCACGAATTTTACCGCAAGTGCCGAGCGCTCGATCTGGGCTGTGCGGCTGGCAGACGCCGGCGGCGCGAAGATCGGCCACCTCGGCTTCTTCCGTAGTAAGTTTCGCGACACGCTGTGGCAGTCAGCCGTCGGCTGGCTTGACGGAGCGCGCCAGTGAACAGAACGTTCGGTTTGGTCCCCAACCCCGTTTCGGTCGGCCTTCTCTGCCGGCTCTACCGGTCGAACATCGGCAGTTTGTGCCGCTTTCGCCAACGACTTCCTTGACGCCCTCGCAGTGAGCCGGACGGGCGGTCAACCGTCTGAGGAATGGCCAGCGGTTCGGCGCAATTTGGTCATGGACTGCCACCCAGGCCCTTGAGAAAATCGAGGCCGCGCTCCGTTGCGACGATAAAACAGCCTTTGCCTGCAATTAGGGTACGCTCGACAAAGCCGCGCTCCGAGGCATCCTCCCAAACAGTCAGTCGCGGGCACGAGGTGCGCCATGCTTCCAACGCGTCGGCGTAGGGCCGCGGCTCTTTGGCGATCCACTCGACGAAGTCACGGATCAGCGGATCGAGTGTCGTGGTCATGTGCATGCACCAAGGGACGGTCGGAAGAGAAGAGTAGATCACAGCGACGACTGTGATGACTTGGCCCGCCCAGGAACGATATTGCACCTTGGTGAATCTCTCAAGAACCGGTTTAGCCATCGACGTGCCGACGATGGAGGCCGCGATGGCAAGGCTGGCCATCAGAGCCCATGCCGGCCACAGGTCCCAAGGGGCCACGGGTCTCAAGGTCGCGGTCGCTCTGTTGCGAGATGTCGCACGCGATGAGCCACCTGGCGAATGCGAAAGCCGCTCTACAAGAAATTAATCATTAAAGGTAATCGGCCACCAAGAGCTTCGCTCTCGGTCAAATTGCACGATCGCGCGGTCTCGATAAAGACCGAATGCACCGTCGGGGTTTCTACCGATTTGTTTCGACCGGTGCAGGATCAATCCTTTGAGCGTACAAAAAAGCTGTGAGGAAGTTGGAACGACTGAAGTTTTAGTAAGTTCCGCCGCTGGCGCGAAGAGACGTAAAGAGGGTCGGATCACGCAAGGGGAACATCGAGCAGTGAGGAGTTGAGCATGCGTAGATCGATCGTTACCGCCGCCTTTATGGTGGTGATTACCGCCGGACTTTTCACCGCGGCGAATGCAGTGCCTGCTGGCCCAGGCCTCCTTGCGGCCAAGGCTAATGAAACGAACGTGACTGAGGTATTATGGCGGTCCCGCCACTGGGGAGGCTGGCGTGGGCGGAGGATCTATGGCTCTTACGGTTGGCGACGCTGGCGCCCGAGAGTCTACGGCTATTACGGCTGGCGACGCTGGCGCCCAAGAGTCTATGGCTATTACGGCTGGCGACGCTGGCGCCCGAGAGTCTACGGCTATTACGGTGGGTATCGGCCGCGTGCTTATGGCTGGATGGGCTATCGGGGCTGCTGGTGAGAAGCCGAGCTAGGCGGTGTTACGACCCGAATACTGTAAGATGAGGTGCTGGACGCGTGGGCCGCGGCAACACTTCGTTGGCCGCGGCCCGCATGCGTCGATGCCCGCTCGATGCGATTTGCGGACAGACTTTGCAACGAGTGTCCTAGGCTCCTTCGTTCCCGGACCTTCGCCGCCCTTGCGCTCCGTCAAGCCTGCACGCCATTGATCATCCGGTCGGGGGCTGCTGCTTCGAGCAACATGCTGCGCCGCGTGGCCGACCGCAGCAAATGCGCCAGAAAGGGTCCTCCGAGCCTCCGAGCCCCCGGTTTCGAGCCTGCGCGCGGTAAAACGGTGCCTCAGTTCGCCGGCACTGCATCGTGCGGGGGTGCCCGGGTCGTCGATACGGTCGTAGCCGCCTGCATCGGCGTGCCGCCCGTGCAGGGCTGGCATGTGCCTCGCGCGTCGCGCCAGCCGCCCGGGCGATCTTTGCGGCAAGGTCGAAATGGCGGTCAGCCATTCCCTCGAGTCGTGGGAAACCGCCCACGGGTTCAGACCTGCCAGGCGTTGGGGACTGGCTCCCCGACTGCGATTGTTTGTGAGGCCGCGCTCGCCGTTCGTGCGCCTCCCGTGTCATCGGCTTCTCTTGCGCAGGGAGTCGTGGGTGGAGCTCCGCCGTACCGTCCTCCCCTCCTCCCCGAGGCGTGCTTGCGAAAAAGATCTCTTTGCCGATTGTGATTTGCCGCGCTCAATGGAGAGAGGCGCTTGCTGCCGCTGCAATACCTAGATGCAACGGGCGCGTACGCGCAACGACAAGCAGATCGAATTTGTCGGAGTTTTCGCCGGCAACCGGGACCACGGGATATGCGCGTCGGCATAAGCCTCAACTGAGCGCATTGAACTTCTTGCGGAAGGACGGTTGCACCGTGGTCCGGTGGACCGCCGCGACAAGCGCTCATTCTTCCAGAAACGCGGATCGGCGATCATATGACCGTTAACCGCCCCCGATGTGGCTCCTTCTGCTGCGCGGCGCAGCTTTTGTTCGGCTAAATGCCCATCGAGCGCACGTTCGCCGTCTCGGCGTCGTGGTCGACCCGATCAGGCGGGGCGCCGACGATCAGCTCCGCCATCTTGGTTAGCAGCACTTCGCCGCTTGCCGGTTTTTGCACGATGATGGCGCGCGGATAGTTCTGCTCAAGGTCAGGGTAGCCGGTGTAGAACATGTATGGGATATGCCACTCCGCGAGCAGTCGACACAAAGGCGCGATGTCGTCCTCCTGCAGCCCGTGGTCGAGGAGTGCCGCGCGAATTTGCTTGTGCTCGATTGCTGTGACGGCCTGTGCGTATGTGCTCGCGGCAACAACCTGCGCACCAACCGATTCGAATAGGCACGTAAGTTCAAGTCTGATCAGTGGATCGTCCTCAACGACCAGGATCGACCGTCCCTTCAGACGGGCTGCGCTTCCCATGCGACACCCCCAACGCTATCTCACTGTCGAGATACAGGATCGAACCTAGGGCGGAGCAGTGTTATCGGGTAGAACCCAGAGAGATCCACGCTGACTTCCCTGTGACTGCCGGCGGCCCCTCCCTAGGGGGACCCGAGCCCGGCCTTCGGTGAAGAGCAAATTGACGCGTCAGACTGGGGGTTTAGGCTGGTTTAGGCTGGGGGTTTAGGCTGTAAGACAGCTATTGCGGCATAACTCATCGGTGTCGTGGCCGTTTGCCGTTCTGGCATCGTATCAATCGCGAGCTTGGCTGCGATCGACCGCACTTGTTTCAGGCTAGGCTCTTCGGCGCGCTATATCTCGTGTGCTCCAGAATCTTGCCCAATTTTGGCCGGCGAGCCCCGAGGCTTGCGCCGCGCGAGGGCGAGAATCAGCAACGCAACGGAAAAAGATGAAGTCTCGACGTTGTACAGCATCAATCCAAAGCTCGCGGCGCTCAGCGCAACGGCGCACCACAGGAACGAGGGCCGCAGCAGGTTGACCCCTGCGGTAACGACGGCAACCACACCGAACACCGATCGCGTCGACAGTTCGACCACGGCCATGTGTCCCGCGCACAGCAAGCCGACGGCCCCATCCTCGCATGCAATACGGATCGCGGATTGATCGACAACAGATCGCAGGTATGCGGCACAGCCGATTGCTGACAAGGTCAGAGCCACAAGCCACACTCCCTGGCGCAGCGGCGGAAGGAACAATGTGGCTCCGCCAGTGTGTTGCCTCATCTCGCCCAGCGCGGGTCGCTCCTATGTCCCCGTGGCATCCTGATTGGGTGGCCGAGCCAACCCGACATGTTTCGCGGCGGAGGCACTCTTCACCGACTTTGCAATTGTCGCCCCCCATCGGTGCAACTCCGCCAGGCGCGCCCTAAAGCCGCGCCAGTAGGCGAGTTCGTTGAACCGTGTCCGCTCGATTACCGCCATGCCGATGGCGGCAATGTATGCCAGACTCTGCACGACCAGAACGACTGCAAAGACATAGATTTCCCGGATTTCCTTCTGATTGATCGCAACGAGCAAAATCGCGCTTACGATCAGCAGGCTTGCAATCACCGCTTCGGCGAACGCATGAAAATCGCGGTTGCGTCGGTGACCGCCCTTGTTCGTGCGCACAAACGGCAGGGTCCTCCCGATCAGGCCCAGTCCTACCGCCCTGGCAATTGTCCATTGCATCGACATGGCCGCCCATAACGAAGCGAATGCGCGGCCCGTCGAGCGGCTCACGCGCAATCTATACAGCGTCAGGAAGTGGGCTACCGAAACGATGAAGCTAGCGAGAATTGGAACCGTGAGAATGCCGTCGGGAATTGCGATTTCCAAGAAGGCAATTCCGGGCACCCACATGATATTCAGGAGAGTGACCATCGTTCCGAGAGTCTCGGAACCGAGCCAGCCGAGCCAACCGAGGGTGAACTCGCGCTTCTGTTCCGCGGTGAGCCCCTCGGCCCCCGGTAGGAACGAGCGCCAGTTCTTCTTCAGTATCTGCAAGCCGCCATAGGCCCACCGATGTCGCTGGTGCTTGTAGGCCTCGAAGCTGTCGGGCAAGAGGCCATAGCCGTAGCGTTGATCGGTATAATGCGCGTGCCAACCGCACTCGAGCATCCTCAGACCGAGATCGGTGTCCTCGCAAATCGTGTCGCTCGACCAGCCCCCAGCGGTCTCAAGTGCGCGCCGCCGCATCAGCAGCATCGTTCCGTGCGTGATGATGGCATTGAATTCGTTGCGTTGCACCATCCCAACGTTGAAGAAAGCGGCATATTCGCCGTTCATCGCGCGATGCATCACACTGCGCTCGCCGTCGCGGTGATCCTGCGGCGCCTGCACCATGCCGACTCTCGGGTCGTTGAACAGGGGCATCAGGTTCTTCAGCCAGGCGTTGTGTACGACATAGTCGGCGTCAATGATGCCGATCACCTCGGCGTCGACAGCAGTGTTCGCAATTGCCAGACGTAGCGCGCCGGCCTTGAAACCCAAGAGATTTTCGGCCCGTACGAACTTGAATCGATCTCCGAGGAGACGGCAGTGTTCCTCGATCGGCATCCACATTGCCGGATCCGGAGTATTATTTATGACGACCACGCACTCGAAATTCTGATAATCGAGCCGAGCAACGGCATCCAACGTCTGCTTGAGCACGTCCGGCAGCTCGTTGTGCGCCGGGATGTGGATTGAGACTTTCGCCGCCGACGAATCTGGCGTTGTCGGCGTAGTCCCGATCAGCCGCGCGGCCCTGGACCCAAATATAATCGCGGCCGCTTCCTCAATGCGCAAATAGGCGATGACGGAAAGGGGAACTGACAGCAAGATCCCAAACCCGAACGCAAGCGCGGCGCCGAACACAAAATAGTGCCCGCTCCAAAATTCGAATACGGCCGCAAACCAGGCGCCTGCGACGTTCGCAGCTGCAACAATGACAACTGTCTGCCGCAGCGTTAGACTTCTCCTCACGATCGGTAGCGAGATCAGTACCGATAGGATCAGGCCGATACCAATCTGTTGCCAATAATCCGGACCATTGATGGTGCCTTCCCACTCGAATTTTGGATGGCGCGAGGTGTCGTATATGCCCCAGTACGGACCGACACCGCCTTCGAATACCTTCCACGGCTGGTCAAATGCTTCGACGATGTTGTAGCTGATATTATCGGCCTCCGCTCGCGAGACGAATTGGCGCAACACAAGCGCCTGCTCGATGCGACCCGGATTGGCTTTTTTGAAGTTGTAGCCGGCGCTCGGCCAGCCGAACTCGGCGATGACGATGCGCTTGTTGGGATAGAGACGGCGCAATTCTTCGTAGGCGCCGATTGCCGATTCAACGGCGTTCTTCTCCGAGACGCCTTGCCAGTAAGGCAAGATGTGCACCGCGATATAGTCGACCGCCGCGACGAGCTCGGGGTGGTCGCGCCAGACGCTCCAGATTTCTCCGGTGGTCACCGGCACTGACACCGAGCTCCTCACCCTTTGAATCAGCTCGATCAGGGTGTCAATCTTTACGTCGTCGCGGAAGATCGTCTCATTGCCGACAACGACGCTCGAAACGTTGGCGTGGCGCATGGCCACGTCGATCGCGCTGACGAGCTCACGCTCGTTCTGGTCCTTATTCCTGCCGATCCAGGCACCGACTGTGACATCCAACCCAAAGTCGGCGGCTATGCCCGGCACCAACTCAGCGCCGCCGGTGGACGAATAGGTGCGGATGGCGCGCGTCAGCGGCGCGAGCAGCCTGAGATCAGCGCGAATCTTATCGATGGCGGCGCGTCCGCCGAGGTCCGGTTGGTCGGCGTTACCGAACGGGGCGTAGGATACGCTCGACAAGCGACCGGTGAAATTGGAAGCGCTGATGCGATCACAGACCAAGGAATACAGGGCGGCATGCGTACAGGCTACGAGCAATATTACCGCTCCGACAGCGGACATCGGGGCACAAAGACGGCCTGGATTGCAGGTCCTGAGCATTCCCTCAGCGCTCAGCCAACGTCCATCTGCGGATCGGCTTTGTCTTAGCGTGGGGAAAGGCCTCCGCTCAAGCGGCTTGGCGATCGTGCGATCACGGGCCGTGATTCTGAGCAACAGCCCGAGACTCCGGACATAACCTTGCCATAGTGGTGCGCTAGCGGCCGGGAAGGTTGGCCCGACGATCCCATTGAACGTGGCGCGATGTCGGGCAGCAACCGATGGAAAGCACTCCATTTCCAATTGAATTACTCGCTTGTGCATGTCGCGCATCATCGCCATGGGGGAATCGGCGACCCGATAGATGCCGGCGCGCAAGCGAAAATAGTCCGACGACGCTCGTCTGCGGCGCCGTTCCCATCGTCGACAGCGCGGCGCTCTCCACAGGTTTGAGCTTCGCAATGTCTGTCACCAGCCAGCCAAAAAAGGAGGTGTTGAGATGAGGATCGGCAGGCCGGCGCCGATGCGACTCGCGGTCAGCGCATGATCCCGGTCCATCGGTTTGCGATGGAACGTATTGGGATCGCGTCACTGCCGCTAGGAATGCGCCACTGCCATAGGAACTTCGGGCTAGCGACGGCGCATTCAGGGATTGCCACAGGAATTCTCCCCCGGATGCCACGTCTTGCCGAGTTGTATTTCAGCCCATTTGCCGATCATCCAATTTTCCGCATGCTCCTCGCGCCAGGGAACGAGAGGGAGGACTTCAATCATGTACGCGACGAGAGGCGGCGTCGCCGCTCAGACCGCCGCGCCTGCCTGCCGGCGTCGACCCGTCGAAGGATTCGGAGAAGATAGCCGCGTACCAGCGTCGCGGCGAGCGCAAGAAAGACCAAACTCAGCCAGACCGCCTGCCAGTTCGCAAAGGACTCGGTGACGACGATGGTGATGGCCGAAAGTACCAGCACAATGGCGGTCGCCGTCTCGGCATTGGGCCTTACATCGGATGCGTCGAACAGCGCATGGACGACAAACGGTATCACAGCACAGGTCAGTGCCGCCGCGGGGAAATCGCGATAGCGCGGATCGAACGCGAGCCCTAGCGCAATCTGTATCGCCAGCACACTGACAAACAGGAGCACGACCCCACAGCTGTTCTCGATGGCCCCGCGACGCGTCGTCGAGCGATTCAAAACGCCGTCGAATGTTGCGATGTACCCATTCCGCATGATCGAAGCCGTCGCGCAGATCGGTGCGGCGAGCGCCAACACGACCATTACAAGTGCGTGGAAGCACGTGGATGCGTCATAAGTCTCATAGAGGACGGATTCGGCCGTCAAACCACTCGTGATTCCGGCCGTCGTCGCTACGGCCGCGACCCCGACCCATTGGCCAAGCGTAGGTTCGATGGAGATGCGTCTGTCCCTGACCGTTAACGCGGCACCGAAGATAGCCGAAGCCACGAGTATGCCGCCGATGCCGGCTCCCAGCCAGCAAGGATGGTTGGAGACAGGACTGCCGGTCAGATATTTGCGCGTCCGCGAATAGGCGTCGTACAGGCCCCAATATCCTCCGACGGTGCCTTCCCAGGCTCGCTTCCACGGCTGGTCGAACGCCTCGATGACATTAATGTCGAATCGCTCGCGTTCCGCGAGGGCGAGCACGTCCTGGATGACACGAGCCTGATTGGCCGGCGAAGCCTCGGCCGCCATCCGCATGCGGCCGCGGCTCGGCCAGCCGACCTCTCCGATGTAGATCTCCCTATTTGGAAATCGTGCCGCGACTCGGCGGCGAACCTCCTCCACATGGTCGGCAGCACGCTCTGCCGCGACCGGTATGTCCTCCCAGTAGGGCAATACGTGGATGGTGATGAAATCAACCGCGTCGGCAATCTCGGGATAACGCAACCAGTATTCCCAGACATCGGCATATGTCACCGGAACGGAGACCGCGGCCTTAACGCGTCTGATGATATTGATGAGGGCTTGCGGCGACTGATCCCCGCGCAGGAGCACCTCGTTACCAACGATCAGCGACTGAATCGTCTCGCGATGTGCTTTGGCCATTTCTATGGCGGCGTTGATTTGCTCCTCGTTTTCTGCGGCTTTGCGGCCGATCCACAATCCTTGCTGTACCCGAATTCCGTATCGCCCCGCGAGAGCCGGGATTCGTTGGTGGCCCTGGTCGACTTGATATGTCCGCACGCAGCGGGATATTTCGGAAATTCGCCGCAAGTCTTCGTCTATTCGGGCGGCGGGGATATCCAAGCGACGCTCCACTGGACTTTCAGATCCGCGGAACGGCGCGTAGGATACGCAAGGCGGTCCGGCTACCGGTGCGAGCGTAGTTCCTGACCCGATGGGGATTCCCAACCACGTCCAAAAACAGACGATCATAGCCGCAGATGCGGCGTAGAGGCTTAGGGGCACAGGGCCGCGCGCCGATATCGGTGCTCGTGCTGCGGTCAGAGGCGCCGCAGCGCACTCAGATCCCGAACGCCTGCCCCGCCATGGATTTTGAACCGACATCGATCGCCATTCCCTCCTACAGCAGGGCCGATCCTATCGCGAAGCCGATCGGCGCGCTTGGAGGATTGCAGGCCTTCCAGGTT
>Ga0187783_10003200_pt1 | contig 12074 bp, 11 predicted proteins | sample 1015_SJ02_MP02_2_FD_132471 | JGI IMG/M metagenome (GOLD analysis project Ga0187783, IMG submission 132471) | Tropical peat soil microbial communities from peatlands in Department of Meta, Colombia - 1015_SJ02_MP02_20_MG | ecosystem: Environmental > Terrestrial > Soil > Wetlands > Peat | place... | reverse complement strand
CGCGCGAGCACGTCGCGCTCGTCACCACCTGGTGACCGGCTCCTTCCACCGTTCGCGCGGCGGGCTCCGCGCATGTAGACCGATACGGTCGAGCCCCGCGCTAGGCCATGCACGTGGGTCCCCGAAGCCCGCAGGGATGTCCGATCGCCCTGACCGCGGGCGTGCTCTTGCTGGCCCTGTCGCTCGTTCCCCCGCCCGCCGGTCCGCCCTCGACACCCTCTCTCGCCTCCGTGGGTGAATTGGTCCCCGCGACCGTCGCCCTCACCATCTCTCCCCGCGCGTGGTGGCTGGTCGACGGCGGCTCCACCGACCTCTCGGCGACGTGGGCCGACCCCTCCCCGAGCTGCGAGCTTACTCCGATCTGGTTCCACTGGTCGCTCCCGGGCGGTGGACCGGAAGGAGTCCTGGATTCCCTGAACGGGAGCGCCGCGCGCTTCACCGCCGGGGCCGGAGACCCGGGCGTCACCGCGGTCGAGGTTCGCGCTGTAGCCGCGCTCGATTGCGGGAATCGGAGCTCCCTGATCGTCGCGTCGGCCGGGGCGAACATGACCTCGGTGCCGCCACTCCTCATCGAAGGTTTCTCCGTTGGTCCCAATCCCGCCTTCCCCGGGAGCCTCACGTGGCTCACCGCGTCGGTGGTCGGCGGGACTCCACCGTACAGCTATCGGGTCGCTTGGGGAGACGGTTCGTCGACCTCGGGGAACCTGGCTTCCGCGGGAGCGCTCACCCTGTCGCACCCGTTTCGGGCCGGCTGGTACTCTCCGACGCTGACGGTCGTCGACTCGACGGGGCTCGTGAACGAGTCGACGGCCCCGACGGCCCTCGACGTAGGCTCCGGCTTCTCCCTCGGGCTGGACGCCAACGCGAGCGAGACGGATGTGGGCGTGCCCGTCACGATAAACGCGACGGTGCTCGACCCGCCGCTCGGATCCACCGCGTCCTGGTCGTGCCCCACCGCGTGGGGGACCCAGTCCCTCGACTCCAATCTCTCGGTCCACTTTCCCTGCTCGTTCCCCGGCCCCGGCACCGACAACGTAACGCTCGCCGTCTCGACCAGCCCCGGGTCACCTGGTCTGGCCGTTGCCTTCCCGGTGAGTGTCCAGCCCCCGCCGATGCTCACCGCGCTTTCCGTGAACGACACCTTTGAGATGGGCGGGCCCGGGGGGCTCGCGTTCGATCTGGCCGGGGGAGTGGCTCCGTTCCGGCTCTCCTGGTTCGAGTCGTCCACTCCGGTGGAAGGTACGGAGTCGATCGCGACGGATGGCGTCGTGGTCGTTCCGCTCCAGTGGACCCGGGCGGGGGCCTTCACCGTCGTCGCGGAGGTGATCGACGCCGACGGACTCGCGGCGTGGAACGTGTCGAACAATATCCGAGTGGACCCGGCTCTGAACGTGAGTTCCTCCGCAAGCCACACGCTGAACGCTTCAGGGGCGACCCTCGCGATCTCGGGGACCGTGATGACCGGAGCTCCCCCGTTCTTCTGGGACGTCGTTTCCGAATCTGCGCCCTTCAACCAGAGCGCCCACGGCGGGGTTCTATCGTCGGTTGGGACGTTCGACTGGTGGGGAGTCTTCCGTTCCCAGGCGGACACCACAGTCTATGTCGTAGTCACCGACGGGTCGGGCGGAGTCTACAGTGGGTCGTCAGTGCTGCAAACCCTCTCCCCTCTGGAGGGCCGACTCGCGGTCGCGGCAGACGGAACTCCGCCGCCTGGAAATTTCGAATTGAGTCTTAGCGTCGCCGGAGGACTAGCTCCGTACTGGCTGGAAGTCAACGGGAGCGAGGGACAAGAGTGGAATCGAACCCTCGGTTCGGCGTGTAATGGTACCTGGTTCTTCCCGGCCGCCGTGGATGGATCCCTGGGCCTTCAGATAGTGCTCGTCGACGCATCAGGATCCGCCCTGCACTGGAATGTTACGGTCGTCGTCACCCCGGTATCCCCCAGCGCCACCGGACCCCCGTCCGACTCCTACGCGACGGGGGCGGCGGTCGTGGCTGCCCTGGCTTTCTGCGCGTTGAGCGTCGTTCTCTACCTTCGCCGAAGGACTTCGAGCAGGGAACGGCCCAAAGTCCCGGACCCGGTCCCCGTCCTCCGACGGATAATCGAACCGGCGGACGGTGCCGACCGCGCGACCGTCGAACTGCTGGCCGAGGAGGAGGGGGTTCCGATCGAACTCGCCCGATCGACTATCGACCGGCTGATCCACGAGGGGGTCCTCCGACGAGAGGCCGCATCGGACGGCGAGGAGGTGATCTCGTGGAGCGACCTCTCCTCACCCTAACTCGTGCGTCGGGCGGGCTCCCCTGTGCCCTGGTGTTTACCGCAGTCATTCTCCTCCTTTCCGCACCGCTGCAATCGCCGTCCCCCGAGATTCTGTCATCGCACCTCACGCTCGAACGTCCCCTCGCTTCCAACGCCTCCCCTGTCGACAACTTTACGGCGTCCGTCGACCGGCTGGTCGAACTTCTGGGTCTTGCGGGGAGCGGCCTGCTCGCGCTCGTATGGGCCCGGGTAGCGCTCAGCTGGTTTTCCCACGACGTGACCAAGAAGATCCAGGCCAAGGATCGGGCCCGGGACGCTCTCGTGGGGACCTTGCTCTTCGTGGCCGCTCTTACGGGGCTGATCTGGGGACTCGCTCACTGGGTGCTCACCGGGAGCTGACGGTGGGGGTTCGATGTTCGCGATGGATCTCGGACCGTACATTCAGGCACTGCTCTTCGCGCTTTTCGCGGGACTTACGGCGATTGTCACCGCCATCACCGGCCCCACGTACGACCAGCTCCTCGTGCCGGAGTTGTCCCCCGGGGCACTCTACCCTCCCCTAGCAGTGCATCCACTTCCCGGGGCCGGCTTCCTCCAGCTCCTGACCCCGCAGAACTACCTCTCCGAAGCCGCACAGTTCTCGACGTACCTGCTCGTCAACATCGTCGATCCGGCCATCGCCCTGGTGGCGGTCGGGGTCGCAGTTCTCTATCTGGCGCGGTCCTTCATCGCCCGCTGGGCGCAGCAGTTCGACGACCTGCTACCCCGCCTAGTCATTGCCATCGTTGTGGCAAATTTCACGCTGCCCATCCTGGGCGCGATCCTCTCGCTCGGCAGCACCGTCTACCCCGTCTTCGCGGATTGGGACGGCGGGCAGTGGCAGCACTGGGTCAATCTGGCCGGTTACGGCCAGCTCACCTTCTCGTGGGACAACGGGGCGCTCGCCTTCGTCCTATCGATGGTCGAGTTCGCCCTGGTCTTCGGCCTCGTCCTCGCCATCGGTGTTCGCGACGCGTTGCTCGCGGTGCTGGTCGTCCTCCTTCCCATCTTCACCCTGCTCTGGCCGTTCCGGCCGCTCGCACCCTTGACCCGCCGGGCGTGGCTTCTCTTCGTCGAACTGGTCTTTCTGCCCTGCGTGACGGTCGTCCCACTCCAGCTGGCCGTGAACAGCTCCAGCGCGGTGATGCTGGTGGGCTTCCTCGGTTGCGCTCTCGCTTCTCCCTTCCTACTTTCCCTCGCGGGGACCCATCTCGCGGCCTTCGGTTCCTTCGCGAGCGCCTCCACGATCAGCTCGGGCACACAGCGCGGCTTCTCGGCCACGCCAAGCGCCACTTCCGGCTATCTCTCGGGGATCTCCAGCGCCTCGAGCCGAACGGGGATTGGTGCCGCGCTCACCAGCACGAGCCGGGCGGCCGGCTCGACCTCGGCTCCCGCGGCCGCCCCCCTCGCTGCGGCCCACGTCGTGGGGCACGGCGCGGCGCATCTCCTGCGACACCTTCGCTCCTCGGCCGAGACGCCTCCGACCGGTCGCAGCTGGCCGGCCGTACGACCCGGAGGGTAAGGATGACATGGACGCCGTCGCAGACGGGGGCCCGGTCGTTCGCCTTCCCGAGCGAATGGATCGACGCCTACGATTCGGACCGTTCGCATCCGCCCGAGATGCGCTCAAGTTCGTCACGTACGCGGCGGTCGGGGCTGTGTTCGCCCCGTTCACCTCGCCCTGGGTCTGGGTGGTCGTCGTCGCACTGGGCTTCGTCATCTCGGTCTACCGCCCGGAAGGGAGCGCACTGGACGAGCAGGCCGTTGCATTCTGCCTTTGGAAGCTCCGCAGCCGGCCGGGAGAACGGGACATGAAGGGGTCCCGGGCGCACCGAACGGTCCATGCTGGGCTCCTCCGCCTCGGGAACGGTCAATACGTCGCCATGGTCCGTTCGGGCGGCACGCCCTCGGCGTACCTGCCTCCGGTCGAGCTGGCCCGCCGGTTCGAAACCTTTCGGGATTTCCTTCGGTCCGTCCGTGGCGGGCTCGCGTTCGCTGTCCTGCTCGGACCGATGCCGTCGGGTCCGGTGGTTCCGGCCCTCGCGCCGTGTTCGGGTCCCGATCACGAGGCGGCGGCGGGCTACACGGAGCTGGTGTCGGTTCTTTGCCGGCGACGCTCGGTCCGCCAGGTCGACGTCGCTCTGCGAACCGAGGGGACCGGGGCGGAGGGAGTCGCGGACCTGGAGCTCCGAGTCACCGGTGTCATCGAGCGGCTCGGCGGCCTGGGACTCCGGACGATCCGGCTTCGCCGGCGGACGCTCGAGGCGGCGGCGCGACGGTGGGGGTGGGAATGGCGCCGCACGGCCGAGTAGCCCCGTCGAGCTCCGTCGCGCTCTCGATCGAATTCGACGCCTTCAGCGTCGCGGTGGGTCTGGCGATCGTGGCGGGAGCCCTGTCGCTCCTCGCCGGATACCTGACGTCCTTGACGGTCGCTCTGGCTGCCCTCGCGTTCGCCGGCTGGGCGGCGCGATCGGCTTCGTCCGTCGTTCCGGGGCAGCGAATCGTCTCGATTCGTGGTTTGGGAATCTCGTTTCTCGTGATTGGCATCGCGTTGTTCCTCCTTCTTCCCCCGCCGTGGGCGGGCGGCCGCGCCCTCGTACTCGCACTCTCCCTCGTTCCGCTCTGGGCCGCCGAGCGACCGACATCGCGCCACCGCCCTCTCCGCCCCGGAAAGGGATGGTGAGGATGCCGCGGGCCGGCGCACACCCGCACGAGAGCGCGACGTGGCTGCGTTCCGGCTGCCGATATCTGGCTCCGTTGCTCGTCACTCAGTTCCCCACCGAGCTACAATTCGGATTCCTGGGACGAGTCCTTCCAACGACCGAACCGGTCGAGCTCACGGTCGAGATGTACCGAATCCCTCCCGCGCAGGCGCTCCAGATGGTCCATGGAGCGCGGGCGGTGGCGGAGGCCGAACTCGCCGCGGGGGACTCGGGCCCGGCGACGCCGGAACTGGAGATAGAGCGAACAGCCTCGGAGGAGTTCGGCCGCGCACTCGCTCGACGCACCCAAGAGCTGTGGAAGGTCGGCCTGCGATTCGTCGCGCGGGGGCCCTCGCGGCCCCGATGCGAGGCGGTCCGCGTTCGCCTGATCGAGCGACTCTCCTCGCTGGGATTCCGCACCCGCCTCCCGCGCTACGAAACCGAGCTCTTACTTCGGGCTCCGGACCTCACCGCAGGCGAGGCCCGACCGAAGGGCTACTGGCATACACTACCGACCGACGGCGTTGCCGCGCTGTTTCCCTTTGTGGATGAGAGTATCGTCGAGCCGCGGGGAGTACTCGTGGGTCTGGCCCTCTCCGATGCGAGCCCGGTGTTCCTGAACCGTTGGGAACACGCCAGTTTCTCGTGGGGGGTTTTCGGAACGACCGGCGCCGGGAAATCCTTCGCGACTGCGCTCCTCGCGCTCCGAACGCGATGGATGGATCCCTCGGTCGAGATTACGATCCTCGACCCGCTGGGAGAGTTCGGAACCCTGGCGCGAACTCTCGGAGGTGAAGTGATCCGTATCGCGGACGGTCGGGGTGGTCGTCTGAACCCGCTCGACCCGCGCACGACCGGTGGGAACCGACGCGAGAAAGCGGGACACGTCTCCACGATGATCCGCGCGCTCTTTCCCAGTCTGGAGGACGCGGAGTCGGCCGCCCTCGACACCGCCATCTCCCGTCTGTTCGAACGCGGTCCGGATATCCCGACCCTGAGCGACCTCACCCGGGAACTCGAACAGACCGGGGCGGGTCTGTCGCGGCTGCGAAACTTGCTCGAGGTCTTCCGCACCGGCTCACTCCGGGAGGTCAACGGCCCGACGACTGTCGCGGACGGGGCCGGCCCCATCGCGGTCGACTTCCGGGGCGTTCCGCCCGACCAGCTGGGGTTCCACCTCTCGTATGTCCTGGACTGGGCCTACGGACGCCTCCGCTCCCGGCCCGGTCCGAAACTTCTGATCATCGACGAGGCCCATCTGCTTGCCCGGCACCCGGCGACGGTCGCATTCCTGGACCGGGTGGTCCGACACGTCCGTCACTTCCGGGCCGGGGTGCTGGTCGTGAGCCAGACCCCCGAAGACTTCCTCGGTTCCTCGGAGGGTCGGGCCATCCTCCGCAACCTGTACGCCACGGCGTTCCTCCGTTTGCCGGAGGTGTCGGCGGCAGCCCGAGAGTTCTTCGGTCTCACGTCCGCGGAAGCGGAGTGGCTGCCGAAGGCCCGGTTGCCGCGCGAGGCAGGCTACTCCGAGAGCTTGTGGAGGACCGGCGAGCTCCACTTGCCGCTGGCCATCGTGGCGTCCACGCCGGAGTACGAGTTCCTCTCCCCCCTGCTGGGACGCGCGGGTTCGACCGCCGACGATGCCCCTCGAACGGGAGTTTTATGAGGGCCCGTCGGGACGGACGAACGTGGACGCGGAAGCGACGTCCGAACGTCCCGCGCGCCGTCGCACCCGCTGGGACCTGAAGGCGATCGTCGAAGACGTTGCCGGCCGACCGATTGACGAGCTTCAGGACCCCGACCGCCCCACGCACCCGTATCTCGAGGGGAAAATCCGCCCCCCTGAGAAAGACGGGCGACCGCCGTGGGCATCTCCGCCGCGACGCGTGCCGATCGAGCCGGAGGCGTACGACCCGGTCGGCCACGTCTATCCTCCGCTCGTCGGAGTCGTGGGACGCGAGTATCACGGGTCCGAGCACCAGCATCATCAGGAGACGCTCGAACACCACGGGCCCGACCACGAGGCTTCGCCGGGCAACCCGCCCCGTCCCGCCGGGCCGTCCCACCGGCCCGAGCGGATCTACCTCCACTACCTGCTGCTCCACATGGACCGGCTCAGCCCGTCCGCGCTCCAGTACCTCCGGCTGGCCGTCGAGGAGGAGGTCGCGCATCGCGCGCGCCCGTCGCTGCCTCCGGCCCCGGGTCCATAGGCCAACCGAGCTCCCGTCCTCGGGCAACCAGCGCGCGGTAGACGTTCGAGTCCCATTCGACACCCACCGCGCTTCGCCCCCATCGAATCGCGGCTTCGATCGTCGTGCCCGACCCCGCGAAGGGGTCGAGCACGGTGTCCCCCGCGACCGAGAACATCCGTACGAGCCGCTCCGGTATCGCTGGCGGGAATGCGGCGCTCCGGCCGTTCTCGCCCCCCTGGCGGGCCCCGCGGATGTCGGACCAGATCTGGCTGAACCAGCGATCGCGTTCCGCGCGGGAGAATCGACTCGCCTCCCGGCGCGGGTCGTGCGGTGGTAGGTGACGAAGTCGGCCCTTCCGGAACAGGAGGATGAACTCGCAGTCGAGCGTCACGTACGCATTGGGCGGGAGGAATCCGGATCCCAGGAAAGCGTTCGGCTTGTTGGTGGGTTTCTTCCAGAGGATGTACGGGAGCGCCTGAAAGCCCGCCCGGTTGGCGGCGACGAGCGTTTCCGCGTGGTTCGGCCATAGACCGAACGAACCGTTCGTCGTGCGGAGCGCGTCGCCGATATTGATCGCCAGGATCCCGCCGGGCTCGAGGACGCGGTGGCACTCCTTCCACGCCGCCGCGAGCACCCCGAGCATGGCGGGATAGTCGGTCGCGCCAAGCCGGCGGAACAGTTCGTCCCATTGGGGGATCATCGGGTAGGGAGGCGAGGTGACTACGAGCTGGACCGAATCCGGGGCGACGCGGTCCAGGTGACGTGCGTCGCCGTGAAACAGACGCACGGTGGTTTCGTGCGAGGCCGTCAACGCGCGACGCCATCGCGCGACCGTTAATACGGGCCCATCCCGTCCCACGCGCATGCGGCTCGAGCGACCGGTGCTGCAGGTCGCGCTCGACTTCGAGAACCTCTCGCGGGCGCTCACCGCCGCGCGCGAAGCGGTCGAAGGAGGGGCCGACTGGGTCGAGGCGGGCACCCCGCTCATCAAGAGCGAGGGGCTCGACGCGGTCCGCGAGTTCAAGAAGGCGTTCCCGGACAAGCGGATCGTTGCCGACATGAAGGTGATGGACACCGGCGCCTTCGAGGTCGAGATCGCCGCCAAGGCCGGCGCCGACCTGGTCACCATCCTCGGAGCGGCCGACGACGACACGATCGCGGACGGGGTCCGGGGCGGAGAGCTCTACGGCGCCGAGATCGTCGTCGACCTGCTGGGCGTGGCCGACCCGATCGCCCGTGCGAAACGGGCAGCCGAGTTGGGCGCGGCCGCGGTCTGCTGGCACGTCGGAATCGACATGCAGATGCAGGCGAAGACCCCGTTCGCCGTTCTCGCGGAGCTCACGAAAGCCACCCCGATCCCCGTGTCGGTGGCCGGCGGTCTAAACTCCGAGTCCGTGGCCGAGGCCGTTCGCGCCGGCGCGCAGATTCTCATCGTCGGGGGCGCGATCACCAAGAGTCCGCAGATCGCGGACGCGACGCGACGGATCCGCGAGGCGATGGCGACCCAGCGCGAGGTCGCCTCGGAGCACTTCCGACGCTACAGCGGGGCGGAGATCCGGGAGGCCTTCCTCAAAGTGTCCAGTCCGAACGTGACGGACGCGATGCAGCGGCGCGGCGCGATGCACGGGATCCTCCCCCACCTGAAGGACCGGTCGGTAAAGGTCGCCGGACCGGCGGTCACCGTCGTGACGCGCGACGGGGACTGGGCGAAGCCCGTCGAGGCGATCGATCGCGCCGGACCGGGCGACGTGATAGTTGTGGATGCCGGCGGAGGGACCACGGCAATCTGGGGCGAGCTCGCGAGCTGGAGCTCCAAGGGCCGCAACATCGCCGCGGTCGTGATCGACGGGGCTGCACGGGACATCGATGCGATCCTGGAGATGGGGTTCCCGGTATTCAGCCGCAACGTGAGTCCGAACGCCGGCGAGCCGAAGGGCCTCGGGGAGATCGGGGTCGAGGTCGTGGTGGGAGGAGAGCGGGTCCGACCGGGGGATTGGATTGTGGCCGACCTTTCCGGAGTGGTCGTCGTTCCGCGCGAGCGGGCGCAGGAGATCGCGAACCGGGCGCTCGACGTCCTGGAGCACGAGAACCGCGTGCGCGAGGAGATCCAGCGCGGCTCGACCTTGAGCGCGGTCCAGAAGCTCGAGCGGTGGGAGCGAGTGGGCTAAAGTAAGCCCTCCCGACTCTCCCGCGCCCTTCCGAACATCCCGGGTGCGGCCCATGAGCGTCACAATCTCGGAAACAACCCTCACCGCCTACGCCTTCGTGGCGCTGTTCGGCTTCATCGTCCTGCGCCGGGCGTACCGCCTCACCCAGGGAGTTCCGCTCCGGCTGGTGCGGGTCCTCGTGTTTCCGGCTCTGCTCGTCGTGGTCTACGTAGCGGACCTGGCCGCGATCACGTACGGAGCGGTGGGATCTACCGTCGAGAGTCAGCTCTACGCGTCCCTCGCCGTCGATGCCGCGCTGGTCGGCGTCGGGGCCTTCTTCGCCTACGGGTATGCACTACACCGCGTCGAGCTCTATCGGGCAGAGGGAGAGACCCGATGGAGTTACCGAATGAACGCGTGGACGCAGATCGTCTATGTCGCGCTGTTCTTCGTTCGCACGGCGATCGAGTCGGTCGTGCTGAACCTGTCGCCGTTCTCCACTCCTTCCGCGACGCAGCTCGCGGCCGTCTCCCCCTTTGCCCTCTTCGCGTTGTTCGCGGTTGACGCCCTGTGGGGCGTTTCGACCGGATTCCTGATCGGTCGGAACGCGGCAGTGTATCATCTCTGGCGACAGAAGCTCGCGGAGCCGGCGTCCCCCGCGGGGGCCGCCCTGCCCTAGCGTCCGGAGTCCCTCGTTTCCGGCACGAGTGAGTCGATCACGCGAGAGCCAGCCCAGAGCCGCGCGGCTTTCCGAGCGAGCTCGGCGGCCTGGGCGCGATTCGGACCCGTCCAGTGAACCATCCACGGGATTGGGTATTCCACCTCCCACAACAGGAGCGGCTCCGGCTCCGCCGTCGGGAGCGTCAGTCGGGTGGAGCCGTCCAGTGCCGACTGTAGGCGCTCGACCGAAAGGCGACCGGAATCGATCTCGCGGAGAGCGGCGACGATCTTGCGGACCATGCCCCAGACGAAGGAGGGGGCGCGGACCTCGATTCTGGTCCCACCGCGAACTTTGCTGATCGTCACCGATTCGATGGTCCGAAACACCCGGTCCGCTTGCGAAATCGCCCGACCGAGGGAGCGGACATCCACTTCGCCCGAAAAGCGGGCGGCCGCGTCCTTCACCCGTCGCGGGTTTTGTAGCGGTCGAGCTTCGAAGTACCGGTACGTTCGGCGTACCGGACGGCGCACTCGAAAATCGGATGCTACCGGAGTCGCGGCGGTGAAGTAAATCGACGGATGGATCCCGTTCAGCGCTCGCAGCAGGGTGGGCCCCGGGAGATGGTGCTCGAGCACGAGCGCATTCGCGCGCGCGCTCACTCCCCGGTCGGTGCGACTGGCGACTGCGAGGGAGGTGACGGGCTCGGACCGGGGACCCCTCTTGGGAGTTAGCCATCTCCGGATCTCTCCTTCGACGGTAGGAAACCCCGGCTGCCGTGCCCATCCGTAAAATACGGTGCCGTCGTAGCCGAAACGCACCAAGTAGCGCGACGTGGTTCCCGCACGGGATCGCGGCTCTAAAACGCACCCCGTGAGCCTTCGATTCTGGGGACTCTCGGCGTGAGAAATCGTACCATATGTCTAACTATGTAGGGCTATACACTCTAAATTCATTCACTATATATTCCGTGCCGTCGTGCCACGGCCGATGCGAAGCGACTCGATCGAGGGCACCCGGGGCATTGCCCTACCTTAGGACGGGCCACGCATCGATAGACGAATCGGTGAAAAAATGAGCACACCAGAGAATACGGGTACGACAACGACGAACCAGGCCGCACCGACGGAGAGCCTCTCCTCTCCGACCACCCGGAAGCGGTCCGGCACGATGGCGGTGGGTGCGGCGATCGCGATCGCCGTGATCCTGCTGATCGTGGGCCTCGCGGCTGGCTACTTCGTGGGAACTTCCACGGTGAAGAGCTCGAGTACGGCCAAACCATCCCTGGTCGAGGCGGGGTCGAGCCTGCTCTATCCGCTGATCACCTCGTGGGCGGGCAATTACTCCGCGGCGACGATCTCGGGCGGAGCGCAAGGTAGCGGTACAGGACAGAGCGATGCGGAACTCGGTCTGGTCAACATGGGTGGCTCGGACGGCTACCTGACCAACGCGAGCGCCACGAGTCTCATCAACGTCCCGGTCGCGATCTCGGGCCAGCTCATCTACTACAACATCCCGGGAATCTCGGCGCACCTCAACTTCAACGGCACCGTCCTCGCGATGATCTACAACGGGACGATCACCACGTGGGACAACCCGTGGATCCTGGCAGCGAACCCGGGCGAGTCGACGGCGCTGAGCAGCCTCTCCAGTGAGACGATCAGCCCGATCGTGCGCTCGGACTCGAGCGGGGACTCGTTCTTGTTCAGCTCGTACTGCTACATGTCCTGGGCCGGCTGGGGATTCGGCTTCGGCACCAAGGTCCTCGAGACGGACCCGCATGCCACGGGCGCGGTCGGTAACTCGGGCATGGTAACGGCGATCCACACGACCACGAACTCGATCGGCTACGTGGGAATCAGCTACGAGGCGAGTGCGAACGGGGACGGCCTGACCTACGCGGCGCTCGGCACCAACGCGGCCAACAGCGCCGCGGGTGGCATCGTCGCGTCGAACTACATCCTGCCGAGCGCGGCGAACATCTCGCAGGACGCGGACCTGGGACTCCAGAAGCTCGACTTCTCGCAGTACCAGCTCGCGACGAGCCTGATCATGGGCGGACCGGCGGCCGGG
>Ga0187783_10003199_pt1 | contig 12076 bp, 10 predicted proteins | sample 1015_SJ02_MP02_2_FD_132471 | JGI IMG/M metagenome (GOLD analysis project Ga0187783, IMG submission 132471) | Tropical peat soil microbial communities from peatlands in Department of Meta, Colombia - 1015_SJ02_MP02_20_MG | ecosystem: Environmental > Terrestrial > Soil > Wetlands > Peat | place... | reverse complement strand
GGAGCACGCCGGACGATCGCCCTCGAACGCGGGGGAGGAAAGTCCGGGCTTCACAGGGCTGGGTGCAGGATAACGTCCTGTCGGGGCGACTCGAAGGAAAGTGCCACAGAAACATACCGCCCCACATTTTTTGGGGTAAGGGTGAAATCGTGAGGTAAGAGCTCACGGAGCGCTGCGGCGACGCAGGCTCGGGTAAACCCCACCTGAAGCAAGACCGCTCGATCACCTGCCTCGGGCAGGCGGATGGCCCGTCCGAACGAGCTACGTCGCATTGAGGCGCTCGGCAACGAACGCCCCAGAGAGATGGTCGTCACCCACACGTGGGTACAGAATCCGGCTTACAGGCGTGCTCCGTAGTTGCTCGCGTTACGCGGCCTCTTCGCTCGGGGTATGCCGCCCTCGCTTGTTCTCAGATTAATCGCTCGGGCGGCATACCCACTCGCCAGAGGCGCATAGCCGCTCGCTTATATGCTGTGCAACTGATGGGTTAATGCGCGCGTTCTAGCGAAGGAAAGGTTTCGATGAGTCAACAGTTCACCCCGGAAATGACCGTGGACCAGGCGTTCAAGCTTCACGCCGGCGCGCGCCGCGTGTTCGCGCGTTTCCATCTCGGCGGCTGCTCGAACTGCGCGATCAGCGAGTCGCACACAATCGGAGCAATCAGCGACGATTATGGCATTCCTTTGCCGATGCTTCTCGAAAGCCTCAACGCACTGTTCGATCAGGGAACGCTCTCGGTTGGCGACAGCGTTCGCATCCCCGACGAAATTCGAGCCAGAATCCCGCAGTTAGCCAACGTTCCCGAGGTTGGGCAAATCACGGGTGCGGAGGCCGGCGCGTACACCGCAGACTTCGGCGAGGTTCGCCTGCAGGGGCTTGCCGAGGACTTCGTCGTAGTCGAACCGTCGCTGGACTCAGCGCGCTAGATCAGGGGCTTTCGCGCGCTAAAGCCCTCCTCCAAGCCATGCCAGTGCGCCACTCGCGGTTCGCCAAGCTTCCAGCAGAGATAGATGGGTTCGTCGTCCCGCATCGCGGGAAAGTCGACGAGCCCTAAGTCGATATCCTTAACGACGCAACCGTGCGATTCGATCCGGTAGATCAGCCTGCCGATCTCGTGCTTGAGCTCGCCGAACTTCGGTGCCGGTAGAGCCGATCGGGCGGATGCGATTCTCGGACGGCTTGGCTGGCTGTGATGCAATGCCGGATCCGCTTCGAGAAGTTTGATTGCCAGCTCGCGCCGCTTGTTCAAAAGCTCTTGAAGCAGCGGTTCGAGCTTGGAAATGAGGGCGTTGGCGCGTTCGCGCGAAAAGAGCTTCATATGAGTTCGTTGCGGGTCGTGTTCGTGACGGGCCTCTCCGGTGCGGGGCTGAGTCAAGCGATCAAGTCGTTTGAGGATTTGGGCTTCTACTGCATCGAACACCTGCCGCCCGCCGTACTCGGCGGCGCCATCGCCGCGCTGGAACGCTCGGCGGTGCCGGACGCCGCGATCGCGCTCGACCTTCGAAGCGACGGCGAGCTAGGCGATTCGTCCCTGGCGATCGACGAGGCGGCGCGCGGGCACGAATCGCGTCTGCTCTTCTTGGATGCCGCCGACGATTTGCTGGTGCGGCGTTTTAGCGAAACTCGGCGCCGCCACCCGTTTTCATCCGCGGGATCGCTGCGCGAGGCAATCGATTCGGATCGCCGCTTTCTCGCGCCGCTGCGCGAACGCGCCGACGTCGTAATCGACACTACCAGCTTGACGCCGGGAGCGCTCAAGGAACGGATCGCGGAGATCTTTCTGGCCGATAAGCCGGTTCGGCTGAGCGTAAACTTCGTCTCGTTCGGTTTCAAGTTCGGAGTGCCGACCGACCTGGACTTGCTCTTCGACGTGCGCTTTCTGCGCAACCCGAACTACGATCAGGCGCTGGCGCCGCAGACGGGTGAGGACCCCGCGGTCGGCGCATTTATCGAGCGTGATCCGTCGCTCGACCCCTTTCTCGTCAGGGTCACCGATCTGCTCGAATTCTTGCTGCCCCGCTATCGCGCCGAGGGCAAGACCCAGCTCACGATCGGCATCGGCTGCACCGGCGGCCGGCATCGTTCGGTGTACGTAGCGCGCCGCTTGCTCGAGCGGTTCAAGGGCGACGGGCGCCTTGGGGTCGCGTTGCAGGCGCGCGACCTGGCGAGGACGACCTAGTGCGCTCACGATTGGCACGCTCGCTTCACTGGCTTGCGCCGGGAATGGGGGTCAAGCGCTGGATTTTGCTCGCCATCCTAGGCGTGCTGGTTCTGCTCGATGCCGCGACGCGGTGGGTCATCGCTGAAGGCACCGGGATCCACGTCAACGAGATGCTCGACGGCATCGTCGTGGATTACTTTTCGCCGGCCTATCTCACGTGGATTCTTGCAATTGCAGGCTTGGGTTTGCTCGTGGGCGGCGTTTGGATGTGGCTGCGGGCAATCGTTCGGGTCGCGCGCGGACGCAATCCTAAAGGATTTCGCGATGCGCTTGCGGGCCGGCGCTTGCAACAAGGATACAAGATCGTAGCCATTGGGGGCGGTACCGGACTCGCGACGTTGTTGCGTGGACTCAAACGGCGCACGAGTAACCTCACCGCGGTCGTAACCGTCAGCGACGACGGCGGATCGTCCGGGCGTCTTCAGAAGGAGCTGGGGGTCTTGCCCCCCGGGGACATCCGAAACTGTTTGGTAGCTTTGGCCGACGACGAGGCATTGGTCACCGATCTTTTCCGCTATCGTTTCACCGAGGGCAGTGGGCTGAGCGGTCATTCGTTCGGCAATCTGTTCTTGGCCGCGATGAGCGGCATCACCGGCAACTTCGATCAGGCGGTCAAGGAATCGAGTCGCGTGCTGAACGTAGTCGGGCGCGTTCTCCCCGCCACGCTCGGCGTCGTGCGGCTTTGCGCGCAGCTTGACGACGGTACGATCGTCGAGGGCGAGTCGAATATTTCGCTGGCGCATCGTCCGATCAAACGAGTCTTCTTTGACCCTCCCGTCGCAGCACCACTTGACGAAGTGATCGCGGCGATTCGCGATGCCGACGCAATCGTGCTGGGCCCCGGATCGCTCTTCACGTCGGTCGCACCAAACTTCTTAGTGAGCCGGATCGCACGCGAAGTGTCCCATGCACACGCCGTCAAGATGTACGTCTGCAACGTCATGACCCAGCCCGGGGAGACCGACGGGATGACCGCAGCAGATCACGTCAGGGCGCTGCTTTCAAACGCCGGCGAGCGCGTTTGCGATTACGTCATCGTCAACGACGAACTTCCCTCGCGACTGCTCGGTGCCTACGCACAAGGCGGACAAGTGCCGGTCGAGCCGGACGTCGAGCGTATCGAGGCGCTGGGCATGGAGCCCGTTCGAGCTGCCGTCATGGGAGAGACCGAAACGGTTCGTCACGATCCGGAAAAGCTGGCGGCGGTGGTCCTGGGGGTCATCGATCGCACGGTGGCGGAACGCGCCACATTGGTTAAGCCGGCGAGCGCGTATCGGCGCTCGACGGCGGTTACTTAGTGCCCGCTCGCCTGCGCAAGAGTTAGATTCAGCGCGAAGGGCTTACCGGGCTCGACGTTGGTCGTCGCCGCAAGCGTTTGGTAGCCCTTGGCCTGCACCGAATAATCGGCGATTCCGCTCGGCACTTTATCAATCGAGAAATGTCCGGTCGCATCGGTCGTTGCCGTCAGCACCGTGTCGATCGTCACCACTGCGCCGGCGATCGGAGCGTTCGTTGCCGAGTCCACGACGACTCCGGTAACGCTGGCAAATCCCGACGCCGGCGGTAATGCATCGCTATTGCACCCTTGCGTGCCGAATAACAACAGCGCGGTCAACGCGACCAAACCGGCTCCACAGCGTTTCATAGGCGAACCTGTTCGGCACGCCGAAGCCGCGGCTCCTATGGCACGCACCGCTCCTTCGCCCCGGACGGCCACTCCAGTCTATTGCCAGAACGCGCTCGAGGCGATTGGGCACACGCCGCTCGTCAAGCTCAACAAGGTAGTGGACGGCGCAGAGTGCCTGGTGCTGGGCAAGGTCGAGTACGTGAACCCCGGCGGGAGCGTCAAGGACCGGCCGGCAGTCGCAATGCTCGAAGCGGCGGAGCGCCAAGGTCTCTTGAAGCCGGGCGGGACGATCGTCGAGCCCACGAGCGGCAACACCGGGACCGGCCTGGCTATGGCCGCGGCGATCCACGGCTATCGCTGCATTCTGGTCATGCCGGATAAAATGTCGCGCGAAAAGATCGATCTGTTGCGCGCTTACGGCGCCGACGTGGTCACCACGCCGACCAACGTTGCGGCCGATTCCCCCGAGTCGTATTACGGTGTCGCAAACCGGCTTGCATCAGAGATTCCGGGCGCATTCCAGCCCAACCAGTTTCACAACCACTTCAACCCCGAGGCGCATTATCACACGACCGGGCCCGAGATCTGGGAACAGACCGGCGGCGCGATCACGCACTTCGTCGCCGGGATCGGCACCGGCGGAACGATCTCGGGCACGTCGCGCTATCTCAAAGAGCAGAATCCGGCGATTCACGTCGTGGGTGCCGACCCGGAGGGGTCAATCTACTCCGGCGATATCCCCCGCTCGTACGCAGTCGAGGGAATCGGCATGAGTTATCTGCCCGAAACGGTCGATCTGCGGGTGATCGACGAGATCGTTCGCGTTTCCGATCGCGATTCGTTCCTGATGGCCCGCCGCATCGCACGCGAAGAAGGCCTGTTGGTCGGCGGCTCCTCGGGCACCGCTGCGGTCGCCGCGGTGAAGCTCGCCAAAACGCTGCCCTCGGACGCGATTGTAGTCGTCATCCTTCCCGATTCCGGACGCGGCTATATGTCGAAGATTTTTAACGACGATTGGATGATCGCCAACGGCTTTCTGGCCGATTCCAAGCGCCGAGCGACCGTCGGCGACGTCTTGCGCAGCAAGACTCCCTTGCCGCCCCTAATTACCGTCTCCCACGACGACACGGTTAAAACTGCGCTCGATCTCCTTCGCCAATACGAGATCTCGCAGATCCCGGTCATGCACGGGCGCGAACAGGTCGGCAGCGTCAACGACATCGGCGTCATGCAGAGCGTATTCGATCACGCCGACATCATTCATCAGCCGGTCAGCGAGGTGATGGCTCGCCCATTTCCCGCACTGGAGCAGTTCGAAGAGATCGAGCGCGCTTACAAGCTGCTTACCCTCGCCAACCCGGCGATCGTCGTGACCGACGACGGCGAGCCGATCGGCGTTTTGACCCGCCAAGACATCATTAGTTTTCTTTCCACCAGCTCGGGCGTCGTTCGCACGTGACACTGACAGGATCGGATGACAGGATCGAACGCATGAAATTTGCAACGAGGGCGATTCACGTAGGTCAGGAAGCCGACGCGTCGACCGGCGCGACGATCGTTCCGATTTACCAGACGTCGACCTATACCCAGCCACGAGTCGGCGAGCATAAAGGCTTTGATTATAGCCGGACCGTCAATCCGACGCGGCTAGCACTGGAGCGTCAGCTCGCCTCACTAGAAGGGGCGCGGTACGGCAGCGCCTTTGCCAGCGGAATGGCCGCCACGACCGCCGTGATCGGATTGCTCTCCAGCGGCGATCACGTCGTCGTTGCCGACGATCTCTACGGCGGGACGTATCGTCTGTTCGCGCGCGTCTTCGAGCGCTACTCGCTGCAGTTCACCTACGTTGACATGACCGACCTCGACGCCGCGCGCTCCGCCGTGAGGCCGTCGACCAAACTCTTCTGGATAGAGACTCCGAGCAATCCGATGCTCAGTCTGGTCGACATCGCGGCGATTGCTTCGCTGCGCCGCCCGGATCAATTGATCGTTGTGGACAACACCTTCGCCACGCCGTATTTTCAGCAGCCCTTGGAGCTGGGCGCGCAGATTGTCGTGCACTCAACCAGCAAATACATCAGCGGGCACAGCGACGTCGTCGGCGGTGTCGCGATTACCGACGACGAGGAATTGCACGAGAAGATCAAGTTTTTGCAAAATGCCGCCGGTGGCGTCCCCGGGCCCCAGGACGCGTGGCTGACCATGCGCGGTGCGAAGACGCTCGCCCTTCGCATGCGCGAACACCAGCGCAACGCGCAGGCAGTCGCGGAGTTTCTCGAATCCCGCGACGACGTCGCGCGGGTCTACTACCCCGGCCTGCCTTCGCACCGCCAGCACGATCTGGCGAAGCGCCAGATGAGCGGGTTCGGGGGCATGCTCTCCTTCGAGCTCGCCGGTTCGCACGAGCGCGCACTCGATTTTGCGCGTGGCTTGAAATACTTCAGCCTAGCGGAGAGTTTGGGCGGCGTGGAGTCACTGATCTCCCATCCCGGGCGGATGACGCACGGCTCGATTCCAAGTCACGAGCGCGAGCGGCGCGGCATTACCGACGGCCTGCTGCGGCTGTCCGTTGGAATCGAGGACCTTTCGGACTTGCTCGAAGATCTGGGCGAGCGCCTCGACGCTACGGCTGATACAAGGGGTAGCGCACTGCCGTCGCCTGTTTGAGAGCCTCTTTCGCCTGCTCGGCCGTGGTATCGCCCATGCGCGTCGTTTCTGCAAGCACGATGCCGCGTTGCCCATCCGCCCAAACGACGGCGTACTCTTTGCGAGCATCGAAGCCGCTGCCGTAGGCTACCTCCACGAAGTATGCCGGCATGCCGTTGAGCAGCGACATCGGCGTTTTGTTGCGGATCAGCGTACCGTCCTGCGAACCGTGCGTTTGGCTTTCGAACTGACCTTCCCATTGATCGGGAGGGCCGTCATAGGCTTCCATCGCGAGCGAGATCGTGCGCGCGTCTTCCTTGCCGGCATGCAACAGCCACACGGCCACGGTTTGGAGATCCTCGCCCAGCTGTGCGAGCGGAATTTCCTGACGCGCCATCAAGATGGCGTCCGCGGGTGCAGTAAAGCTCATCGCCGGATCCGTGTACGTGTGCGGGTCCGGCGAGGGCGTGGGCCCAGGAACCTGAGCCAATACCGGAGCGGTGGCGCATAACGCCGTCAATAGAAGCGGCAAAATAGTATAGCGTCTCATTCTTCGTCCAAAACGGCGGCCAGCGCCGGCAGTGAAACTTCGTACCGGTAGCCCACGTTGCGATGGTCGTCGTCGAATTCCTCGTGCCGCACCGGCAGACCAAGCTGCGCAATCCGCGCGGCGACGACGCGAGAGCCGACGTCTAGGTTATATTCGTCGCGCCGTCCGCAGTCGAGGTAGCGCAGGCGCAAGCGCGCCAGCTGCTCGCGGCGGGTCGCGATTCGCTCCGCCGGATCGAACGCCAGCCAGCGAGCGAAGACCTCCTCCCTCAGCTCGCCCGTAGAGCGCTCGAAGGGCAGATCGATATCGAAGGCGCTCGCGCTGCGCGGCGAGTACGCCGCGGCATAGGCGATCATCTCCATCGTGGTATACTCCGCCATGCTGCGCTTGGGTTTGCGTTCGAAGGCCTCGACGTACGCGCGAAGGTCGAAGTCGTACGCCTCCAGTGCGCGATGGACCGTTGCGAATGCCGGCGGATGCGCGTAGCGGAAATACGAGTCACCGCTGTGCGAGGCAAAGGCACAAAAGACCCCTGGATATTCGAGGACGAGGTGCATCGCACCGAAACCGCCCGATGATTTTCCGACCACTGCGCGCCCGCCCTCCGAGGCAGCGGTGCGATACGTCGCGTCGACGTGCCCAACCAGGTCGCGCACGATGTAGGTTGCGTATGCTCCATTGTGTATCGAGTCGAGGAATTGCGAGCATCCCAAGCGGGTAAAGCCGTCAACCAAAACCAGCATCGCCGGGGGCATGCGCGAATCGCGTATGAGGCGGTCCGCCCACTGCACCACGTTGGTTTCCCACGGTCGCGATGAAAGCAACGCGGCCACGTCGCCGGTATACCCGTGGAGCACGTACAGCGCCGGGAAGCGGCGCGAGCCCTGCGGATCGTATCCGGGGGGAAGGTACACCGCAACCGGGCGCGTCGCCGGGTCGCCGAGAGGATTGTTCGCAAGCGCTTCGCTGTGAACGAAGTCGATGCGAACGTCGCCTTCGAGCCCGAGGAGGCGCGCCAGTTCCGAACGATCGTGCATGGCGGCGAGCTTCGTCGAACGAAGCCTGTAAAACCTTGAGTCGTCTGCAGCGCGCGATCGATTTGCGCGGCGCGGTTTCGATCAACGTCATTACGATGATCGGCATCGGGCCGCTGGTTACGATTCCACTTGTGGTGGCGGCGCTCGGCGGCCCGCTGGCGCTGGCCGGATGGATCGCAGGCGCGGTCGTCGCGCTCTGCGATGGGCTGGTCTGGGCCGAGCTTTCGTCGAGGTTTCCCAACTCGGGCGGCACCTACGTCTATCTTCGTAACGCATTTGGGCCCGAACGGCTTGGCAGAGCACTGGCCTTCCTTTTTAACTGGCAGTTCCTCTTGGCGGCGCCCTGTTTGCTGGCCAGCGGTTACATCGGCTTTGCCAACTATGCGGCGTATCTCTTCCCTTCGCTCGGTACGAACGTTTTGGCGCACGATATGACGGCGATCGGAATCGGCGCCCTGACCCTCTTTCTGCTCTACCGGCGCACGTCTGCGGTCGCTTCACTAGGCGCGGCACTCGCCGTGGCAGCCACGCTGACCATTGCGCTGGTCGCGTTTGCCGGCCTGACGCACGCGCACGCGGCCCAAGCCTTTCATCTTTCCCAGCCGGTCCGCTTGAGCGCCGGCTTTTTGGCCGGCTTCGGAAGCGCACTGTATATCACGCTCTACGACTACGCCGGATACTCCGACGTAGCGCTGCTTGGCGATGAAGTCGCCTACCCTCAACGCACGATTCCTTACGCGATCCTGCTCTCGGTGCTCGTCGTTGCCGCGCTCTACGTGTTGTTGCAAATAGGCGTGCTCGGCGCCGTGCCTTGGCGCTCGCTGCTCGATGCCCACGGGCAGCCCACGATCCAAGCCCAATACGTTGGAGCCTACGTCGTGGAGCGAACCTGGGGAAGAATCGCAGCCGCGGGAATCACGCTGCTGGTGCTGGTAACGGCCTTCGCGTCGCTGTACGGAAACCTGCTGGGATTCTCGCGCATCTCGTTTGCCGCCGCCAGGGACGGAGCGTTTCTTCCGATCTTCGCTCGCATTCACCCGCGAAAGGAAATTCCGCACGTCGCGTTGCTGGTGGTCGGGATGCTCTCATTGCTCGCCTCGGTTTTCACTCTCGACCAAGTCATTGCGTTCCTGACCGCTGGAATCGTGCTCGTCCAGGGCGTTGCCCAGGTCATCGCGTTGGCTGTCGTGCGGGCGCGTAACGCTTCTTCTCCTTTTCGCATGCCGCTTTATCCGCTGCCCGCACTCGTTGCGCTTGCGGGCTGGGCATGGGCGTTTGTGGCGACCGGCAAGGAGGCGATCGCACTTGGCGCCGGATGGCTTTTGTGCGGCACCGCCGTCTATCTCTTCGCCGCGCGGTCGCAGCGATGGTGGCCGTTTCTCCTTGTGCTGCCGCTCGCGTTAGCGCTTCCCTGCGCCGTCAACGCTGCACCTGCGCCACCTCCTGCGGCGCGATGGTCCGGCTGGAATAGCTCGCGCGTCGCCCTGGAGCGCGGGTATCCGGTATTCACCGTTGATGGACGCCCCTTTTTCGTTTACGGCGCGGCTTTTTTCTACGAACGCATTCCGCGCGATCGCTGGCGGCCGGCGTTGCTGGCGTACCAGCGCCTGAGCATCAATACGATCGATCTCTACGTCATCTGGAACTGGCACGAGCCGGCAGAGGACGTCTGGGATTTTACCGGTGCGACCGATCCGCAACGTGACCTCGTGAGCCTGTTGAAGCTCACGCACGAGCTCGGGTTCAAACTAATCCTGCGCCCGGGGCCGGTCATACGAAACGAGTGGAGCAACGGCGGTTACCCGGCTTGGCTGCTGGAGCTCCCGCCGTATGCAATGCCGCTGCACGACGTGCTCGAAGGGCGCTATCCGGCAACCTCTACGCTGCAGAACCACGATGCCGACGCTGCGGGCGCAGAATGGCTGGCAAACGAGACCCATCGGCGCGCTGCCGCAGCTTGGCTAAGCGCCGTGCTGCATACCGTCGAGCCGTATTCGCGCGACGTGATCGCGATCGCGCTCGACGACGACCAAGGCGCGTATCTCGACAATAACACCTGGCCCGCGCCGCGTTGGCATGAGTATATTGGATGGCTGCGCAACGCCGTTTCGTCGATCGCCGGCCCGAAAGTGCCGCTCTTCGTCAATACCTACGAAATGCGCGTGCCCAGCGCTTCGCCCGCCTGGGCCTGGGGCAACTGGTATCAGAGCAACGCGTATCTCGTGGGAACGCACGACTTGGCCGACCTGGACTTTGCAACCGGGCTATTGCAAACGCAGGCGCGCTTGCCGGTAATGCAGTCGGAGTTTCAGGCCGGCTGGTTTCAGAACGCCGACGAAGGCGCTCCACGTCCCAGCGATCCATCCGATACCGCGATCGCTTTGCACGAGTTGTTGCGCGACGGCGCGCACGGCATCGTCAACTTCCCGCTACAGGACACGGTTTACCCGCACGGCTGGGAGGTGCCGTGGGCGAATTGGTCCTACGCCTGGGACGCGGCGCTCACCGTAGACCTGCACGCCTCGCCGCGTTACGCTCCGACCTGCGCGTTCGGCGAAATCGTGCGCGCGTATGGAACGTTGCTGGCCCGTACGCACGTCAGCGCCGATGCGCAGATTATCTGGCCGCCAAGTCTTTTTACGCCCGGAACTCTGAACTCCGCCGACTTCGCTGCGCTCGCTAGCGCGACCATTGCTTTGCAACGCTCCTGCAATGCGCGCGGCGTGAGTTGCACGATGGTGGATCTTGCGGCGCTGGGGAACAGCCCCGCCGGCATCTTTCTTTTGCCCGCCCTCCCGTCAGCGAAGAATCCGATGCAGGCCTGGGCCCGCGCCCGGTTGCGGGAGCTTAGAGCGGCCGGGCGTTTGTTCTACGATATTGCGTCGGTGCGGGTTGCGCAGCCTGACCAAACCCCCACCGGCGCAACGCTATTGCTTGCCGATGACTCGAGTTTTGGCTTCGTCGTCGCGGTCAATCCCAGCGATGAACGGCGACGTATCGGCGGTATGAAGGTTCACCTCGCCCATCGTACCGTTGTGTTGCGCGGTTTCGAGTTGCCGCCGCGTGGCGTGCGCGTAGTGCCGGTCGGGGTTAGCGTCGCAACGACGGACGCGGTGCCTACCGCAGTTCCCGGAACTCCGCCGCCTTTTGGCGATCCCGGGGGCACGTCTATTTCGAATGCGCAGCTGCAGGCCGTATTCGCCCCGTTTGCCGGCGCGCGAATCGCGCAGTTGAGCAACGGTCGCTGGAACGCGGCAACCGGCATCGGGCTCTTGCGTGACGCCACCGACCCGCAGCCGCCGCCGTCGGCGCGCGATTACATCGCGTCGTACACTCATCCGTTGCCGGCCGGCACCTTCAACCGGCCATATCGCTGTGCTACAGCCGGCTCCTTTGGCACCGTGCGATTCATCTGCTCCTACGATGCCCCCGACGTTCCGCAGGGTGGCGGCGCCGTGTTTTCGCGCACGCTCACCTTGCGCGATACCGATGCCGAGCTAGCTATCGACGAGCAGTTTGAACCGCACGACGCTGGGTCGACGGCACGCTTGGAGAGCATTTCCGGTTTTGCATTCGCGCCCGGCGACGTGCTACTGCACTCGTCACAAGGCGATGCGCTGGGCATCCTGCACGGGAAGAACCTTGCGGTGCTGCGCTGGCAGCGCACCGACGTCGCCCGCCTGGATCTGCGGCAGACGCGCGGCGCCGAACTCGTTTCGCTAATTTTCGTGCGCCGTTCCGTCGGGTTGCGGCTGGGCGAATACAGCGTAGCAAACGCCGCCGAGGCGCAACGGGTGCTCGACGCGAAACAGCCGTAGCCACGCGGGGAAGTGGCGGAATGGCAGACGCAGCCGCCTCAAAAGCGGCCGAGGCAACTCATGTGGGTTCGACTCCCACCTTCCCCACCAGTATCTGATACGAAATGACGACGGAACTTACCCGACTGTGAATGACGCCGTGCAAAAGGTATTCTCGATGTCGGCTCGCACGGTGTC
>Ga0187783_10003198_pt1 | contig 12079 bp, 13 predicted proteins | sample 1015_SJ02_MP02_2_FD_132471 | JGI IMG/M metagenome (GOLD analysis project Ga0187783, IMG submission 132471) | Tropical peat soil microbial communities from peatlands in Department of Meta, Colombia - 1015_SJ02_MP02_20_MG | ecosystem: Environmental > Terrestrial > Soil > Wetlands > Peat | place... | reverse complement strand
GACGGGAGGTCGTGCATCTTGTTGAGCCGCATCTGCGCGGCACGGCCTTGGGTGGATACGCGGCATTCCAGGATCTTGCCTACGGCCTGACTGGCCCTTTGGCAGGGCTGGTGGCCGATCGGACCGGATACGGCAGTGTCTTCCTGATCGGCGCCGCTGCGGCAGCAATGGGTTTCGTGATCGCGTTTTGCCCTCGCCGGCGCAGAGACCGGAACAATCGGCTGACCGCGAGCGTCGTCTAGCTTGACAGGGCCGAAGTCAGCTTCGGGTCATTAGCGAACGTCACGTTAAGTCCGGATCGTGTCAGAATCCTTTCCAAAGGCGGACGTTGGGAGTATCGCAAACGTGCCGCGACCTTTTCCCGATCGGTATTCCGCTTGGATCAGAAAGCGTGGCCCGCTTCCCTGCTGCTCACGCTTCGAATAAACTTGCCGTCAGTGCGACCGAAAAGAGCGCAAAGACGGAGCGACTTTTCCGAACCTTTTTGGATAAGCTCGCAAGATAAACTTGGTCCCGTAGCTCAGCAGGATAGAGCAGCGGTTTCCTAATTCGGTCGCCGCCATCTCCTCGTGTTCTGTTTTGTCTCAATAGGTACCGAATTATCTGCAGAATTTCGACCAGACATCCTGCCCCGTTCTGGTGCGTGCCGGCTCATGCTATCGAGTTGGGTAGCAAAATGGTAGCAAGACGTTCGAGCTCTGTTCTGGCCGCAACAACCTCAACGTAGCGCTTGGTGCTGTGATCGGCCCATTCGACAAAGAAAGAGATCGCCCTCTCACGGCGAAAACAGGGGTTCGAGTCCCCTAGGGAGCGCCAATGATTTCAATATCCTATCGGATTCACATCTTTCCGTTACGCGCAATTCTCCAAATTTTCTCCAATGGGCAGTGCTCTGAAAGATCATTCTTCGATGGACCGGCGATCACGTCTGCTCGGGAGCGGATATAAACACCTCGTTTCGGTACGAGGGGGTCGCAGGTTCAAATCCTGCTACTCCGACTAAACTTTTCGTTGTTCTATCGCAAAAAGACAGAGTGGAGGGAGAGCTAATGAAAGCCATGTGTCTTGTGGTTGCTATGCTGAGCCTTGTGCTTGCATCTTGTTCTGGTCCACAAGGTCCGCAGGGCCAAGCTGGAGCCCAAGGGCAGCAAGGAGCCGCAGGACGACCTGGACCGACAGGATCAGTAGGACCCGCGGGCCCAGCAGGACCAAAAGGCGACCCAGGACCCGAAGGTCCTCGCGGTCCTGCTGGTGCATCTGGTCCAACGTTTCGTGTAGTAACTGGCGAACAAAAAACGGTCACCTGCCGTGACGATGAAGTGCTGGTCTCGGTTGTCTGTTCGGCTGGCGCGCCCGATGGTCCGTCATGTGCTGCCGGGACGACAATGACCGGCCTCTGCAAAAGTAACAGCGGCACTTCCGCCCTGAGTTGTCATGTCCTGCGCTACACAATGCAGCCTTCGACCGTAGTCTGCAGCAACGGCTGCGATGGATGCCGTCGGGATGATCCAATCGCTTTTTCGTAACCAAGATATGGTGTGGTTTGAAGGGGTCAGGCCATCGTCGTTGTCTTGCAATGGCGGAATGTGGGAGACAGAAGCGTCTGGCGGAGTGTGGCCCCAACAATAATTGTTCGCCCGAAGGCACTATGTTCATGCAGTATGTTGACGCGCTGGTACTCTCAGTTAAGAAGAAGGAAATGACTGAAGCCGAAGCAATGCGACGTTATGCGTAGAGCAGTTCAAGTTACACGGCCGGTCGGCCGTTTCGTTTTCGACCGTACCCGAGACTTGCCAGCAGTGATATGAGAGAAAGCTGGGCGCGCAGGTTATTGTGCCGAGAGTTGCGGCGATTTGGGTGGTAGCGGTAATAGACGAAGCGATAACAAATCCTGCCACTCCGACCAAAAATGACCCCGGCTTTTAGCGATTTATCGAACGTGAGCACTCCTCATTTAGCGCTAGTGTAGCGATCGTGATCGCTCATCGGCCAAAACGCCAGTCGCGGTAGGCGAGGCAGCTATTAGCAACGGACCAGTTGGCGAACCATCTGGCAAGCAGCCGCAGTGACAATTCCACCAGAACTATCCGGGACGCGCACCGAATGAGTGCGCAAGCACGCGATCACCGTAGAACACTTGAAACTCCTCCGCGTGATTCGCCAAACGCAGACATCGATCTTTGTGTGGGACGCGACCTAATTTGCTGATTTAGCAGCGAGTACGTTATACGCCGCCATGGGTCGGCGGACGCCCTTGAGCGTAAACTGCCCGACAGGGTCTACCGTGATGGCGTCCTGAGTGGCCATGAGGACGCGCGGGCTGATCAGGATTTGACCAGGCTTGGCTTCGTCGCAAAGCCGGGAGGCGACATTGGATACAGTCCCAATCGCGGCATAGTCGTAGCGACCTTCAAAGCCGATCGTACCCAACGTCGCAAATCCGTGCGATATACCGATACCAAAACCAAGGTCGTGACCCAGCAAGCGGTATTTTTCCATTAATGTTCCAATAGCTGAGCGCATATCGAGCGCCATTTGTACGGCTTGCAATGCTGGCTTGGGCATTGGCACCGGATCGTTGAAAATTGCCATCACGCCGTCACCGGCAAATCTCTCCAACGTGCCGCCATAGGCGAAAATGATCCTGCCGATGGCGGTATGGTATTCGCTCAAAAGCTTCATCACGTCTTCCGGGTCGGAGCTCTCCGAGAAGTCGGTGAAGCCGCGAAGGTCGCAGAACAGAGCGGCGATCTCGCGCCGGTGGCTTTCCAGTTCCTTTTCCGATCCGGACGAGATGATCAGATCGGCTACCTGCGGCGGCAAGAAGCGCCGCAGCCTGCCCAGGCGCTCGATCTCGCCGACCTGCGCGGCGACGCGCTGTTCGAGTTGTTGGTTCAATTTGACAAGTTCTTGCGACTGCGCTTCCAACTGACTTGCCTGCTGCTGGACCAATCTGTACGACCGCTCCAGCTCGCTGGTTCTCTCGCGTAGTTCGTTGAGCAGCCGCGTATTCTCGATGGCGATGACTGCTTGCGCAGCAAAATTCTGCACCAGCGCGATCTGCCTGTCGGTGAAGTGGCGAACCTGCTTGCGAAAGATAGCGATCGCGCCGATCACCTGATCGTCCTTGAGCATCGGCACGCTCAATAGAGTTCGGACACCGGCGATTTCCACAGTAGCAACCGGCAGAGCATCACGGTCAATGTACGACTGATCCAATCGAAAATCGTCAACCTGGACTGGTTGCCGGGTCGCGGCGACTCGGGTCAGGGGCGCTGACGGCCGGGGACGGAACACAGTCCCGCTCCGCCGCAGCTCTCTGAAAGCCTCAGGCAAATCACCGTAGATCGCGGCAGCGCGAAAGCCATCACCCTCACACAGCCACATTGTGCCGTAAGCCGCTGCGCACAGCTTGGCTGCGTTCGCCAACATGGACTCAAACACCGGCTGCAAATCGCCTGGTGACGAACTGATGACCCGCAGCACATCCGATGTCGCTGTCTGCTGCGCCAGCGCGTCCTGCAGCTCGCGAGTGAGCCGCGCGACCTTTGTTTCCTTTACGGCAGTGAGGGAACTGCTACTGCACGCGGCTTTTGGCGCATTGCGGCGCTTCAGCGTCGCCGTATTGCGGCGTCTGGTTTTAATTGGGCAACCGCCTGCTGTGGCGCGCCGTCTCATTGCCTCGCCCCTAAGCTTGGGACGAGGCATCCTAGCGGGTCAACCCAGCACACTGAAAGGGGTAGAGGCAGCATTGTGCATCACAGCAAAGGAGGCACGCTAATGGCCGCTCTGGTCGGGCAGGATCGAGGCGCGGATCGGGCTTCGAATGATACCGACGTTTCCTCGACCCTCTTCATTCCGACGGTGAGGCTTCCTCAGTACGGGTTGGATGGCATAGCAGACGATGCCTTCCCGGCGCGTCAGTCAGCTTTAGTCTGCTCCCGACATTCGCTGCCCATCGGCCGATTTGCAATTGCCCTTCGTGTATTTCGAGGTCGCTACGTGCGATTTGACACGCCCGTTCTCGGCCAGCAGGCGGTAACGACGCAGTGTGAAGTTCAAAATGCTTTTAAGAGCCTATTCGCTGATACCGACAACGCCATCGACCTCAAAAACCTGTATGTCAATCGGCTTCTCCAACATATCTTGCAGTTTTTTGACCGTCGTTAGCCGGCCTTTAGATTCGTGCCAATCGCCAACGCCGGCCCCCTCGTCAAAAAACGACATGTTCACTATCTCATGGGTGGATGGCCGCCTTAGAAATATGTTGAGTCGTTTTTGACGGATTTTGGACTGCGCGTCTGGGAATTGTTCTGTGACTATTTTGACACCTTCGCGGAAGTGCTCCGGTTTGAATTTGTGGGTATAGATGACAACTGAATGACCTTCCTTGGGTGAATAGGCCGCGGTTGCAGCTTTGCCCTTACGCTTTTTCATCTTTTTCATTGTGAGTGCTCCGATTCCCAATCGCGCTAACCGGGATTCCCCAGATGAACTTCGAACTGGGGCGAATATTCTCCCTCTTCCGGCCTTCTTGCAAGGCCGGCGTGCGGTGCGGACCCCTGGCGGAGGCAATAAGGAATGTTACAATACGTCCAAAAGTTCGACATCGCACGTCCCTACTAGACGTGGAGCAACCAACGAGATTCGAACTTGTGATCAACCTAAAGACCGCCAAGGCGCTCGGCATCGCCATCTCGCCAAATCTACTCGCTCTTGCCGACGGGGTGATTGAATAGGGCGGCCTTCGATTGCAGTTTTTTGCTGCACCTGCTCACAGCCGGTTTTGGCACAAAGCGGAAATTACGACTCGTGGTGAACAATGTCGGCTATTCGGGGTAAAGCAGATACCGGCGAAGCACTCGTCAATGTCGGCTTATGACCCAAAGCGGGTTACCTCGACCGGATTCTACGCGGCAGCCCACCCGCCGATTTGCCGGTCCAGGCGCCTACAACCTTATACTTGGCGATCAACCTGAGAACCGCCAAGGCGCTTGTGTTGGAAATCCCGCCGACACTCCTTGCTCGCGCCGACGAGGTGATCGAATAGCGGCCGTTTTGCTGCGACGCACTAAGTCCGAATATGCAATTCTGCGACAAGAGCGGTGCCGGATTGCCGCTCCGCAAAATGCCCATTGACCCCATTCCGCTTACGGCTGATCCCTGCTGTAATCGCCCTATTTCGACGGTAGGTGTACGCTGCACCTTGGGAAGCCTATGGGACCGCATTCGTGAATGCGCAGTTCTGGATCATTCAGAGCTTCAACGGCATTTCCTATGGCGCACTGCTTTTTCTCGTCGGCAGCGGGCTGTCGCTGATTTTTGGGGTCATGCGCATCGTGAACTTGTCGCACGGCGCGTACTTTCTATGGGGCGGCTACATCGCGCTCTCGGTGATCCGGGCGACCGGTTCATGGACGCTGTCGCTGCCGGTGGCGGCGGGCGCGGTCGCGCTCATCGGCCTGCTGATGGAGCGCGTGTTCCTGCGGCCGCTGGGCTTCGATCCGCTGCGACAGGTACTACTGACAGTGGGTTTTGCCTATCTGTTCCAGCAGGCCGCGCTCGACATCTGGGGCGGCAATAATTTCGAGATCGACCCGCCGAATGCGCTCGAGCACAGCGCATTGGTTGGCGGTCTCTATTTCCCGCTCTACCGTGTGTTCATGATTGGAACGGCCCTGGTGATCGGCGCCGCCATCTGGCTGGTGATGGAAAAGACGCGTACGGGCGCTGCGGTGCGCGCCACTGTCGACGACGCCCAAATGGCACGCGGCGTCGGCATCGACACCAATCGCATCTCCATGCTGATCTTTGCGCTCGGTGCGCTGTTGGCGGCGCTCGGCGGCGTGATTGGCGGCGGCTTTCTCGGCATCTATCCGGGTCTCGATTTTGAAATACTGCCTCTCGCTTTCGCGGTCGTTATTATCGGCGGCATGGGTTCGCTCGGCGGTGCGGCCATTGGTGCGATGCTGGTTGGGCTTGCCGACAATTTCGGCAAGGCGCTGTTTCCGGAACTTTCCTACTTCACGCTCTATGCGCCGATGGTGCTGATCCTGGCGATCAAGCCGACCGGCCTATTCGGACGTGACTGAAGGTGCGCCATGAGCGAGAAAACCAAAATCTTTGCCGTCGCCGTCGTTCTGATGGCGCTCGCCTTTATCATTCCGCATTCCAACTCATTCGTGATTTTGCTCGCCACGCGTGCTCTGGTGTTTGCGATCCTGGCGATGAGCGTCGACATTCTGCTCGGCTTTGCCGGTATGGCCTCGCTCGGTCAAGCGGCCTATTTCAGCGTCGGCGCCTATTTGACGGCGATCCTCGCCACCAAGTACCAGTTCGGTCTGGGTTGGGATTTTTGGCTGGTGGTGCTGTTGGCCATGCTGCTCGGCGCGGCAACGGCAGCGTTCTTCGGGCTGTTTGCGGTTCGCGCCACGGGCGTCTATTTCCTAATGGTTACGCTCGCGCTCGGCCAATGCGTGTGGGGACTGGCTTATCGGTGGCACTCCCTCACCAACGGCGACAACGGCATAAATGTCGGCACCCGACCAAATTTCGGACTAGACTTGAACAACGAACAGACGTTTTTCTTGCTGGTTTTTGCGTTCTTCACCGTCACCTTGCTGGCGCTCTACGTTCTGGCGCGCTCCCCGTTCGGCCGGAGCCTGGAAGGCATCCGCGAGCGCGAGCTGCGCATGCGGGTCCTTGGTTACAATACCTGGCTGCACAAATACATCGCCTTTATCATTGCCGGCGCTGTCGGTGGCCTGTCCGGCTTCCTTTGGGCTTTCACCAATGGCCTGGTCAGCCCCGACACCGCGGTACTGACCACTTCGGTGGATGCGCTGCTGATGGTGGTGCTGGGAGGCGCTGGCACGCTCGTTGGCGGCGCTATCGGATCTGCGATCGTGTTCGGCCTTCGCGAGTATCTCAGTACGCTCGTGCCGTGGTGGCAGTATGTGCTCGGCGGTGTCTATGTCCTGACGATCCTTTATCTGCCGATGGGATTGATGGGACTTCCGGCGCGCTTTCGCCAGTGGCGCGCGGCGTCAGCGGAACGGCAAAAACTAGCACCTGCCCGGTCTTGAAATGAACAGCAATCGAAGAGAGCGAGTGAGAGTTATGACCAGCATGATTGCATCGCGAACCCCTGTCGCGCTTCTGGGGGTCTACCTCGCCTTTGCGACCGAATTTGCTGCTCCGGCGGCGGCGCAACAGGAGTTGCGCATCGGGTTCCTGTCGCCGATAACGGGATTTCTGTCGCAGACTGGACAAGACATGACGCACGGGTTTCAGCTGTACCTCGACCAGCACAACAGCATCCTTGGCGGCGCCAAGGTCAACTTGATCGTCGAAGATACAACTGGAAAGCCTGACGAGGCGGTCGCCAAGGCCAAAAAGCTTGTGTTGGAGGATCACGTCGACATGTTCATCGGCGGCGTGCTCGCCTCAACCGGCTACGCGCTCGCGCCCGTGTCGACCGAATTGAAGACTGTCTACATTTCCTCGATCGCTGCGGCGGACGATTTGACCCAGCGGCAGCTGAGTAAATATCCCTATTTCATCCGCACCACCTGGACGAGCTCGCTGCCCAATCATCCGCTTGGCCAGTGGGCTTGCGATCAGGGCTATAAGAAGGCCGTGGTCATCGCGACCGATTATGCGTTCGGCTACGAATCGGCCGGCGGTTTCCAGAAGGCGTTCGAGGATTGCGGCGGCAAGGTCATCCAGAAAATCTGGCCGCCACTCGGCAACAAGGACTTCGGGCCGTTTATCCCGACGATCAAAAGCGACGCCGACGTCATCTATTCGCTGCAGGTGGGTCCTGCGGCGCCGCAATTCCCAAAGCAATTGCGCGAAGCCGGCGTCAAGCTGCCAATCGTTGCCGGCGGCACCAGCTACGACGACTACAACCTGCCGTACGACAACGAGGTGGTGATTGGCGATATTTCGGCGTTGATGTACAGCGCCGCGCTGCAGACGCCGAAGGCCGAGGACTTCGTCAAAGCGTTCCGCTCCAAATATGGGCAAATTCCGGGCTACTATGCGGAAGCGAACTACACAACCGCGCAGATGATCGATGAAGCAATCGCAAAGAGCGGCGGTAAATTCCCGGGGCCGGAGCAATTCCTCCAGAACATGGTGAGCCTGAAGATCGACGCGGCGCGCGGGCCAGTATCCTTCGACGACATGCGCAACCCGATCGAGAACGTCTATATCCGCAAGGTCGAGAAGACGACGTTGCTCGGCGACACCAAGCCAGCACTGTGGAATGTCGTGATCAAGACTTATCCGAACGTGGGCCAGTTCTGGACCTACGGCAAGGACAAGTTCTTGCAGCAGCCGGTCTACAGCCGCGACTTTCCGCCCTGCAAATACTGCGAATAGCGGCGCTGTCGCCGGGGCTCGCGAGCCGAGCCGCGGCGCGTTCTTTTCGGATTTGTGCGTGGACGATTCCCCGCAAACTGTCGACAAAACGCCGGTGCTCGAGCTCAAGAGCCTGTCCAAGACGTTCGGCGGGCTACAAGCGGTGCGCGGCATCTCACTGAAAATCATGCCCGGCGACCGCAAGGCGATTATCGGCCCCAACGGTGCCGGCAAGACCACGCTGTTCAACCTCATTAGCGGAATCTTTCCGGCGACCTCCGGACAGGTTCTGTTGTTCGGACGCGACGTAACGCATTGGCCGAGTTACCGCCGCGCCGCGCTCGGCATGGCGCGTACGTTCCAGGTGACGAGCCTGTTTCCCACGCTGACCGTACTCGACAATGTGCTCATGGCGATCAAGGGCCGCAGAGCTTCGAAATTTGTAATGTGGCGATTCCTATCGTCTTACCGCGACATCTACGACACAGCGTTTGAGTTGCTGCAGCGCGCCATGTTCTTCGATCGCAAGGACGTCGAAGTGCGTCGGCTTTCGCACGGCGAGCAGCGCCAGCTTGAAATCGTGATGGGACTGGCGGGTGATCCGCAGATCCTGTTGCTCGACGAGCCGGCGGCTGGCCTGTCGTCCGGGGAGTCAGCGGAAATGGCGCGCTTTCTCCGCGGCCTCGACCCGCAGCTGGCTATCCTGCTGATCGAGCACGACATGGATATTGTGTTCGAACTTTCCGACGACATCTCGGTGCTGCATTTCGGCGAGGTGTTGGAGAGCGGACCGGCGAAGCGCATCCGCGCCAGCGCCAAAGTACAAGAAATCTATCTGGGAACCGGCTAATTCGCCGGCCGCACTATGGCCATCCTCGATGTTCAGGACATTCACACTTACTATGGCGACGCCTATGTGCTGCAGGGCCTGTCACTGCAGCTCGAACAGGGCCAGATCCTCGGCCTGATCGGCCGCAACGGTGTCGGCAAGACGACCTTGGTGAATTCGATCGTGGGTTTCGTGCTGCCGCGACGCGGCAGGATTTATTTCAAGGGCGCCGACATCACTGGCGATTCATCTTTCGCCATTATCCGTCGCGGCATTGGTCTGGTGCCGCAAGGTCGGCGTGTGTTCGCCACCCTGTCCGTCGAAGACAATCTGTCGGTCGCCGAGCACAACGCCAGACGTCACCGCTGGAGCCTGCAGCGGGTCTATGCGCTGTTCCCGCGACTCGCCGAGCGGCGCAGTCAGCGCGCCAAGACGCTGTCGGGGGGCGAGCAGCAGATGCTCGCGATCGGCCGCGGCCTGATGACCAATCCGGATTGCCTGATCATGGACGAGCCATCGGAAGGTCTGGCGCCTATCATTATCCAGGCATTATGGGCAGCAATCGCCAAACTGAAAGAGGAGGGTCTCTCTATCCTCTTGGTTGAGCAGAACGCGGCACTCGCGTTAAAGCTCGTCGACTTTGTTCATGTCATGAGCAAAGGACACATCGTTTATTCGGCGCGGCCGGACGAGCTGCGGGCCAATGACGAGGTCAAGTTGCGTTTCTTGGGGATTTGAAATTACGGTCGCCAATTGGGCTGGACGACCCTGGCCCGATTGTATTGGATCGCTCGCAGCTGACGGCCGCAATCGACTGCGCATTGCCACGCGGGCATTTCACCGAATCGTTTTGCAGAGTCGCACGATCGAGTGCACGGCCGGCCTTGACATTGCTCTTCACTGGTCGTTTCGCTAACTGCTCTTCTGTGAGCTGTCGTCGCGCGCCGCCGCAGTCTTGGCGGCAATCACGGCAATTTCGATACTGTCGTTCTGATTGAGCGCCGCGACTTGCACTATGGTCCTAGTGGGAAGATGCAGTCCGAACGCCTTGATATAGGCGTCGTTTACCTTTGGGCGCACGTTCATGTCCGTAACATAGACGGTCGACGACAGGACCTGTTCGAGCGAACTGCCGACGCTCGCGAGAATGCGGCGAAGGTGCTCGAAGATCAGCTCAAGCCTGCGGGCGTCATCGCTTGCCGGCTGCCCGGTGAGCGGATCGATCCCTCGTACGCCTGAAACGAACGCCAGACCGTTCCACTCGGCGGTCCAATGGAACGGACCAGTTGGCTCGGGAATGCCGTCGATGCGGGAATTGCGCCGAATATCATTCATTGGCGGGTACAAAGTTGTTCGCGTAATTGGCAATGCCTCTCTTCCCGAAACTTTCTTAGGTGAGAGCAATTTTAATAAGCCGTCAAGCTGGCCGTCGGCGCGCCATCCCCACCCTTATGATGACTGGCGCAAGAACAAGCCATCGGTAGACGTTGGCGTTGCGAGTGGAGTGAAGAGGAAACGCAAATGAAAGGGCACATCCGAGAGCGATCACCTGGCCATTGGGCTATCGTCATCGATCTTCACGATTCAAAAACGGGAAAACGGCGCAGGAAATGGCATTCCTTCCACGGGACCAAGCGTCAGGCACAGGTCGAGTGCTCCCATCTTATTTCGAAAATTAAGGACGGGCTGTATGTCGAACCGGCCAAAATGACCGTTCGGCAATTTCTTGATTGCTGGCTCGATCACATGAAATCGCAAGTGGCCCCGCGGACGCACGAGCGTTACGGCGAGATCGCGCTCAAGTGTGTAGCGCCCCTGATTGGCAATGTACTGCTTCCCAAGCTGCGGGCCGTACACATTTCAGCGGCCTACGCCAAGGCTCTTACTGAGGGCCGGCGGAAGGGAAAAGGTGGCCTGTCCCCGCGCACGGTCGTCCACATGCATCGAGTCCTGCGCCAAGCGCTACAGCAGGCAGTGGACTGGGAGATGCTGGCGCCGCCCAAGGTCGAGAAGAAGGAGATGCGTGCGCTGGACGCCGCCGAAACGGCGGCCTTGCTCGAAATATTGCGTGCATCCCGCCTGTTCATGCCAGTGTTGTTGGGCGTCACCTGTGGTTTACGCCGCGGCGAGATTGCAGCCTTGCGGTGGCGTTCGGTTGATCTCGTCAATTCGCAACTCGAAATCCGAGTGAGCACCGAGCAGACCAAAAGCGGGGTGAGAGAGAAGGAGACCAAAACCGGCCGTGCGCGCACCGTGACGTTGACTGCGCTCGCCGTGGAGGAGCTGCGCCGGCACAAAGTCAGGCAGGCCGAAGAACTGCTTCAGCTTGGCCTACGTCAGCCGGACGAGATGTGCGTCATTGCTCAGGCTGACGGACAGCCGCTGAAGCCGAACAGCCTTACCCACGAATTCGCACGGTTCATTGCGGGGAGTAAACTTACACGCATCCGATTTCACGACCTGCGACACACCCACGCCACTCAACTACTTAAGAACAATGTGCATCCTAAGATCGTTCAGGAGCGTCTCGGTCACGAGGACATCAGCACGACGCTCAACCTTTACAGCCATGTGCTGCCAGGCATGCAGGACGCTGCGGCTAAGAGTGTTGACCTCGCGCTGAGGGAGGCCCTAGACAAGGAGCGCCGAGCAAAAACCATTGGGTAGCAAAATGGTAGCAAATGCCCAATTTGCGCTGAACGCTGAAACCAAAATATCTTGTATTCTTAGTAATATGGTCCCGTAGCTCAGCAGGATAGAGCAGCGGTTTCCTAAACCGAAGGTCAGAGGTTCGAGTCCTCTCGGGACCGCCAGCAAATCGGCGGGTTGGCTGTTAATTTGTGGGGAAACGTCACTGCCGCCCAGTTGCCATAAATTTCCTCGGCG
>Ga0187783_10003197_pt1 | contig 12080 bp, 12 predicted proteins | sample 1015_SJ02_MP02_2_FD_132471 | JGI IMG/M metagenome (GOLD analysis project Ga0187783, IMG submission 132471) | Tropical peat soil microbial communities from peatlands in Department of Meta, Colombia - 1015_SJ02_MP02_20_MG | ecosystem: Environmental > Terrestrial > Soil > Wetlands > Peat | place... | reverse complement strand
CGCAGTGTCCGCAAGCGGGCGTCAGTCGAGGTCACCGTAGCCGGGATCGATGACCTCCGGGTCCACTCCCAGGATCTCGGCGAACTCCTCGACCACCACGTCGAAGACGAGTTCGCTCAGCTCGTCCTCGTCTTCGGCCCGGGCCAGCAGCGGCCGGCGGAACAGAACGATCCGCGGTGCCGTCGCCGGGTTGGCCGGATCGCTGGTGCCGGGCGTGCCGCGGATGATGCGGGCCAGCGGCACGCCGTCCTCGCCGATCGTGTCGAAGTCGGGCACTTCCTGGACCGCGAACTCCACGTCGGACAGCTCGGTCTCCCAGCGCGGCTCCAGCCGGGCCACGGCCTCGAGCACGATGTCGTCGAACTGCTGCGCCCGGCTGCGGTAAAGGGGGACGCCGGGCGGGACCAGCCGGCCGCGCAGCCCTCGGCCGTGGCGATCCCGCCGCCGGGGGCGCGATCCCGGGGAACCGCCCGGATCTGGCCTGGAACCGCCCTCGCCGGTCTGCACAGTTACCGAGCGTATAGGATCAAAGCCCCCGGCGGCGCGCCCACGCTGACACCGGGAACACGGGTGCAAGCCGGGACAGAGCACGACACGATGATGGAGCCGGCGCCGGTGATGGCGTTACCGTCCGCGGGCAGATACCGTCACCGTTGTATCCGATACATCCGACGGTCACGGGTGATGTGAGCGAGGTGGGCTGGGTGAAGTCTCGTTGCTGCTCGCGCACCGCATGCAAGCACCCGCCCGTGTACACGCTGACCTACGTGTACCGTGACTCGACCGCGGTGCTCGGCCCGCTGGCCGCCTACACCGAGCCGCACTGCTACGACCTGTGCGAGAAGCATGCCGCCCGGCTGACCGCGCCGCGCGGATGGGACGTGGTGCGCCTCCCGGCCGACCCGGCCCGCGACCGCGCGGACGACCTGGAGGCGCTGGCCAACGCGGTGATGGAAACGCACCCGAGGGCCCCGGTCGACAAGGAGCCGGTGGGCCAGGGCGTCGAGGTCGGCCGCCGCGGCCACCTTCGGGTGCTGCGCTCGGGCCCTCCCCAGGACCGATAGGCTCGTCAGTGCCGCTAAGCCAACCGGGGCCGCCCGGCCCGGGTGGCACCGGCATTGGGAGGCGTGTCCTGCAGTGGGTGATCTCGCGAGCATCGTCAAGGCGTATGACATCAGGGGCGTGGTCCCGGATCAGCTAGACGAGGGGGTGGCCGAGGCGGTCGGCGCCGCGTTCGCCAAGCTCACCGGGGCCGCGACGATCTTGACCGTGCACGACATGCGCACCTCGTCCGCCCCGCTCGCGGACGCGTTCGGGCGCGGGGCGGCCGCGCAGGGCGCCGACGTGCTCGCCGCCGGCCTCGGCTCCACCGACATGCTCTACTACGGCAGCGGCGACCTGGGCATCCCGGGCGCGATGATCACGGCCAGCCACAACCCGCCGCGGTACAACGGCATCAAACTGTGCCGGGCCGGCGCAAAGCCTGTCGGCATCGAGACCGGCTTGGCCGACATCCAATCTTTGGCCGAACGGCCCGTGGTTCCAGCTCCCGTCGCCGGCACAGTCACGCGGGCCGACCTGCTGCCCGGCTACGCCGACTACCTGCGCAAGCTGGTCGACATCTCCGAGATAAGGCCGCTGGTCGTGGCCGTCGACGCCGGCAACGGGATGGCCGGGCACACGGTGCCCAAGGTGTTCGAGGGGCTGCCGATCACGTTGATCCCGCTGTACTTCGAGCTTGACGGCACCTTCCCCAACCACGAGGCCAACCCGATCGAGCCCGAGAACCTGCGCGACCTGCAGCGGGCCGTGGTCGAGCACCACGCAGACATCGGCTTGGCCTTCGACGGCGACGCCGACCGGTGCTTCGTGGTCGACGAGCGCGGCGGCGTCGTCTCGCCCTCGGTGCTCACCGCGCTGATAGCGAGCCGGGAACTGGCCCGCGAGCCCGGCGCCGTCATCATCCACAACCTGATCACCTCGCGCGCGGTGCCTGAGATCATCGCCGAGCACGGCGGGGTCGCGGTGCGCACCCGCGTCGGCCACTCGTTCATCAAGGCGAAGATGGCCGAGCGCGGCGCGGTGTTCGGCGGCGAGCACTCGGGGCACTTCTACTTCAGGGACTTCTGGTTCGCGGACTCCGGCATGCTCGCCGCGCTGCACACGCTGGCCGCCCTGGGCGGCCAGGCCAGCCCGCTGTCCGGGCTGCTGGCCGAGTATTCCAGGTACCACGCAAGCGGGGAGATCAACTCCGTGGTGACCGATCAGGCCGCTGCGACCGACCGGGTCAGGCGGGTCTTCGCCGGCCGGCCGGGCGTCAGCACCGATGAACTCGACGGGCTGACGGTCGCGGCGCCCGAGTGGTGGTTCAACCTGCGGCCGTCCAACACCGAGCCGCTGCTGCGGCTGAACGTGGAGGCGGACTCCGAGGCCGCCATGGCCACGCTCCGCGACGAGGTGCTGAATATCGTAAGGGACGAGGGCATCGTCAGGAACGAGGAGGAGACCTGATGCAGATCGAAGGCTGGCTCCTGGAGATCCTGGCCTGCCCGGAATGCCACGCGCCGCTGCGGCCCGACGACGCCGCCAGCGAGCTTGTATGCACCGGCGAGAGTTGCGGCCTGGCCTACCCGGTGCGCGACGACATCCCGGTGCTCCTGGTGGAAGAGGCCAGGCGGCCCGGCGAGCCTACATGAGTGCCAATCGTGAGTGCCAATCGTGAGTGCCAATCGTGAGTGACAGCCTCGACGACTGGGGAGGCGCGGAGTTCGTCCTCGCCGCGGATCGGCTCGACACGCCCGACGTCATCGAGGCGGCCGACCCGGGCGACATGCTGCGGCAGGTGGCGTCGGCCGCGGCCGGCGTCCGCGTCGCGCTGCGGTCCTGCCAGGAGACCGACCTGTCCGCGTTCACCCCGGACGCCAGGCCGCGCGCGATCGTGGTGGCCGGGCTTGGCGGCGCCGGCATCGCGGGGGAGATCCTGGCCGCCGTGGTCGGGCCGGGCAGCCCGGTCCAGGTCGTGGCCTGGCCGACCGGGCGCCTGCCCGGCTGGGTCGGGGCCGCCGACGCGGTGATCGCGGTGTCCGGCCCGGGCACGACGGCCGAGACGCTCGCCGTCGCGACCGAGGCGGCGCGGCGCGGCTGCCGCCTGGCCGGCGTCGGGCTGCCCGACTCCCCGCTGCACCGCGTCACCGAGCAGGCCCGGGCCCCGTTCGTGCCGGTCGCCCCGGCCGCGCCGATATCCCAGCCCTCGATGGCCCAGCCCTCGATGGCCCAGCCGTCCATGCTGATGCGGTCGATGCTGTGGGCGCTGGCCATCCCGCCGCTGGTCATTGCGGAGCGGCTGGGCGTGGCCCGGATCGGTCCCGATGCCTACGAGCAGACGGCGCGCAGGCTCGAGGAGGTGTCCCATCAGTGCCGGCCTGCCAGCGAGTCGTTCGTCAACCCGGGCAAGTCGCTGGCCCTGGACCTGGTCGGCACGCTGCCGGTGGTGTGGGGGACATCGGCGCTGAGCGAGGTCGCGGCGCGGCGGTTCGCCGCACTGCTCAGCGAGAACGCCAAGTACCCGGCGATCGCGGGCGTCCTGCCCGAGGCGGCCCAGAACCAGATCGCGGCGTTCGACGGGCCGTTCGCCCCGTCCGCGCGCCTGCCCGCGGACTCGACCCACGACAACGACCCCACTGACCCCTTTGGCCAATCCAGCCCCGCCGACGACCCCCTAGGCCACTCCAGTCCCACCGACCCCACCAGCCTGGACGACCTGCCGTCCTGGGACCTGGACTACGAGGACACGCCGCCGGGACAGGCCAGCGGGTTCACCCCGCTGCGGCTCGTGCTGATCTCCGATCCGGACGCCGACCCGCGGGTCGCGACCCAGCAGCGGGCGGTGGCCGAACTGGCCGCCCAGCGCGGGATCGGCCTGTCCGAGCTGGCCATGGACGGCGAGCACCCGCTGGTACGGCTGGCTGGGGTGATCCAGCTGGCCGACTACGCGAGCGTCTACCTGGCCATCGCGTCAGGGATAGATCCGGGGGCGGCCGCCGCCATCGCTGACCTTCAGGCCAGGATCGAGTTACCTCCGTGCGGATCTCGTGGCGCGACATGAGGGCGGTGTTCGCTGCCCTCGCCGCCAACTTCGGCATCGCGGTGACGAAGTTCGTCGCGTTCTTGTTCACCGGGTCAGCGTCCATGCTGGCCGAGTCGGTGCACTCGGTCGCCGACACCGGCAACGAGGTGCTGCTGCTGATCGGCCGCGGCCGGTCCACCCGGCCGCCGTCGGACGAGCACCCGTTCGGCTTCGGGCGCGAGCGGTACTTCTACGGGTTCGTGGTATCGGTGATGCTGTTCACGGTCGGCGCCGCCTTCTCGGTGTACGACGGCGTACACAAGCTGGTGAACCCGGAGGCGATCCACGCGCCCGTGGTCGCCTTCGTCGTCCTGGCTGCCTCCGCGGTGATGGAGGGCTTCTCGCTGCGCACCGGGATCATTGAGGCGAACAAGGTGCGCGGCAACCGCAACTGGGGCACGTTCATCCGGCGGACCAAGGCGCCGGAGCTCCCGGTGGTCCTGCTGGAGGACCTGGCCGCGCTGATCGGGCTCGCGTTCGCGTTCGCCGGGGTCGCGCTGACCGCGCTGACCGGCGACGGCCGGTGGGATGGCGCAGGCTCGCTGGCCATCGGCCTGCTGCTGGCCACCGCGGCGGCGATCCTGGCGGTGGAGATGAAGAGCCTGCTCATCGGCGAGGCGGCCAGCGCCGAGGTGCAGCGGAGGGTCATCGCCGCGCTCGAGGACGGACCCGAGGTGGACCGAGTCATCCACATGCGGACCGTGCACATGAGCCCGGATTCGATCCTGGTCGCGGCGAAGATCGCGGTCCGCCCCGCCGACACCGCGGCGCAGGTCGCGGCGGGCATCGATGCGGCCGAGAAGCGAGTCCGCGCCGCCGTCCCGATCGCCAAGACCATCTACCTTGAGCCCGACATCTACCACCCCGCTCGGGCCGACCAGACCGACCCCTCCATCCGCGCCGCCCAGTTCGCCCGCGCTTCCGCCCTCCGCCCGCCGACGGACTCCGGTCGCCGCCCGCCCACCGACTCTGCCCGCGGCCAGACCGCGGACTCGGGTCGTGGCGAGACCGCGGATTCCAAGTGGCCGGAAGACGTCTCGTGACCCGAAGACGCCCGTGACGGCAAGACACCCAGTGACCGGGCCGTCCGCGCCGGAGATCATCCAGGCCGGCGCCACGCTGCGACCGGTATCGCTGGTCCCCGAGATCCGGCTGTACCAGGCCGCCGAGCCGATGGGCGTCTGGCAGCTGACCGAGCAGGCGACCGGCCGGACCGGCCTGGACCCGCCGTTCTGGGCGTTCGCCTGGGCCGGCGGCCAGGCACTGGCCCGCTACCTGCTCGACCACCCCGATATCGTCACCGCCCGCCACGTCATCGACATCGCGTCCGGGTCCGGGCTGGTGGCCATCGCGGCGGCCATGGCCGGCGCCGCCACCGTGACCGCCTACGACATCGACCCACTCGCCGCCGCCGCCGTCACCCTCAACGCGGCCGCCAACCACGTCGCGATTCGTGCGGTGTGCGCCGACGCGCTAAGCGACGACCCCGTGCCGCCTGACAGCGACAAACCCCCACTGCCGGACGGTACCGCCCTGCGCGACGACCCCCTGCCGCCTGACAGTGCACGCGTGGGCGACGACTCCCTACCGCCGCAGAGCGTCGGCTTGGTCCTAGTCGCCGACGCCTTTTATGAGCGCGACCTGGCCGCCCAGGTGTTCCGCTTCGCCGAACGGGCCCGCGCCCGCGGCGCCAGCATCCTGCTCGGCGACCTCGGCCGCGCCTACTTGCCCCGGGACCGCCTAACGCCGCTAGCCAGCTACGAGGTCCCCGACCTGGGCGCCCTGGAAGACCGCGACACCAAGCGCACCACCATCTGGACCCTGCGCTGACCACCTGGTGCCAGCCCACCCTGCGCCCCTACCACGGTCCCACCAATCCCGTCTTCCCCTCCCCGAACTCACATCCCACTGTCCGGGAGGCTTTGGGCTCGCGGGTGGATTGTGTGCGCCCTGACGCACTAAATCCTCCCCGGAGCCAAAACCCACCACCATAACCGCCGGGTCCGTGCACCACGACGCTCTCAGGCACCACAGCACACAGAAATCACCGCACGATGGACGCCTGTAACCGCGTCGTTGCGGCAACCACGTCGTCCGGGGCGCGTCGTTGCGGCAACGACGTCGTTGGCCGGGTTGACTGGCGTGGGACGACTCAGCCGCAGGACAGCAGGTGCGGTGCGCGGTCGCTCTCCGGACCAGGCTCGGCGGGACAGCAGGTGCGGTGCGCGGTCGCTCTCGGGACCAGGCTCGGCGGGACAGCAGGTGCGGTGCGCGGTCGCTCTCGGGACCAGGCTCAGCGGCCAGACAGTAGCCGCAGGGCGCGTTCCTTCTCGAAGTCCAGGGCGCGGCTGGCCGGGGCCGGGATGCGGCCCAGCCGGCGGCCCAGGTCGGCCACCGCGGCCCGGACCTGCGGCTCCGCCAGCACGCGCAGGCCGAAGGCGAGCGCGGCGGGACTGATGTCGTAGCGGCGCTCGAGCTCAAGCGCGGCCGCGACGGCGGCGATGTCCTCCTCGCTGAACTGCCGGTGCGCCGCCCCGCGCAGGCCCGCCGCCTCCAGCGGAGCGGCCGCCCCCCGCGAGCCCGCCGCCCCCCGCGAGCCCGCCGCCCCCCGCGAGCCGGCCGCCTCGCGTCGGCCCGCGGACCCAAGCGCCCTGGGCCGCGGCGGAGCCGGCGCCGTGGGGTAATCGCGGACCCGGGGGAGCAGGCCGAGATCCTCGCGGTAGCGGAGCATGCGGGCCGACGTGCCGAGCCGCCTGGCGGCCTCCGTAATGCGCATGAATGCCGATTCTAACAAATTACTGTTAAGAACAGCTCGCAGCGCGTGCGGCGACCGGCGCGGGTCCCGTAGCGTGTGACCGGTAGCGGGTACCACGGCCCGTTCGGCCAAAAAGAGCTAAGGGAGAACCCATGTCAGCGGATCAGCTTCCGTTCCAGGTAGCCGACCTCTCGCTCGCCTCGTTCGGACGCAAGGAAATCCAGCTGGCCGAGCACGAGATGCCCGGGCTGATGGCGGTGCGGGCCGAGTACGCGCCCGGCCAGCCGCTGCGCGGCGCGAAGATCACCGGGAGCCTGCACATGACCGTGCAGACGGCGGTGCTGATCGAGACGCTGGTCGCGCTGGGCGCGCAGGTCCGCTGGGCGAGCTGCAACATCTTCTCCACCCAGGATCACGCGGCCGCGGCGGTGGCGGTCGGCCCGGACGGCACCCCCGACGACCCGCGCGGCATCCCGGTCTTTGCCTGGAAGGGCGAGACGCTCGAGGAGTACTGGCGCTGCACGGAGCTGGCGCTGACCTGGCCGGACGGGGACGGTCCCAACATGATCCTGGACGACGGCGGGGACGCCACGCTGCTTGTGCACAAGGGCGCCGAATACGAGAAGGCGGGCGGAGTCCCGAGCCCAGACAGCAACGACCCGGAGGAGTGGCGGATCATCCTGGACCGGCTGCGCAACTCGCTGGCCGACCAGCCGGGCAAGTGGACGCGCGTGGCCGGCAGCGTCAGGGGCGTGACCGAGGAGACCACCACCGGCGTGCACCGCCTCTACGAGATGGCCAAGACCGGCAGCCTGCTGTTCCCGGCCATCAACGTCAACGACTCGGTGACCAAGTCCAAGTTCGACAACAAGTACGGCTGCCGCCACTCCCTGATCGACGGCATCAAACGCGGCACCGACGTGCTGATCGGCGGCAAGGTCGCCGTGGTCTGCGGCTACGGCGACGTCGGCAAGGGCTGCGCGGAGAGCCTGCGCGGCCAGGGCGCGCGGGTCATCATCACCGAGATCGACCCGATCTGCGCGCTGCAGGCGGCGATGGACGGCTACCAGGTGGCGACGCTGGAGGACGTCGTAGGAAGCGGGGACATCTTCGTGACCGCCACCGGCAACCGCGACGTGATCACGGCGCAGCACATGAGCCGGATGAAGCACCAGGCGATCGTGGGCAACATCGGCCACTTCGACAACGAGATCGACATGGCGGGCCTGGCCCGCTGGCCGGGCATCCACCGTACGAACATCAAGCCCCAGGTCGACGAGTGGAGGTTCCCGGCTGAACCTGGTCTTGACGGGCACGCGATCATCGTGCTGTCCGAGGGGCGGCTGCTCAACCTGGGCAACGCCACCGGGCACCCGAGCTTCGTGATGTCCAACAGCTTCACCAACCAGGTGATCGCGCAGGTCGAGCTGTTCACCCGGCCCGGCGAGTACCCCATCGGCGTGTACACGCTGCCCAAGCACCTGGACGAGAAGGTGGCGCGGCTGCACCTGGACGCGCTCGGCGTCAGGCTCACCACGCTGACCAAGGAACAGGCCGACTACATCGGCGTCCCCGTCGACGGCCCGTACAAGTCGGAGCACTACCGTTACTGACAGCGACATCGCCGACTCCGGGCTCGCCGGCGACGGCGACGTCCGCATCCGCTACGCCGAGCGGGCCATGCCGCTGATGGCCGGCCTCATGCAGCGGTTCGCCGTCCAGCGGCCGCTGCACGGGCTGGCCATCGCGGCGTGCCTGCACGTGACCGCGGAGACCGCGATGATGGCCCGGCTGCTGCGGGCCGGCGGCGCCGCGGTGTCGCTGGCCGCCTCCAACCCGCTGTCCACCCAGGATGACATCGCCGCCGCCCTGGCCGTTCGGCACGGGATCTCGGTCTTCGCCCGGGCCGGGGTGGACCGGCGCGGCTTCTACCGGCACATCGAGGCGGCCCTGGCCGCCCAGCCAGACGGCCCCGACCTGGTCATCGACGACGGCGGTGACCTGGTCAACACGCTGCACACCCGGGCCGCGGCCCTGCTGGCGACGGTCAAGGGCGGCTGCGAGTCGACCACCACCGGCGTGATCAGGCTGCGCCGGATGGCGGCCGAGGGCGCGCTGGCGTTCCCCGTCGTCGCGGCCAACGACACCGCGGCCAGGCGCCTGGTCGAGGGCACCTGCGGCACCGGCCAGTCCGCGATCGACGGCATCCTGCGCGCCACCAACACGCTGCTAGCGGGCAAGACTGTCGTCGTGGCCGGGTTCGGGGCCAGCGGCCGCGGCATCGCCGAACGTGCCCGCGGCCTCGGCGCCCAGGTCATCGTCACCGAGATCGACCCGGTCCGGGCCCTGGAGGCGTCGCTGCACGGCTTCCGCGTGCTGCCGATGGCGGCCGCGGCGCCGCTCGGCGAGGTGTTCGTCACCGCGACCGGATCGTGCGACGTGATCGGCGCGGCGCACTTCGCGGCGATGCGGGACGGCGCGATCCTGGCCAACGCCGGGCACTTCGACGTCGAGATCGACGTGCGCGCGCTGGCCGGGCTGGCGCGGGCGGTGCACCCCGGCGTGCGGCAGCACGTCGACGCCTATGATCTGGGCGACGGGCGGACCGTGCTGCTGCTGGCCGAGGGCCGGGTGGTCAACCTGGTCGCGGCGGAGGGGCATCCGCCCGAGGTGATGGACGTGGCGTTCGGCATCGAGGCGCTCGCGCTGGCCTGGCTGGCGGGAAATGTGGGCAAGCTCCCGGTTGGCGTGCACGACGTGCCGGCCGACATCGACGCCGAGGCGGCCCGCCTCGTCCTGGCCACGGCCGGCACCACGATCGACGCGCTCACCCCGGCCCAGCAGGCCTACCTTGAATCCTGGCGCCTGGGTTCCTAGTCGGGGCTCGTAAGCGGGGCTGGTAAAACCCCGGGCGCTCGTCAGCGGGCGGGCGCGGGCACGCTCTGCTCGCTGGCCGCCGCGACGGGGTGCGCCGGTATCCCGGCGGACCCGTCGTCGGAGGTCGGCGGGCTTGCGGGCCGGGTCAGCAGCAGCCACCCGACCAGCCCGATCGGGTACACGAAGTACCCCCACCTGGTGGCGGGCGCCAGCGTGAACATGGCCGTGAGCCCAAGGGCCAGCCGCCAGGCGGAGGCCCGCGCGTCGGCCGGCGGCCGGACGATGAGCCACACCGCGAAGCCGACCCCTGCCGCGACCAGCAGGCCGACGGCGGCCCAGTGCCCGGCCATCCCCGTGTCGGCCAGCAGGTGCCCGGGCAGCGGGCTGGCCGCCGGGGTCTTGTGCTTGGTCAGGCCGAGCGGGAACAGCACGGTGTTCTGCAGGAACGCGTACGGGTTGGCCAGCGCCGCGGGCGCCATCGCCACGGAAAGGAGCACGGCTACCCCGGCCGCGGTCACGAGGAAACGCCAGGCGTTCCTCGCGCCGTCCCGCGCGCCAAGCATCGCGGTGAACACCGGGAGCGCGGGCCACGCGGTCGCCTTCATGGCGCACGCCACCCCGAGCGCGGCCGCGGCCCGGATCAGCCCGGACGGGCGGGCGATCAGCGCCAGCGTGACGAACATCAGCGCGAGCACCGGCGGGTCGGTGATCCCGACCGCGAGCGGGAACGCGATCACCGGGGAGGCGGCGATGAACACGGTGGACAGCACGACGCCGTGCCTGCAGTCCTCGCAGTGCCGGTGCGGCGCCGCGATCGTGAACGCGGCCCAGATCAGGGCGATGGACACCGCCGTCAGCCACACCCTAGGGTCGCCCCAAAGGCCGGTCGCGCCCAGCGCCTTCGGCATCCCGAACACCGCCATGACCGGCAGGTACGGGTTGTAGGACAGCACGCTGTCCAGCTGTCCGCCGGCCAGGTACGGCGTGCCGTGCTGCAGCAGCAGGACCGCGGACTGCGAGATGACCTTCACCTCGGCCGTCGGCGCCACGCGGGTGGCCAGCCAGGTCACCGGGGCGGCCAGCGCCCCGGCCAGCGACACCAGCAGCGGCAGGATCAGCGGAACGTTCCTGTGCCGGGTGAGCCACAAGATGACCGTGGTCACCCCGTAGCCCACCGCCGCCCAGATGGCCCATGTCCGGTCGGCGTGACCGGTGTCCACGGCCAGGGCCGTGGCGTAGACCGCGAATGCCCCGTTCGCGATCAGGAGCCGACGGCGGTTCAGCCAGTGCTGGTGGACTGGCGTTGGCTCAAGGTCTTCTTCCTGCGTGCGTTCCACTGTGCCGGTACCCGCCCGTCCACAAGACTTTCCCCTGTTTGTCTATTCAGCTGTCGCCAAGCAAGAAACGGTCAACTTCCCCCGAAGCAGGTTAATAAGCCTATCACCAGCCGTTACGCTTCCCACGCGCCGGGACCGGCGGTCACGGCAGCTTCCAGTCGACTGGCGCCGCCCCCTCCTGCTCGAGAAGCTGATTCGCCCGGCTGAACGGGCGAGAACCGAAAAACCCGCCGAAGGCCGAATTAGGGCTCGGGTGCGCCGACTCGATGCGGCCGATGCCGGGCAGCAGCGGCGCGAGCGTCCGCGCGTCACGCCCCCACAAGATCGCGACCAGCGGCGCCGTCGTCCCGGCTCCCGTCTTACTTGAAACCGTCTTCCTGGCCGCCAGGGCCCGGATCGCCTGCTCGGTCACCTGCTCCCAGCCCCGGCCCCGGTGCGATCCCGGCTTACCCGGCTGGACAGTGAGCACCCTGTTCAGCAGCAGCACGCCGCGCTGGCTCCACGGGCTGAGGTCCCCGGTGGCCGGAGTCGGGTACCCGAGGTCGTCGGAGTACTCACGGAAGATGTTGATCAAGCTGCCAGGCAGCGGCCGCACCGTCGGCGCGACCGAGAAGCTGAGCCCGACGGCGTGGCCCGGGGTCGGGTAGGGATCCTGCCCCACGATCAGCACGCGCACGTCGGCGAACGGCTGCTTGAACGCCCGAAGCACGTTCTCGCCGGCCGGCAGGTACCGGCGACCGGCGGCGATCTCGGCTCGCAGGAAGTCCCCCATCGCCGCGACCCGATCCGCGACCGGCTCAAGCGCGTCCGCCCAGCCCTCCTCGACGATGCTGCGCAACGGCTCGGCCATGGGCAGCACTCTAGCCTCGCCCCGTTCTGCGCCAAAAGACAAAAATTATTTGGGCCGAACGGTCCGTGGTTCCCCGCGCCGGCTCACCCAGCCTGCTACCCGTCGGGCTCCCGCTGCGGCTCCCGGCCCCGCTCT
>Ga0187783_10003196_pt1 | contig 12086 bp, 10 predicted proteins | sample 1015_SJ02_MP02_2_FD_132471 | JGI IMG/M metagenome (GOLD analysis project Ga0187783, IMG submission 132471) | Tropical peat soil microbial communities from peatlands in Department of Meta, Colombia - 1015_SJ02_MP02_20_MG | ecosystem: Environmental > Terrestrial > Soil > Wetlands > Peat | place... | reverse complement strand
TAAGCGTGATTGCCATCGGCACCCTCGGCCTCGCAGTGCCGCTCATTACTGAGGTGCTGATCGATTCGGTGATACCGCGCGCTGAATGGGATCAACTCGTGTATTGTGCCGCGGGTCTCGCCATTGTGACGATCGCAGCGGCTGGATTCGACGCCGTGCAAAGCATCGCCACACTGCGGTTCGAAGGCGTGCTCGACCGTACGCTGCAGGCAGGGATCGTTGAACGGCTTTTGCGACTGCCGGTTTCGTTCTTCCGCCGATATGGGACGGGCGACCTGACGGACCGTGCGCTCGGCATCGAGGCGATCCGGCGGATCGCAACCGCTCACACGATTCGCGGGCTGGTCGCGGGTGTATTGGCTTTATTTAGTTTTGCGCTGATGTTCTACTATGATGCTGGCCTGGCGCTGATCGCGCTCGTGCTAACTCTCGCGCGTGGCGCCGCAATTCTCCTCGCCTGTGCGGTGCGGCTACGGCGCGAGCGTCAGCATTTTGCGCTTGACGGCAAGGTCCAGGGGTTGGTGCTGCAGCTCCTTACCGGGGTCGGCAAGCTACGGGTTGCTTTCGCCACCCGCCGCGCGCTCACTGTGTGGGCCCGCATGTTTGCCAAACAGAAACGACAGTTCGTCGCCTCGCAGCGCACGGGAAACATGCTCGCAGTGTTCGAGGCGGCGTTTCCCACGATGGCGACGCTCGTAATCTTTGCCGGAGCCGAACACGGCATTGGCAGCCTCACGGTCCACGTTGGACAGTTCCTTGCGTTCTTTGCCGCATTTGGCCAGTCGCTGGTGGCGGTGGGCACCTTGGCGACGGCGATGGGGGAATCACTTATTGCGTTTCCGCGCTTGGACCGCCTCCGTCCCCTAATTGCCGAGCCCGCGGAAATCGCCGAAGTGCGCAACGCGCCCGGCGAGCTGACTGGCGCGATCGAGCTCGGTCAAGTGACCTTCCGCTACGATCCGGACGGGCCGGCGATCCTCCAAAAGGTGAGCCTGCAAGTTACCCAGGGGGAGTACGTCGCCGTGGTGGGGCCGTCCGGCAGTGGCAAATCGACAATCTTTCGCCTACTGCTCGGCTTCGAGAAACCCGAGGCCGGCACGGTCTTTTTCGATGGCAAGGCGATCGACACCCTCGACATCACCGCCATTCGCCGCCAGATCGGCGTGGTGCTACAGAACGGCAAGCTCGCATCCGGTAGTCTTTACGAGAACATCTGCGGCGCAGTGCAGTTGCCGCTGGAGCGGGCGTGGGAGGCCGCGCGCCTCGCCGGGCTGGATGCTGACATCGAGGCGATGCCGATGGGCATGTACACGGTTGTGACCGAGGGCGCGAATACGCTGTCGGGTGGCCAGCGCCAGCGGCTGATGATCGCCCGCGCGCTCGTCCACCACCCACGTATCCTGCTATTCGACGAGGCGACCAGCGCGCTTGACAACCGCACTCAGGCGATCGTCAGTGCCGCGCTCACCAAGTTTAATGTGACGCGGATCGTCATTGCCCAGCGACTAAGCACCGTGAAGAGCGCCGATCGTATCGTCGTGCTGGCTGCCGGTGAGATCGTTCAATCCGGAACTTTTGCCGACCTCCTCGCCGCGCCCGGCATGTTCGCGGACTTTGCCAAGCGCCAGCTGCTCTAGCCGAAGAAGATTGCCGTATGCGAAAGGTTCTCTACATATTCGGGTTGCTCACTGACGGTGACGTCGAATGGATCGCGCACACCGGCGTGCGCCGCCGAGTCAGGGACCGGGAGATCCTGATCCAGGAAGGTCGATCGGCGGACTCGGTGATTATTTTGCTGCAGGGCCAATTGCTGGTGACAGCGCAGGGTGTGGGCGAAGTTGCGCGCCTGGGTGTCGGCGAAATCGTCGGTGAGATGTCGTTCGTCGATTCCGCGCCACCGTCCGCCACCGTCACCGCCGTCGGTGAGTGCCTGGCACTGTTTCTCGACAAGAATGTGGTTGCCCGCAAGCTCGAGACGGACGTCGCTTTCGGTTGCCGCTTCTACCGCGCGCTGGCGGTCTTCTTGGCAGACCGCCTGCGCGAGACGGTGCGCCGCTTCGGCTACGGTCCAGTACAGGGTACAGAAGCAGTCGCCAAGGACGAACTCGACATAGGTATCCTCGACACGGTATCGATTGCAGGCGACCGGTTCGATCGGATGCTGAAGGTGCTGGTCGGCGAGTAATGACGCGAAGGCGAACGGCGGTTCTCAGGGGATTTCCGAATTATAGCTTAGAGCCAACTGCGCGATCGGTGCTAGCTGAAAGAACTAGGCCGATGCAGTGAGGACGACCGGCCGTGTATTCAGTTTGCTCACGGTCTCGGAATCAGATGGGCTTTGAGTTTTGCGAAGGACAGCTCGATGGGGTTGAGATCGGGGAATAGGGTGGCAGCAGCTACAGCCTTGCGCCGGTGGCCTCGATCGTCTCGCGGACGCCGGCGACCTTGTGGGCGGAAAGGTTGTCCATCGAGACGATCTCAGCGGGGGCGAGCGTCGGCACCAGGCACTGTTCGAGATAGGTGAGGAAGATGTCACCGTTCATTGGGGCATCCACCACGAATGGAGCGGTGATGCCGTGCTGCCGCAAGCCGGCGACAAAGGTTGTCACCTTCCAGTGGCCGTTCGGAACCTTGGCGACCAGCCGCTGTCCGCGCCGGCAGTGTCCGTGCGGCCGGGTCATGTTGGTTGAAGTCCCGGTCTCATCGACGAAAATGAGTTTGCTCGCGTCAAGCCGCGGTTGCTCGCGCCGCCAATTCGCGCGTGCGGTGCGGACGTCGGAGCGATCGCGTTCGGATGCGTGCGCGTTCGCCGCTTGATGCCCACAAAGACTGGCTCCTGGGGCGGGATGACAGGCGCACCTATTCCCAGCCTTCGCGGGGACGGGTGGTCCTGCGACACGTTAACAATCGACGCTCTGTCGTTTGCGACAACTCACCCTCAATGACACGGCACTACAACCGCGGCAGCGGCCGCTTGCCCCTTTCCTCGCGCGGCACCTTCACCAAAGCCTCGCCGTCGAGCACCACCTGCCGGCCGACCTTGCACCGCTGCCACGGTGGTTGTAGTGCGGTGTGATTGAGGGTTGGGCGGCCGCGTTGGATCCGGAAATTCCGCGAGGCCTGGAAGGCGGCCAAGAGCGGGAAGGGCGAGCCGAGTTGGCGGGCGTAGTGACGGACGCGAAAGAAATTTGCGGCCAAGGTCAATCGGCCGCCTCACTGCGGAGCTTCGCGACATCCTTATCGGTTAGCCTTGACTGCTCCGCACCGAAGCGCGCCGTCACATAATTGGCGACGGCCGCGATTTCGGTATCAGAGTAGGCACTGCCGAACTCCGGCATCGAAATGACCCCGTCAGGTGTCTGTCGTCGCGTGCCGGAAATCACGATCTGCGCTACATTTGTCGCGGTGCGATCGTTGACGCCGCGCGTACCGGCAATCGTCGCAAAAGGCGAAATTTGGCTGACGCCCGTCCAATCATGACAGCTGGCGCATGCGCCTTCGAAAACGCGCTCGCCGGCCGCCCCCGTCGTCGCATTTCCCTCCTTCGGCGAAGCCGGAGCCGGCGGCGCAAGCTTGGCCGGCAAATCGGCCGATGCGATTGGCGGCACGCTGCGCAGATAGGTCACGAGTGCGCGAATGTCGGCTGACGCCATGTAACGGAAGCTTTGATCGACGGCTTCGCCCATAGGGCCGGCCGCGGTGCCGCGGCGCGATGCGTGTCCCGCCGACAAATAATCGCGCAGCTCATCGTCGCTCCAGGCGCCGATACCGGATCCCTTGTCAGAGGTGATATTGAAGGCGTACCAGCCTGCGGTCACCGCGCCGCTGAATTTGTTGACGTTGTCGAGTGTGAAAGCGAGATTACGCGGCGTATGACATTCGCCACAATGCGCGAGCGCCTCGGCGACATAGGCGCCTCTGTTCCACTCCGCACTCAACGCTGCGTTTGGCGTAAACCGTGCATCCTTGGCAAAGAAGGCAGACCAAAAAATCATCGACCAGCGTTGATTAAAAGGAAAACTCAGCGTGTTCGTAATATTCGCCACGCGGAGCGGCGCCAGACTGAACAAATAGGCTTTGATCGCCAAGACATCGGCGTCGGTCATCAAGGTGTAGGACGGAAACGGCATCGCCGGGTACAAGCGGGTACCGTCCCGCCGTATGCCGCGTTGCACGACATTCAGGAAATCCTGGTCGCTGTAATTGCCGATCCCGGTGTCCCTGTCCGGCGTGATATTTGTAGAATAAAGTATTCCGAACGGCAGGAGTATAGCGAGCCCGCCGGCAAAGGGGCGGTCGCGCGACACCGTGTGACATGCGAAACAATCAGCTGCGCGCGCCAGATATTCGCCGCGCTTGGCCACATCGGCGTTTTTAAGATCGGCGGGAACGCCTGTTGGATCGGCGGCGTGATAATCGGCAAGCGCGACGGTCGATCCCCCGGCAAATGCCATCGGCCCACGCGTGAACAGTCGCCAGACAAAAACGCCTGCGACCACAAGCAGGACCAAAATTACGACGAGGATGACGCGCGCGCGCATAGTCTCTACGTCTTGCGAGTAGCAAGTAGCTTCCTGTCGATCGGCAATCGACGCAGCGCTACGCCGGTTGCCGCGTAGATTGCGTTGCGCAGCGCGGGTGGCCCGGCCGTCGCGCCGGTTTCGCCGATGCCGCCAGGATTTTCGCCGTTTTTGACGACATGAACGTCGATCTTGGGCACTTCATTAATGCGCAGCATGCGATAATTGTTGAAGTTCGATTGGCGCACGCGGCCGCGCTCGATTGTAATATCGCCCCACAGTGCCGCCGTTAGCCCGAAGATGAGCCCGCCTTGCAATTGTGCAACAACAATGTCGGGATTGACGGCAATGCCGGTATCAACCGCCGACGTCACCCGGCGCAGAAACACCTCGCCGTGGTCGTCGACTTCGGCCTCAACCACAGTGGCAATGAAACTGGCAAACGATGGTTGCGCGCACACGCCGCGGCCGGTCCGCGGCGGCAGCGGCTGACCCCAACCGGATTTTTCGGCCACGAGTTGTAGTGCCGCCCTCAGGCGCGGCGTTTTTTCGAGCATGCCGATGCGGAACGCGACCGGATCAGCGCCGGCCTTGCGCGCCAGCTCATCCATGAAGCATTCAGTCGCAAAGACATTGTTGTTCGGCCCGACGCCGCGCCAGAATCCCGTCGGCACCGCCGTCGGTTCGACGCGAACATATTCGACCTGGAAATTGGGAATGTCGTAGGGATTGTCAACCGCGCTGTCGATCGCGTCGATGTCGATGCCGTTCTGGAACCCCGGAGGGAACCAGCGCGCCATGACCGACGAACCGGATACGCGATATTTCCAGGCAACGACCTTGCCGCCGGATAAAGTTGCCGAAATGACGTCGCGATAAACCGGACGATAAACGTCGTGCTGAATATCCTCTTCGCGCGTCCAGATAACTTTGACGGGCCCATCGACTTTCTTGCCGATGCGAACGGCGGCAGCGACCATGTCCGCTTCAAGCCGGCGGCCAAAGCCGCCGCCAATGAGGTGGTTGTGCACGATCACTTTGTCGATCGGCAGCCCGGCGGCTTCCGCGGCGAATTTCTGGATCCGCGTCATTGCCTGCGTTCCGGTCCACACTTCACAGGCTTCGGCCGTCACATGCACCGTACAGTTTACGGGCTCCATCGGCGCGTGCGCTAAAAACGGCAGTTCGAAGTCGGCGTCAAATCTGTCGCCTTCGGACAGTCCTTTGGCGACGTCGCCGACCGATTTGGCGATCGCGCCATCCTTCTTGCTGGCGGCGCGCACTTGATCCCAAATGTCGTTTGAATTGACGCTCGCATTGGCCCCCTCGTCCCAACCGATGACGAGCGCATCGAGTCCTTTTTTGGCCGCCCAGGTGTGATCACCGACGACCGCGACAAGATCGTCAAGCACAACGATCTGCTGCACACCGGGGACCTTTTTGGCTGCGCTATCGTCGACACGGGCGACTTTGCCGCCAAGCACGGGACACTGGGCCAGGGTGGCGAATTTCATTCCCGGCAGCATCGCGTCGATCCCATAGACCACCTTGCCATCGGTCTTGTTGGGAGTGTCCAGGCGCTTGACCGGCTTGCCGATCACATTGAAATCCTTCGGGTCTTTCAGCCGCGGGTTTCCCGGCACCGGCATAGCCCTGGCGGCGTCGACCAGATCGCCGTAAGCGAGCGTGCGGCCGCTGGGCGGGTGGCTGACGATTCCGTTGGCAGTCGAACACGCCGCCGGATCGACTTGCCATTGTTGCGCGGCGGCCTGAACCAACATCAGCCGCGCTGCGGCGCCTGCCTCGCGCAGTGGCTTCCAGAACGCGCGAATGGAATTCGAGTTGCCGGTGGCCTGAATGCCAAACATTGGATTGGCATAGAGGTTGTCGCTCGGCGGGGCATGCTCCAGCACAATCTTGCTGAAATCGGCATCGAGTTCCTCGGCAATAAGCATCGGTATTGCGGTGTAGACGCCCTGCCCCATCTCGACCTGCGGCATGATCAACGTCGTCTGTCCCGAACGGTCGATGCGAATGAACGCGTCGGGCGCAAACTTACCCTCCGTGGTATCAGCCGGTTGTACCGACTCGTTGACGGCGTGCGCCGAAAGTTTAAAGCCCAGCACGAAAACTCCAGCTAGGCTGCCGCTCAGGACAGCGCGCCGTGAAGGAGAGCGAGCAACGTATTGAGGAGCATGCATCGACGGACTCCTAGGCACTGCCGTCGCCCGCAGCGCGCTTGATCGCCTCGCGGATGCGGATGTACGTGCCGCAGCGGCAGATATTGCCCGCCATCGCCGCGTCGATATCGGCATCGTCGGGATGCGGCGTATTTGCAAGCAGAGCTGCCGCCGACATGATTTGGCCGGATTGGCAATAACCGCATTGGATCACTTCCAGATCCAGCCACGCCTTTTGGACCTTTGCTCCGGTCCGGGTGGCGCCGACGCCTTCGATAGTCGTGACAGAACGATTGCCAATTGCGTCGACTGGCAACAGGCAAGAGCGGACCGCTTTGCCATCGATATGCACCGTGCAGGCGCCGCATTGCGCTATGCCGCAGCCAAACTTAGTACCGGTCATTCCCAGCACGTCCCGCAGCGCCCACAGCAGCGGCATATCGCCGGGCGCCTCGAAACTTCGACTTTCACCGTTGATTTTCAACGTGATCATTGGCCGTCCGTATCTACGTTCGCCAACTCGCGTTGCTAGATTGTTGCAAGAGCCTGACGCTCGCCATCGAACGTTTGTAGGTCCCGGCCATATTATCACACACAGGAGGGCCTCTCAAAGAGCAAAGCCGTCGATTGACCAGGCAGAAGCCGCGACAGCGCTATCTGTAAGGTCGGATCCTCAGGGCGGAGGTCTTGTGCTAGATCTGCTCGCGTGGCCTGCGGCCTCACCAAAGAGCCGCGCGCTATTTGTGAAGCAGCGTCTGCCAGTTTGAGGGCACCGCTTCGGCTGGTCCCGGCGCCGGTTGATCCAAGGGACGCGAATGAGGAGCGTGAAGCTTCGGGCCGGCGAAGAATTCTTCAGTACGATAGTCGTAAAACCACCGCTCGCCCGGCTCGAAGCTTGTGATTATCGGGTGACCCGTAGCGGCGTGATGTTTCGATGCATGCTGACTTGGTGAAGTATCGCAGCAGCCGATATGACCGCACTCGGCGCATCTGCGAAGATGCAACCACCATCCGCCCCCAGCCAGGCATTCCACGCAACCTCTTCCGCTTGGTTTGGCCGCCGGGTTGATACCATCCCTCTCTGACTTCATAGCCTCCTCGCCGATTTCCTGTTGCTTCAGTTGCTCTTCATCGAAGGGCCGCTCAAAACGGCGTTGCCCGATCATTGCAACGGCTTGAGCTTGTCCATCATGGTCGGAATAAACTCCGACACTGTGGGATGAATATGCATCGCGCGTTGAATCACCGTGTAGGGCACCTTGGCGTACATGATATCGAGCACGCAATGGATGACCTCGTCACCTGCGAGTCCCAGGAAGGAGGCGCCCAATATTTGTTTGTTATCCCGATCCACGAGGATTTTCATGAAACCCTTGGTCTCACCTCTTTCATAGGCGCGCATGACGTCTTTCATTGCCACGATCGATACCAGCGCAGATTTGCCCGTCTTGCGGACCTCCACCTCCGTCATCCCGGCGCGGCCAAGTGGCGGATCGGTGTAGAGCGCATATGCGGTGATGCGGTCGCTGACGCGTCTATGATCGTTGTCGAGAAGATTCCCCGCCACGATCTCGAAATCATTCCACGACGTGTGCGTGAACGCGCCTCGACCATTGCAGTCGCCCAGCGCCCAGATACCGGAGGCATTGGTACGCAACTGGTCATCCACCAGAATATACCCTCGCCCATCTGCAGCGATGCCAGCCTTGTCGAGACCAAGGTCGTCAGTGTTTGGCCGCCGACCGGTCGCAACCAGCATGTGAGTTCCAACAATATGCGAGATCCTCCCCGTCGATTCGATTTTCGCTGCGATTGCGTTTCCCTGCTTCTCCACAGCGACCATCCTGCTGTCGACGCGCACGTCGATGCTTTCCTCCCGGAGGAAATCGGCAACTGCTTGTGAGACGTCCTGGTCCTCCCGCGAGATCAGGCGCGGTCCGCTTTCGATCACGGTCACCTCGCTGCCGAAACGCCGATAGATCTGAGCAAATTCAAGGCCGACGTAACTACCGCCCAGGATCATGAGATGTGAAGGGAGAAAATCGATGTCCATCATCGAGCTGTTGGTCAGGTATGGAACCTGGTCGAGGCCGGGTATCGGCGGAATCGCAGCTCGAGACCCTACATTGATGAAGATCTCATCGGCCCTCAGCTCGGAACCGTTCACTACCACTGTCTTGTCCGCAACAAAGCGGCCATGGCCTTCATAAACCGCGCAGCCTTGTAAGGTCTTCAACGATCGCTCGACGCCGTTACGGTAAACAGCCACCACCGCATCCTTTCGCGCCTTAACCGTCTTCATGTCGACATTGACCGACCCCTCGATCCTGATGCCGTAATCACCGGCACGGCGCGCGGCATGTGCAACGTACGCGCTCGCGACCAGCGTTTTAGTCGGAGTACAACCCGTGTTCACGCACGTACCGCCGAACAGCTTGCGTTCGATGATCGCGACCTTCCGGCCTGCAGCCACCAACCGCCGCGCCAAGGCCGGCCCAGACTGTCCGGTGCCGATGATGATCGCGTCGTAGCTCGGCATGATGGACCTCCGACTTTCTCCTGTTTATCCCGAACGTCGTCCCGTCGCGACGACACACTCCGTTCGTGCCCTCCCGGGCGCGCAAGCACCCGTACACCGGCGCTATTGCCCGTGGACGTCAGCCGCAGCTGCGTCGCAACCCGGATTTGTCGTTCGTTTCCTGAGCCAGTCTGGGTATTGCGCAGTTCGGCGACGGCGCCGAGGGGATCATTCTCCTCGACACGATACTGCGAGCGCCCCGGCCGACCGCGGCGGCCAATAACGATCCATCCTCCGGGACTTTACGTCGGTGGAGTATGCGGTCACCACAGATGCTTTCATGTGTCGGGCCGTTTAGCCGTAAACGACGCCCGGATTGCTTTGCCCGACTTCGATAATATAGCCGTCGGGATCGCGAATGTAGCAGCGCGTCTCGCCGTACTTGGGCTTCGGCTCCGTGATGAATTCGGCTCCCCGGCTTCGCCACAGTTCATAGCATGCCTGAATATCGGCAACGCGGATATTCATAAAGCTGCTGACGCGATCGGGATTGGCGGGGACGCTGAGCGTGACTGTTGGCTTGTCGGGTGTCGGACCGCCGCCGACATTGACAATGAGCCACGTGTTCGCGATCTGGAGGTATCCCGGCGCGCCCTTGCTGTCGCCTCTGCTCAGAACGCGGGCGTCGAAGACCTTTTCGTAAAATCGGGCCGATCGTTCGATATCGGTGACAACGATAAAATGCGCGATGGTAATGCCGTCCTGCGGCGGCATCTGATAGGTTTTATGGTCGACTTGTACCTGGCTCATGGACGACTCCCAATTCGGATGTTGGTCGTTCTCCGTCGCCAAAATCAGAATACGTCTGGCAGTGTGCTTTAGCAATGAACTGCGACGTACAGCTAAAAACACGAAGCCCAAAGTTAGGGCATGGCGATGCCGAACAGTGCATCGATCGAATATTTTCCTGGACCGGTAATGTTCAACAAAAGGAAACCTCCCATGATGCTGAGGTCTTTGTAAAAGCCCTCCATGCTCGCGACTCGATCCGCGCCTTTCACCGTCCAATAGTGATGCCCGATAAGCGCGGTTCCCAGCGTGTATAAAGCCATGAGTGCCGCCAAGGGACGCGTGAACGCGCCAATAGCGATCGCGAACGCTACCGGAAGCTCCATGAAGATCGATACGAGGGTAGGCAGCACCGGTATCCGGAAGCCCTCATGCACCATTTGGCTTACAGTGCCCGAATAGTCTGTCCGTTTTCTCCAGCCGAAAATCATAAACAGCGCCGTGAGAAGCAGACGCGCCACAAGAATGATCTCGTCGTTGATGCCGTTCATCATCACACTACCCTCGTTCCTCGTTGTCTTGTCGCTGTTGTCGCGGACGTCGACTCTAGGGAAGGAGCCTGCATAGAATTACGAACGACTGACGCCGCCATAACCGTCGGGGAAGTTCCAGTTGTGATAACTTTTCTCCGTGGCAGCCGGGCGCATCGATGAAAACATCAGTCGTAGAATGCCGGGAGCAGCTTTAGTGTGTCAGTTTGCGCCTTGTCATGATTGATAAACAGCTTCGCCTTGTATGTCGCGATCATCTGCCGAATCCTGGCCATCGAGGCGATTGACGCGGCCTTATCGGTGTTCAAAGAGGGCACCGTGTTTTTCTCAAAATTCTCTTGCAGATGAACCACGTCACCGGACAAAATGATAAAGCCTGAATTCTTCAGATGGACTAGCAACGATTGGTGACCGGGAGTGTGTCCAGGTGTGGACACCAATGTAACGCTGCCGTCGCCAAATGCATCCGTGTCGCCGTCGAGTAATTGAAGATGTTTCGGAGTACCCAAAAGCGTGCGTGCGAGAGCCTTCAACTGATTCACGTTGTCGTTCGGGCCATCTGGAGAACTGATCCACTCATACTCGGCTCGTTGCATCAGAACCGTTGAATTCTGAAACAAGCTGACATTGCCGATGTGGTCGCCGTGGGTATGGGATATCGCGACGTAAGTGACGTCGCTTGTCTTAAGTCCGATCGCAGCGAGTTGATCGGTTATCGTCTTGTCGAGATGGTAGACGATCAATTTAGGCAGGGTCGACCAGCCTTTGGGGTCGTTCAACGTGGATTGAGGGACACCCGTATCCCAGAGCAACCATTCGTTTCCCCGCTGTATCAGCCAGCAAGTCGACGAGAACGCGATGCTGCGTCCAACATTTTCACCAGGGGTCCAGACCGACTCGTCGTTTGCAAGGGAGTGACCGCAGTCGAGCCGATAAAGCTTGTCGACAAAGCCGGCCTTCGCCGCGTCCGGCAACTTCGAGTCAGCGGTTGCAGTCAACGTTCCGCATAGCAGCACCGAAGCGGCTACCAGAAACGAGAAAATCGCCGCTCTTGTGTGTTTTGGCATATCCGACCCTCCCTGAATAAGCACCGGGCCTTGGCATCCCTTCGCCGATCGGCTCAGGCGCGGCGGCCTGGTGGGGCAATCGATCATAAGAAATCTCGAGGAATAGAACGATCCCAGTCGCGGCGGCACACTTCGTTGGCGCCTTCCCAGGCGCGCAAGCTTCCCCGTAGCAAGAAGGCATTACCCGTGGATGACAGCCGCATCTGCGTCTCGACCCGGATTTGCCATTCGTCTCGCGACACGGTCTGGATATTGGTCAGTTCGGCGGTGGCGCTGAGCGGATCATTTTCCTCGACGTGATACTGCGACTTCCACTGTGTGCCCAATTCCAGACCGATGCGATCAATGCGTTCAATCCGCATACCATCGCGATGAAGGATGGTCGGCTTCTCGGGCGATGCCGTCTCCGGTTCGGGAAAAGGCGAGAGTTTGGCGTCTGCGGCATCAGGCGAGCGTTGCGG
>Ga0187783_10003195_pt1 | contig 12088 bp, 10 predicted proteins | sample 1015_SJ02_MP02_2_FD_132471 | JGI IMG/M metagenome (GOLD analysis project Ga0187783, IMG submission 132471) | Tropical peat soil microbial communities from peatlands in Department of Meta, Colombia - 1015_SJ02_MP02_20_MG | ecosystem: Environmental > Terrestrial > Soil > Wetlands > Peat | place... | reverse complement strand
GGACGCGTCCTATCACGGCCTCATCTATACGCAGCACTACGGCCCCAAGGCGTTTCTCGGGCGCGCGCGCAGCGTGTTCCAGCGCACCATGGGGGCGGTGCTCGCGCCGTTCAACGCGTTCCTGCTGCTGCAGGGCATCGAGACGGTGGCACTGCGCGTGGAGCGCCACGTCGAGAACGGGCGGCGCGTGGCGGAGTTCCTGCGCGCCGATGCGCGCGTGGCCTCGGTGAGCTACGCGGGCTTCCCCGACAATCCCTACTACGCGCTGGCGCAGAAGTACCTCGGCGGCCGCGCCTGCTCGCTGCTCACCTTCGCGATCCGCGGCGGCTACGACGCCGGCACGCGCTTTTACGACGCGCTCAAGCTGTTCAAGCGCCTGGTGAACCTCGGCGACGCGAAGTCGCTCGCCTGCCACCCGGCCTCGACCACGCACCGGCAGATGTCGCCGGAGGAGCAGCGCGTGGCGGGCGTGGGACCGGAGACCATTCGCCTGAGCGTGGGCATCGAGCACATCGACGACATCATCGCCGACCTCGACCAGGCACTCGGCGTGGCCACGCGCCCGCGCTGAGGCCGGCGCGCGCCGCACCAGCCCCATGCCGGCGGCCAGCCACGACGGCTGCGCGCGCGGGACTACGTCTTGAGCGCGAGCAGCTTCGCGAGCAACGCCTCGACCGAGGCGACCGAGCGGAAATTGTCGGGCGTGATGTCGCCCTGTGGAATGCTCAGGTCGAATTCCACCTCGACCGCCAGCATCAGGTTCACCATCTTGAGCGAGCTCATGCCGAGCTCACTCAGCCGCCCGTCGACCGGCAGGCTGGTGGCGGCCTCGGGCTTGCCGAGGATCTGCCCAACCAGGCGCAGCAGGCGGTCACGGATCGGTGGCTGCGACTTCGGTGGCGCGGGTCCTTCGCTCATAGCTCGGCCAATGATACCGTTTCCGGCGCACGCTCCGGGTGCAGCGCGGCGGCGATGCGGGACAGCCAGTTGCGATAGATCGCGACCGCCGCCCCGCGCCAGGTGTTGCGCAGCGCCGCTGCGACCGCGGCGAACGGAAAGCTCTCGAGCAGGCCGGCGTGGCGCTCCAGCAGCGCGCGCGCGCGGAAGGCCGCGAGCATCGCGCTCGCCTCGGCGGTGAAGTAGCCGTGCGGCAGCGTCGGGTAGTGCGGCTGCTCGGCACGCAGGAAGCGTCCGACGTCGCGGCGGTACTCCTTGAGCAGCGTCGTGTCCTCGTACTCCGGATGGCCCTGGAAGAAGAGCAGCAGGCTGCGCTCCTCGCGCACGAAGGCATCCGCGCCGGTCTCGGGCGACCAGCTGAGCAGTGTGTAGCCGGCCGCGCGCAGCGCCTCCGCCGGCAGCTCGTTCCAGCGCGAGTGCGGCATGGGGAGCGGCGCGCTCACACCGGCGAGCAGCGGGTGTCCGGCGAGGATGCTGTGGGCGTACACGCCGCAGCGCTTGTCAGCGAGCCGCTGGCGCTCGATGCCGTGCAGGCTGAGCACGGCCGCATGCGCCGCGAGGCACGACCAGATGCTCGCCACGGTGTGCTGCTGCGCAAACTCCAGCAGCGCGCGCGAGCGCTGCCAGTAGGGCTCATCGGCGAGGCGCGCGGCGCGCGGCTCGGTCCCGGTGACGATCAGCGCATCGGGCCGCTGCGCGAGCAACTCGTCGATCGGCCAATAGCCGCCGTCGATGTGCGCACGCGCCTCGCTCGCGCGCGGCAGCTCGGGAAAGGACGACAGGCGCAGGCGGATCCGCTGCGTCCCGGCCGCATCCTCGAGCAGGCCGCGGAACTGCGCCTCGGTGGAATGCAGTGCGGCATCGGGCATATTGTTGATCAGGCCGACGACCACCGAGCGGCCATGCCGCGCCGCGCCGCCGCGACTGCGCAGCGTCGCGCTGCTGCGCGCCTCAATCTCTACCGGCATGGGATTTCACTTATTAATTTCTGGTGACGCCCGGGGGGCGCAGGGTCATGATGTATTATCAACACAGATTACCCTCGGCACCGAAGGAAAACTAATCCGCGCCTCTCGCTCCCGCAGGCGCGCGGACCGGTACGCAGCATTCGATGGACACGGCCGTAAGCGCGACGTCCTCTCCGCCAGCTGCGGCTGCGGCCGCCGCGCCGAGCGCACCCCGGGCGTTGAATCTGTGGCTGGCGGCGTACGTGGCCGTGCTGGTCGGCAAGTTCTCCGACTGGATACCGGGGCTCGCCAGCGTTCCGCTCGCCAAGATGGCGATGCTGGTGGCGGTGATCTACGCCTGGCGCGCGCGCAAGACACTCGCCGGCGTGCGCGTGCGCTCGCTGCCGGTGGCGCGGCCCGCGGTCGCCTACCTGTCGCTCGCGCTGCTCAGCCTCGCGTTCTCCACCTACCTGTCGATGACGCTGGCTCAGAGCTACGGCATCGGCGTGCTGCTGGTGTCGTTCGTGCTGCTGGTGAAATCCACGCAGTCGCTGCGCGACGTGGAACGGCTGCTGTACGCACTGTCGCTGGCGGCCGCCGGACTGGCGGTGGCCGCGGTGTTCGGCGGGCGCGAGTACGGCCGCGCGTATGTCAGCGAGAACATCGATCCGAACGACGTGGCGTACGGTCTGGTGACCGTGCTGCCCATCACGCGTGCCCTGCTCGTCACCCTCAAGCGCGGCCGCGGGCGGCTGATCCTGCAGTGCCTGATCGCCGCCATGCTGATCGCGATCCTCCTCACCGGCTCGCGCGGCGGCGCGCTCGGGCTCGGCACCGTCATCCTGCTGCAGGTCGCATTCCCGCTCGGCTTTAGCCGTAGCGGCGAGCTCAAGCGCTTTCGCATCGGCCGCTCCGTCATGGTGCTCGCGCTCATCGGGCTGCTCGCTGGCGGACTGTGGGGTTACCTGCCGCCCGAGTCGCGCGAGCGCATGGCGTCGCTCCTCGACCTGGGGAACGACTACAACGCCGGCACCTCGAGCGCCAGCCGCTCGGCCATCTGGCAGCGCAATACCGCGGCCGCACTGCGCCGCCCGATCGGCTACGGTCTCGGCACCTCCGAGTACGTCGATGGCTTGACCGGCGGCGCTTACCGCGCACTGCACAACACCTTCGTCGAAGCGCTGGTCGAGCTCGGCGTGCTGGGATTCCTGCTGCTGTGCGCGAGTTATCTGTCGGCTCTGCGACAGCTCGGCCGTGTGTCGCGGCCGGGGCAGCGCAGCGCCCTGGGGGGCGAGGCCGCGAAGGCGAGCCTTTACGCGCGCGCCCTGCGCATCGCGCTGGCGGGCAACGCCGTGTCCGGCTTCTTCCTGTCGAACGCCTACGCACCGATGCTGTGGTCGGTGATCGCCATATGCGCCGCGCTCGCATGGATCGGGCGCGAGCTCACCTCGAGTGCGGCGACCGCCGCGGCGGCCGGCGCGCCCGTGGCGCCCGGCGCAGCGGGCGGAGCAGCCGGCGCTGGCGGATGAGATTTCACTTATTCGGCGCCGCCTTTTGTGACGCCGCCCGCAAGAACGCTGCGGGCCATGAGGTATCATGCATTGGGCCGAGTACCCGTGGCCCACAAGGAAAACTAAATCAAGGGGTTTCGTGATGGAAGCGCAGCAGATGGCGGAAGCGCGTATTGGCGCCGGCACGGCCGGCGCAGCTGATTTGTCGACCCGTGCGGCGGCGGTGGCGGCGGTGGCCGCCCAGCACGCGCTAGCCGTGGACAGCGCTTCGCGCTTCCCGTCCGAGTCGTTCGCGGCCGTCAAGGCGCAGCGCCTGCTCGGCATCCAGGTGCCCAAGGCCCTCGGCGGGGAGGGCGCACCGATCAGTGACGTCGCCGACGTCTGCTTTCAGCTCGGGCAGTCGTGCGCCTCGACCGGGATGATCTTTGCGATGCACCAGATCAAGGTCGCGTGCATCCGCCGGCACCTGGGTGAGAGCGCCACGCTGCAGCAGATGCTGCGACGGCTGTGCGCCGAGCAGCTGCTGCTCGCCTCCTCGACGACCGAGGGACAGGGCGGCGGCAACATCCGCTCGAGCGAGGCGCCGATCGAGCCGCGCGAGGGCGGCCGCATCAGCCTCGAGCGGCGCGCCAGCGTCATCTCCTACGGCGCCTATGCGGACGGCGTAGTGACCACCGCGCGGCGCGCGGCCGACGCCGCGGCCTCCGACCAGGTGCTGGTCGCACTCTTCAAGAGCGACTACACGCTCACCAAGCTGCAGGGTTGGGACGCGCTCGGCATGCGCGGCACCTGCAGCGAGGGTTACACGCTCAAGGCGGACGCCGCGGCCGAGCAGGTTCTGCCCGAGCCCTACGAGACCATCCACCTGCGCACCATGGTGCCGACCGCGCACCTGCTGTGGGGCTCGGTGTGGACCGGAATCGCGGCCTCGGCCACCGCACGCGCGCAGGCGTTCATCCGCAACGCCATGCGGCACGGCGGACAGCTGCCGCCCGGCGCGCCGCAGTTCACGCGCGCGCTCGCCACGCTGCGCACGCTGCGCGGCATGCTCTCGACTTCGATCCGACGCTACGAGCAGTGCATGAACGACCCGCAGGCGCTCGCCGGGCTCGACTTCCAGACGATGATCACCCTCACCAAGGTCGAGGCCTCGGAGCTGGCCGCGACCACCGTGATGCACGCCATGCGCGCCTGCGGCCTGTCGGGCTACCGCAACGACAGCGAGTTCAGCATCGGGCGTCACCTGCGCGATGTGTTGTCCTCGCCGATCATGATCAACAACGACCGCATCCTCGCGAACCTCGCGACGCCGTCGCTGATGAGCCCGATAGCGACGTCGCTGCGCGACTGAGCCGGGAACGACCCCACGAGCGGACAATTACAGGCGCGAAGACGCGCCGGAGACAGCTGACCATGACCGTTCCCGGACCCGAAGCCATCGCTGCGGCCGATGATCCGCTGGCGCCCATCGCCGCCGGGCTGTTCCGCCCGCTCGGAGTCGACGGCGTCTACGCCCGTAGCGCACTGTACGAAGGCATGCTCGAGCGGCTGGCGGCGTTCATCACCCGCCAGCGTGATGCGCGCGCCGAAGTGCTGCGCTTCCCACCGGTGATGAGCCGCCGCCAGCTCGAGAAGTCCGGCTACCTCAAGAGCTTCCCCAACCTGCTCGGGTGCGTGTGCGCGCTGCACGGCAGCGAGGCGGCGATCCGCTCTGCGGCCGATCTGCACGAGAGCGGCGGCGACTGGACCGCCGCGCTCGGCGCCTCGGACCTGGTACTGTCGCCGGCCGCCTGTTATCCGCTCTATCCGCTCGTGGCGAGCCGCGGGCGGCTGCCCGCCGGGGGCCTGATCTTCGACGTCGCGGCGGACTGCTTCCGTCGCGAGCCCTCACGCTCGCTCGATCGCCTGCAGTCGTTCCGCATGCGCGAGTATGTGCGCATCGGCTCGCCCGAGGAGATTACCTCGTTTCGCGAGGGCTGGATGGTGCGGGCGCGCGAGCTCGCCGATCAGCTGGCCCTGCCGTACACGGTGGACGTGGCGAACGATCCGTTCTTCGGCCGCGTCGGCCAGATCATGGCGGTCAGCCAGATCCAGCAATCGCTCAAGTTCGAGCTGCTGATTCCCTATCATCGGGCCGCGAAGCCCACCGCGTGCATGAGCTTCAACTATCACCGCGAGCACTTCGGCCAGGTGTGGGGCATACAGGATCAGCGTGAGGAGCTCGCGCACACCGGATGCGTCGCCTTCGGCATGGACCGCCTGACGGTCGCGCTGTTTGCCAATCACGGGCTCGATCCCGGAGGCTGGCCGGCCTCGACGCGCGGCGCGCTCGGCTTGTGACCGCCGGCGGCCCGCGGCGCGGCGCGCCGGGCGCAGGCGGCTGACCCGTGCCGCTCGACCCGCGCGCGCGGCGTTTTCTCGACACGCTGGCCGCGATGAATCCGCCGAGTGCGCTCGCCCTCACGCCCGCGGAGCGGCGCGGCGCGCTCGCCCAGCTGTTGAGTTTCTGCGGGGAGCTGGAAGCGGTCGGCGCGATACGCGAGCTGAAGCTGCCCGGGCCCGAAGGCCCGCTCGGCGTACGCGTGTACGCCCCGCACGGCAGCGCGCCGGATGAGCCGCTGCCCGGGCTCATCTACTTTCACGGCGGCGGGCTGGTCGCCGGCAACCTCGACACGCACGATCCGATCTGCCGCTCGCTCGCCAACGCCAGCGGCTGCCGCTTGCTGTCGGTGGACTATCGGCTCGCCCCCGAATATCCGTTCCCGGCCGCGCTCGCCGATGGCTGCGCGGCGACCGCCTGGCTCGCGGCGCACGCGCCCGAGCTCGGTATCGACCCGCGGCGCCTCGGTCTGTGCGGTGATTCCGCCGGCGCGACGCTGGCCGCGGTGGTCTGCCAGGCAACGAGCGCGGCAGGCGCGATCCCGCTGGCGTTCCAGTTCCTGCTCTGCCCGATCACGGACTTCGCCGCCGAGAGCGAATCCCGCCGCAGTCTCGGGCAGGGTTACCTGGTCGACCGGGACACGCTGGAGCACGATCTGAAGCACTACCTGGCGGCCGGCGTCGAGCGCGCCGACCCGCGCATCTCCCCGCTGCGCGCTCCTGATCTCGGCCACCTGCCGCCCACCGCCATCCACACCGCGGAGTTCGACCCGCTGCGCGATGAGGGACAGGCCTACGCCGAGCGGCTAAAGAATGCGGGCGTGCCGACCATTTACCGCTGTCATCCCGGTATGATTCACCTGTTCTACGGCATGCGCGGGCTGATCGCGTACGCCGGCGCCGCGTTCGCTCTGATGGGCGCCGACATTCGCGCACTGCTCGCCTCGGCGCAGCACCGCAAAGGGGGCACTGGATGACGGATCGCCTGCAAGTTGAGCAGCTCGTGCGCGAGCTGCACGCGGCCCGCCTCGAGGGCAACCTCGAGCGGCTGTGCGCGCTGTACTCCGAGGAGGCCCGGCTGCGCATTGCCGGCACCACCGACGGCAAGCCGATCGCCATCGCCGCCAGCGGCATCGCCGAGATCCGCCCCTGGCTGTCGATCCTGGTGAAGACCTTCAGGCTGAGCCAGTACATGATCCTCTCGCTCACCGTCGATGCTCCGCGGGCCGCCGCCCACTGGCGGGTGGATATCCACTCGAAGATCACCGGGGTGGTGGTGCCCACCGAGCTCATCGACCTGATCGACGTGCGCAGCGGGCGCATCGCCTCGCACACTGAGTTCTTCGTGCCCGTGACCGAGGATCCCGCGCGCGTCGCCGGGCCGAGCGCGCTCGGCTGAGCCGCAGCGCGCGTGCGCGCCGCCACGACGGCGCGGCAGTCCTCATCGTCAGGGAATCGTCTTCGAGCCGACGTTCGACAGGGTGCCCTGCTGCCCGCCCGAGGTGTACGCGGCCACCGCGAAATACCAGGTGCCCGAAGACAGATTGGTGACCACGTAGGTGGTCAGGCTCGGGTTGGCCAGCGTGACGGTCGTGTTAAGTGCGTTGGTGGCGGTGCCGTAGAACACCTTGTAGCCGGCCAGGTTGGTCAGGGTCGAGCCGTTGGTGTTGGTCGTGACCGCCGTCCAGTTGAGTGTGGCCGTGCCGTTGGACACCTGGTTGACCGTGATGCTGAAGGCGGGCAGCGAGGCACTGTTGGTGCCATCGCTCACGCTGATCACGATGTTCGCGTAGCTGCCGGCATTGGCGGCCGCCGGCGTGCCGCTGAGCGCACCGCTGCCGGTGCTGAAGCTCGCCCAACTGGGCGGGTTCTGGATGCTGAAGGTGAGCGGGTTGCCGCTCGGGTCGGTGGTGGTGGGCGTGAAGCTGTACAGCGAGCCGACGTTGACCGAGGTCGGCGGAGTTCCTGAGATCGTCGGTCCGGAGCCGGTAGCGTTGGTCACCGTGATGGAGAAGGCCGCGAGCGCCGCCGATTGCGTGCCGCTGCTCACGCTGATGGCGATGTTCGCGTAGGTGCCGAGCTGCGTGGTCGCGGGCGTGCCGGTGAGCGCACCGGTCGCGGTGCTGAAGCTCGCCCACGCCGGCTTGTTCTGGATCGCGAAGGTGAGCACCGTGCCGGCCGCCGCGTTGGTGGTCGGCGTGAACGCATAGCTCTTGCCGGCGGCCACGCTGGTCGCCGGGTTGCCGGAGATGGTGAGCGGCGACACCACCTGGATCGAGAACGCGGGCAGCGAGGCCTGCTGCACCCCGTCGCTCACGCTGATCACGATGCCTGAGTAGCTGCCCGCCTGGGCCGCGGTCGGCGTGCCCGAGAGCATGCCGGTGACGGCACTGAACGTCGCCCACACCGGCCGGTTCTGGATCGAGAACGTGAGCGTGCTGCCGCTCGCGGCATTGGTGGTCGGCGTGAACGAGTAGCCCTGGCCGGCGGTCACCTGAGTCGGCGGTGTCCCCGAGATGGTGAGCGGCGCCTCCACCTTGATCGAGAATGCCGGCAGCGACGCCGACAGCGTGCCGTCGCTCACGCTGATGACGATGTTCGCGTAGCTGCCCACCTGCGCAGTGGTCGGCGTACCCATCAGCGTGCCGGTCGTGCTGCTGAAGGTCGCCCAGGCCGGCAGGTTCTGGATGCTGAACGTGAGCGGCTTGCCGCTCGGGTCGGCGGCGGTGGGCGTGAAGGAGTAGAGCGAGCCGGCGGTCACGCCGGTCGGCGGCTGCCCGGAGATCGTCGGCGGGTTGTTGGTGCCGGTGGGGCTCGCCACCGTGATCGTGAATGCGGGCAGCGTGGCGGTCTGGATGCCGTCGGTCACGCTGATCGAGATGTTGGCGAAGGTACCGGCCTGCGCGGGCGTGCCGCTCAACTCGCCGGTGGCGGGGTTGAACGTCGCCCACGACGGCGGGTTCTGCACCGAGAAGGTGAGCGCGGTGCCCGGCGGGGCGTTGGTGGTCGGCACGAAGTCATACGCGGAACCCACCACACCCGTGGTAGCCGGAGTGCCGGAGATCACCAACGGCGCTTCCACCGTGATCGCGAACGCCGGCAGCGCCGCGCCGGCGACGCCGTTGCTCACACTGATCTGGATGTTGGCGAACGTGCCGACGCTGGCCGCGGTCGGCGTACCGCTCAGCGTGCCGCTGGTATTGTCGAAGCTCGCCCAGGGCGGCAGGTTGGTGATGGAGAAGCTGAGCGGATTACCCTGCGGGTCGGAAGCGGTCGGCGTGAAAGTGTAGGCCTGGCCGACGATCGCGCTGGTTGGCGGCGTACCGGAGATGACCGGCGTATCGGTGCCCGAGCCCCCGGACTGCGTCGCGCCGCCGCCGCCGGTCGGCGAGGCACCGGTCGGGCTGGAGGCCGTCAGGTTCGAGGGAGAGCCGTTGACATCGACCGAGCCGCAGCCCGCGACGCTCAGGGCAATCGCGGCGAGCAGCGCGCCGAGGCGCAGGTGGCGAAGTATTCTCGTGATTCGACCAGCCATACCCTGCAGATCCCGCGTCGCGGATTTTCAAACTTGCAAGGACAGGCCCAGACCCTCAGAGTCCTGTTCACGGCAACGCAGACGGGCCACGTCGCCGGCAACTCCGCTATCTCAAGCGGGCATGTTTGGGCCTGAGACCGGAAGCTTTGCGTCCCCTCCTCGCGGGGGGTTTGCCCTTGCGTGGGCGGTGAGTAGACCGTGTCGTGCGCGAACGTGCAATATGTCTCTGCTCACCGACAGCGCGCAAAACCGATCCCAACATCGATGTCGCATCGCACCAAAGCGTTCGTCACACAAGATCGAGTGAGCCGAAGCTCGCGATGAAGCGGTTGGTCCGGCCGTCGACGCCGCAAGATGCGCCACTGATCCGCGAGCTGTTTGCCGAAGCCGGGCTGCATCCCAACATCGAGCCGCGCGCGCTCGCCTGGAAGTACTGGCAGCCGCGCGCGGATTGGGTCGGGCCGCGCTCCTACCTGCTGAGCGACGACGGCACGCCGGTGGCGCACGGCGCGATCATTCCCACCTGGTGCGCGTGGGCGGCGCAACGCCACAGCGTGATTCACGTGATCGACTGGGCGGCGCGGCCCGGTGCGGTCGGCGCCGGGGTCGCATTGATGAAGCACATCGGCCAGCAGTCGCAGGCGCTGCTCGCGGTCGGCGGCAGCGAGCAGACGCGGCAGATCCTGCCCCTGATCGGCTTTCGCGACGCGGGCGCGGTTACCGGTTACGTGCGCACGCTGCATCCGCTGCGGCTGCTCGCGAGCGGCGCCGCGCCGCCCACGCGGCTGCTGCCGCGCGTGCTGCGCAGTGTTGCCTGGCGAATCGCCGCGCCGCGCGCGCCCGCCAGCGGCTGGCAGGTGCGCGCGCTCGGCGGCGGCGACCTCGACGGTCTCGCCGCGCTGCTGCCGGTCCCGACGCGTGGCATGGCGGTGCTCGAGCGCAGCGCCGCGCTGTTGCGCCACGCGCTCGCCTGCCCGATAGTTCCCACCGCGCTCTACGGCGTCGCGAAGTCCGGTCGGCTGCGCGGCTACTTCCTGCTCGCCTCGGCGCCTGGGCAGGTGCGCATCGCCGACTGCTGGATGGACTCGGACGAGCGGCGCGACTGGCACGCGCTGATCCTCGCCGCGGTCGCGCAGGCGCGGCGCGACCCGCAGGCCGCCGAGGTCGTGATCTGGGCCAACGATGCGCTGCTCGCGCAGACGCTGACGGCGTGCGGCTTTCACGCGCGCACGGCCAGCGCCGTGCGCCTGCGCGCCGCGGACGCCGCAGCCTTGCCGCCCGCGCCGCTGCGCGTACAGATGCTCGACTGCGACGCGGCGTTCCTGCACGAGGACCGGCCCGGCTACTGGGCCTGACGGCCCCAGCCGGCACGGCCGCGCGATGCTCAGCACCTCCTCAGGCTCGCGACAGTTGCCCGCCCTGGATGGGATCCGTGGCGTCGCGATCATCTGGGTGGTGCTGCACAACGCCACGGCCATGGCCACCGCACCCTCGATCAGGGTGCTGCACCTGCTGCCGCTGCTCAGCAACTGCGGCTGGATCGGCGTGCAGCTGTTCTTCGCCCTGTCGGGATTCCTGATCACCGCCGGACTGCTCGATACGCGCGGCTCGCCGCACTACTTTCGCGACTTCTACGCCAAGCGCGCGTTGCGCATCCTGCCGCTGTACTACACGGTGCTGCTGGTGCTGCTGGTCCTGGTGCCGCTCCTGTGGCATCCGCCACCGCCCTTCAGCAACGCCCATCAGGCGCCGTTGTGGCTCTTCACGGCCAACTGGACGCAGTCGCTCCCCTACGGCTTCGCACACTTCTGGTCGCTCGCGGTGGAAGAGCAGTACTACCTGATCTGGCCGCTGCTGGTGTTCGCGCTCGCGGCGCGGCGGCTGCTGCGCGCCTGCCTGTGGATCGCGGTAGGCGCGCTGCTGCTGCGCGGCGCGCTCGCCGCCGCCGGCGCGAGCACCTGGACGCTCTACAGCAACACCGCCTGTCGCATGGACGCGCTCGCGCTCGGCGGTGCCGGCGCGTGCCTGCTCAGGATTCCCGAGCTGCGCCCGGCGCTGCGCGCGCGGCTGACGCTGATCGGTGGCGCGGCGCTCGTGGTGTTCCTCGCGGGGATCCCCCTCACGCACCTCTACAACCGCGACAGCCTGAGCGGGGCGACCTACGGCTACACGCTGCTCGCCGGCTCGTCCGCGGCGTTCGTGACCTGGGCGGCGATGCTCGAGGGGCGGCAGCTCACGGGCTTCGGCGTCGGCTCACTCCTGTGCTGGGCCCCGCTGCGCTCGTGCGGCCGCTACAGCTACGCCATGTACGTGTTCCACAATCTGCTGCACAAGCTGCTCGGCGAGCCGTGGCTGCTCGGCAGGTTCGGCAAGCTGCCGCCGCTGCCGATCGTATTCCTCTACGCGCTCGCGATCCTGCTGTGCACGTACGTGCTCGCCTTCCTCAGCTACCACCTGCTCGAGAAGCGCTTTCTGCTCCTCAAGCGTCGCTTCACCGTCGCGCCGCGCGCGCCTCCGCTCACCTGATCGTCTTCTCCACGACGTTCGAGCGCACGCCCTGCCTGCCCCCGATCGTGTAGGCAGCGACCGCGAAGTACCAGGTTCCCGGGGAGAGACCCGTCACCAGGTAGCTTCGCACCGTGGGGCTGGGCAGGACCACCACGGTGCTCAGCGCGTCGGCGGATCTGCCGTAGAACACCTTGTAGCCGGCGATGCCCAGTGCCGGGCCGCCGTCGGTGGCCCTCGTCACCCCATTCCAG
>Ga0187783_10003194_pt1 | contig 12100 bp, 12 predicted proteins | sample 1015_SJ02_MP02_2_FD_132471 | JGI IMG/M metagenome (GOLD analysis project Ga0187783, IMG submission 132471) | Tropical peat soil microbial communities from peatlands in Department of Meta, Colombia - 1015_SJ02_MP02_20_MG | ecosystem: Environmental > Terrestrial > Soil > Wetlands > Peat | place... | reverse complement strand
GTACGCACTCGGGCAAGAAGAAGTTTCCGGTTCAAGTTGAAGAATGAGGATCACTGATCCTGATCGAGCCAATGGTGATGATTGGGACGCAGAAATAGATGGCACCGGCAATGACCTGAATGCGAAGCGCGGCAGTGAGGGAAGGAGACGCCTCCCGAAACAAACGTTTGATTTCCTGAACAGCTGCGGGAGGTGTCTTCATCCTGCGGATCCAAGCTGTGAAGTTCATAGGACCGTTTTTCTCGGTAGCGAAAGAGACCTCCTCGAAGGTGATGCGCAGACCGGCGTCAGTGACGAACCCCCGCCATTCACTGACACTGTAATTTCGCACGTGCGAGGGATCGCGTAACCGCTCCAGGTGGTTCCACTGCCTGTCGAGAGAGTCGTCATCGGGAGAAACGCTGTCAATGATGATGACGCGCGCGTCGCGCTTTGCGACACGTGCCATCTCGCGGATAGCTTTTCGCACGTTGGCATAGTGATGTGGCGCTTGTCGCACCGTGACGATGTCGAACGACGCATCCGGAAACGGTAGGTCCTCCGCGATTCCTTGTCTGGTCGAAACGTTAGCGAGTCGGCGAACAGCGGCATTGCGCCGGGTTTCGGCAAGCATCGGCTCGGTCATGTCGTAGGCAGTGACATCGTGCACGTGTGGTGCCAGGGCTAGCGCGGTATGACCCGCTCCGGTGGCGATGTCTAGAACTACGTCCTCTGGCTTGGGGTTTGCGAGTTCGACGACCCGGCGCAGCGCGTCGGGATCGCTGTGCGTAAGGCTGCCGCTATAAGCTGCTGCGGCAGCTCCAAACTGTGCATTGACCCGCTCGTGAATTTCCGAGTTGGGACGTTTCGCATCTTTGTACGTTGGCATGTGCGTTTTCTGCCGGGCGTCGCTTTGTCCAGATGGTAGCGGGTTAGCTACCTATTTGCCGTGGGATCTGTCTTTACATCGTGGTCCATGAACTCCAGCCAAAATCCCTGCGGATCCGAAACAAAGAACATGCGCGTTGTCGGAGCGATGAAAACCGGCTCGTTTGACGGGCTCGTCGTGTGCCTATTGGCTGCCTTGAGCCGGTCGATAATCACATCGTCGTCTTTCACCATGAACAAGAAATGCGCTGCACCGGGATCCTGAAAGTGTCCGAGCTGGAAGTGCTTGCTGTGATTCTTGTATTCGATGAGCTCCATGACTACTGGAGAGCCGGGGACCATCGCCTCAGCCAACCAGAACGGGCCGTGCGTGTTGGTCAGATTTTCGTAAGCCGCGTCGCCCAATAGCGGCGGACTGAGCCAAAACTTGAAGTCAGGCCCGACCAGGTTCTGGTACAAGCGGCCGGTTTTTTCGAGATTATCGACGACGATCGTGACGCGCGCGCCGAGAATCTTGCTGCCGGGGGCGGCGGTCGTCGCCGGTGCAGGAGTCAGCTCCATCAATTCGACAGGGTATCCATCGGGATCGCGCACGAACACCGCCCGGATTTTGCCCGCCATGCCGGGCCAGCCGGACAGTTCAACAGGGTTTCCGCCTACAGTGATGACGGGGAAGCGCTCATTTTTTAGAAGAGCGAGGGTTGTATCCAGATCGGCGACGATGAGCTTCAAATAGGAAGCTCCGGGATCGGTCAAAGGTGGATTGAACAAATGAGACTGGATGCCTTTGATCTCGATGGCCTCAATGGTCATTTCGGGGCCTCCCGGTGCTGCAGCGGTTCCGGGAATCGGAAGAAGTGCTACGCGGCTGACTTGATCGTAGGGGTTAGGCACGCCTTGGGCCAACTCGGCGACTTCCTGCAACCCACGATTCTTGCCAAATGGACGGGGTTGGTCGCGGGTACCGCGAAGTTCGAGTCCGATCAGATCGTGATAAAAATGAATGATCGGCTCGACTTCCGCGATCTCGCGGCCGAGGTGCCCGGGGCGAAGAGCATCTCCAGGAGGCGCAATTCCCGATGGAGGCGCGTCCAGCGTTGCCCACGGCGTTTGCGCCAAGGCAGTCGGGATAACGATCAACAACATCAGACTGATCACAGCTAGTCCACGTGCGGTATTGCTCAGTGCTCGCATATCACTTGGGCCTCGCCGGTTCAGTGCCTGCCGCCGCGTTGCATCGAGAAACGTGCATAATGGAGAGGGCAGAAGGGTCTCGGCAAAAGAATGGATTATCGAAAAAGGTTTGTGGTCAATCCGGGAGCAAAGGTCAAATTGGCCGCGATCGATGCCAGTTACAAAGGAAAACATCTCGAGGAGCCAGATGCCAAGGCCGAAATTGAAAAATATAAAAGCAAAATGTCGGAACTGCAGTACCGGTTGTATGCAGAAAAAAAACACTCTGTGTTGATTGTCCTTCAGGCGCTCGATGCTGCGGGAAAGGACGGCACCGTCAATCACGTGATGAGCGCCATGAACCCGCAGGGCACCGTTGTGACTGGATTCAAGGCTCCCACAGCTGAGGACCTGGAACATGATTTCCTATGGCGCATTCATCCCCATGCTCCCGCAAAGGGAACGGTGGCGATCTTCAATCGCTCCTACTACGAGGACGTCCTCGTCGTGAGAGTGCATAAGCTCGCTCCCAAGGAGGTCTGGTCAGAGCGGTATGAGCTCATCCACGACTTTGAGAGGTTGCTGCGAAAACAAAACAACACGCACATTATCAAATTCTTTCTGCACATTAGCAAGGAAGAGCAACTCGAACGCTTTAAGCAGCGGCTCGATGACCCAACCCGCAACTGGAAGATCAGCGAGAACGACTACAAGGAGCGTGAGCTCTGGGATGAGTACACGAAGGCGTTCGAGGAGGTGTTCGCCGAAACGAGTTCTAAGCACGCTCCGTGGTACATCATTCCGTCCAACCACAAGTGGTTCCGCAACCTGGCGGTCTCGCAAATTGTCGCGGCAACCATGGAAGATCTGGGGATGAAGATGCCCAAGCCAACGGTGGACCTCGAGAGGATTCGCAGCGAGTACCACCAGGCGGCGGACGATGAGTCGGAAAAGAGGAAGAAGAAGAAGAAGAAATAAGCTCGTTTCCGTCCCGAAATAGATGGTGTGTGGCAGGAACAGTCCCGGGTACTTACAGGAACCGGTGATCTCGGCTGGTCAAGGTATTCCAGAGGTTTTTTCGGAGGTTTCAGATGTCTACCTATATCATTCTTGCTCGATGGACAAAACAGGGTCTGCAGAACCTTGGAGAGAGTCCCTCGCGCCTTGAGGCGGGCAGAAAGGCTTTCGAAGCGGCTGGCGTAAAACTAAAAGAGTTCTACATGGTAATGGGCCAGTACGATATGGTCAGCATCGCAGAGGCACCGGATGACGCAACACTTGCCCGAGCGACACTTGGTCTTACGTCCAAGGGCAACTTCCAAACGGAAACACTTCGTGCCTTCACCGAGGACGAATACAAGAAAATTATCTCTGCGATTGGATGACGCGGCTGGCCTCTTGGCCCCATCGCCGGATCGAGCAGTTCGCGCTAAAATGTCGTCAAGCGCCCGTAGCTCAGCTGGATAGAGCATCTGGCTTCGAACCAGAGGGTCGGGAGTTCAAATCTCTCCGGGCGCGCCATATTTTTCAATGAGTTGCAAACCGAGCCGCTCGCATGAATCGGCCGAATGTCGGTGAATTGTCCGTGTCTCGACTGCAGTTTCATCGTTTTTGACCGAGACGCAGCACAAAACTGGGCACAGTCACTGGCATGAACCCCGTCCGCGTTGCTACGCGACGTTCATTGTCCGGGGTACGAAGGCCCACGTTGGCCATAACCAAATCGCAGGGGCAAATTTTTTCTGGCCGCGACTTTTTTGGGGGCCACTAGCGATCAACCGATTGAGCGGTGTGACGGCTACTGCAATTTCGCGTACTCCGCTTTGGCTTGCTTCAAGATGGGAATGTCGGGGCCGGCGTCTTTTATTGCGGGACCATAGCGGTGTTTTGTCATTGTTGAAATCTCACGCGCTGGTTTCCATGACCCCACATCGAATTTCACCTCACCTACGCTAAGGATGATTTCCTGGCCATCAGGGCTCACGTCGGCGCTATCAACATAGGCTGTGTTGCCAGGTAAAATTGCCACTGAAATGATCTCATTCGGAACGGTGGCCCGAACCCTGATAAGTTCGTACACATATTTCTCTCAACTGCCAGGGGTAATGCTGATAGCGCGGCCAATTAATTTTCACAATTAGGAAGAGCTAGTACACTGGTGCTGATTCTATAGGTACTAGAACCATTTGTTTTCTGTCGGTTACGCAGAAAACTATGGTTGCAAAAATGCCCACAAGTGCGGAAGCGAGGACGCCGGGGTGTACGTAGAAGACGCCATCCGAAACAGACGTTCGATCCGGAAGTATCAGAAACGCCCCGTGCCGGAGAGCCTTATCCGGCTGCTGTTAGACCTATCAAGATATGCACCGTCTTCTATGAACGGGCAGCCTTGGCATTTTGTGATCGCGCGCGACTCGGCAACGAAGAGCGCATTAGCAGAAATTAAGAACAGGTACTGCCCTCCTAAGAAGCGCGCCTACAGAGCGGATTTCCTGAAAGAGGCAACAGTGCTGGTTGTATGTGTCGAAAAGGAAAGATCTCACGACCGGATAATTGAGAACGCAGTGCTGGCAGCGGCGATGTTCATTCTGGCCGCGCACGGGCTTGGACTTGGTACCGTATATATGTCGGCATATCAGAAAGGCAAACCGGCATTGATGAAGGAGATCAGCAGTTTGCTGAGGCTGCCAAAAAACATTTTGCCGATCTCCATAGTTCCGTTCGGGTATCCCGCAGAAGTTGCGGGAACGAAAGAAGTCCGAGAATTGAAGGAGATCACTCACTTTGACCACTTCTGAACCATCTTTCGGACGATCGATCAACACCCTGCACTCGGCGGAAGACAGCGTGGTGTTGCGCTATATGGACCTATTGCGATTTGAGGACAGCGAAGATCGAGATGGTCAGTTCAAACAATTGCTGAAGAAGATAAGCATTCAGGAAGGAGCTCGCATTTTCCCTTTGCTGGAATACCGCGGGGTAAAAATTCATCTAATGGATGAGACGTCGCGGATGCATACGCACACTTTGAAGTCCATCGACGGCTGCGTGAGCGCCGCCAAGTGCAAATTAAGGGGCTACGAGCGGGTAGTATTCGAATCAGGAGCGAACACCGGAACGGCATTGACTGTGTACGGCGCGAATGCGGCGCTGGAAACGTTTTTCTTCTTGCCAGAAGAAAACCTGCCCCTGGTGGATAGGACAATTTTGACGTCGTCGAAGATGCATTTGATTTCGGTTGACCATCCAGGCTTTGTGAAACGGGCGGCACGATTATTTGGAAGAATGTCTGGGGCAAAACATATTCCGGAGATAGCTTGGAGATACCAAGCGTCACAACTTCGTGGGTGCTTTGTCCTGGAGCACGTCCTGGGCCATGGAAGATTCGACTGGTTGACCCAAAGTGTTAGTGCAGCTTTTGGTCCGATTGGGATTTTCAAGATTTTGTGGAGGTATGAGCGGCAGGGCGGAAAACCGCCGCGGTTTCTGGGAATCCAGCAAGAAGAGAACTGCCCGATGTATCGATTCTGGAACAACGGGTCGGGGAAAATCAAACCGATGCCGGTGGAATCGACGAACCGACTGCTGACGAAAACGATGTACGATTTTGCCTCGCACACCTATGGCACATACGCAGATTTGAAGCAACTCCTCCATCGGACGAGGGGAGGCATGGTAACCGTCAATCGCCGCGAATTCGAAGCTTTTCTGGGGCGACGTTTCTGTGGGCAGACCATCGTGGAGATCCTGAGGACCAACGGCATCAATATTGGGCCTGAGGTACTGGAGACAACCGGACTGATGGCCTTAGCAGGAACATTCAAGGAGATCGACGAGGGAACTATACCTACGGGGGCAAAGATTCTTTGTTGCCTCACCAGCGGGGTCTGCACATCTGACGGGAAGGCAGAACCGGAGAGGCGACTGAGAAGCAGGAGAATTCAGAAAGAACTCTCCATGATGCAGGGCTAATGGAACCAGCAAACAACAAGAAATTCTTGAGGGATGTAACACTGAGGGAGGGTCTTGACACGCCGCAGGTGCGCTTCTCGTTAGATCAGCGTGTGCGAATCGCCTGTGCGCTAGAGAAGGTGGGAGTGAGGGAGGCGGAAGTCGTGGCGCCAAGCCGCGTGGCGGCCGACTTACAAATCGCGCAGGCGTTGAAGCGCCACTGCAGGCAACTGAAATTCTCCGGCCTGATTTACGCATATGGGATCGAGTGTGGCAGAGAAATTGAGCAAAGCGCAGAAACGCTTGATCGGTTCGACTTGTTGATGCCGGCTTCGCTGAAGCGACCACCCTTGGGAGTAGACGAGAAGAGGCGGACGCTGCGGGAGGCGGTCAAGAAGGCAGCAAGGTGGAAGAGCAAGTTTGGCGTGGGCATTCCGCATGCGTTTCAGTCGAAACCGGAGATCGTCATAGGGCTCGTGGAAGAGGCGATGCACGGGGGAGCACGGCGTGTAACGGTGTACGACACAAATGGAGGTGCGGATCCACTGACGGTCGGAAAACTGATCCGGAAGATGAAGAAGCGTGCGGACGTGGAACTGTTCTTTCATGGGCACAATGATCTGGGAATGGCAACTGCCAATTCACTATTGGCGGTACAGGAAGGGGCCGACGGCCTGGATGTGACGGTAAACGGATTGGGGGATCGCGCTGGGAATGCCTCACTTGAACAGGTGGCAGCGGCGTTACACGTGAAAGGTTACGACACAGGGTTGGTGCTGGGAGGTATTCGGGAGTTGTGCAAGAAAGTAGCTGATGAAAGTTCCGTGAAGATGAGTAAGCTAGCGCCGGTGGTCGGAGAGTTCGTGTACTGGCACCGCTCACCGAGTCACCTTCCAATGCCGGAGTTGTTCGAAGCGTTTGATCCAAGGTTGTTTGCGTCATTGCGAAGAGTGTCGGAAAAATGAGCGAGAAGTTTGGAAATTCGTCGGTGAACGCGATGAAGAACTCGCAAGACAGCCTTGGAAACAGTGCTGGGGTTGCCCTTACGCAGACGCCGATGGTCGGCGCAGCCGAGGCGGACGGTGAAACGGCCCGGTTCACTGTTGAGGATGTGGCACAGAGCATTCCGCGGCGATTTGAACAACAGGTGACGAAATATCCTGGGCGGATAGCGGTGAAAACGCGGGAACGCGAGCTGAGCTACTGGGAACTGAACCTGGAAGCAAATCGCGTCGCGCAAGCGATTTTGGAGGCTCGAGGTCCAGCGCAGGAGCCGGTGGCATACCTCGCCAAGGACGATGCGAAGATGGTGACCGCGATCTTCGGGATTCTGAAGGCGGGAAAGACTTATGTGCCGCTGAATCCGGAACACCCGACAGCATGGAGCCGACGGTTGATGCAGGATGCACAGGCATTGCTTCTTCTCGTGGAGAGCGAAACGTTCGGCGCAGGACGAGAAATTGGCCCAGGAATCGAATTGCTGGACATCGACAGGATTCAGAGTTCAGGCAAGGACTGGGTCCCAAATCTTGAACAGTCGCCAGAATCACTTGCCATGATCCTGTACACGGGGGGTTCTACCGGACAGCCGAAGGGTGTGATGCAGAATCACCGCAACCAACTGCACAACACGATGCTCCATACCAACAGCTTGGGCCTTACGGCAGATGATCGCTTCTGCCTCGTGTCGGCGCGAACAAGTCAACAGGCCATGACGGGGATCTACAGCGCCTTACTGAACGGGGCGGCGTTGTACCCATTCCGCATTAAAGAGGAGGGATTCGAAAGGTTAGCTGAGTGGATCGAAAAAGAACAAATCACAATCTACCATTCGAGCGCATCGATGTTCCGGCAGTTTGCCAAGTCTCTCGGTGACAACCGGAAGCTGGAGAAAGTTCGCGTGGTAAAAATTGGAAGCGAAGCAGCTTCGGTGGCCGATTTCGAAATGTGGAAGAAGCATTTTTCACAGAATTGCGTGTTTGCCAACGCGTTGTCTTCCACCGAGACAGGAACCATTCGGCAATTCGTAGCCGATCAGAGTCGCCTGGTCAACGGCGTGGTATTGCCCGCCGGCTACGCCGTGCCGGACAAGGAAATTCTGCTTTTGACCGAAACTGGCGAGGTCGTGAAGCACGGTGAGGTGGGGGAGATTGCGGTCCGAAGCAAATATTTATTTCTCGGCTATTGGAGGAAACCAGAGGAAACGAAGCGAGCGATTGTTGAAGATACCGATAAGGAGGGAAGACGCACATACCGGACGGGCGATCTAGGACTTCTGCTGCCCGACGGATGCCTCATGCACAAGGGGCGGAAAGACCTTCGGGTGAAGATTCGCGGCAACCGCGTGGAGTTGGCGGAAGTCGAGCTTACACTGATGGATATTGAGGGGGTACGACAGGCCGCAGTGAGGCTGGAAGAGCGCCACGGGGCGGAGCCGAGGCTGGTTGCCTATGTCGTGGCCGAGAGAGAGCCAGCACCAAGTGAAGAGTCCCTGAGGCACGAATTGAGCAAGAAGTTGCCGGAAACAATGGTACCGGCATTGTATGTGTATTTGAAAGAACTCCCGTTAACGCCGCAGGGCAAGGTGGACCGAAATGCGCTGTCGGCTTCGAATTTTGAGCACAGGACATGGGTCGCCAGACACTTTCTAGAATTCCAAGTGGCAGAAATCTGGAAGGAAGTGCTGGGAGTACGCGAAATCTCGGCTGGACAGAACTTTTTTGAAGCAGGAGGAGATTCGCTCCTGGCTATCCGTTTGTTGGACGAACTCGAAGCCACATTCGAAAAAAGGTTTCCACCGGAAATCCTGGCGGGGACGGTGGAAAGTTTGGCAAAACTGATCGAGAAGGAATGCCAAGAGGAAAAACCCTCTCTGCTCTTGAATACACCGGGAGCACACGCGCGGAAACCCCTTTTCTTCCTGCATGGAGAGTTCCAAGCAGGCGGATTGTATGCAATCAGACTGGCGCGACTGCTGGGAGAAGAACTGCCCCTCTATGCGCTGCAGCCGATGAGGCGGCAGGGGTGTCCCTTGCCAAAAAGTATCGAGGATATGGCGGAGGAAAATCTAAGGAGGCTACTCGAAGTACGGCCGGGTGGGCCCTATCTGCTAGCTGGGCATTGCAACGGCGGACTGGTGGCATTGGAGATAGCACGGAGACTGCGGGCACGCGGAGAGAAGGTGGAGATGCTAGTAGTGATGGACGCGATCGTTCACAACCCAGGGTTACGATTCTACGATCGCCTCGCCAGGGTGGTGGCTGCGTTGTTTGGCCTCACGGAGGAGGAAAGGCTGTATCTTTTCTTGCGGGCGAAATCGTTTTGGGAGCGGTTGCTCGAACAGAATGGCTCACAGAGGTTGCGATATTTAGTGTATGGGTTCGGAAAATGGAGGGTGGTTGCGCGGCATCTGCTAGGGATCCAGGCATGGAAAAAAGAGGAAATGACCCCAAAAAACGAACTGGCGCCCATCGCGTCCGAGGGCAAAAGCAAAGAGCTGAGCGATCAAGAGATCTATGCGCGATTTCGGCTGATTACGCGGGGATATGTGCCGAAGCGGTATGACGGGATGATCGAGTTGCTGGTATCGGAAGGAAGACTCCGAGAAAACCAGGATGCGACGCTAGGATGGGCAGGCGTAACGAACAAGCTGAGGGTCCGAGTAGTGCCTGGGGATCACCAGACCTACTTGACCAAACATTTGCCGGCACTCGCGGAGCACCTGAAAGCATGTTTTGCTGAGAGCCAAGGCGAATGCGGGATGGCTATAACTGGGCTTCGTTAAGATGATCATCGCAAAAGCTACATGCAACCGGTTTTCGAGATGGGAGCAAGTTAAAATGCGAACGTTCGGCATCAAATCACTCTTTCGTAAGGCTGCGAGGCGGCTGCACGAAAACCACAATTCCCTCCTTGGCATCGCCAATACGATGCGTTTAGCGCGTACTTACAATGGGATTAAGTTTCGCCGGCAAGCTGAATGGCGTCAGGCAATGTATGAGAGCGAGCTTTTGGCTCTGCTTGAAGAAAATGGTCCGCTCGCACGGCCACCGATACAGATTCGAGACGGGTGGGCGATTGATACTTCGATGTCACTGCCGCACCTGAACCGCGTCCTCGAGGACTCGGAAACAATTATTGCCGAGCGCGCCGGAACGCGAACGAGTCGTAATGGCTCGTATCGGAGTTTTTTCCAAGATGTTTGGACGCCCGCCGACCTGGAGAAATACCCTTCGTTCCTCGACTTTGCCTCTTCGAGCGATGTGCTTTCCGCAGTAAGTCACTGTCTGGGTTTTATACCTGCGCTTTCTACCACGATTCCCAATGGTATTCGCTTTGTCGAATCCAATGCCGAATTCGACGATCAGCCAAACCAGCCACACGACAGTCAGCTTCATCACATCGACTACTATTCTGTTCCGAGTGTGTATGTGCTCGTGCTGCTGCGAGACACCGCCATAGAAAACGGCCCGTGGACATTTTTGCCCCGCTCCGCCTCACACGAGGCGGCTGCGAAGCTCGAGTACTGGAGTCGGAAATGCCCCTTCCGCCTTTGCGACGAAAAGCTATACTCGGTGGTGGATCGAAAGCAAATCATCCAGTTCTGCTACCCTCGCGGTACAGTTCTGTTCATTGAGCCGTCGGCTTGTTTTCACTATGGCAGCCGGAACTCAGTGAAGCCAAGATTTCAGCTCATGCTGGGCTACACAGGCGTCAGACGGACGGACTTCAGTGAGCTGTTTATGCCACCGAACGTCTATCCCATTCGGGATACCGACTCGCGCCTGCGTAAGATGGTGCTAAACAAAAATATGCTGCCGTGAATAGCACCAGCCGGAATATCGGCACAATTCTTCTCCCTTCCAGTTCGTTTGCCCTAGGATGTTACGAAACCGGCAGAGGCATCAGCCCGAGAAGTCAAGATCGTTGACGGTAAAATTTTGGGCCGGACCGGAGGGGTTACCATGCCTCTGAGTACGCCTCCACCATCGCGCAATGCGCCCTTCCGTTCATTGCTTCTCGTGCTGTTGCTGTGCTTGACAGCCGCGTGCCCGGCCTCATTTCTTCGTATCGGTCGTGTTCGGCTTCATCCGCTCCCAAACGAGTTCAGTGTTGGCAGCGTACATCACGCCGTCCACAAGGAAGCCCCCTCGTAAGGTCAGGCGATCACCGTCGAGCTTTACAGAGCGTCCTTGATCCGTGTTCACTAAAACTTGTTCCCAGGCGACTTCGATATGATGAACCACTTGATCACCACTGAAGGTGTAGCTTCCGGCATAGGCATAGAACCCATCGAACTGCTGCGCCTTTTCCTCGATTGAGTGGGGTGGCGCGTGTGAGATGGGCTTACGTTCGTTATTGGCGATGAGGACGGAGAATCTGCCATCAGCCGTGTACGTCAGGAAGCCCATGTTTGTGAGAGACACTAATTTCCACGTGCCGACCAGAGATTCGTTCGACTGTGTAGTCGCGCTAGAAGGTGCGCCCCGTCTCCTCCATAGCCGAATCGTGGCAATCGACGGTTGCGTGTAGCCCGGCGGATCGGTGTCCAATCCGACGTCCTTGAGTGAATGCAATGTGTTAGTCGTCAACTGGCCGCCAACATACCGACCAAGAGGATCGGACAAGTTAAAGACGCAGTGCACGACGCCGATGCCTTTTTCGGGGAAATCGGACTTCGTTTGGGTGCAGTCGCCAATCCACGTGAGCGCCGTGCGCCCGAGAAGCATTTCCAAATAGAATCTGTAGATTGCCGGATCGGCAGTTCGTCCAGTGCATCCATGAGCACTGCCAACCATTTTCACATTCGTATCAAGCATACGGCCGTCGAAGGGTCTGGTGGCTGTCGAACGGAAGGTGTATTGATCCTCGAAGTCGGAATGGAAACCGGTCTTTGCCTGGGCGCAGAAATCCGTCGGCGCTACACGGGATTCACGAACAGACCGTACAATGTAGATTTCCTCTACTTGTGTTGACGCAGACGGTCGCGTTTCGGCTATCCCTCTGGACGGGAACGCCATCAAGATCAGGGCCGCGGAGAGAAGCCACTTTGTCATCGTTGCCTCCTGATGTGCGAGAGGAAAACTGCCCGGCGTCATTTCTTGAGTAG
>Ga0187783_10003193_pt1 | contig 12102 bp, 8 predicted proteins | sample 1015_SJ02_MP02_2_FD_132471 | JGI IMG/M metagenome (GOLD analysis project Ga0187783, IMG submission 132471) | Tropical peat soil microbial communities from peatlands in Department of Meta, Colombia - 1015_SJ02_MP02_20_MG | ecosystem: Environmental > Terrestrial > Soil > Wetlands > Peat | place... | reverse complement strand
CATCGGCCGCGCCTATGCGATCCACGGTGGCGACCCGGTCCCGTGGTACCCGGCGTCGCACGGGTGCGTGCGAATCTACGCCGACGCCGTGGCCTGGTTCCACAACGATGTCACCATCGGGGTCACCAACATTTACGTTCGCGGGACCGCCCCGTAGCACCTGGACCGGTCCGCATGGCGGTCGGCTCGGGCCCGAACGCGGCTTCAGCGTCAGCGACGCTGCAGCGGTCGCATCGTGACCAGGCGCCGCCACGTGAGCAGGCAGAACGCAAGGGCTAGCCCCAGCAGGGCGGCCATGTCGGTGAGCCACGTCCGGCCGTTGTGATCCCAGAGCGGGTCCGTGATCGTGGTGCCCGCGGTCGCTGTGCTCGGCGCGGTGCCCGTGCTCGAGCTCGAGCCAGGGCTCGGGCTGGAGCTGGGGCTGGGGCTGACGGAGCCAGACTGGCTGGCGCTCAGGATCACGGTCCACGCCGGCGTGCCGTGCAGCGCGGCGGCAGCGCCCGACGCCGACGGCATGATCGCGTTCAGGTTTGCCGTCGCGGCCGTAGCGGCGTACCCCCAGCGTGACGGTGAAATCCAGGACACCTGATCCAGGCCGGCCTTGCCGTGCAGCGGGAAGATGCCGCCGGAGAGCACGACCTGGAACATGACGATGCCGACGAGCAGCGGTATCGCCTTCTCGGAGCTGCTGACCAGCGAGGAGACGAGTAGCGCCAGCGCCATCGAGGCAACCCCGAGCGCGGCCACCGCAAGGAGCAGCTCGACCAGGGGGAAATGGGTCAGCAGGGCACCCTGCTTGGGCAGCGGCCGGCCAACGAGGCCAACGACAACGAGGACGACCGCCTGGACAGCGCTGATCAGCCCGAGTACGAGCACCTTGGACAGCAGATAGGCCCCCGCCGACAAGCCGGCCGCCCGCTCCCGGCTGTAGATGGATCGCTCCTTGATGATCTCCCAGATCGCGTTGGCGGCGCCGCTGAAGCACGCACCGACGGCGAGTACCAGGAGCAGTGACTGCGCTCCGGCGTTGTCGGGTCCCTGCAGACCCCGGGCCGCGGGCATGACCCTGACGAGCAGGCCGAGCGCAAGGGGCAGGCCGGCTAGCACGCCGAGATAAACACGGTCGGCGGCGATGACCGAGAGAAAGCGCCGCGTCATGGTGCCGAGCTGCGCGAGCTTGTTTCGCGTCGGCGGCGCGGCCGCAGCCTGCACGGTTGGCGCGACCGGGGCGGCAGCGCTGCTCATCTCGGCCGTGACGTACCGGCCGTAGTAGACCGATCGACGGAATTCACCCGCCCAGTCGCGGCCGGGCTCGGCCTCGAAGGCCTGGAACACCTCCGCCCAGCCCGGCTTGCCGAAGTGTCGCAATCCGTCGGCCGGCGGCCCGAAGAACGCGATCTTGCCACCGGGCACGAGCACGAGCAGCCGGTCGCACAGGCTCAGGTTGGCGACGCTGTGCGTGACGACGATGACCGTGCGGCCGTCGTGAGCGAGCCCGGCCAGCATTTCCATGACTGACTTGTCGAGACCAGGGTCGAGTCCGGAGGTCGGCTCGTCCAGGAACAACAGCGAGGGCTTGGTCAGCAGCTCCAGCGCCACATTCACCCGCTTCTGCTGACCGCCGGACATCGCCGATGTCCGGGTGTTGGCATGCGCCGTCAGCGACAACTCGGTGATGACCTCGTCGATGCGGCGTTCGCGCTCGGTCCTGCTGGTGTCCTGCGGGAAGCGCAGTTCCGCGGCGTAGCGCAGCGCCCGCCGGGCGGTCAGCTGGGTATGCAGGATGTTGTCCTGCGGCACCAGGCCGATGCGGTGCCGCAACTCCGCGTAGTGCTTGTACAGGTCGCGCCCGTCGTAGAGCATGGTCCCCTCGGTCGCCGGGCTCATGCCGGTGAGGGCACCGAGGAGCGTGGACTTTCCGGCTCCGCTCGGTCCGATGACGCCGAGCAGGCAGCGCTCGCCCAGCGGGAAGCTCACGTCGTCGAGCAGCACCTTGCCACTGGAGATCCGGACCGTGAGGTTCGTCGCGGCGAGCGTGATGTCGCCGGTGTCCATGAACTCCTGCAGCTTGTCGCCGACCAGCTGGAACGAAGCCGGCCCGATCCCGATCTGGTCGGTCTCCGTTACCGGCGCGGCGGTGATCCGCTGCCCGTTGAGAAACGTGCCGTTGTGGCTGTCGAGGTCGACGATCTGAAACTCGCCGCGCCTCGTCCGGCGCAGCTCGGCGTGATAACGCGACACGCCCAAGTCAGCGATGACGACGTCGTTGTCGGCGGCGCGGCCGATGCGCAGCTGCCGGGTCGGCAGGCTCATGACCGCGCTCGGCCGCCGCGCAAAGCTCGCCTGCTGCGCTGGAGCCTGCGGCGCGAACCCTGGTGCAGCGGCCGCGGCCGCGGGCGCGGGCGTAGGGGGTGGGGCTGCGGCCTCGGGCGGGCCGCCCGCTGCTCCCGGTTGCCAGACTGCGGTACCAGCCGGGCCGACAGCTGGCGCACTTGTCGGCGCGGGCACCGAGCAGGTCAGCAGCGGGCCGTCGTCAGGATGCCCGATGCGAATGTCGCAGCTGTCGGTGATCGTGAGCCGGGAAACGCGCCGACGGTTCACAAAGGTGCCGTTCGTCGAGCCGGTGTCGAGCAGCAGCCAGGAGCCGTCCCGGCGCTCGATGGTTGCGTGCTGCCAGGACACGCGCGGGTCGGAGATGACGAGGTCGGCTTGGGGGTCGCGGCCGATCCGGTAGACGGATCCGGCTTGCAGTAACCGGTCGATGCCCGAGCCGTGGACGCGCAGCTCGCCTGCGGCCGGGATAGCCGCCCGCTCGGTCCGCATGGGCTCAGCGCTCATCGGCTCGGTAGTCATCGGCACGGTCCTCATCGGGTCGGTGAGCGCGGCGGCACGCACCGGCCGCGTTGGTCATGGGGCAACTGTAGAGCGCTTGATCGGCGAAGAGGACAGGTCGAGCAGCATTCCCCACCATTGGGCAAAACGGCCTGTTGATGACCCCCATCCGGCAAACTGGATTCCTACTATCGCCGGGCGCCTCACGTGTTGGGATCCTCATATATGCCGAGCCAGCCGCCGAGCGGGAGGACGCGTGACTGATCAGGGCAGTGAGCCGCCCGCCGAGTTCGGGGTCTCGGGCGAATTCAGCGTCGGCTCGGTCATTGCCGGCTATCGGCTGGAGGAGCGCATCGGTGCCGGCGGAATGGCGGTGGTATTCCGTGCCTATGACTCGCGACTTGACCGCCAGGTGGCGCTGAAGCTGCTGGCCCCGGACCTCGCCAGGGACGATTCTTTCCGCCGGCGGTTCATCCGAGAATCGCGAGCTGCGGCGGCGGTCGATGACCCCCATATCATTCCGGTATTCGAGGCGGGCGAGTCGGCTGGTGTGCTGTTCATCGCCATGCGCTACGTGCGGGGTGGCGATGTCCGATCGCTGATCGACCAGGGTGGCGCGCTGCCGCCCGGCCGGGTAGCCGACATCGTGTCGCAGGCAGCCGCTGCGCTGGACGCCGCGCACGCCAGAGGGCTCGTGCACCGGGACGTCAAGCCCGCCAACATGCTGCTCGAGGCCCGGTCAGCCCCCGACCTGCCCGACCACGTCTACCTGTCGGACTTCGGGCTAACCAAGACCTCGCTCGGGACGTCGCTGGCGTTGACCGGAACGGGGGAGTTCCTGGGCACCCTGGAGTACGTCGCTCCCGAGCAAATCGAAGGCCTACCGCTCGACGGCAGGTGCGACGAGTACAGCCTTGCGTGCTCGGCGTTCGAGATGCTCTGCGGCCAGCCGCCGTTCCGGCGAGAGCCCAGCATCTCGGTCATGTACGCCCACTTGTCCGAGCCGCCGCCCGCGGTCCGGCAGTACCGGCCCGGGCTGCCGGCGGCGATCGACGAAGTGCTGCAGCGGGCGCTGGCCAAGGCGCCTGACGATCGGTATCCGAGCTGTGGCGAATTCGCAGCTGCGCTACGGCAGCTACTGGCCGGCCAGCCGGACAGCAAGGGCAGGGCGGCTGCCGACCAGACGGCAACCCAGTTCGCGGTGCCTGCGGTCGCCGCCGCGTCGGGACCGGCGACCCAGGGAGCTGACCCGTGGCGCGATCTGCGGCGCGGGAACAGCCTGCCAGGGCCCGCCGCTGCGCCGCCGGTTCGGTCTCGTCCATGGTGGCGCTCGCCGGCCCCGATCGGCGGCATCGGCGTGCTCGTCGTGGCGCTAGCGGTAGGCGGGTTCTTCGTCGCCAGCAGGGGGCATGCGCGGGCAGGCGCAAGCGGGGCCACCGTCGGTTCCAGCCTGCCCGCCGCCGCGCTAACCCCGCCTGGCTGCACAACCGCGACAGCACCGGCGAAAACGCTCGGCGAAGTCGCCTCAGACAGCCTGTCGCTGCCGGGCCCGTTCGGCGTGGCGGTCCGCGGACCCTACGCATTCGTGTCTGGCGGAAACGCCGTCACGGTGCTCAGCGATAATGGCTCGGCCCTGCTGCCTACGCTCCTGCGGACGATCAGCGTCCCCGGTGCGAACAAGGGCGACGCGATCACCCACGACGGGCGCTACGTTCTCGCGGCCGCAGGCAGCGGCGCCGTGGTTGTCGACGTCGCCGCGGCGGTGGACGGCGCATATCCCATCGTGGGCTCCCTGGTCAGCCCGAGCGGATCCGGCGCTGCAGAGGTGGCGCTGTCAGCCGACGACACGTACGCATTCGTCACCTTGCAAGACAGCGCTGAAGTTGCCGTTTTCAATCTGAAGACTGCCCTCGCGGGCGGCTTCGGCCCGGCGGACTTCGTCGGCGACGTACCGGTGGGGCCGTCTCCAGTCGGCCTGGCCGATGACGACGACTCGCTGTTCGTGGCGAGCGAGAAGGGCGAGCTCAACGTGCTCAGCCTCGAGAAGGCCGAGACCGATCCGTCGCGTGCGGTGACGGCCACGGTGACGGCCGGGTGCGGCCCAGCCAGAGCGGTGGTTTCCGCCGATCAGAAGGTCCTGTGGGTCACCGCATCGGAGAGCGACGCGCTGCTCGGTTTCAGCACAGCGAGGCTGCAGTCCGACCCGGATCACGCGCTCGTCGCCGACGTCCGCGTGGGGGAGTCCCCGCTCGGCGTGGCTCTGGTGGATGGCGGGTCGCGGCTCGTGGTTGCCGACTCCGATCAGCACAACACCGCGGGCGCCTCTGCGAGCCTGGCCGTGATCGACACGGCCCGCGCGCTAGCTCGCCAGCCGTCCCTGCTGGGATACCTGCCGACGGGCATGCTGCCGCGCCAGTTCGCTCTCGCCGCGGGCGGCAAGACACTGCTGGTCACAGTGACCAACTCGAACCAGCTACAGGCCATTCATGTCGGAGATCTGCCGTGACCGGGGCCGGACGCGGGCTTCCGGCCCGCGTTGATGCCATAGCATCGGGCGGATGAAGGAGCCACGATGACGCGGACTGCGACCCGCAGCATGCGCGGCACGTCGAGCGCCAGGCGCGCCCGCCGCTGGCTCGTTGCGGTTGTCGTCATCGTGGCCGCCCTGGTCGGGCTGGACTTCGGGGCCCGAGTCGCCGCCGAGAGCGTCATGGCGAGCAAGATCGAGCAGCAGGGCCTGCCCAGCAAGCCGAGCGTGTCCATCGACGGCTTCCCCTTCCTCACCCAGGTGGCGAGCAGAGACTTCCGCAGGGTGACCATCACGGCCAGCAACGTGCCCGCCGGGCCGGTCACGATCACCACCATCAGCGCGGCAGCCAGCTCCATCCGGCTCAATTCCTACGCGTTCTCCAGCGGTACCATCGGCAGCCTGTCCGGCACGGCCCTGATCAGCTTCGCCTCGCTGGGCAACACCCTGACGACCCAGTTTGGTCCCCTCGGGTCGCTGCTGAACGGGACCGGGCTGCAGCTAACCGACGCCGGGCCCGATGAGGTACGCGCGACCCTGAACCTGCTGGTGACCTCGGGGTCGGCAACCTGGCAGGTAACGCGGCTGAGCGGCAACGCCCTGAACGTCCGGCTGGTCGACAGCAACGGCCTGCCGTCATCACTGCTGAGTTCTATCCAGAACCTCACGCTGCAGATGCCGAAGCTGCCGCTCGGGCTGACGATCAACAGCGTCGCCGTGACACCTAGTGGCGTCGTCGGCAGCCTTGCCGGCCACGACGTTCCGTTCGGCAGCTGACCGCTAGCCCGGACAACGGCGTAATCTGGCAACCGGAGTTAGCCGGAGGGCCTTGCCAGCCATTCCAGGCCTAATACCATTCCGGTAACCCGATTCCCCGGTCCCGACCACACGCGAGGCTTACCGAGGCAGCTAATGGTGCAGACGAACGCGACCACCGGCGAGGACCGCCCCGACTCGCCGCCGGTCGTAGGCCCGCTGCATGTTGCGGTCACCTGGCCGGTCCGGCTCGGTACGGTCCCTCCGCTCGCCGACAGATTCACCTCCAGGCCGGAAAGTGGCCCTGACGTGAGCCTGGGCTTGCAGCGCAGTCCGGTAGTCGCGCTGACAGCCCGGTCTGGGCGGGTCAGCGCCGGTTCGTCCCACGACATCCTGCGCTGTACCGGCAAGACTCAGCTAGCCGCGTACGAAGCAGAGGCGCAATGGCAGGCCAGGGCGGTCGACCTGCTGGTCTGGATCGATGCGAGCAGCAGAGGGTCCGTCCTGTCGGGCTACGTTCAGGCAGCTAGCACGCTGGCTGCGGCCGTGCCCGGCGGGACCGCGGAGGAGACAGCGACGAGCCTCCTGCACTGGCTCGGCAGCACCGACCGGCGCTGGCTCATGGTGCTAGACGACGTGCCAGATGCCGGCGTGCTGCAAGGACTGTGGCCGCGCGGCCCGGCCGGCCGGGTCATGATCACCACGGGGAACTCGCACACAGTGACCGGCCTGCGGGACGTGCTGGTGCTGGAGCTCGGCCCGTTCAGCCCGCGGGAGGCGATGACCTATCTCGTCAGCCGGCTCTCCCAGGATCCCGACCAGCGGCGCGGCGCGATCGACCTGATCCAGGACCTCGGCTGCCAGCCATTAGCGCTAGCCCAGGCGACCGCCGTCATCGGCAGCTCGTGGCTGAACTGCGTCGACTACCGCGAGCAGTTCTACCGCCGGATGAGCGTGTTCAACTCACCCAGTGGCGGGGCGGTGCCGCCCGCTGCGGTGACCTGGACGCTGTCGGTGGATCACGCCGGTCAGCTCGCGCCCGGCGATTCAGCGCAGGCCTGCCTCGCGCTGGCCGGGCTGCTGGATGGCCATGGGATCCCGGTACCCGTATTTGAAACCGAGACCGCGCGGACGTACCTCATCGGCGGCACGGCGCCCGCCGAGCGGCCAGATGCGCCAGGCCCTGCCGCGCTCGCTGCGCTCGAGCAGTCGGGGCTGCTGGTTGTGGACCGGCAGCCCGTCCCGCCAGTGGTGCGGATGCACCCGCCGCTCCAGCGCGCGGTGCAGCTAGCCATGCTGCCGGAACTGCTCGAGCAGGCCGGGACGGCTGCGGCGGGCGCCTTGCTGGAGGCGTGGCCCGCCACTGGTCGCGACGCCTGGGCCGCCCATGAGCTGCGATCGAGCGTGACCTGCCTGCTCCGGGCGACCGGCGGGCTGCTGTGGTCAGACGGCTGCCACCCGGTGCTGCTGCGCGCCGGCCAGAGCCTGGACGAGGCTCGGCTCACCGGCCCGGCGGTAACGTACTGGGCCGAGCTCGCGACCCTCGCCGGTAAGGAACTGGCGCCGGGGCACCCCGACTCGCTTGTGATCGTCGAGCACCTGGCGAGCGCCTTCCTCGCGGCGGGCCAGGTATCGGACGCGGTGAGCTGGTACGAGCGCATCATGGCCGACTGGAGCCGGGCGCTCGGCTCGGACCACACGCGCACGTTGAGCGCGCGGATCTCACTCGGCCGGGTCCTCGTCGCGGCTGGTCGCGCGGGCGAGGCGATCAGCGTTCTCTCCGCGGCGCTGGCAGACGCCGAGCACGCGTACGGTGTCGGTCACCCCGAGTGCGCCGCGATCCGAGACGAGGTGGCGGCGGCATACCGGGCGACCGGCCAGTTCAACGAGGCGATCCGGCTGTATCGCCTCATCCTCGGCGAGCGCGAGCGGGGCCTCGGCTCCCAACACCCGAGCACCATGGCGACGCGGCAGTTGCTGGCCGACGCGTACATGGCCGATGGCCGCACGAAAGAAGCGATCTCCCAGTTCAAGAAAGTCATTGCGGACCGGCAGCGAAGCCAGGGACCGAGCCACCCGGACACGCTGCGGGCGTCCGAGGCGCTTGCCGTCGCCTACCATCAATCGGGCCGGATGGCGTCGGCCGTCCAGTTGTACGAGCAAGTGCATCGCGGCCTGGACCGCGCGCTCGGGCCCGATCATCCGGACACCCTGACCGCCGCGGTCAACCTGGGCCGGGCCTATTACTCGGTCGGCCGGCTCACCGATGCCAGTGCCCTGCTCCGGGACACGGTCGACAGGGGCGAGCGGGTGCTCGCACCCGGCAGCACTGTCACGCAGTCCGCGCGCGACAGCCTGGCTGCCATAGTGGGCGAATGACCGCATAACGCTGTGACGTGGCGCCTGAGCAGAAAATGGACAGACATTTTCGCCCCGATCGCCATAAGGTCGGCGGTCATCTATTCCGCAAAACCACTCTCTCGGTTACGCTACTGGACGATGTGCCTGGATCGGACTTAGCCGTAGTGCAGCGTGCCTGGGCGCCTCAGGTCGCAGCTGCAACCTGAACCGGAGACACGATTGACTGACCAGACAGCATCCCCAGTCGCGGGAATGGCGCCGCCTACCACGACGCGCCTCGAAGCCAACGCGATCAGTGTCGCGCAGGACACGCTCATCGGCCTGGCCGATACCGGCCCTACCGTATCCGTGTCGTTTACGCTCGTCGCACTCGTCGCCGCCACCGCATACGGCGCGCCGCTCATCCTCGCGATAACCGCAATCCCCATGCTGATTATCGCCAATGCGTACCGGCGGCTGAACCTGTGGAACGCTAACTGCGGCGCCTCCTTTGAGTGGGTGGGGCGGGCGATCAATCCGTATCTGGGCTTCCTGACCGGGTGGCTCATGCTCGCCGGGACGCTGTTCGGCACGCTGACGCCGGTCACCGCGCTCGGCCCGTCGGTGCTGGCGGTCTTCAATCAGCCCGCGAACAGCACCTGGCCGAACGTCGGCATCGCGACCGCGCTGGTCGTGGTGATGCTGATCATCTCGGTGGTTGGCATCAGGATCACGGCGCGTACCCAGGTGGCCATCGGGCTGATCGAGTACGCGATTCTCATCGTCTTCGCGGTGTGGGGGTTGATCTGGGTACTCGGCCACCACGCCGGCACGATGTCTATCACCGCGAGCTGGTTTAGCTTGCGCGGCATCGGCGACCAGGGCACGCTGGTCGGCGCCTTCCTCATCACCGTCTTCATGTACAGCGGGTGGGACGGTACGCTCTATGTCAACGAGGAGGTCAAGCACCGCAGGGAGAATCCCGGCCGGGCAGCGATGATCTCAGTGCTCGTGGCAGCCGTGCTCTTCATCCTGGCCCAGGTGGGCCTTCAGGGCGTCGTGTCAGAAAAGAAGCTGAACGCCAACAGCACGTCGATTCTCATATATCTTGGCAAGCTGCTCTCCGGCGGCACGGGCGGAGGTCAGGCGTTCGCCTTCGCCCTGGCGCTGTCCGTGATAGCGGCGACTGGCGTGGGTATCGTGCTGAGCGCACGAATCACCTACGGGATAGCCAGTTACCGCGCGTTGCCGGGCACGCTGGCGAACGTCTCGGCGCGCTTTCGTACTCCCGCGATCGCCACGGTTATTGCTGGCCTGCTCCTGCTGGCGCTGGCATGGATCTACCTGCTAACCACGTCGGTCCAGAACGCTTTCACGTACGTGCTGGACAACACGGGAATCCTCTACGCCGCGTTCTACTGCGTGACAGCACTCGCGGCGGTGGTCTACTACCGTCGCCGCATTATGAGTAACTTCGCGGATGCGCTGACCGTAGGCCTGCTGCCCGTCGCGTCGGTGGTCTTCCTCGGATATATCGCGGTCAAGTCGGTTCTGACCGCACCGGCCGCCCAGAACTACTCGCTGCTCGGCTTCGGTGTCGTCGGCGTGGTCCTGCTGTTCGTCGCGAAGTTCGGACTGCGGTCATCGTTCTTCAACGTCAAGACCGAAAGCTGGCGGCCCGAAAGCTAGCCGGCCGGTGGCTTGAGTGGCGACATCGGCATGGCCGCCCGAGTCAGTTGCGGGCGGCTACGTCGATCGCGCCCGGCGTATTTCGGCACTTACTCGCCGACGCGGCGAACGCCCGATGCATGGCGGCGCGCGAGCCGGCGGTACACCTCGGGATTGGTCTCGACCCACCCCTTGGCCGCGCCGCTGACCTCGCGCGTTACCGTCGCCGGCGTACCGACGGCCAGCATGCCGCCGGGCACCGACATGCCCGGCGGCACGGTGGCACCCGCCGCGACGAGGGCCCGGTCCCCGATGACCGCGCCATCGAGCACGGTGGCGCTGTTGCCGATCAGCGCTTCGGTCCCGATGACCGCGCCGTGCACGACGCACAGGTGCCCGATGGTCGCGCCTTCTCCGACTTCGGTAACCGGGTCGGTCCCGCCATGCAGGACGGAGCCGTCCTGGACGTTGGCCCCGCGCCGCACGACGATCCGGCCGAAGTCGCCGCGCAGCACCGCTCCGTACCAGACCGAAGCGTCGTCTTCGACGGTGACGTCGCCCACCAGCGTGGCGGTGGGTGCAATCCAGGCACTGGGGCTGACTACGGGCGCACGGCCCTCAAAGGAGAAAAGAGGCATCCCGCAATGATCGCAGCACGAGGGAACGGCGTGCGGGCAGGCCGGCCCGCGCTGGGTACCGCGCACCCGACCGGGCGTCGGCTACCATCAGCACGTCCCGCCGGTGTAGCTCAGTAGGCAGAGCAGCCGTCTTGTAAACGGCAGGTCAGCGGTTCGATCCCGCTCACCGGCTCCAGCTACAGCTCATTGACCTGCACGTTTCTCGCTGCTGCCCAGCCAGACTGCCCGCTGCAATGGCGATGGGGATTCGCCGGGGACTCGGCAGTGCGGACCGGCTACCGCTCAGTTACGTAGGTGCCGCGGCCCTGAACGGTGAACACCAGGCCCTGGTGGGCGAGGAGCCGCACCGCCTTGCGCGCCGTCTCGCGCGCTACCCCGAACTCTTGCATGAGCGTCGACTCAGACGGGATCGGCCGCCGAGGCGTCAGCTCGCCGGACTCGATCCGGGCGCGCAGGATCGCCGCTATCTGCTGGTAGACGGGCTCAGGCGCATCGTGGTCGACCGTCATGGCCGCGACCGTACCCGGCCGCTCTCGGCTGCACTCTCTGACAGACGTCTATAGACGGATGCCTCTGTCTGGGCGTACGTTCGCCACATAGGCGGGACCCGGCAGCGAGCCCATCGCTAACCGGGTCCCTCGGCACCGGCCTACTTGGAGGTCAGCACCGTGACAGCATCATCTACCCCGTCCGTCCCGCAGAGCGAGAACGGCGGCCTGCACCCCGAGCTGGCCGCCCTCGTCACCAGCGCGGGCGCCGCGCTCGCCGACTTCCGCCGCGAAGACGAGACACACGCCGCCAACCCGGGCGCGCCCATCCCGGACTTCCGGTCCTGGTCCTACCGGCTCGCAGCCGACCTGAACAAGCTCCTTCGCATCCTCGGCGGCAGCAAGTGAACCCGGCGGCCAGGCGGCGCGTCAACCTTCAGATGACCGGCAAGAGCGACCCGGAGACCGAACGGCAGGTGCAGGCGTTCATGTACCAGGTCGACCGGCACGACCGCATCGTCCCCGTGGACCGCAAGCCCACCACCTGCAACCGGTACTGGCGAGGCGGGTACTCGGCCGCCATGCAGGACGTCCTGGCTGCGATCAGCGAGGCACTGGACCGGGCCATCCAGGCGCGCAGATCCGACCCGGACGCCGACCCGCAGGAGTGCGTCGCACGGGCGATCCGGGACGTTGCCTGCGTAGCCGCGGCAGGTGCCGAGTCCGACAATGTGGACGACTGGGCGCTCCGGTGGCCGGGATGCGGTCATGACCGCGGTGTGGATCGGCGTCCTGGTCGGCGCCGCCATCGGCCTGTACACCGGGTTCCACGGCGGCGCCGGCCACGCCCACT
>Ga0187783_10003192_pt1 | contig 12107 bp, 9 predicted proteins | sample 1015_SJ02_MP02_2_FD_132471 | JGI IMG/M metagenome (GOLD analysis project Ga0187783, IMG submission 132471) | Tropical peat soil microbial communities from peatlands in Department of Meta, Colombia - 1015_SJ02_MP02_20_MG | ecosystem: Environmental > Terrestrial > Soil > Wetlands > Peat | place... | reverse complement strand
TTCGCCGCCTCCAGGTGCTGATAGGCGCGCAGCAAATCGGCCGACTGAGCGCAGAGAGGAAGCGGTGCGGCGAGAAGGAGAAGAACGCCGAACCACTGCGCGGGCCGCCAACGGCCGGGGCGGCGCCCGGAGGCCCGCAGCAGACGCAACACGCCCAGCCCGACCATTGCCTCGCTCGCTGTAATTTACCTGCCGCCGGCCCTATTGTTCTGCGCGTGCGAAGAGTCCGGCACTACGGAGCATCGAGCTTACCGCAAGTTCCGTCGCTTCGCAGTCCTTGCGACCGTCGTATCTACTCTGGCGGCCACGGCTCGAGCGAGAACGCCGAGATAACAAGCTGCGACTCGCCGTGCGCGGGTCGAGAGAATCCGGCGCTCGAATCTGGCGGAGAGAGAGGCATGCGAAACCTCGGAGGGCTTTTGACCCTTACACCCTTAGCAAGGTGCCTGCGCAGGGACGCGGGCCTCTTTCTCAGTGACCCGCGAGGAGAGCCGCGGCAGGTCCTTCCCGGCCTGGCGAAGAAACGGACTCGAGAGTGACGCCGCCCATGACGGCGGTTCCTGAAGGGGCAGGTTTGCCCTAGGACGCCGCCGCTGCGCGCAGCGCTGCCAATCGAAGCTCGCGCGCCACTCGCCGGCCACCGTCTGTGGCGCGCGCAGGGTCTTGAACGCGAGCACGCGCTGGCAGAATCAAGGACTCAGCAAGCCCGCTGTCTGCACCCTTCCCCTGAATCCCTGAGTTATTGCCCCATTTGACCGTGAAGCCTTCGTAAGTCCGCGCCACATAAGGTGCTCCCGGGTCGCGCTCCACGGAACCGACGCTCCGCTTTTGCGGCGATCTCCCCGCCGTGGTCCGGACGGGTGCCGGCATTGATCCGCACGCTCATCGAGTTAAGATTTTCGCCATGAAGACACTGGTCATCGAAGATGAGCCCGAGACCTCGCGGTATATCTGCACTGGGCTGCAAGAGTGCGGGTACGCCGTGACGACCTGCACTAACGGCTTGGACGGGTTACACCAGGCGCTCAACGAGACCTGGGACCTGATCATTATCGATCGGCTGCTTCCGGGCGGCATCGATGGCTTGTCGATCGTCGGCAAGTTGCGCGATCTCGGCAAGAGGACGCCTGTACTCATTGTCAGCGCGCTGACCAGCACTGACGAGCGGGTGCGCGGTCTGCGGCAGGGGGGCGATGACTATATCTCCAAGCCGTTCGCTTTCGCCGAGTTGCTGGCGCGCGTCGAAGCGCTGCTGCGTCGCTCGCATCCCACACAAGGTGCTGCGCGACTGCGCGTCGCCGACCTTACGCTCGATATGCACACGCTCCAAGTCGCCCGCGGCCCTACCCCGATTACGCTGCAGCCACGCGAGCTACGGCTGCTCGCGTACCTCATGCGCAACGAAGGACAGGTCGTCACGCGCACCATGCTGCTTGAGGCCGTCTGGGACTGCCATTTCGATCCGCAGACTAATGTCATCGACGTGCAGATCAGCCGTTTGCGCAGTAAGGTCGACCGGGGCTTCTCGCCCGCGTTGATCCATACGATTCGAGGCGTCGGCTATCTCTTGGGCGAACGCGCGGCGTCAGCGGCCGTCCCGCCATAGGGCCCGCTGCCCATGCGCGCAGCTAGACTCACCGACTCTGTAGGAACGCGTCTCGCACTTGGCAGTGGCGCACTACTGGTTGCGCTGATTTTGGTGACTTCCGGGGTGTTTTATTTCGGGACCGTCGGGGTGCTCGCGCGGAGCATCGACGGCAAGATCATCTCGATCTCCAATCGACTGCGCAACGAGTATGGAGCTCGCCCAACGGCCGATCTGGTTCAAGAAATCAATCGGGAGCTCACCGACGGGATCGACAGCGATACCGAGATCTTTCTGGTGACCTCGGCATCCGGAGAACGCGTGGTCGGCAATCTATCGACCTGGCCGGTTGCCGGCACACCGATGGGACGGCTGCTCAACCGCGAGGTGATACGAGATGGCCGGCCGTCGTCGGCGCGGCTATACGTGCAGACCCTGCCCAATGGGGGCCTGCTTTACGTGGGTCGCGATCTAAGCGAACAACGCGCGATCCGCGCGCTGGTCTTGCATGCGCTCGAGGCTGCGACCGCCATCGCGCTAGTGCTGGTGGTCATCGGTGCGTGGCTCTCACGGCATCAGATCGAGCGTCGGATCAGCGGCATCCGGCATACAGCCCGCGAAATCGAATCCGGTAACCTCAATCAACGGATCAAGGTATCGGGGGACGATGAATTTGCCCGCCTGGCTATCGACATTAACCGCATGCTCGATCGGATCGAACAGCTCATGAGCGGCGTGCGCCACGTTTCGAACGCGATTGCGCACGATCTGCGAACACCGCTCAGCCGAGTACGCGCCCGGCTCGATGAGGCGCTCAGCCGTGAAAGGACGGTCCCCGCTCTGACCGACGCCGCGCGCACCGCGATCGAAGGTATCGATGACCTGATCCTGCTCCTCAACAAGCTGTTGCAGATCGCGGAGGCCGAATCCGGCGTGCGCGCCCAATCCTTCGAGCGTGTCGAACTAAATGGCATCCTGCGCGACATGGTCGAGCTTTACGACGCCGCCGCGGAGGAGGCGGGCGTGCAGTTGTCGGTCTCGAGAGAGGCTCCCGTGTGGGCGCAAGGCGACCGTGATCTGCTCGTCACCGCCGTAGCGAGCCTGATCGACAACGCTCTCAAATACGCCGGGCGCGGTGCCCGGGTTGAACTATCGGCGCGCGCGGAGGCGCAGAGTGCTTCGATCGTGGTCCGTGACAACGGTCCGGGCGTACCGCCTTCCGAATTGCCAAGATTGACCGAACGTTTCTATCGGGTGGACCGCGCCCGCAGTCAGCCGGGCAACGGCCTGGGTCTTGCTATCGTGTCGGCGATCGCCACGTTGCATGGGGGAAAATTGCAGCTCGCCAATGCCGAGCCGGGGCTGCGCGCGGCGATCTGGCTGCCTGAGACAAAACCACCGGAGATCGAGCGTCCGCTCACTACCTGCGCCGCGGCGGTTGCCAATCCCTAATCTCCGGGCAGGTTGTTTCTCGATGGATTGCGTCTCGCTCTTGAACCGTGCCGAAAGCACACCGGCTAGTTCGCGGGCTTTTCAAGCTTCGGGCGCAAGCTGACGATAGGTGCCTTCTCGTTTACCTGCTGACACTCCACCAGCACATCGACCCAGCGCTGACTGCGGAACAGCCCCTTACCTCGCGTGAGCGCACTGGCAGGACTTTTCGGAGTTCCCGCTAGTCGATCGCCGGCCCGCGTGTGCCTCGTAACGTCCATTGTCACCGGCGGACTAGTCTCCTGGCGTCGTTGGTGGAGGGACCGCCGAGCGCCGCGTTGACGGGCGAATGACGCTGCACGGACCTCCCGGACGGAACGGCCATTGCATTCGGCCGCAGCCTTGTGGCTACGTTGTGCAGGCTGGCCACCGAGGGATTGTCGTGCGGCAGAGACTGCGGCGCCACTCGGGCAATGAGGGTTGACGGTGCAGCGGTCGCGGTGGAACCCGTCGTGACACCATGCGATGCTGCGCCTCGGGTTGGGGCGGCATGATACTGCACAACACGTGCGCCGGGCAGCGCGTGACTCTGAGCCGTCTCGCGAGCAGCCTGCGGCGAGCGCGTTTGCGCGGTGGCAGCAGTGCCTGACAGCAGGGCCAGGACGCTGACGGCGATCAGTGGCCACTCACGCTTCATGCTACGGCTCCGGGAGACCCTGGAGTCGCACCACGCGGGGGACCTTCCTCGTCCTTGCCGAGGAACACCATCCGCAGCGGCGGGACCGCCAGGAGCAGCATGACCGGACCCAACAGCATGCCGCCCACGATCACAGTGGCAAGCGGACGCTGTACCTGACTGCCGATACCGTGAGACATCGCTGCGGGGAGCAGGCCGATGCAGGCCGAGAGGCTCGTCATCAACAGCGGCCGCATTCGTTTGCTGGCCGCTTGGTACATCGCCTCCAGCGGCGCAAGCCCCCGCGCGCGGGTCTGGTTGTAAAAGGTAAGCAGTAGGATGCTGTTCATGACCGATACTCCAAAGAGCGACACGAAGCCGATCGCGGCGGAGATGCTGAACGGCTGCGCGGTGAGCCATAGGGCCCAGACACCTCCGATGACACCCGCCGGTATACCGGCCAACGACAGCAGGGTGTCGCGGAACGAATTGAACAGCGCATAGAGCAGGACGACGATCAGCATCAGGCTGACCGGCACGACGAACGCGAGCCGCTCCTTCGCCTGTTGCAGATCCTCAAACTCGCCCGACCAGACGATGCGGTACCCCGGCGGCAAAGTGACATTCTTTGCGATGCGTTCCTGCGCCTCGGCAACGGCGCCGGCGAGATCACGGCCGCGAACGCTGAACTTGATCGGAATGAAGCGCACCAGGGTCTCGTGGTAGATCCAGGAGGCTCCGGTATCGAGAGAAATGTTCGCCAGCTCACTCAAGGGGATATAAGCGTTGCCGCCGCCGGCCGTGACGTAGCCGATCTTGATGTTGCGGATCTTGTCGATGTTGTCGCGATATTCTGCCGGGTAACGCACCACGAGATTCCATTCCCGGTCACCCTCGAGCACCTGGGTCGCAATCGCGCCGCCGACGGCAGCCTGAATAACGGTGTTCACATCGCCGGTGTTCAGTCCGTAGCGCGCGACTCTGTCACGATCGATCTTGATGTTCAGATTGGGCTGCCCGAGTACCGGGAAGATGCCGAGGTCGGCGATGCCCCGAACCCTGCTCATCTCGTCCTGCACCTGGTGGGCGAGCTGCTCGAGCATCGCAAGATTCGCGCCGAGGATCTTCGCGGAGTTCGCGCCCTTGACGCCTGAGATCGCCTCCTCGATGTTGTCCTGAATGTACTGTGAGAAATTGAAGACCACTCCCGGCAGCTCGTTCTGAAACTCCTGCTGGATCTGGTTGGTGAGATCCTCCTTGGTCACCCCGCGTGGCCACTCATCGAGCGGCTTGAGCGGCACGAACAGCTCGACGTTGGAGAATGGCGAGGCATCGGTGCCGTTATCGGGACGACCGTGCTGGGAAGTGACCGTGACGACTTGCGGATGCCGCAGCAGAATCAGTCGCATCTTGCGGGTTGCCGCTTCGCCAGCTTCCAGCGACAGCGTGGTCGGCATCGATGCGCGGATCCAATAGTTGTTTTCCTCCAGCGCCGGAAGGAATTCGCTCCCCAGCCGCGGGGCGATGAGCAGCATTGTGACCGCAATCAGGGCGAGCTCGATGCCGACTATGAGCGCTCGCCGTGACAGGGCGAAGCGCAGCGCGGGGTCGTAAACCCGATGCAGCAAGCGCACTACCCAGGTCTCAGCCTCGTGCAGCTGCTGCGGGAGCAGGAAGTGGCAGAGGACGGGGGTAACGGTAAAAGTGGCGATCAGTGCTCCGGCCAGCGCATACCCGTAGGTGCGCGCCATGGGACCAAAGATCTGTCCTTCCACGCCCTGCATTGTGAAGAGCGGCACGAAGCCTGCCGCCGTGATCAGCGTCGAGAAGAGGATCGCCTTGTCAACCTGCAGCGCGCTGATCAGGATCAGCCGCAGACGATCGGTCCAGCCCTGGCCGGATGCGGCTTCTCTCGATGTGGTGGGATCTGAGCCATAGGAGCCGCTCGACAGACTCGCGAGCAGACCCTGCCGCTCCTCCTTGGGTCGCTGCAGGTTGCGAAACACGTTCTCGGTGAGGATGACCGCCGAATCGACGATGATGCCGAAGTCGACGGCGCCGATGGACAGGAGGTTTGCACTCTCGTGCTGCCACACCAGCAATATCAGCGCAAAGAACAAGGCAAATGGGATGTTGACGCCGACGATGATCGCGCTGCGCAGATTCCCGAGGAATACCCACTGGATCAGAAATACCAGCAGCACTCCGAACAGCAGGTTGTGCAGCACAGTGTGCGTCGTCAGCTGGATCAGATAACCGCGATCGTAGAACGGCACCACCTTGACACCGGGTGGGAGACTCCCGTCCCTGTTCATCTTGGCGATTTCGGCGTTGACCAGCGGCAGCACATCCGAGGTCTGCTTGGTCCGGGTCATGACGACGATGGAGCCCACCACATCGTCCTCGTAGTCCTTGCCAAAAATCCCGAGCCGGGGTGTGTGGGTCATCCGGACCTGCGCCACGTCCTTGATCAGCACCGGAACACCGTTGTATTGCCCCAGGACCACTTTTTCCATGTCGCCGACGTGGTAGCCCTGAGTGAGGTCGTCGTTCCCTCCGTCATCGATCAGGCCGATGCCGCGGATGTTGATCGACTGTTGGCCGACGGCGATCTCGCGCCCCCCCACATTGACGTTGGCGTTGCCGAGCGCGGTCAACACCTGCGGCACGGTGAGATTGAAAGCCTCCAACTTCAGCGGATCGACCTGTACTTCGAACTCCTTGGTCGTGCCACCCCAGCTGTTGATGTTGATGACGCCCGGAATGGTCGAGAGCCGGCGCAGCACGATCCAGTCCTGTATGGTGCGCAGATCGGTCAGCGAATAGCGCTTGGGGCCTTCGACGGTATAGCGCACGATCTCGCCGCTGCCACTGTTCTGGTTGACCGAGGCAATCTGGCCGCCGGGCAGGGTGACGTTCTGTTGCAGGGCGAGTGTCGCCTGGGCATAGGCGAAGTCATAGGGAATGCCCCACTTGAATACAACGCGTATGAACGCCAATCCGTAGAAGGAGGTCGAGCGGATCACCTGCACACCTGGCGTGGCATACAGTCCGATCTCCATCGGAATGGTGTAGTAGCGCTCGATCTCCTCCGCCGAGAGTCCCGGACCTTCAGCAGTGATCTCGAGAATCACCGGCGTCGGATTCGGGTAGGACTCAATGTTGATCACCTTGAAGGCGTACAGGCCCGCGACCGCGAAGGCGAGGAGGCCGAACAGCACGAGGGCCCGGCGACTCAAGCACGTCGCGATGATGGCTTTGAGCATGGTTGGGGCTTGTCAGCGGCCGCTTCGCAGATGGCGCCTAGTCAGTCGGTGGCGCGTACAGAATGTTGCTCACGAACACCGCGCCGTCGGTGATCGCCAGCTCTCCGCGCTTAAGACCGGTCAGAACCGGGTACTGCCCATCGAGGGGCTCGCCGAGCGTCACCGTCCGTTGCGTGAAACGCCGGCGATCGGTCGTTACCCACGCAGCAAAGCTGCCGTCGCCATTTCGTACGACGCCATTCACGGGTATGGCGATCGATGTGACCGGGTCTTGTACGCGAATCGCAAAGTTCGCCAGCATCCCGGGAATGAGCTCATCCCTGGGGTCCGCGATCTCACAGCGCACGACGATCCGATGCGTGTTTGGATCGAGCGAGCGACCGAGTCTGGATATCTTTCCCTCGAAGATCCGGCCCGGAAGGGCCATCACCGAAGCCTGAATGGGTTGGCCCAGGCGGTAAAGCGGGGCGTCGCTCTCGATGACGTTGGCTACCATCCACTTGGTTCTCAGATCGGAAACCGAGTACGGGGCTGGCGGAGTGCCGGGCTGCTCGAGGAGCCCCGGCGCCGCATTGCGGGCAGTGACGCGGCCGATGATGGGGCTCTTGACGACGAGTGCCGGCTCGATCTGTCGCTTGGCGACGATATGATCGATCTCCACTTCGGTCTTGCCAAAGATTGCCACCGCATGGCGCGCCGCTTTCAAGGCGCCCTCCGCGGTCTGCTGGTTGGCCACCGCCGTCTCATAGTCGTTCTGATCGATGCCATGCGCCGCATAGAGCTTGATGGCGCGCTTGAGAGCGCTCGTGGTCTGATCGAGCGTCGCGGCCGCACCGATGAGACTTGACTCGGCGGCGATGAAATCCGGGCTCTCGATGGTGAACAGCACCTGACCCTTCTTCACCTGATCGCCAAGATCGGCGTACGTTTGGATGATCCGCCCTTGATAGGGGGTGAACACCTGAACGTTCATGTCCTGATTGAAATCGATGGTACCGACCGCCTGTTTGCGATACACGAACTCGTGCTCCCCGACCGGCGCGATCGTGATGGCACCGAGCTGTGAGCGCTTGAGTTCCACGATGTCAGCGGCCGGCGGCGATGCGGCGCCCGCTCGGGCCGGGCTGCTCTCGGCGGCGCGGCCGGTCGCGCCGCTGAGCGCCAGCCAGCCGAACGCGCCGACCAGGGCCACGCCGGTGACCGCTGCGGCGGCTCGCAACTGCGTTGTCAGCTTGATGTGGAGTGGAAGGATTCGCATGGCTCGAGTCTCAATCAGTTGGAGTTGCTGGCGGACACCAGTCCTGCCGTGCGGTTCCACCAGCCGCCACCGAGCGCCTGATACAGCGCCGCCGTATCGCCAAATCGAGTTGCCTGCGCCTGGATGAGGCTCAGCACGGCCTGCTGATAGGTGATCTGCGCGGCAAGGTCAGCGAGATAATCGGTGAAGCCGTCCTGCATCTGCTCGTGAGTCAGATCGCGGGTGACCTTGGCGGCCCGCTCGGCCGCATCCGCGGCGGCCAGCTCGTTGGCATCGGCCAGCATCGCGTGCAGCGTGTCGGCGACGTTTTGGTAAGCGGTGAGCACGGTCTCCTGATACTGCGCGGCCGCCTGCTGCAGCGCCTGGTCGGCGGCGCGCTTGGTGTGCAGCAGCGTGCCGCCGGCGAACAGCGGCTGCGTCACCGCACCGATGACGCTCCAGAATGGGCCGCCCTGACGAAACATCCAGGGAAACTCGTTGGCGGCGCCGCCGGCGGCGCCCGTAATCGAGAACTGCGGCAGCATTGCTGCGACCGCGACGCCCACTTCGGCGTTGGCCGAGTGCAGCTGCTCGGCGGCAGCGCGCACGTCGGGACGCTGCACGATGATCCTCGACGGCAGGCTCAGCGGCAGGTCGCGTGGCAAGTGGAGCGAAGTCAGCTCGAAGGTCTGCTCGAGCTCCTGATTGGGGAATTTCCCGGCGAGTGCGCGCAGCAGGTCCCGGGTCTGCTCGAACTGCTTCTCGAGCGGTGGCAGCAACGAACGGGCTTGCGCCAACTGCGCCTCCTCAGCGGCCACATCGATGCCCATGGCGTAGCCCTGTGCATACTTGTCGCGCAGAACCTGGAGCGATCTCTCGTAGTCGTCGATGATCTGCCGGATGGCGGCGATCTGCGCGCGGATCGAGGCTTCTTGAATCGCCGCTGCGACCACGTTCGAGGCGAGCGTGAGGTAGGTGGCCTCGAGCTCGAAGCGCTGCATCTGCGCCTGCGCCTCCAGCGACTCGACCTTGCGGCGGTTGCCGCCGAAGATGTCCGGCGTGAAACCGACCGTCAACGCCGCGGTGTGATAATTGTATATCAGGGGTTGCGCGGGCGCGCTCGGCGTCAGATTCTGGCCGTTGCCCTGTATGCCGGGCGCCGATGAACTGGCGGTGTTGCCCGAGACCTGCTGGCGCTGAAAGGTGTAGCTGGCGGCTACGGTCGGGAAGAAGTAACCGCGCTGTGCATAGACCTGCTCCTGCGCCTGGCGCAGCGCCGCCTGCGCGGCAGCGACGGTCGGATTGGCGCGGAACGACTGCTGCACCAGCGAATCGAGCGCCGGGCTGCCGAACGCTTCCCACCAGTTGAAGGGGACATCCTGGCCCGCGACCAGGCGCTGCGCGTCACCCCCCAACACGTTCGCAGAAGCGGTGACCTCGGGCAGCGAGGCAGTCGTATAGCCCGCACCGTCCGGCGATGCCGGGCGATGAAAGTTGGGTCCCACTGCGCAGCCCGCGAGGACGACCATGGCGGCAAGCGCTGGCGCGAGGCTGCGGGCAACAACACGCATGGGTGATCCCTGAGCAGCAGTGAAGGCGGCCACTCACGCGCCACCGCGGTCGCTCGGAGCGGCGGGGCATTGTGCCGCAGCCCTGCTTTCCGCGGCCTTGCGGCAAGATTACGGTTTGGAAAGGTAGCCTCCTGGCCGAGGTTCTCAAGGACCATGTGCGGGAACACCTCATCGGGCGGACGACCGGCAAAGCGCGCCTGAATGTTGCGGGTGAGCTCATCGACATCATCCACACGTACTTCAAGTGATGCCTGGCGGGCGCGCACCGGCAGACGGATGGGGGCACCTCCCAAGTCCTCTCCTACTTCTTTAGATACTGACGCACGATTTCCACAAGTTCTTCGGCGGCCATGATTCTCGGGTCGTCGCGCGGCGCTTCTGGGTCGACCATGTGCTCGCGAATATGATCCTCGATCACCTCCGCGATGACGCCTCCTCCTTGCATCATAGTGAGGGGGGGTATACTATGACGCGAGTTTTCGAAAATGTATGGCGAACCCGCTAGCCTGCCGCAATTCAGACGGAGAGTTGCCACACCCCATGGATCCACAACCTAGTCATCCGACCTTCGACGCACGGGATGCCCAATGGAGGAGCGCGTGCGCCAGTCGGTCGGAAGAGAACTGAAGCCCGGGCGAGATCGGAAGTCGGGATGAGGCACTGATCGGCTGATATCCCTGCAGCCATCCCTCCTGGGCTTGAGCCACAACGCTTGAGCTGGAGGAACGCCAAGATGGCTGCGTTTTACACCTTTGCGCGGGGCGCTACACTTCCGCGCGCCCCGGTAATTCTCGTCGCTCCTGCGCGCCGTGGCGTCCATCGCCGTGCAGTCGCGTCCGCAATCCGCGGAGCGATCGCCTGCGTGCTGGTATGCCTTTGGTCCGTACTGGCGCTGGGATTCCTTCTGCTGGTCCTGGGCGGTTTTTTCGCCCGGTAAGCGACATGGGCCGTTCGAAAGCGAACGTGCCTTCCCGCCCCATGGCGATCGTGCTGCTGGGACTGCTAAGCGTTCACGCATCGCGTGTGCCAGCCACCGATGGCTCTGCAGAGGTTGCCTCGCCATTGAGCGATGAACGCTTCGCGGTGCATGGGCAAATGACTTATGTCGAGCAGGAGACGAACGACTTCAACGCCCCCTACCGCGGACCGAACAGCCTCTCGCCATCGAGGGGTGCCGAGACCGTGGATGCCACGTTGTTCCTGGGCGCGCGGCCGTGGCGCGGCGCCGAGTTTTGGGTGACGCCCGAGATCGATCAAGGCTTCGGCCTCGACAACACGCTCGGTGTCGCGGCATTCCCCAGTGGCGCGGCTTACAAGGTGGGCGCCAATCAGCCTTACTTTCGTGTCCCGCGGGCCTTCCTGCGCCAGACGATCGGCACGGGCGGTGGTGAGCCAGTGCGCATCGAGGCGGCTCCCAACCAGTTGGGTGGATCGCGCAGCCCCGATCGCTGGGTGTTCACGGTCGGTAAGTTCGCCGTGACCGATGTGTTTGATACGAACCAGTATGCACACGACCCACGTGTGGACTTCCTCAACTGGGCGGCAGTCGATACGGGCACATTCGATTACGCCGCGGACTCCTGGGGCTACACGGTCGGCGTGGCTGCCGAGCGCTATCTCGGGTCGTGGACCTACCGCGCCGGAATATTTGACCTCTCCGACGTTCCCAACAGCGAATCTCTCGAACACGGCTTTCACGAGTTCCAAATGGATGCCGAGATCGAGAAGCGCTACCGATGGTTTGGGCAAACCGGTCGTGTGCTTCTGACGGTGTTTGACAGCCGTGGCCGGATGGGGCTCTACGATGAGGCGATCGCCTTGGCAGAGGCGACCGGCACTACGCCGAGCACCGCGGACGTGCGTCAGTACCGCGGCCGCCTCGGCGCAAGCTTGAGTCTTGAGCAACCGCTCACCGATGACATGGGCGTTTTTGCCCGCATCGGCAAAGCGCAGGGCGATGTCGAAGTCTACGAGTTCACGGATATTGATCGCTCATTAGCCATCGGCACTTCGATCAAGGGCGGCGCATGGCATCGTCCAAACGATGTGATTGGCGTCGCAGCCATCGACAGCGCCATCTCGACATCCTTCGAGCAGTATCTAAACCTCGGGGGTCTCGGCATTCTGGTCGGGGACGGCAAGCTTCCCCATCCCGGAGCGGAGCAGATTGTTGAGACCTACTACAGCGCCGCGGCGCTGTCCTGGGCGCATGTCAGTCTCGACTATCAGTGGGTCAAGAACCCGGCCTACAACACTGACCGTGGACCGGTCTCGATCATCGCTGTGCGAGTGCACGCACTGTTCTGAAATCCGGTGACGAGTTTCGCTTTGCATCGATCTT
>Ga0187783_10003191_pt1 | contig 12110 bp, 9 predicted proteins | sample 1015_SJ02_MP02_2_FD_132471 | JGI IMG/M metagenome (GOLD analysis project Ga0187783, IMG submission 132471) | Tropical peat soil microbial communities from peatlands in Department of Meta, Colombia - 1015_SJ02_MP02_20_MG | ecosystem: Environmental > Terrestrial > Soil > Wetlands > Peat | place... | reverse complement strand
GTCGGTCAATCGAGCAACCTGCGTTGCTCCATAAGCTTCTTAAGCTCGGCCTGTCGTTCGGCGAGGGTTTTGCGCAATCCCTCCACGACCTTCGGGGGAGCTTTGGAAGTGAACTCTGGGTCGGCCAGGCGACCCTGCTTCGATTCGATGTCCTTTGCCAGGCGGTCGATCTCCTTGTCGAGGCGCGCGACTTCAGCCGCCTTGTCGATCGCTTCCCCATAGCCTATGCGCAGATCAAATTGCGCCGTAGAGCGGAGCACTGCACCCGCGGCTTCGAGGTGGCCCGACGAGATGCGCAATTCCGAAAGCGTCGCCAAGCGCAGAACGGCGTCCACATTTTCTTCGACCAGTCGCCGCAGGGCCGGATGGTCGGTTGAAAAATCGGCTGGCACTTTGCGCTTGGGATCGAGCTTCATCTCCGCGCGGATCTGGCGAGCCCCCACGATGATTTCCTGCAGCGTCGCCATGGCCTCCTCGGCAGCGGCATCGGCACATCTGGCGCGCGGCTCGGGAAAACTGGCGAGGGCGATCGAGTGCGCGCCAGCCGCCTGAGGGAGGCGATGCCATAGCTCTTCGGTAAGAAAGGGCATGACGGGATGCAGCAGGCGTAGGGCCAGATCGAGTGCGGCAAAGATATTTTGCCACGCCGCCAGGGCGATGTCCGAACCAGTTGCCGTCAGTTGCGGTTTCACCCACTCGATATACCAATCGCAGAAGTCTCCCCAAAAAAACTGGTACATGGTCTGGCAGGCTTCGTGGAAGCGGAAATGCTCGAGTGCATCGTTGACCTCGGCGACAACGGATTGAAGCCGGGAAAAAATCCAACGGTGAGCGAGCGCTCCTTCACCGGCGACCGGATACGGTGCCCGGGCGCGAATTTCCGGCGCGGCCAGGTCCTCGAGCCGAAGCGAGTGGCTCTCGATCTTTTCGAGATTGACAAAGAGAAAACGTGCGGCGTTCCAAATCTTATTCGCAAAAGCGCGCGCACCCAAAATACGATCCTCGCTCAGGATGATGTCCGTGCCGGGAGCGGCCATGCTGGCAAGCATGTAGCGGAGGGCATCGGTGCCAAATTGCTGGGTCAAGGCGAGGGGATCGACGCCCGTGCCTTTCGTCTTCGACATCTTCGCCCCTTCCGAGGTGCGCACCAGCGAATGCAGGTAGAGTCGGCGGAAGGGGATGCGGTTCGCTCCATCCGGGGGGTCGGGGTCGGATCGTCGGCCTGTCAGATGCAGCCCCATCATGATCATGCGAGCGTCCCAGAAGAACAGAATGTCGTAGCCGCTGATCAGCAGACTGGTCGGATAGAACGTGTGCAGCTCAGCCGTGTCCTCAGGCCAACCCAGGGTCGAAAAAGGCCACAGGGCCGAGCTGAACCAAGTATCCAGTACGTCCGGGTCCTGGGTTAGCTTCCCGCTGCCGCACTGGGGACAGTTCTTCGGCGCGCTGGCCGCGCGGGCGTGGCCTTCCACGATTTCCACGCGCGCATCTGTCGCGGGAACCATTCCCTTGCAGTTGTCGCAGTGCCAGACCGGGATGCGATGGCCCCACCAGAGCTGACGGGAGATGCACCAATCTCGGATGTTGTCGAGCCACTGCAGCAGGATCGTGCGCTGGTTGTCGGGCACGACTTCGATCAAACCGTCGAGCACGACCTTCTTGGCCGGTTCGGCGAGCGGCTTCATTTTCATGAACCACTGCGTTGAAATGCGCGGTTCGACTTCGGATTTGCAGCGGTCGCACAGGCCCACCGAATGAGTGATGTCCTCGATGCGTTCTACCAGGCCTAGTCGCGTGAGATCGTCGATGACCCGCTGGCGCGCCTTGAAGCGATCGAGTCCCCTATAGGGGCCTGCGGCCTCGCTCATGTGGCCGTCGTTGGTCATCACGTCGATCTCGGGCAGGCTATGCCGCTTGCCGACTTCAAAGTCGTTCGGATCATGCGCGGGTGTGATCTTGACCACGCCGGTCCCGAATTGGCGATCGACGTAGGTGTCCGCCACGACCGGAATCTCGCGATTCAGCAGGGGCAGCATCACCTTTTTGCCGACCAGGCTCTGGTAGCGTTCGTCCTCGGGATGAACAGCGATGGCCGTGTCGCCCAGCATCGTTTCCGGGCGCGTCGTGGCAACCACGAGAAATTCTTTTGAGCCCAGGATCGGATAGCGGAGGTACCAAAGCTTTCCCGGGCGCGGGACGTGAACCACCTCGAGATCGCTAATCGCTGTCTGGCAGCGCGGGCACCAATTGACCATGTAGCGGCCGCGATAAATCAGGCCTTCGCCATAGAGGCGCAGAAAGGCCTCCAGGACCGCTCGATAGAGCTTCGGCTCAAGGGTGAAATGCTCGCGGGTCCAATCACAGGAGGCGCCGAGGCGGATCATCTGTTCCTGGATCACGCCACCACTTTCGGCCTTCCATTGCCAAACGCGCCGCTCGAACTCGTCGCGGCTCAGGTCCTGACGACGAATATTTTGTTCGGCGAGCTTCCGCTCGACGACGTACTGTGTGGCGATTCCCGCGTGATCCATGCCCGGCAACCATAGCGTGTGGTCACCCCTCATACGATGCCAACGAACGACCATATCGATCTGCGTGTGCTCGAGCATGTGGCCAATGTGGATCGAACCGGTGACATTGGGCGGGGGCAGAACGATGGAAAACACGGGACCGCTGCCGGAATTTTCGACACGGAATAGCTTCTGCTCGAACCAGGCCTGGGCCCAGCGCTCTTCGATCTCCTGCGGCACGTAAGCCTTGGGAATTTCTCGGGGCATGGATTTCTAACGGATTTCTTTCAGATGCTGAACAATCAATATAAGGGGCGTGCGCGGAGCGCGTCAAATGGGGCAGAATTCTCACGATCTCGCGTCGCTGTCATCCTTGTCGACAGCGACCCGAATCGGATCGTTACTCTTCTTTCTTGGTCACTTCGCTCTGCAGGAGGTTTTCTACCAGCGGCTTTAGAACGCCCTGTGAGAGTAAATCGTGCAGCCGGGGCTCGAGTTTTTCGAGAACCTTCCTGACCACGGCATCGACCGTCCCGGGGTCGGCGGCCACCGGTTCCTGCGGTTGAAACTCCGGCGGAGGCGTCAGGAAAGGAATCTGCGAGAGGGCTTCGCGGTTCGGCGGCGGACCCGTCGGGATGCGCTCGCTCCCCTCGACCGGGGCGGTCTCGGTCTCGAACGAGGGCGCGGTCTCGACGGCGTTGTTGAAGGGTTCCGGCTCTTCCACAGGGGAAGGAGCGAGCGGAAAAAACGAGTGCGCCGGCTGCACATCCTGCTGCTCAATCACATCGTAGTGAGATGGAGCCTGGGACTCCTCTTCAACCAGCAGCGGCTCCGGTGTGACGTGAACGGCCGGCGGCTCGACAAGTTCCGGATCTTTGTAACCGAGAGGTATCTCTGGCTCTGAATGGGTCTCGAAGCTCTCTTCTGAGTTCGCATTGACGATCGGTAGCGGTTCCGCTAGAGGAGTCTCGACTGCGTCTGCCCTAGGTTCGATCGATGGCTGTGAAACGCTCTCGACCGGAGCGGACCAGGACGTGCTCGAAACACTCGGGGCAGCCTCGTCGGCGAAAAAGGATTTTTCGACGGCTTCTGAATCGGTCACGACAGGTTCTGGAATCGCATGCACGTCGGAGTCGAAGGGTACATCGGACGTTTCAACCACAGGTGCGGACGGTGCGCTGAAATCGTCCAGCGCAGGCTTGGGAGCCACGAAAGTTACATCCTGCGCGGTCTGCTCCGACAGCACGCTCATCCAGTCCGGCGCCGGGCGATCGGAGGAACCCTGTGCCAAACGGTCCATCCAATGCGAAGGCCCAGATTCCGTTTCAGGCTCGGAGGCCGGGGCGGGCTCGGGTTCCAAGGGAGCAGGCTGAGACTCTACGGCATTCACTTCGGCAGTCGGCAATGGCTCCGTCGCCGCGAAGAAATCGGAATCCGGAGCAGGCGCCGAGAAAGGCGCAGGCGTTTCGATGGGCGCCGACCACGGAGAAGTCGGGGCCGGGACGGGTAGAGCGGACGGTGTGTCTTCGACCTGTTCGGAAAAAGGAACACGGCGGGGAGGCACGTCGCGCTCAGAAGGAAATTGGGATGAATCGGGCTCGTCGTGGGGGACGAAGGCCGGCTTGTTAGCCGCCTCCGGCGGAATCTCAATCTCCATGGCGTTGCGACGCCAGTCGCGGGCCGTAGCCGCACCGTCGAACTCATCCTCGGCGGCTTCTTCAGGCTCAACCACGGGTGCTTTGGGCTCGCTCGCCATCTCAACCTCAACCGGTGCATCCTCGAGCGTTCGACGGCCCGTTCCGAACCCATACACCAGCGCCGCTTCTTCCGGAGTAGGCTCTGGAAAATCGGGCAATGGCTTGAGCTCCGCTCGCACGGAGGTCGCGGGTTCAGGAATCGAATCCACGACCGCCGCTGGCGGCGCTTCCTTGGCCTCCCTCGCTTTGGCCAGCTCGGCGGCAACCTTGGGATTCTTTTCGAGCGCGGACATCACCATGGCGATCAGCGGATCGGGAGGTACGAATGGTTTTTTCAGGACGCCGTCTGCGCCCACCCTCCGCGCTTCCTTCTCATCGAGCGGGTCAAATGCGCCGACAAGCAAAATGACGGGTACATGGGAGAAGCGCTCGTCTTTCTTGACAAACTCGCAGACTTCGTAGCTGTTGCGTACGGGCATGAAGATGTCGGCCAGGACCAGGTCCGGCATCAAATCGGGGATTCGTCGCACAGCCGCTTCGCCGTTGCCTACCGAAACGACCGCGACACCACGGTCCTCAAACGACAGCGCGACCATTTTCTGAATGTTGGCATTGTCGTCCGCGACCAAGATTTTGGGCACTGGGATTCCCTCGGGGGCGCACGGCGCCGTCCGCCTCGCGTAAAGACTATTGCAGCATTACCACGAGGGGCCGTCAACGGAGTAGAACAACCAGGGTGCTACAGTTGTTAGCAGGGGGTACTGAGGGGGCACTAGGGAATCAGCTTGTGCAGGCCCTTCTTTTTCTTGCTGCTGGACTCGGTTTTGGAATCGCTGCTATTGCTCGACTGGCTCGAGGATTGGGTGGTGGAAGAGTTTGAGTTAGTTGCAGCGGGAGTTGCCACAGCCTGCGAAGATTGCGCGGGTGGAGAGGATGAATCGGCGGCCGCGGTGGTTGCGGGGGCAGAATTCTCCGTCGTAGCGCTCGCCGCCGTTGTCGGCGCAGTGGGCAAGGAGGTCATCGTCGATGGGGCTGGCTGCGCCGCCGGGTCGGCGGTTGCCGCTGTCGTCGGCGCGGCGATGATCTGCGCACCGGTAGCGGCTGTCGGGGTATCGGGAGAAGAAGAGGACTCGACCGATTCGGTGTCACTGGACTCCGCATGCGTTCCCGTGGAGGCCACACCCGCCGCGAGGTTAAACTTCGGGCCGGCCGCTCCTTGGTTTAGAACCTCTGTTGCCGATACGGTGTCGTCCGGCGGGTTCAAATTGGGTTGGCCCACCTGCGCCGCCAGATGAACATCGGGACTGGCTTTGATCATCCCGACCGGTACCGATGTCACCGCGTTGGGGCGGTGTCCCTTTTCGAACTCCTGCTGCTTCTCCATTCGCGCGAAGGCCTCGGGATCCGCCTTGGGAATCGGCATCCCCATCGAGGTAAGGTGCGCTTTGGCGTCGGGCACGAGCCTCGATAGCGGATAGTCCTTTACGATCCGGGTGTAGCACTCGGCGGCTAAGTCGCTCCAGTGATTCTTATCGTCTTCGTTCTTGGACGCCTGTTTTGCACGCATGTAAATGTTGCCAAGCATCGAAAGGGCGACATCGCTCTGGCTATACAGCGGATATCTTCCCGTCAGTTCCACCAGCCGCGCCGCCGACGCGCGATAGTCCTGCTTTACGTAGTAGAAATGCGCGATCCTGTATTCCCCATCGGCCAAGACTTCTTGCACGTCCCGCAGGTCCTGTTCGGCGTGCGGCAAAAGAGGGCTCTGCGGATACTTCAGCAGAAATGTCCGAAACTCGTCTTCCGCCATTTGGGCCTGACTGCTGTCGCGATCCGCTTTCTCCATCATTCGATAGTGGCACATCGCCACCTGCATCTGCGCATAGGCGGCTTCATCCAAGAAGGGGAAAAAAACGATGAAATTCTTGTATTCGTCGACCGCCTGGGTGAGGTTGGAAGTACCGCCTTCCTTGTAAAACGAATCCGCAATCCCCAGCTTCGCCTTAGCCAGGTATTCACTGTCGGGGTAGGTGTTGATCAGAGTTTGTAGGTCCAGGCGCGCCTCGGTGTACTTCGTCTTCTTCATGTCGGCCGTCGCGCGATCGAAGAGGACCTTGTCGGGTTCCGCCGATTGGGTCGTGTCGGGCTTTTGGGGCTTGACCTTGGTTACGTGGGGCTTCTGCCCCGAGGCCCTCGCGCCCCCTAGCGCGATGAGACACAGTCCGACAGCCACAATCCAAAGAGGGCGCATTTTGACAGGAAACGCGTGCACCAATCTCAAACCTTCTGGCTCAAAGCCTCGGTTGCGAGTTTACGCAGCTGTCGCGCGGCCGCTGCTGGATCTGGGGTATGGAAGACGGAGGTCCCCGCCACGAAGGTATTGGCGCCGGCCTGCGCCAACTCCGCTACGTTGTGTGCTTCCACGCCACCGTCTACCTCAATTCGAAAGGCGCCATTATAGCGCGCACGCCATTGATTCAGCTGCCGAATTTTCTCAAAGGCTCCCGGGATGAACTTCTGTCCGCCGAAGCCGGGATTCACCGACATCACCAGCACGGTGTCCAGCTTGTCCAGAACCTCCGTGAGCATCGCCACCGGTGTCGCCGGGTTAATGGCTGCGCCGGCCTCAGCCCCCGATTCGCGAATCAACGCCAGGGCCCGGTCCAGATGGGGAGTCGCCTCTTGGTGGACCAGTACGCGGCTTGCGCCAGCGCGCACAAACTCCTCCACATACTGTTCGGGACGGTCGATCATGAGATGCACGTCGAGCGGCAATCGGGTTGCCTTCCGCAAGGATTCGACCACAGGAATTCCGATCGAGATATTGGGGACAAAGCGGCCGTCCATCACATCGACATGAATCACGTCCGCGCCACCCTGCTCAACCGCACGAACCTCCTCACCTAGCCTCGAGAAATTGCAAGCCAGGATGGATGGCGCGAGTTCTATGCGGGCGTGTGCCATGCAGCTTTCCCGATACTAGCATAGCCCAAAAGGGCACGACAGAACCGCTACTGCGCCACCTCGAGCTCGATCGTGGTCGTCTCATCCACGCGTTGTCCCCGCGGCGGGGTCTGGTTGAGGACCGTCCCGACGGGCGCCGCTGCGTTTGTAACAGGCGTGATTTTGGAGACTTTTAGCCCCGCCGTCCCTAATTTCCACTCCGCTTCGGCAGCAGCCAAGCCGGCGAGGTCCGGCATCGCGTAGGCGGGCGGCCGGGGTCCCAGCGACACGAGCAGGTTGACGTGGGGGCTTTGGACGTTGGTCGTACCCGGAGCGGGGTCCTGCAGGGCTACAGTATCGGGTTGCGTGCCGGACAAGTAGACGCTCGAGATTTCACCCAATTGCATCCCTCGGCGCAGTAGCTCGACCTGCGCCGCGCGCACGCTTATGTCCTTGACCTCGGGAATCGATACGCTCTGCGGACCGAGGCTCAGCACCACGTGCGCGTCCTGCCCCGTCTTGACGCGCGTGCTGGGAGGTGGGCTCTGCCGGACGACAGCATCTACGGGGAGATTGCTATAAACCCGATCTTCAACCTTCAGGCCCAGGCTTCGGCTGCGGAGGACCTGCTGGGCTTGCTGGGCCCCAGCCCCCACCACATCCGGCATGGCTACTTCGCGGCCATGGATGGCAAATCGAATCGCGGTCAGCGCGCTGAGGAATGCTACCGACGACAGTATGAACAGCAGTAGGACCGTCCGCAAAATCCACTGCAGCTGCTCGCCTAAAGTCACGCGCCCATCCTCTGTTCGGCGAGCCTAACACGAATGGGCCGGGATGGGATGAACGCAACCTGCCATGTGTACAACCAACACCGACGCCGCGATTTCAACGAACCGATCCCCTGTGCTCGAGCGTTGCGGCGAAGAACCCGTCGGTGTGCTGCTCTTCTGGAGAGGTGCGGAAGTAGCCGTCGCCTCGAAAAAGCCCTTCTGCATGGGAACCATCGCGGAGATGTTGGCTGAGTCGCTCGGCGGGCGTGCGAGCCCCTACACATTGAATCGCCGGCTCACTGCCGAGGACCTCGGCGACAACCTCCTCGTTTTCCTCCGGTTCCATCGAGCACGTCGAGTACACCATCTGCCCGCCTGGCTTGAGATTGGCGGTGGCGTTTCGGAGCAGGCACACCTGCAACTGATGAAATGCCGCCAGCTGTTCCGGTTGTAGCCGCCAGCGAATCTCCGGATGCCGCGCAAGCGTGCCCGTGCCCGAGCAAGGCGCGTCGACGAGGATCCGATCAAAGGTCTCGTGAAAGGGAAGCGGTTGCTCGGCGTTCAACTCGACCAGGTGCACCCCGGTGAGTTTGAGTCTTTTGAATTGTGCGCGCATGGCCTTCAGGCGGTGCGCATGGCGGTCAGCCGCGATGACCAAACCCGCGCTTCCGGCAGCTCGCACCAGCAAAGGCGTCTTTCCTCCGGGTGCCGCGCAGAGATCGAGCACGCGGTCACCCGGCTGGACGCCCAATAGCAGGGGCACGGCTTGCGACGCCTCATCCTGGATGGAGAATAGGCCCGCGCGAAAGACATCAGTTCGGCGGGGGCTGCCGCCAGTCACGGCGAACGCGTTTCTTAGCAGCAACCCAGGCTCGATGCGCATCCCTGCGCGCGCGAGTTCGCTTGAAACAACCCCACTGAAATTAGGGGCTTGGAGCACGCAGCTCAGTCGTGGTCTTTCGTTGTTTGCCATCATGGTTCGAACCGTGCGAGCTTCGCCCACAGAAGCGATCCAGCGCTTGACCATCCAGGTCGGGTGCGAATGAAGGACCCCCAGCCGGTCCGCGGGTGAAAGGCTACCATCCAGAAATGACTCGACGGGAGACCCGACTTCCGACGCGGCCTTGCGCAGGACGGCGTTCACCAGCGCCGCGGCCGAGGTTTTGTGCGCCAGCTTCACGAGCTCGACCGATTCATTCACCGCCGCCCGCGCAGGAATCTTTTTAAGGAAACGAAGTTGGTACAGACCAATTCGTAGTACCAGGGCGACAGGCAGATCGAGCTTCTCGATGGTTTTTTTCAGATGCCGATGGAGAAGAAAATCAAGTAGACGCCGCCAGCGAAGCACGCCCAAGGTGATCTCGGTGGCCAACGCGGCATCGGCCGACTTCATGTGCCCATCGAGTGCTTCATAGAGCGCGTCGCTCGCATAGGCGCCCTCCGCCTCGACCTGACGCAGCACCTGGTAGGCAATCTGTCTGGCGGGCGAGACAGGCATCGCTGTTTCCTGACTAGCCGTCGAAACGTTCGCCGGCTCGAAGCCTGGTGCCGTTTACGAACTCCCGAGCGGTGACCCGTTTGCGGCCTTCCATTTGGATAAATTCCAGCCGCAGTGCTTCGCTTCGACCGGAACGGACCAGGACGATCGACGACAAAGGCTCAATCGTGCCAGGCCCCGCGGCGCTGGTTGGCCCGTCGGCCGCACGTAACTCGGTGAGCGAGGCGGGCCTTGCCCAAACCCGACACCGCTTGCCGCGAAACGTCGTAAACGCGCCGGGCCAGGGCTCAAGCCCCCGAATCTGATTGTAGGTGCGCGGAGCAGGCAGTGACCAATCGATGCGCCCATCCTCTTTCTTAAGTGGCGGCGCAAGCGTTGCCTTCTGAGGATCTTGCGGCACGGGCGAGATCTGACCGTTCGAAAACTCCCACAACGTTTTGGCCATCAAAGGGGCCCCAGCCACGGCGAGGCGTGCCGCGAGCTCGGGTGCCGTCTCATCCTTCCCGATTTCGATGACCTCTTGGAGCAGCGTAGGTCCCGTGTCGAGTCCCGCGTCGATCTGCATGGTGGTGACGCCCGTGACCTCCTCACCGTTCAGGATGGCCCAGTTGATCGGCGCGGCGCCGCGATAGTTCGGCAACAGCGAGGCGTGCAAGTTGATCCAGCCCAGGCGCGGAATCGCGATCAAACGGGGCGGGATGATCTGGCCGTACGCGATAATGACGACCGCATCCGGTTGAAGACGCCGAAAATGCTCGTAGGCTTCGTCGGCCTTTATTTTTTCGGGCTGGTAAACGGGAATCCCGGCTTCGAGAGCCGCGTCCTTTACGGGCGAGCGATGCACCCGCTGTCCGCGTCCGCGGGGCCGGTCCGGTTGTGTGACCACTCCGAGAATCTGAAAATCCGACTCCTTCCTCAGATATTCCAGGGAAGGAACGGCAAACGCCGGTGTGCCGCAGAAAACGATGCGCAGCGCCACGGCGCTCCTACCACTCGCCGGCTTTTTTCATCTTGCGGATTTTTCTTCTGATGAGGTCCCGCTTAAGCAAGCTCAAGTGCGCGAGAAAAAGGACTCCGTTGAGGTGATCGATCTCGTGGCAGAATGCACGGGCCAGCAATCCTTCGCCGCGCATCTCGAATTCTTTGCCCGTAGCGTCTTGCGCGCGCACCGTCACAAATTGAGGCCGGAGCACGTGTCCGCGGAATCCGGGCAGAGACAAGCATCCTTCCTCCTCCCGCTGCTCTCCTTCCGAGTGGATGATTTCTGGGTTTGCGCACACGATTCTCGCCTCGGGGTTCTTTCCATTGCTCACGTCGATCACGGCGAGTCGTCGGCAGACGCCGATTTGCGGCGCCGCGAGCCCTACGCCGCTTGCGGCGTACATCGACTCGAACATGTCGGCGACGAGCGTCTGCAATTCCTCATCGAACTTTTCCACGGACTGCGTGGGAGTTTCCAGAACGGGATCGCCGTATTTCACAATCGGATGAATCATAGTACGCCTGTTCGATCGGCTAGAAGCTGTCGAGCTGTCGCTCATAGCCTTGGAAATTCCTACGCGTCTCCTCCAGAGAGTCCCCTCCGAATTTCTCCACTAAGGCGCCCGCCAGCTCGATCGCAACCATGGCTTCGCCGGCGACACCTGCCGCCGGCACCACACACACGTCCGAGCGCTCGTAGGCTGCCTTCACCGCCTCCTTCGTGTTCAGGTCCGCCGTCAGCAGCGCGCGGCGCAGGGTGGAGATGGGCTTCAGATATCCTCGGACCACCACATCCTGGCCATTCGTAATGCCGCCTTCCAGCCCACCCGCGCGATTCGAGGAACGATCAAATCGCCTGCGCGATGTGTCGTAGCGAATCTCGTCTTGTACTTCCGAGCCATAGCTTTCAGCGTTCGCTACCCCCGTTCCAATTTCGACCGCCTTGACAGCCTGAATGGAGATCACCGCGCGTGCGATCTTCCCATCCAGTTTCTCATCCCACTGGCTGTGGTTGCCCAGACCCGGGGAGACACCCCGAGCAACCACCTCAAAGATTCCTCCGACGGAATCGCCCGCGCGCAGCGCGTGATCGACTTCCGCCCTCATCTTGGCTTCCGTCTCCGCATCGACGCAGCGCAAAGGTGACTCGAGGTTTGCGCAGATCGCCACGATCTCGTCCCATCGGGCGACCCGTTCCAGGCGCGCATGGCCGACAGCAATCGTATGGCTCAAGACCGTGACACCGAATTCCTTGACGAAAAGCTTGGCGAGCGCGCCGGCCGCCACGCGTGCTGCCGTTTCGCGCGCCGAGGCTCGCTCGAGCACGTAGCGCGCGTCGTGAAAATTGAATTTTTGTGCCCCGGCCAAGTCCGCATGCCCCGGCCGGGGAGCCGTCAAGCGGCGCCGCTGGTCCTCGGCGCCTTCGCTATCTTCGACGGGAAGCGCCTGCTCCCAATTCTTCCAGTCCCGATTTTCGATCCGCAAAGCGATGGGCGCGCCGATGGTTTTCCCGTGCCGAACTCCCGCGAGAAAATCGGCTTGGTCCTTTTCGATTCGCTGGCGCCCACCGCGCCCGTACCCCAATTGCCGGCGGTGCAGCTCGCGCCCAACAAAATCCAGATCGACCGGAATCCCCGCAGGCAATCCCGAAATCCAGGCCACCAGCGCCTGTCCGTGAGACTCCCCGGCTGTGACGAATCGCAGCATG
>Ga0187783_10003190_pt1 | contig 12111 bp, 11 predicted proteins | sample 1015_SJ02_MP02_2_FD_132471 | JGI IMG/M metagenome (GOLD analysis project Ga0187783, IMG submission 132471) | Tropical peat soil microbial communities from peatlands in Department of Meta, Colombia - 1015_SJ02_MP02_20_MG | ecosystem: Environmental > Terrestrial > Soil > Wetlands > Peat | place... | reverse complement strand
GTCACGCTTCATCCTGGCGTTCGGGTTGGGCAGCCGGGTGTTTCACCCAGTGCGCGCAATGACCTGCCGCCCCAGGCTCTCGGCCGGATGCCTGCCCTCGGCCGGGTCATTGTGCAGGACGGGGTCGAGATCGGCGCCAATTCTACCCTTGATCGCGGGACTATCACCGATACGGTCCTTGGCGAGGGCACAAGGGTAGGCGGCCTCGTCCAGATCGCGGAAGACGTGATGCTCGGACGTTTTTGCGTCATTCCAGCGCAAGCCCAAATTCCGGCCGGCGCGCGCCGCGGGGATTTTTTTATTCTCCTCTCCAAATGAGCGAGGCCGCAGCCGTCAGCCGGACTTGAAATTGCGCCGCGGCGCGTTCGAGCGAAGCTCGGCAAGCACTGTTTCTCCCGCAATTGCCTTCGAGCCTGGCGTCGCCAAAATGCGCGCAGCCGTGGGCAGATAAACATCGACCCGCGAGCCAAAGCGGATGAGGCCAAAACGGTCGCCAGCGCCGATCACCTCGCCTTGACGGACGAAGCAGACAATGCGGCGGGCGACAAAGCCCGCAATCTGAACCACGCCGAAGCGGTGGCTGCCGCTCTCAAAGACAAGGCCATTACGCTCATTATTTTCGCTTGCCTTGTCGAGATCGGCGTTGAGGAAAGCGCCGGGCCGGTAAGCAATTTTTGTCACCCGGCCGCCGACCGGGGCCCGGTTCACATGGCAGTCAAAGACCGACATGAAGATCGACACCCGCGGCATGGGTTCGGAACTCAAGCCAAGTTCCGCGGGCGGCGCAAAATAGCCGATCGAAGAGACAACGCCGTCGGCTGGAGCGATCACAAGATTATCGTCAAGGGGCGTGTGGCGGACGGGATCGCGGAAGAAATAGGCGCACCAAATGGTTGCTAGAGCCCCGATCCAAAAGAGCGTTCCGGAGAAAGAGCCAAGAACAAGCGTGACGATCGCAAAGCCCGCAACGAAAATATACCCCTCCGGATGGATAGGCGTAAGCTGCTTGCGAACCGATTCGATCATCGACATGGAGCGATCCTATGTTACTGGAATTTTTGACTGAACGCACGGACGAATAGAAACCGGAACCAGGCGATGCTCTTTGTAAGCGCCGCACCTACGGCGACTGTAACAACAAGAGAGGCATCACAACATCAACCTCATTTAATGTAATGCGCCAGTTGATTGTGCTCCGTCAAAAACCGGGAATGATTTCTTCATCTTTGGCGGGCGGATTTCCTTGGTCAAGTTCGTTGCCCTCCCCGGTCGGGGCTTGCGTGTCAATCCTGATGCTGAGTCTGCCGCCTTCCTCGATCGCGGCACGGCGAAGCGTCTCTTCGGCCTGCCTTACTTCATATTGGCGCTGCCACATCGCCGCATAGACGCCGTTTTGCGCAAGCAGCGCTTGATGCCCGCCACGCTCGACGATCCGGCCCTTGTCGAGTACGATAATCTCGTCGGCATTGACGATTGTCGAGAGGCGGTGCGCAATGACAAGGGTCGTCCGTCCTTTGGCGACGATATCGAGCGCATCCTGGATTTCGCGCTCCGTAAAGGTATCGAGCGCCGAAGTTGCTTCGTCCAGAACGAGAATGGGCGGGCCCTTCAAAATTGTCCGGGCGATTGCGACCCGCTGTTTTTCGCCGCCGGAGAGTTTTAGCCCCCGCTCGCCGACTTGCGCGTCATAGCCGCCCGGAATTTGTTCGATAAAATGATCGATCCGCGCAAGCCGCGCGGCTTCGCGCACCTCTTCATCCGTTGCGTCAAAGCGGCCGTAGCGAATGTTATAAGCAATTGACTCGTTAAAGAGGACCGTGTCTTGCGGCACCATGCCAATGACCGCGCGCAAAGAAGTCTGCGTTGCGTAAGCGATGTCCTGCCCATCGATCGTAATGCGGCCGGAGGAAGGCTCGTAGAAGCGGAATACGAGGCGCGAAAGGGTGGACTTACCGGCGCCGGAGGGGCCGACGATTGCCACCGTCTTGCCGGCCGGGACCTCAAAATTCACGTCGTCCAAAATGATGCGGCGGGCGTCATAATGAAAAGACACATGCTCGAACGAAAGCCGTCCTTCCGTCACTTTGAGCGGCGCGGCTCCGGGGCGGTCCTCGATCTCGGGCTGCTGGCCGAGAATTGCAAACATCATTTCGATATCGATGATTGACTGTTTGACCTCGCGGTATACGACGCCCATGAAATAGAGCGGCTGATAGAGCTGAATCATCATCGCATTGATGAGAACAAAATCGCCGACGGTATTGGTGCCGTTCATAATGCCGCGGATGCTCATCGCCATCGCTGCGGTAAGCCCAATCGTGAATATGACGGCCTGGCCCGCATTGAGAAAAGCAAGCGAGGTGTAGGTCTTGACGCTCATGCGCTCGTAGCGGGCGATGGATTTGTCGTAGCGGCTCTTCTCGCGCTCTTCCGCATTAAAATATTTGACCGTCTCGAAATTGAGCAGGCTGTCGATTGCCTTGGTGTTGGCGTCGGTGTCGCTTTCGTTCATCGCCCGGCGGATTGCGATCCGCCAATTGGTCGCGGCGGTCGTGAAGCCCATATAGGCAATAATCATTACCGTCACGGCGGCGGCATAGCGCCAATCGAATTGAACGAGAAACACGGCGAGGATCAGCAGAAATTCGACGAGCGTCGGAATCGCGGTCAGCACGGTCGTGCGCACGATCGTTTCAATCGAATTTCGTCCGCGTTCGAGAATTCGCGTTAAGCCGCCGGTCTTCCGTTCAAGGTGAAAGCGCAGCGATAAGAGGTGCAGATGCGCAAAAACATCGCGCGCGAGACGGCGCACCGCGTGCATCGCGACGTCGGCGAAGACAGCGTCGCGCACTTGCGTAAGAAGAGCCATCAAAATGCGCAAGGCACCGTAAAGAAGGGTAAAGCCGAGCGGGCCCGCGATCAGGCTGAAACCAGGCGGCCGCGCGGAATCGCTTAAGGCATCCGTCGCCCATTTGAAGGAATAGGGAATGGCGATTGTGACGCCCTTTCCGGCTAAAAGCAGCCCAAGGCACGCAAAAATACGCACCGCCAAATCAGGCCGCCCGGACGGCCAGATATAGGGCCAAAGGTTTCGAATGGTCCTGCTTGCGGAAAGCTTGGCGTTTACTTTCGCCAGAGGCGCTTGGGTATCGAAAAAGACAAACGACGGCATCGGGCTCAACGGGCACCTGAAGGCATATGCTGGACCTAGCGCGTGCAGATGTTTATAGGTTTCCTCTCGGCGAAGCTACGTCATCCGAGTTTTTTGATTACGTCATATCCTGGTCCAGAACAAAGGTTCTACGCAATTCGCCGTGTGGCAGCGCTTGCGGATATTCCCGCCTAATGCAACTCAGGCGGCTCGCTAAATAATTCGTCTCATGGCACCAAAACACACCACTGGCGAGGCCTCCTCGCGCCTCGTTCGCAACATTTGCGTCTATTGCGGCTCGTCGAACGGAACGGACCCGCTTTATGAAACGGCCGCGCGGAAGCTCGGCGGAGCGATGGCCAAGTCCGGCATCGGTCTTGTTTTTGGCGGCGGCGGAACCGGTCTCATGGGCGCGGTCGCCAGCTCGGTCCTCGCCAATGGCGGGAAGGTCACTGGAATCATTCCTGACTTTTTGGTCGGCAGAGAAGGCATCGTTCAAGGCCTGAATGATTACGTCATCGTCGCGGGCATGCACGAGCGCAAGCGGCTGATGTTTGAGCGCGCCGATGCTTTTATCGCGCTGCCGGGCGGAATAGGAACATTGGAAGAGCTCACCGAACAATTGAGCTGGGTGCAGCTCGAGCGTCATACCAAGCCGGTGGTGATCGCCGATATTGGCGGCTTTTGGAAACCTCTGCTCGATCTCTTCGCCCATATGCGGGAGCGCCAATTTATTCAGCCGCATTTCGAGGTTCGCTATCTTGTTGCCGAAAAGATCGAGGATATTTTGCCGATGCTTGAGACTGCTGCGGCTAAGGCCGCGGTCTTGGGGGCAACCAAATTGACCGTCGATCCGAGGCTTTGACTCTTGGCCGCATCCATAACGTAAGCTTCGCATTTATTCGCAAGCCGGTGGCCCCGGTTGTCTGCGTGGCCGCCCTAAGAGGAAGTTGGGGAAGCGTGTGACCCGCGATCTTGGCATTCCTATTGTTGTGCTCAAGGCTGATCCGTCCGAACGACTACCGGTGCCGGCGGAACAACGGACACGCGAGCGATTCGCGCTGCTCGTTATGATCTGTTTCTTGGTTCATGCGGCGGTCCTAGGGTTCATGCTCCTTGAAGATTTTTTCCGCTCTCCCCGCCAAACAGCCGCGGAAGAGGTTCCTGTGGAAATCGTTGCGGAAATGCCACAGGCGCAAATGCCAGAAGCTGCCACAAAACCTCTTCCGCCGCCGCCTGATCTCGTGACTCCGCCGGTGGTGAAGCCCGCGCCGCCTCCGGAAAAGGTACAGCTTGACGACGTAAAAGTCGCCCATGATGCGCCCGTCGCGGGCAATGCGGCGCGGACGCAAAAGACGGACAGTTTGCAGGAAACCCAGGCTCCCCGCCAGGCGGAACCGCCCAAACTGCTGGCGCCGCAGACCTCCCAAAAAGAGCCAGAACAGGAAAAGGCCGCAGCGCCCGCAAATGAAAAGCCGGCCGAGGTCTCTGCCCCCTCCGAGCCGCAAAAAATCTCTAATGACGAGCCGGACGCCGAGGCTCTCGATAAGGCGCAACCCGCGCCCCCCGTCCCAAAGCCCAAGGAGAAAAAAGCCCCGAAGCCGGGCAAGGATGTTGCCGCCGACGGTCAAAAGGCGGCCGTGGCGCGGCAGCTCGCGGCTCTCGCACCAGCCCCGAATTTCTCATTCGGGGCGAAGGCCAAAGCGGCGCCGATTGCCGGCGGAACCGAAAAAGCAAGCTATGAATCCTTGCTCATGGGCTTGATCCGCCGCCAGTATAAGGAGCCCCCGGGAGCGCGCGCGAGCCATTTGCCCCATGTCGGGCGCATTGGGCTCTTTGTCGATGAGCTCGGCAATCTCACCCATCAGGCGCTTTATGCCGCAAGCGGCGATCCGGCGCTTGATGCCGCCTGGCTCGCCGCGGTCCGGCGCGCGGCGCCTTTCCCGGCGCCGCCAAGCAACCTCCCGCACGGGTTCCTGCTGCAATTTTCGAATATCGACTAATTCGAACCTGGACGCGTGGTGCCAGCTGCATTACTGCCGCGGCTACTGCGCACCGGATTTCAAAAGCTTATAAGTAATCGCGTCGGTAATCGCCTGAAACGAGGCGTCGATGATATTGGCCGAGACGCCAACGGTCGACCAGCTTTCGCCCGACCCATCGCAAAACTCGATCAGCACCCGCGTCACCGCATCTGTTCCGCCCTGAAATATGCGGACGCGAAAATCGACAAGCTCGAGATCCTCGATAAAACGCTGATATTTGCCGAGATCTTTTCTCAGCGCGAGATCAAGCGCATTGACCGGGCCTTGGCCTTCCGCAGCCGAGATCAGTATCTCCTCGCCAATGCGCACTTTGACGACGGCCTCCGCCACGGAGATTAATTCGCCCTTCGAATTATGCCGGCGTTCGACGTCCACCCTGAAACGCTCGACTTCAAAAAAATCCGGGACCTGCCCAAGAATCCGGCGGGCAAGCAATTCAAACGAAGCGTCTGCACCTTCGTAAGCGTAGCCAAGCGCCTCTTTTTGCTTGACCTCTTCGAGCAGAAACGCAATGCGCGAGTCTCCCTTGCCAATTGGCACCCCAAGCCGCTCAAGCTCGGCCAAAATATTGGACGTTCCGGCCTGGTCCGACACCAAAAGCTTGCGCTTATTGCCGACAGCCTCCGGCACGATATGCTCATAAGTCTTCGGCTCCTTCATTAGGGCCGAGGCGTGAATTCCTGCCTTGGTCACAAACGCCGAAGCACCGACATAAGGCGCGTGGCGGTCCGGCGCGCGATTGAGCAATTCATCGAGGGTGTGGCTAACCTTCGTCAATGTGAGGAGTTTATCTTTCGTCACGCCGATTTCGAATGTTTCGGCAAAATCCTGTTTCAACAAAAGCGTCGGAATTATCGAGACGAGATTGGCATTGCCGCAGCGCTCACCAAGCCCGTTGAGCGTGCCTTGAATGTGGCGCGCCCCCGCGCGAATGGCGGCCAAGGAATTCGCCACCGCATTACCGGTATCATCATGGGCGTGAATGCCAAGATGCGGCCCAGGAACATGGCGGGCGGTCTCGGCAACGATGCGTTCGACTTCATGCGGCAGCGTTCCCCCATTGGTGTCGCAAAGGACAACATAGCGGGCGCCTGCCGCATAAGCAGTTTTGGCGCAGGCAAGCGCATATTCGGGATTTGCTTTAAAGCCGTCAAAAAAATGCTCGCAGTCAAGGATCACCTTGCGGCCTTTGGCGAGCGCCGCTTCGGCCGATTGGCGGATGTTTTCGAGGTTTTCCTCCAGGCTGCAGCCGAGCGCCACATGGACATGGTAATCCCAGGCCTTGGCGACAAAGGTGATGACCTCGGCATCCGCATTGAGAAGGCTTGCAAAGCCCGGATCATTGGCCGCGGATCGCCCCGCTCTTTTAGTCATCCCGAAAGCCGTAAACCGCGCGGAGTTCAGCTTCGGGCGCTTCGCAAAAAATTCCGTATCGAGGGGATTGGCGCCGGGATAGCCGCCCTCGATGTAGTCGATGCCGAGACCATCGAGCATGGCCGCGATATGGCGCTTGTCGGCGAGCGAAAAATCGACGCCTGCCGTTTGCGCGCCGTCGCGCAAGGTGGTGTCAAACAAAGTAAGGCTTTCCCGGGTCATTTGGAAAGGAGCCTTTCAGCAATAGCGAGAAATGCAAAGCGATCGAGAGCCTTTCTGACAGCCTCATTGGTTTGGACATCGAGGAGTTCTGCCGCTGAGACAAAAGTGTTCATCGCTTGAGCTCCCAAATCGTGGTGCCGTCCTTGTTGTCTTTGAGCGCGATGCCCATTGCGGCGAGTTCATCGCGGATGCGGTCGGCTTCCGCCCAGTTTTTTGCGGCGCGCGCCTTCAAGCGGGCGGAGATGAGTGAGGTCACGGCCAGCGTGTCAAACGCATAGGTCTTTTCATCTTCCATCCGCCTAGAATAAGCGTCGAGGTCAATCCCAATCAGTCTGAGCGCGCGGTCCAACTGATCTTTATCACGAATCTCATGAACAAGGGTCAATGCGAACGGTGTGTTAAGGTCATCTTCCAGTGCCTCCACTACGTCCTCTAAGTACCCAATCCCGCCCCCATATCCGCTGCCTGAACCGTCGCCGGACCCACTTCCGAGACCGCCGCCAAATCCTTCGTCACCATGCGAGTCATATGTTCCGAACTGTGCTCCCCATTTGCGCAGGTTAGTCTCCGCATCCTCGAGCGCCTTCACCGTGAAATCGAGCGGCCGGCGGTAGTGCGTTTTCAATATCGCAAGTCGAAGCACTTCGCCCGGCCAGGCGCGGCCGCCGAATTTATCCGCGTGCAAAAGCTCATGGATCGTCACAAAATTTCCCAGGCTTTTGGACATTTTTTCGCCTTCGACCTGAAGATGGCCATTGTGCACCCAAAAATTGGCCATCTTGTCATGGCCGAAAGCTGCGCAGCTTTGCGCAATCTCATTTTCATGATGCGGAAAGACGAGGTCGATGCCGCCGCCATGAATGTCAAAAATTTCGCCAAGATGCTTCCAACTCATTGCCGAGCATTCAATATGCCAGCCTGGGCGGCCGCGCCCCCAGGGGCTTGCCCAGCCCGGCTCCTTCTCGCTCGACGGCTTCCACAACACAAAATCCATCGGCGAGCGTTTGTAGGGGGCGACCTCGACCCGCGCCCCGGCAATCATCTCATCGAGCGGCCGGCGCGAGAGCTTCCCGTAGGCTGGCATCGAGGGGACGTCAAACAGCACATGTCCTTCCGCCATATAGGAATGACCCTTGGCAATCAGCCTTTCGATCAGGGCAATGATTTCGCCGATATGCTCGGTTGCGCGCGGCTCGGCAGAAGGCGGCAGGCAGCCAAGCGCCTTGGCGTCTTGGTGAAAAACCGCCGCCATTTCACCGGTCAATTCCCGGATAGAGATCCCCCGTTCGGCGGCGCGGGCGTTTATCTTGTCGTCGACATCGGTGATGTTGCGCACATAAGTCACATGGGCCTCGCCGTAGAGGTGGCGAAGCAGGCGGTAGAGCACGTCGAAGACAATGAGCATGCGCCCATTGCCGATGTGGAGATGATCGTAAACCGTGGGCCCGCAGGCATAAAGGCGGACGTTCGCCGGCTCGAGGGGCGCGAAATCCTCCTTTCTCCGTGTCAGCGTGTTGTAGAGCCGCAATACCATCTACCCCCCTTGCGCCGGTTCTGGCCTGGGGCATCGAAGTCGAACTCTTTTCTTGAGGATGCGACGGCGCCAGCCAGCGGTAAGGCCAGCCGTTAGAAATGCGGCTAGCCGTTACAAATAGTGATCGTAATGAAGATCCGGCAGCCGCCGGTCAAGCGCGTCATCAGATAACTATGGGTGCAGAATGATCTACAGGTCAAGCTAGATGTTGGCGGTTGGTTCCGGGCTTGCGCCTGTGCATTAACGGAACTTTTAAGCGCTTTCGTTACAAACTGTTCTCACATTTCTCCCCTCTTTCGAGCTTTCCATGTCACCAGCAGACTTGCCCGCTGCTTGGCGCGCAATAACCGCGGATGGCCGACGCCGGTTTTTCCGTCTTGTCCTCTTCTGCACCGGCGCAATCTTTGGCCTTCTCGTTTCCAAGCTGCCCGCGGTGGCCGGGGAAAGCCGGACGCTGATTATTCCGCCAAACGATGGTTATGGCATTGAAGAGTGTCTGGCGCCGGGCTCGCAGTGCGGCCTTGTCGTCGCCGACGCCTGGTGCAAAGCGCATGGATTTGCCGGCTCCCAAGGGTTTGGCCCCGAAACATCCGACTTCGCAGATGCACCGTCTGGTTCCATCCGCGTCATCTGCGCCGGCGCCGTCGACTAGCCGCTCCAACTGCCCGCACGCCGCTTGACCTCCTGAAGCGGGTTGGCCCAAAAGCGCGCAGAGGGTTTGCGCCCGGACACCCAGCCCTTCAAATAGCTAGAGCAGAATGACGATTCGACCCGCATTTGCCGGACACGGCGAGGTTCCGTTTCGATTTTGGCGCGATTGAGCTCTAAAAATCACTGCCGGCAAGCGGCCTCCGGTCCAGCCGGAAGCGGAACCATCTGTGCCCGTTCGGCGTTCCTCTAACGGTTTCCGGCTAACGCGTTAGAAAGCGGCGGGGCGTATGCTCGTCTCCGCAGCCTTGGAGGGGCATATGTGCATTTCCTTAAAACAATTGCTGAGAATTTCGTGTTTGTTGATCGCCATTGACGCAGCATTGATCCTCTTTCCGGTGACGGCTCATGCGGGCTCCAGCTCCCGCAAAGCGATTGACGCGGGTGCGGCCGGCGCCCAAAGTGTCGCCGTCCTCGTCACCATCGACAAAACAAGACAACAAATGACAGTTTCTGTGAATGGGGTAGAAAGATATGAATGGCCTGTATCAACTGGCCGAGCAGGATATTCGACTCCGTCGGGAACCTATACTGCCACCTCTATGAACGAAATATGGTATAGCAAACAGTGGGACAACGCCCCCATGCCCCATTCCGTTTTCTTTATTAGGGACGGTCATGCCATCCACGGCAGCTTCGAAGTAAAGAATCTTGGCAGACCCGTCTCGCATGGCTGCGTGCGTATCTCGCCTAAGAATGCCGCCACTCTTTATGCGCTGGTGAGGGAAAATGGCCTGGGGAGTACGCGGGTCGTGGTAACCGGCGTTACTCCGGGCGGCGAGTATAATGTCGCTGAGGATGAGACAAGTCCGCGCGGCGGATATAAGGTCGCTAGGGGTCAGACAAGTTCGCGCGGGGTCGCGCGCGCATCTGGCGTTCCTTATTACTATGGATCCCAGGGTTACTACGGATCGCCATGGCCATGGACCAATTCACATTGGTGAAGGCCAAGCTGTCGGGCTTATAGGAGATGGCCTCGGAGGCGTGCATTGCCGAACAAGCGGCAAGGCCGCTCACCGGGGATCGGCGACTAACACCGGGGGCAGCGCAACAAAAGCGATCCAGATTCAAAGAAGAGCCGTCCTGGTCGAGCTCATCGGAGGTCCGCATGCGCCGATCACCTCGCCTTTTCGAGGCTGCGGCACCGCAGCCCGCACCGCGCCAGCCGCTCGGAGGCAATTTCACGGCTGAACATCATTTCACCGCTCGCTGACATAAATTCAGTCGATTTCAACCCGATTATTTTGGAAAACAGTCCATGGTTGTGGCCTTGGTAAGGCCATGAATGCGCACCAATCTGATTTCGAGATCGACTTCCGCTTGGCCAAATGACGCCTCGCGCGGTCAGAGTTCCATAGGAACCGAGTTCCATATGAATTGCCGCCGCGCGCGTCGATCAAGAGTTACAGGCCCCGGCGTCTTGTTGACCGCCGCTTTTGCCGGGGCTGCTCTTTTGGTCGCCGGGACCCCGGTTTTGCCGCAAGCCGTTGATTGTCCGGCGCTGGCGGCGCGGATTGCCGCACTCGGCGAACCCAGCCAGAAACCGGCGCGGAATTACGGGAGCGCAATCGACAAGACCCGCGTGGATCTCGACCGCACGATCCGTCAGGCGCGCGCCCTCAACTGCGACCGCCAGCGGTTCCTCCTTTTCGATCCGCCGCCGCCGCAATGCCCTGGCCTTAACACGCAAATCCAGCAGCTGCAGGCAAATCTCGCCTATTACCAGGCCGGAGGCGATAACAGCGCAACGGCGCGCCAGCAGCTCACCGCGAGTTATAATGCGTACTGCCGCAGAGAAGCCCGCGCGGTTCCGGGCCAACCGCACGAGCGTAATTTTTTTGAGCAGCTTTTTGGGATTTTTTCGCAAGATCCCAACCAAAACCCCTTCTTTCAGCATCCTCCTGCGGAGCAGGCCCTGCCTCTGCCGGGCGAGGACCTCTCGCCGCGCGGCGGCTCGCAGGCGCTTTGCGTGCGCAGCTGCGATGGCGGTTTCTTTCCGTTGAGCATAACGGCCCATGGCGCCGAGCCCGAGCAACTGGCCGAACTCTGTCAAGCGCTCTGCCCGAACGCCGAGGTGAGCGTCTACACCCGTTCGCCTTACCAGGACATCAAAACCGCAGTCTCGCTCGAAGGCGATACACCTTACTCCGAAATGCCAAACGCTTTCCGGTTTCAAAGGAGCTTTGATCCGGCGTGCACCTGCAAGCCCAAGGAAAAATCTTGGGCCGAGGCGCTCGGCCCAGCCGAGCAGCTTCTTGGGCGCGTCGGCAAGAGCGACATTGTGGTCACCCCGGAAAAATCGGCGGAGCTTGCAAAGCCCAAAATTGCCCCTGCGGTCAAGCAAAGCCCCGCGCCGCCGCCCCCCAGCCCGGGAGACAAGGCCAATCCGGCAGCGGATCCGGGACAAGCCGGGACAGAGGAAGTGACAGGACCCGATGGCTCTAAGCGGCGTGTCCGGATAGTCGTGCCGCCGCTTTAGATCGGCCGATCAGCGGCAAAAGCGCAGCGAGCTCTGGCCCATCCGCGCGTCCTGTCAGCGCAAGGCGCAAGGGATGAAAGAGCGCCCGTCCCTTCCGTCCGGTCGCCTCTTTCAAGGCCTTCGTCCAATTCCAAAAGACGCTTTCGTCCCATGGCTCTAGCGGGAGAATTTCGTACGCTTGCGCGAGATAGGCGGCGTCTTCAACGGCCGGCTCGATCTCCGCAGCGACGACCCGCCACCAATCGATGACGTCGAGGAAGGTTGAAAGATTACCCCTGACCGCAAGCCAAAAAGGCTCTGCCTTCCAGCCAGCGATGTCATGTGCGGCGAGCCTCTCCCGCACCGTTTCAAAAGGCAGCCCGTGCAGGGTACGCGCCGACAAGGCTGCGAGTTCCAAAGGATCGAACCGCGCGGGGGTGCGCGAGATCTCGCCGAGATCAAGGCGGCATATCAGTTCATCAAGGCTCGCAACCGCATGCACTGCGCTCGACGATCCAGTCAAAACCGCCGCCGCCGCAACCGCAAGCGCTTCGACTCCTTCGTCACGCAGCCCGCCTACGGAGAGCGCGCCCGAGCGCTTTGAGAGCCCCTCGCCGCT